>Ga0126307_10001235_pt1 | contig 16819 bp, 18 predicted proteins | sample Plot28_FD_89955 | JGI IMG/M metagenome (GOLD analysis project Ga0126307, IMG submission 89955) | Serpentine soil microbial communities from UC McLaughlin Reserve, CA, USA - Plot28 | ecosystem: Environmental > Terrestrial > Soil > Grasslands | place: USA: UC McLaughlin Reserve, Lake County... | reverse complement strand
TACCACGCGCGCGAGCACGGGCTGGCCGATGGCAACCTGTTCGTGCTCGTGCAGGGGAGGGCTCGGCCTATTCCCGACGCTGACGAGGAATGGAACGAGAAGGTGCTCGGCCCGGCCAGCGTGGCAGGGCCTGCGCAAGGCGCGCAAGCAGGGCAAGGCCCCCGCCGCGGCCTGACGGCTCCGCCTCAGCCGAGCAAGCCTCGAACCCGCTCGGTCAGCTCGCGGAGCGCCTTCACCGCGTTGCCCTCCAGCCGCACGCGCTCGGCCGGCAGGCCGTGGTCGCGCAGGGTCTGAAGATCGCCGGTGGCCTGGGCGTTCTTGAGCTCGCCGAAGGTGAAGTCGGCATCCGGGATGTCGACGTCCTGGTCGCCGTCGTGGATCAGCTGCAGGAACAGGCCGTTGGGCGCCCCGCCCTTGTGCAGCTGGCCGGTCGAGTGCAGGTACCGCGGCCCGTAGCCGAACGTGGTCGTCGCCTTGGTGGCGTCGCGGATGGCAGCGCGCAGCTCGCGGACCGCCTCGTCGAACTCCGAGGACGGCTGCACGTAGCCCATGATCGCCACGTAGTGAGGTGGCGCAGCCCTGCCGAGCAGGGCCCGCAGCTCCTCGTCGCCCGCCTCCGATAGCTGCGGCGGCTGGCTGGCATTCAGCACCTCGTTGGTCTTGTCTTTGGCCTCCTGCACGTTGGGCTGGTCGAAGGCGTTGATGCCCAACGCCCAGCCCGCCACCGCGGTGGCGAACTCGGCGAAGAAGAAGATCCGGCCCAGGTCCTCGGGGTTGCCGCGGGAGGACAAACGGATCACGGCCTGGCCGGCCTTGGCCAGTGCGTCGACCTTCGCCGCGTTGTGCTCGTCGGGCGACTCGGAGTTGGCCAGGTGCACGACCACGCGGTCGTCGCCGTAGGCCTCCGGGTCGCCGAGCGGCTCGTCGGCCACGGGGAGGATGCCCTTGCCCTGCTTGCCGGTCGACTCCGCGATCAGCTGCTCGACCCAGAGGCCGAAGCTGGAGATCGGCTCGTCGACCACGAAGGTGAGCTTGTCGCGTCCGTGCAAAGCCAGCTCGCCCATCGTCAGGCCCATCCACAGCCCCGAGTTCGAGCTCGTGGAGTCGTAGGAGTTGCAGTTCTCCTCGGCCTCGCGCGAGGACTCCAGCAACGCCTCGACATCGACGCCCGCCAGCGCCGCCGGGACCAGCCCGAAGTAGGACAGCACCGAGTAGCGGCCGCCGATGTTCGGGTCGTTCTGGAACACGCGGCGGAAGCCGCGCTCCGAGGCCTCGTCCACCAGGCCGCTGCCCGGGTCGGTGACCGCGACGAACTGCTCGCCGCGCCCGCCCGTGCGCTCGTAGAAGTGCTTCATGTGCGAGAGCGTCTCCACAGTCCCGCCCGACTTCGAGGACACGATGAAGATCGTCTTGTCGAGCGGGATTCGGCTCTCGAGCTCGTGCACGGCACCGGGATCGGTCGAGTCGAGCACGTGCAGCCTGAGCCCGCCGGCGTCGCCGAACGATCGCCGGATCACCTCGGGGCCGAGCGACGAGCCGCCCATCCCCAGCAGCGCGGCGTCGGTGTAGCCCTCGGCCTTGACCTCCTCGGCGAACGCTCCGAGGTCGCCGGCGTTCTCCAGCATCGGCTCGGAGATGGTCAGCCAGCCCAGGCGGTTGCCGATCTCGGGTCCGGGGCCGCCCCAGAGCGTCTCGTCTTTGCGCCATACGCGCCGCGCGACGTTCTCCTCGACCGCCAGCTGCGCGCGCCTGGCGATGGGCGGCTCGAGCTCGTCGGGCAGGACGGAGTCGATCGTCGCCGGCCGGCCGGTGACCACGGCCTCCTTGACCGACTCGACGCCGGCGAGCAGCTTCTCGAACGGCGTGACGAAGGCCGCGACGCCGTCCTTGAGCAGCTTGTCGGTGACGTCGGCCATGTCGATGCCCGCTTCCTCGAGCGCCTTCAGGTCCTCGGCGGGGTCCTGGTCGGCCGTGGCGCCCTTGATCTCGGCCTTCTCGGCCGCGGCGTTCAGGGTGGCCATCGGCATGGTGTTCACCGTGTTCGGCGCCACCAGCTCGTCGACGTACATCGTCTCGGGGTACTCGGGGTTCTTCACACCGGTCGAAGCCCAGAGCGGCCGCTGGACAGGCGCCCCGGCCTCGCGCAGGGAGGCGAAGCGCTCGCCCTCGAAGATCCGCTTGTAGGACATGTAGGCGTCGCGCGCGTTGGCGAGCGCGGCCCGGCCCTTGAGGTCCTCGCGCCCCAGCTTCTCCAGGCGCTTGTCGACCTCGGAGTCCACGCGGGAAACGAAGAAGCTCGCCACGGAGTGCACGTCGAGCGGCTCGCCGGAATCGTGGCGGCGCTCCAGTCCCCGGATGTAGCGCTCGGTCACCTTCTCGTAGGCCTCGACCTTGAACAGGAGCGTCACGTTGACGTTGATCCCGCTCGCGATGGCCTCCTCGATCGCCGGCATGCCCTCGTCGGTGGCCGGGATCTTGATCAACACGTTGGGTCGGTCGACGCGCTCCCACAGCTCGTGGGCCTGGCGCAGCGTGGCGTCGGTGTCGAAGGCCACGCCGGGCTCGACCTCGAGCGACACGAACCCGTCGGCGCCGCCGGCTTCCTCCCACACCGGGCGCATCACGTCGCAGGCCATCTGCACGTCCTTGACCGCCAGCGTGAGGTAGATGTCGTTGGCGTCGAGGCCCTCGCCGGCCAGGCGCTCGATGTCCTCGTCGTAGTCGTCGGAGCCCAGGATGGCCTTCTCGAAGATGGCCGGGTTGGAGGTCACGCCCCGCAGGGATTCCTCGCGCACAAGCCGCTCGAGCTCGCCCTGCTCGATCAGGGAACGGCGGATCTGGTCCAGCCACGGGGACGTCCCCGCCTCGAGCAGCGCCGCAAGGCGCTCGTTGGTCTGTGCCGCGGTTGCCATCAGGCTACGTCCCTTCGCTCAGTCGGTTTACGAGCTGCCTGCCCGTGGAGGCCACGTTCTCCGCGGTGAAGCCGAAGTGCTCCAGCAGGGCCGTGGCGGGCCCAGACGCGCCGAAGCCGGTCATACCGATCATCTCGCCGTCGTTGCCGACGATGCGGTCCCAGCCCAGGGTGGCGGCGGCCTCCACGGACACGCGCGCGCGCACGGAGGGCGCGAGCACCGAGTCGCGGTAGCGCTGGTCCTGCTCCACGAAGCGGTCGAAGCAGGGCATGCTCACCACCCGGGTGGCCACCCCCTGGCCCTCCAGGAGCTCCTGGGCTTCCAGGCAGACGCCGACCTCCGAGCCGGTGCCGATCAAGATCAGCTCGGGCTGGGCCTTGGCGCTCTCGCGGAGCACGTAGGCGCCGCGCTCGATGGCGTCGGAGGGAATGTCGTCGGGATCGAGGATCGGCAGGCCCTGTCGCGAGAGCACCAGGGTGCACGGCCCGTCGGCCTGGCGCAGCGCGAACTGCCAGGCCAGCGCGGTCTCGTTGGCGTCGGCCGGGCGGACCGTGTTCACGTTCGGGGTGGCCCGCAGGGTGGCCAGCTGCTCCACCGGCTGATGGGTCGGCCCGTCCTCGCCCAGCCCGATCGAGTCGTGCGTGTAGACGATCACGACAGGCAGGTGCATCAGCGCGGCCAGGCGCACCGAGGGCTTCTGGTAGTCGAGGAAGTTGAAGAAGGTCGAGCCGAAGGCCTTCAGCCCGTGCAGGTTGAGGCCGTTGACGATCGCCTGCATGGCGTGCTCGCGCACTCCGTAGTGGACGTTGCGCCCGCCGTACTCGCCCTTCTCGACCGAGCCGCCGTCCTCGATCTCCGTGTTGGTGGAGGGCTCGAGGTCGGCCGAGCCGCTGACCAACGTGGGCACCTTCTTCGCCGCCCACTGGATCACCTGTTCAGACGCCTTGCGCGTGGCGATCGGCTTGTCGTCGGGCGAGAAGCGCGGAAGGTCGGTGTCCCAGCCGGCGGGCAGCCGGCCCTCGATCACCTGCTGGAGCGCCTCGACCTCCTCGGGCTGGTCGTTGCGGTAGCTCTCCAGCCTGCCCTTCCAGTCGTCCTCGGCCCGCTGGCCGCGCTCGCGGACGCTCGCGAAGTGCTCGCGCACCTCGTCGGGCACCAGGAAGTGGGCATCGGGGTCCCAGCCGTAGCCCTCCTTCGTCAGGCGCACCTCGTCCTCACCGAGCGGTGAGCCGTGGGCCTTCTGACTGTCCTGCTTGTTCGGGGAGCCGTAGCCGATGTGCGTGCGCAGGATCACGAGCGAGGGGCGATCGTCGGCGGCATGGGCGCTGCCGATCGCCTCGTCGAGGCGCTCCAGCTCGAGGTCCTCGCCCAGATTCTGGACGTGCCATCCGTAGGCCTCGTAGCGTGCGCCGACGTCCTCCGAGAAGCCCATGGAGGTGGGGCCGGCCAGCTGCACGTGGTTGTCGTCGTAGAAGACGGTCAGCCGGCCCAAGCCGAGATGGCCGGCGAGCGAGCTGGCCTCGGAGCCGATGCCCTCCTGCATGTCACCGTCGGAGGCGATGGCGTACGTGTAGTGGTCGACGATCTCGTGGCCGTCGCGGTTGAAGCGCGAGGCGAGCATGCGCTCTGCCAGCGCGAAGCCCACCGCGTTCCCCACCCCCTGGCCCAGCGGCCCCGTGGTGACCTCCACGCCGGGCGTGCCGTCGGCCTCGTACTCGGGATGTCCGGCGGTCGGCGACAACAGCTGCCGGAAGTTCATGAGGTCGTCCATAGAGACCCCATAGCCGCTCAGGTGCAGAATCGAGTACAGGAGCATCGAGGCGTGACCGGCCGAGAGCACGAAGCGGTCCCGGTCGAACCAGTGCGGGTTCGCCGGGTTGTGCTTCATGGTGCGCGTGTAGAGCTGGTAGGCCACGGGCGCCAGCGCCATCGGGGCCCCGGGGTGGCCGGAGTTGGCCTTCTGGACTCCGTCCATCGCCAGCGTGCGGATAGTGTCGATCGCCAGCTTCTCGATGTCGGTCTTCTGCTCAGCGGTGGCTGCCACTCGTCTCCTCGTTGGTCATCTGGCTCGGATTCTGAGTATCTCCAAACTCCTGCTGCGCAAGCACGCCGGCGCCGATCAGCCCCGCCGCCGCCCCGCCCTGGGCCAGCCGGACCTCGGTGCGCTCCCACAGTCGCGGTAGGGAGCGCCGGCCCGCCTCTTCGACGGCGCGGTCAAAGAACAGCCCGTGCGCGCGCGAAAGGCCGCCTCCGACGGCCACCCGCTGAGGCCCGAAGATGTTGACGAAGCCGGCAATTCCGACCCCGAGGTAACAGCCCAGGCGGTCGAAGAGCTCGAGCGCCGTGGCATCGCCGCGCTCGGCGGCCTCCACCGCCTCGCGACCCGAGACGCGGCCGTCATCGGCGTAGCGCTCGCCCAGCTCGGAGTCGGGCACGTGGCTACCGGCTTCCGTGGCGTCGCGCTCCAGCGCGGTCCCACTGCACAGCGCCTCCAGGCAACCGCGCCCGGGGCAGTTGCCCGGGCACTCGGGCCCGTCGGCCTGGATCGGGAAGTGGCCCAGCTCGGCGCCCAGCCCGTGGGCGCCGCGGAAGATCTTGCCCCCGATCACCACGCCGCCGCCCACCCCGGTGCCCAGCGTGAGCATCACGAGGTGGTCGACGCCCTCCACCGACGCCTCGGCCAGGGCAGCGCAGTTGGCGTCGTTGTCCACCACCACCGGGACGCCGAAGCGGTGCTCGAGCTGCTCGCGCACCGGGACTCCCTCGAGCGGGATGTTGACGCTGGAGACCACCGCGCCGGCCTCGAAGTCGATCTGGGATGGCAGGCCGACGCCGATTCCCGCCGGCTTGCCGTGGCGGTCCACCAGGCGGTCGACCGCGGTCGCGATCTCGTCGAGAAGCGCCTCCGGGCCCGAGAGGTCGGTCGGCTGCTGGGACTCGTCGGTGAGCTGCGCGTCATCCACCACCCCGGCGGCGACCTTCGTCCCACCCACGTCGACGCCGAAGTAGGGCGCCGAGTCTGCGGTGCTCGGCCGACCGACGCTCGGCCTGCGCTCCTCGCTTGGGGACCGGTCAGCCAACCCCGGCCACCCGGCCCGTCGCGCCGTTGAGCCCGACGCAACCCACGCAGCCCACGCAGTTCACGCAGCCGACGCACCCGATGCAGCCCGCACAGGCGACGCAGCCCACGCAGCCGACCGAGCCCGCGCTGCCCGCGATACCCACGCTGAGCGCCGTCGCGGCCGAGCCCGCCACGGCCCCGCTGGCGAAGGTGGCCACGCTGGCTCCCACCGCGGCGCTGAGGCGCGTCAGGGCGCTCCCGGCCACCGCGACGCTCGCCGAGGTCGCCGTGCTACCCGCGACAGCTTTGCTGTCCTCGGTGAGCACGCTGCCGCTGGCCGCTTCGGCTGGCACCGGCCGCACGCTATCGCGGCGGGGACCTGGGTTAGCCTCGACCCCGTGAAGGGCGGAATCGACCTGGGCGGGACCAAGATCCAAGCCGCCGTCGTCGACGACAGCCACGAGGTCCTCGCCCAGGCTCGTCACGCCACGCCGGTCAGGGGCGGCCCGCCCGACGTCGTGGCGCACATGGTCGAGGCCGTGCGTGAGGCGGTGGAGCAGGTGGGCGCCAAGACGGGCGACCTCGACGGAGTGGGGGTCGGCTCGCCCGGCGCGATCGACGCCGAGGCCGGCGTGGTGGCCGAGGCCCGCAACCTGCCCGGCTGGGACGAGCCCTTCGCGATGGGCCCGGCGCTGGAGAAGAAGCTCGGCACCAAGGTGCGCGTGGGCAACGACGTTCAGGTGGCCGTCGACGGCGAGTTCGCTTTGGGAGCGGGCCGCGGTAGCTCCTCGCTGCTCGGGGTCTGGTGGGGCACGGGCGTGGGCGGCGGGGTCATCCTCGAGGGCAATCCGTGGCTGGGCCGCGGCGCCGCCGGAGAGATCGGCCACGTCGTGGTCAAGCAGGGCGGGGCGCGCTGCCCCTGCGGGCGCCGCGGCTGCATGGAGGCCTACGCCGGCCGCGCGGCCATGGAGATGCGGGCCCGCCACCTCAAGAAGAAGGGCCACCAGACCAAGCTCTTCAAGATCATGGAGAAGCACGGGCGCACGCGCCTGCAGAGCGGGATCTGGGCGCGGGCCCTGCAGGCCAAGGACGGGATGGCGGTCGCGCTGATCGACCGCGCGGTGGAGGCGCTGGGCACCGGCGTGGCCTCGGCGATCAACGTCCTCGACGTCGAAACCGTCGTGATCGGCGGCGGCCTGGGCACGCGGCTCGGCGAGCCCTACGTGCGCCGTATCGAGGCGGCGATGATGCCCCACCTGTTCGTCTCCGACCGCCCTCCGGCGGTGCTCCCCGCGGCACTGGGGGACCTGGGCGGCGCGGTGGGCGCCACGCTGCTGGTCTAGGGGGCGAGAGAGCACAGCCCGGAGCCTTGTGGGGGCGATGGCCCCCACGAACCTCCGCTCTGCCGAGATCTGGACGCTGGTGGCGCGCCAGCACGGCGTGGTCGCCCGCCGGCAGCTGATCGGCCGCGGACTCAGCCCCGACGCGATCAGGCATCGGCTGGCCAGCGGCCGGCTGCATGCGGTGGCGCGGGGCGTCTACGCGGTCGGCCGCCCGGAGCTCACCCGTAACGGGCGCCGGATGGCCGCGGTGCTCAGCTGCGAACCCGGGGCGGCGCTCAGCCATGGCAGCGCGCCGCTCTGTGGGGTCTCGGGCCCGAGCGGCGCGGCCCAATCGAGATCTCGGTCCCGGGCGAGGTTCGGCGTGAGCGGCCCGGCGTGCGCGTCCATCGGCGCGCGCGGGCCGGCGGAGTCACCACGAGCGCCGGGATGCAGGTGACCACGCCGGCGTGCACGCTCGTCCAGCTGGCGGCGAGGCTGGAGCCCAGGCAACTCGAGCGCGCCGTGGACGAAGCCGACAAGCTCGGATTGATCGCGCCGGGGCCGCTGCGCCGGGCGCTCGAGCGCTTCGCGGGAACGACGGGCGTCGGTGTGCTGCGCGACCTGCTCGACGCAGCCACCTTCACGCTCACCGACTCCGAGCTCGAGCGCAGGTTCCTCCCCCTCGCGCGCGCCGCCGGCCTGTCGCTCCCGCTTACCGGCCAGGTCGTCAGCGGCTTTCGCGTCGACTTCTTCTGGCCCGATCTCGGCCTGGTCGTCGAGACCGACGGCCTGCGCTACCACCGCACCCCGGCCGAGCAGGCCCGCGACCGCGTTCGCGACCAGGCCCACGCCGCTGCGGGCCTCACGCCGCTTCGCTTCACTCACGCACAGGTGGCGGCGGAGCCGGGGCGGGTCCAGGCGTTGCTCGAGGCAGTGGCGTCTCGCCCGTGTCGCGCTTGAGCAGCGACAGGCCGGTCACCGGGAAGACCAGCACCGACACCAGCCCGCCCGCGATCAGCGCCGCCGCCTCGGCGCCGTCCATCAGGTTCAGCTCCATTCCGATCGCGGTAGCGGTGACGATGAAGGGCAGCGAGGTGGCCTGCAACAGCCCGGCCACCAGCGCCCGCCGGGACCCGACGAAGTTGCGGTAGAGCACGGCCGGCAGTCCACGGGCGAGCAGGAGCGCCGCGAGGAAGACCGGCACCATGGCGAGATTGGCGGGGTCGTCGAGCAGCGCGTCGAGGTCGAAGCGCACGCCGCTGGTCACGAAGAAGACCGGGATGAAGACCCCGTAGCCGACCGCCTCGAGCTTGCGGCGAAAGTCGGGATGGGTCATGAACTCGTCCTGGTCGAGCAGCGCGAGCAGCGCACCGGCCGCGAAGGCGCCGAGGATGGCCTCCAGCCCGAACGCCTCCGCCAGGGCCACGAAGCCGATCATCAGCACCACCGCTCCGCGCACCCGGATCTGAGCGGTGGTGTCCTGCAGGCGGGCCAGGTCGGTCGTTATCGCCTTCGAGCGCTCGGCGCCGCGCAGCGCGTAGAAGACCGCAATCGCGAGGGCGAAGATCAGCCCGAGGAGCAGCAGGGTGGAGCCCACGCCTCCCTCGCCCGTGAAGAACAGCGAGAGCAGGATGATCGCCCCGAAGTCCGCGATCGACCCGGCCGCCACGATCAGCTGGCCGAAACGCGAGCCGATCTCTCCCGCGTCGGTGAGGACCGGCACGATGACCCCGAGCGACGTTGCCGAGAGGATGATCGCCACCAGCAGCGGGGTCTCGACCAGGTCGGCGGCCGAGAGCGCAAAGCCGACGACCACCCCGATCGCGAAGGAGACCACGAAGCCGCCTCCGGCCAGCCGCAGCAGGCGGCCCCGCAGGTGACTGAAGTCGGTCTCCAGCCCAGCCAGGAAGAGCAGGAACGCCAGGCCCAGCAGGGCGAGCACCTCGATGGTCCCGTCGACCTCCACCAGCCCGAGCACCGACGGGCCGATCACGATGCCCGCGACGATCTCGAGCACGACCGACGGCAGCCGGACTCGGGGGAACAGCCCGAGCAGGAACGGCGCGGCGAAGGCAACGGCGACGATCACCAGCGCGCCATCGAACGAGGGCATCCAGCAGGTAGGTTGCCACTCCGTGGGCGACTTCGACGTCATCGTCATCGGCGGCGGACCCGCGGGCGAGCACTGCGCCGACCGCCTCTCCGAAGCCGGCAAGCGGGTCGCCATCGTCGAGCGCGAGCTGCTCGGAGGCGAGTGCGACTTCTGGGCCTGCATCCCGTCCAAGACGCTCCTGCGCCCGGGTGAGGCGCTGGCCGCCGCGCGCGCCGCGCCCGGAGCAGCCGAGGCGGCCACGGGCAACCTGGACCCCCGGGGCGCGTTCGGCTGGCGCGACTACATGGTCTCCGACTACGACGACTCGGGCCAGGCGGCCTGGGCCAAGTCGGCCGGCATCGAGCTGCTGCGCGGCGAAGGCCGGGTGGCCGGCCCGGGCCGGGTCGACGTGGACGGCACCGAGCACAGCGCCGAGCACGTCGTGCTGGCCACCGGCTCGGATCCGGTGATACCCCCTGTCGACGGCCTGCGCGAGCTGGACGGAGTGTGGGCCAACCGCGAGATCACAGCGCTGAACGAAGTGCCGCGCAGCGTCCTGGTGCTGGGCGCCGGCCCCGTCGGGGTCGAGACGGCACAGGCCCTAAAGCGCCTGGGCTCGGAGGAGGTGACCGTGATCGAGGGCTCGGACCACGTCCTCCCCCGCGAGGCGCGGCAACTCGGCGACGCCCTCGACGAGGCGCTGCGCGCCGAGGGCATCGTGCTGCACTTCGGCCAGCACGCCACGGCGGCCCGGCGCGACGGCGACGACTACGTCCTCGAGTTCGGCGGCGGCGCCCTGCGCGGCGACCGCCTGGCGGTGGCAACGGGCCGACGCCCGCGGACCGCCGGCCTCGGCGTGGACGTCGGCGAGCACGGCGAGGTGGCCGTCGACGACCGCATGAACGCGGGCGAGAACCTCTGGGCGATCGGCGACTGCTGCGGGATCTGGCCGCTCACCTACATGGGCAAGTACCAGGGACGCGTGGCCGCGGCCAACATCCTCGGCCGCGAGCGCCACGCCGATTACACAGCGGTGCCGCGCGTGGTCTTCACCGACCCCCAGGCCGCCGCCGTGGGCGACAGCGACGGCGAGCAGACGGCCACCATCTCGCTGACGGGGGTCGCCCGCACCGCGACCTACATGCGCGAGTACGAGACGCCCGGCTATCTCACTCTGATCTCCGACGGCGAGCGCCTCACCGGCGCGCACGCGCTCGGCCCCGAGGCCGGCGAATGGCTGCAGCAGGCCACCCTCGCCATCCGGGCCAAGGTCCCACTGGACGTCCTCGCCGACACCATCCAGCCGTTCCCCACCTTCTCCGAGGCCTTCCTGCACGCCCTGATGGAGCTGCGCGGCGCGTGATCGAAAAGGTCGCCGAGGGCGTCCACCGGCTGGGCTCGCCCCTGGTGAGCTGGTACCTGGTCGAGGAGGGCGGGCGGCTCACGGCCGTGGACGCGGGGCTGCCCGCGTTCGCGGACGACCTCGAGGACCAGCTGGCCCTGATCGGCCGCCGGCCCGCGGACGTCGAGGCGGTGATCCTCACCCACTCCGACGCCGACCACACCGGCGTGGCCGCCCAGCTGCGCGAGGCCGGCGCGCGCGTGCTCATCCACCCCGACGACGACGAGACGCTGCGCAAGCCGGGCCCGAAGAGCGGCGACGCGAGCCCGCGGAACCTCGTCACCCAGCTGTACAAGCCCGGCTTCTGGCGCTTCTTCTTTGGAATGGCGCGCGCCGGCGGCGCCAAGCCCATCCCCATCGAGGGCGCCGAGCACTTCGCCGCCGGCGACCGGCTCGACGTGCCTGGCAGCCCGCAGGCGATCGCGACGCCGGGGCACACGCCCGGCCACTGCTCCTTCCTCTTCGCCGAGCACGGCGCGCTCTTCGTGGGCGACTCGATGTGTACCTCGAACCCCCTGGCCCGCAGCGAGGGTCCCGAGGTGATGCCCAAGGTCACCAACGTCGACGACGAACGGGCGGTGATCTCACTCGACGCGATGGAGGAGCTCGAAGCGGACGTGATCCTGCCCGGTCATGGCGAGCCGTGGCATGGCAGCCCGTCCGTCGCGGTCAAGCGCGCCCGGGCCGCGCGGGGCTAGTCGGGCTTCGCGCTCATAGCGAAGATCGTCACCACGTAGAGAACGATGAGCACGCCCACGAGGCCCTGACTCCAGGGCTGCAGCGCACCGGCGCTGGCCTCGCCGCGGCTCAGCCGGCGGGAGGCCAGACCCGCCACCACGGTGGCGGCGATGAGCAGGAGCAACCCCAGCTCCGAGGTGATGAACCCGAAGCCGATCCATCCCGGTTCGGTCCTGGCGGCGTCATAGCTGCCCTCCGAGTAGGCCCACTGCGCACCCACCCGCATGAGCACCCACGCCGGCAGCGCACCCAAGAGCAGCCCTCGGAAGGCCAAGCGCAACAGGAATGGTGTGTCGCCGCGCTTGGCCTGAACCGACGCGGCGAAGACGACAACGAGTGCTCCCATCAGCAGCATCGCCCCGAGGACGTGGGTGAACTTCGAGCCCTCGATGTCGGCGAGCACGACCACCTCACAGACCCGGCTTGAAGACCATCAGGTAGAGGATCCCGAGCGTCGCCAACGCGGCGACCGAGAACAGGCCCCAGGCCTGCCCGCCCAACACGCCCGAGTCGCGGGCACCCTCGGCGCCGCCCAGCACCTGGCCCAGTCGCACCCCGCCGCCGGCCGCCACGACCCACAGCGCGAGAGCTCCGAGGATCCACCCGTCGGTGATCTCGAACTCGTCGAGAGCGAGCACGATCCCGAGCACCAGGGTTCCCCCTCCGCCGATGTCCCAGAGCCGCCTGGCGAGCGGGGTGAGCCGCAGCGCCGCAGCACCGTCGGGGCGGGAGGCCTGGCGCATGACCGCTCCGAAGGTCACCACGCCGGCCACCAGGGCGAACGCCGAGAGCACGTGGAAGAACAGCACGATGTCCATGGCGTTCATCGCGGCGGCACCCTAACTCGCGGTCACCCAGACCGCTCGCGCGCGCACCACCTCCCGCTCGTCGACCGTCAGCGAGCAGTCGGCGAAGGCGAGCGTGCCACCGACCCTGTCCACGCGCGTCCGCGATTCGATCCAGTCCCCGATCGCGGCGGGCTTGAGGAAGTCAACCGTCAAGCTCACCGTGGCGCGGTCCTTGTCGTCGGCGGCGTCGGCCTCGATCGCGCGGCCCAGTGCGAAATCGGCGAAGGTCGACAGCAGGCCGCCCTGGATGGTGCCCCGGTGGTTGGCGTGGCGCTCGTCAGCGCGCAGCCCGAGCACCAGCTCCTCCCCGTCCTCGCGCACCTGGATCGGCCCGATGTGCTCCAGGAACGGGCCCTGCTCGGGGTGGGGGCTGAAGCCATCCGGTATCCCCATCAGCCCGCCAGCCGCGCGCAGAGCCCGTCCAGGGCGGCGCGGTTGTCCGCGATCAGCTCCTCCGCCTCGAGCTTGAGATCGGTGACGTTGCGCTCCCCTGCGTCGTCCATGTCGTCGCTCGCCTTGTTGAGCTCGGTCTGCAGGCGCAGGTACCCGTCGCCCAACAGCGTCTTCAGCTGGTAGTCGACGGTGTCGCTCACACCGTCGAAGACCACGTCGAGCACCCGCATACCCCAGCCCAGCAGGCCCCAGTCCTTGGCCTTCTCGTAGGGCAGGCGCCGGGTCAGCTCGCCTGTGCCCAGCGAGACCATCGTCACCTCGTCACGGTCGTCGACGGTGTGGCGGTCGACGTACGCGCACATGCCCGGATTGTTGGCGAACACCCCGCCGTCCACGAGCGCGTAGGGCGGGTCGCCCGGCAGCCGCGCGGGCTCGAAGTAGGTCGGCGCCGCCGAGGTGGCCCGTGCGACGTCGCGCATCAGGAAGTCGTGGTCGTCCTGGTGGTCGGCCCGGACGCTGCGGAAGAAGACGGGGGTGCGGCGCTCGATGTCGTACGCGGTGACCAGCACCCGTGCGCGCGCGTCCTTGAGGCGTGTGTCGCCGAGCTTCTCCTCCAGGACCTCCTCCAGGCCGTCGGCGGAGTACTTCTCGTCGTACAGCGAGCGGACATTGATGAGCCGCTTGGGGAAGATCCGCTCGCCCTCGTCGGCATAGATGCTCGCGAGCTCGCGAGCCGAGTAGGTGGGCTCGGGGCAGGCGAGCCCGAGGGCCAGAATGCCGCCGGTCGAGGTCCCGGCGATCACATCGAAGAGCTCGGCCGCGGGCCTGGCGCACTCCTCCTCGATGTGGGCGAGGACGAGCGCGGGGATAAGCCCTCGGATGCCGCCGCCGTCGATGGACAGGATGCGGGTGGCCATGCGGCGGCAGCCTATGGGGAAGGCGTCAGCCCAGGGCGCCCGCCCGCAGTCCGCGCCGCTCGGCCAGGCCGGCCAGCGGGTCGAGGATCAGCCGCTGAACGGCCATGGGCGGGAACAGGAGGCGCACGTGCGGCCGGTAGTGGCGCGCCATGACCGCCGCCGGAAGGAGCCCGCGCGGCCCGGGGATCCCCGGCCGGAGCATCTTGCCCGCCCGCGAGAGCGCCGCGGCGTCCTCGAGAAAGCCCTGGAGGGCGGCCACCGGCGGGCTGGCGTCGGTGACGAAGTGCGCCTGCTCGAAGCCCTCGTTGCGGTAGGTGTGGCGCGCGCCCGCGGGGACCACGGCCTCTTCGCCGGCCCCGGCCACCAGCGTCTCGCGGCCCACCTCGAAGGTGACCTCCCCCGAGAGAATCCGGAACCGCTCCTCGAAGGTGGGATGCACGTGCGGCACCACGCCACCTCCCGGGTCGACCCAGTCCTCCACCTGGAGCACGTCGCCGGTCCGCCGGAACACGTAACGCTGCTTGAGCACCGGGTCCTCGACCACCTGTTCTGTCATGCCCGTCTCCTAACCTAGTGAGGATTAGGCAAGCTACCTAAGGACGATTAGGTTGTCAAAGGGCCGCATGCCGGCCGCGGCACGACGCGAGGTGATCGAGGAGGCGGCGACGGAGGTCTTCGCCGCCCGCGGCTACGCGCGCGCCTCGATGGAGGAGATCGCGCGGCGCTCGGACGTGTCGGCGCCGGTGCTCTACGACCACTTCGCCTCCAAGCGCGACCTCCACGGCCGCCTGATCGAGCGCCACCTGGCCGAGATGCGGGCGGTGTGGGGCGAGCACCTCACCGGCGCCGAGCCGCCCGGCGAGCGCATCCACCGGGCTGTCGACGCCTGGTTCGCCTACGTGGAGAGCCACCCCTTCGCCTGGCGGATGGTGTTCGCCGACACCAGCGGCGACCCCGACGTCCGGGCCCTGCACGACGAGATCCAGGGCCAGAGCCGCCGTGCGCTCATCCCGCTTCTGGAGCACCTGGAGGGTGCGACCGGGGTGGCGGGCGGACAGGACGAAGAGTCGCTGGAGATGGCGGTGGAGCTGCTGCGCTCGGCGATCGCCGGGCTCGCACTGTGGTGGCACGACCACCGCGACATACCTCGCGAGCGGGTGGTGGCCGCAGTGATGAACGCCCTCTGGCTCGGGCTCGAGCGGACCGGCCGCGGCGAGAGGTGGCGCGACTGACGGTCATGTGGTGTGTTGGAGCGCCTGTGCTCCGCCGCTTAGCGCCGCTTCCCCTGCTCCTGGTGACCCTCGCCTTCGCCGCCCCCGCCTGCGCGCAGGACCCCGCCCCGACATCGCCGCAGTTCGACCCCGGGCAGGACGTCCCCAGCGAGTCCCACGCACTGGCGGCCACGATCATTTCCAACACGACGAGCCTGCACTCGCAGATCGACACCTGGCGGTCCACCGCCGACACGACCGTCGGCTCCTCGCCCCTCGAGGTCACCAACCGCAGCACCTTCCACCAGCGGCTGCAGCTCCGCCTGGCCCAGAGCCCGCGACTGTTCCGGCGCGTGGTCCGGCTTCTGCCGCCCAAGCTGGCAGCCGACGCGCGCGACATCTACGTGGCGCAGCGCTCGCTGCGCCGCCTCGCCGGCGGCAGCGCGCGGCGCATCCGCTATGGCGCCTCACTGCCCGCCGGCCGGCTGTTGTCGCTCTATGGCAAGGCCCAGGCTCGGTTCGGCATCCGCAAGCGGATCCTCGCCGCCATCAACCTCGTCGAGACGCGCTTCAACCGGCTGCGCAACACGTCCTCGGCCGGCGCCCAGGGCCCGATGCAGTTCATGCCCGCCACCTGGCGGATGTACGGCATGGGCGGCAACATCCGCGACCCCGGGGACGCGATCCTCGGCGCCGGGAACTACCTGCGGGCCTCGGGCGCCCCGCGCAACTACCGCCGGGCGCTGTACGCCTACAACCACTCGCGCCTCTACGTCGAGGCGGTGGCGCGCTACTCGCGGATGATCGGCCGCGACCCCCACTCCTTCTACGTGCTGCACTCGTGGCACCTCTTCACGGGCAGCGGGCCGACGTTCCGCCGGCTGACGGGGCCCGAGCCGCGCCGGCTGGTTGTCGCCCCCTAGCCTCCGCCGGGCGTTTGCGCCGGGCAGGGTGAACCTGCTCGGCGAGCACACGGACTACAACGACGGACTCTGCCTGCCCCTGGCCATCGGGCGGGGCATCACCGTGAGCGCCTCGCCGGGCCCCCGGACCACGGTGCGCGCCGAGACCGGGGGTTGGGAGCCCTATGTCGAGGGCGTCCTCGCCGAGCTGGGCTCAGGGCCCGTGGCGCTGGAGATCGCCGGCGACCTTCCAGCCGGCGCCGGTCTCGGGTCCTCGGCGGCTCTGTGCGTGGCGGTCGCCCTCGCGCTCGGCGCCGACCCGGCCGAGCCGCTCGAGCTGGCCCGCCTGTGCGCGCGCGTCGAGGCCGACTGGGCGGGCGCCCACACCGGGCTGCTGGACCAGCTGGCCTGCCTGTGGGGCCGCGAGGCCCACGCCGTGCGGCTGGACATGCGCTCGTTCAGCGCCGAGCCGGTCGGGCTGCAGCTGGGCGAGTGGAGGCTGGCGATCCTCGACTCCGGCGCCGCGCGCCGCAACGCGGACTCGGGCTACAACGAGCGCCGGCGCGAGTGCGCGGAGGCCTGCCGCCTGCTGGGCGTGGCGAGCCTGCGCGAGGCGGCCGGTGACCTCGCCTCGCTGCCCGAGCCCCTGCGCTCGCGCGCCCGGCACGTGACTGAGGAGAACGGCCGCGTGGAAGAGGGAGTGGCCGCCCTGCGCGCGGGTGCGCTGACCCGGCTCGGGGAGCTGCTGGACGCCTCGCACGCGAGCCTGCGCGACCTCTACGAGGTGTCCGTGCCCGCGGTGGAGAGCACGGTGGAGGCGGCGCGCACGGCGGGGGCGGCCGGCGCCCGCCTGCACGGAGGTGGGTTCGGCGGCGGGGTCCTGGCCCTGTTCGGTCCCGGCACGGCGCCACCCCCGGGGGCGATCGCCGTGGCGCCTGGGCCCGGCGCCCACCTGCTCAGGCGGTAGACCGTGCCGAGCGAGCGGTGCTCGGCCGGCCAACGCCCGGCCTGCGCTCCTCCG
>Ga0126307_10001234_pt1 | contig 16829 bp, 13 predicted proteins | sample Plot28_FD_89955 | JGI IMG/M metagenome (GOLD analysis project Ga0126307, IMG submission 89955) | Serpentine soil microbial communities from UC McLaughlin Reserve, CA, USA - Plot28 | ecosystem: Environmental > Terrestrial > Soil > Grasslands | place: USA: UC McLaughlin Reserve, Lake County... | reverse complement strand
GTCTTGCGGACTTCGTCCATGGCGGCCTGCGCATTGGGATTCGAGATTGCCATTGGTCCTCCTCCAGGTCGGTGAGGTACCCAGAGGTGGGTTCCGCCAATCCGACGCGCGGGCGTTTGGGCAGGCAAGTCTCGTTAGCTCGACCTCGTCACCTAGAGCGCCGGCTCCGCGAGCGCCTCGAGCGCCCTTGAGCCGGCTCCCCGTGCCGAGCTGCTCGACGTCCTCATGCGTCCGACGTCCGCTGGGTCGAGGGAATCGGCGAGTTCTGGAGGCCCAGCAGAGCCGTAGCTCTTCGCCCAGCGTTGATCGACTGCGAGGATGATCGGACGCTCTGGGCGATGCTGGTCGGGATGCTGCGGGAGCCCGACCGCTAGCGGGCCAGCGGATCGGGATCGTGGACCGGGGAGGCGACTTTGGTGGCTGCGTTCTGATGGCACGCCCTGTTCGTACGTGAACGCAGACATCATCAGCGTGTGACAGCGGAGACCACGACTCTACGGCTCACATGCTATCCGGGGCGGCGTGGTGATCGCCACCACACTGTCGGTCGACGAAGGTGGTGATGACGCACTCACGACCTGGCTCGGGTGAGATAGCTCCAACGCGCCAAGCCCTTTTACTCTCCGGCTGCTCAGGACAGGCCTCTGGGCGCTCGAGCGTCATGTCATGAATCCCCGACTCGGACTTATGCGGACAGACGTCTTCCACGCAGTCTGTGATGCGTCGGGAGACGAACTCCTCAAGTGCCCAATCGGAACGAACCTCCGCCAAGCTGTTGACTCCTCGCGGACGAAGGCCAATCGCTGTCCTGAACACGTCGCGTCACAGAGCCAGTCGATGATCCAACACATCGTCGGTTCACCGAGAAAGTCGAGGTGGATCGCTCGCTGCGTTCAGTCAAGACTCGATGTACCAGGACGGCCACCTCGACGCCATGTGCGACGAAGTCGTCACCCGCTGGGGCGTCGGGCAGGAGGCGACTTGTGCCGCCGCACCGGAGGGGACCGAGATTCGGATCTGACCGCTCGAGTATTAGGCTTCCGCTCCCCGGGTACGAACGACACGTGACCGACCAGCACCCAACCGCGGAGCCCTTCCTCCCACCGCGGTTCAATCTCGAGACGCTCGAGCGTGCAGCCGAGATCTGCGCCGGGTGCGACCTCCACCACCTCGGCACGCAGACCGTTTTTGGTGAAGGCCCCGCTCGGGCTCGGGTGATGATTGTCGGTGAGCAACCGGGTGACCGTGAGGACCTGGAGGGCCATCCGTTCGTCGGTCCAGCCGGGAAACTGCTCGACCGAGGCCTCGCCGACGCAGGGCTGGATCGCGACCAGGTGTACGTCACCAACGCGGTTAAGCACTTCCGTTGGGAATCGCGCGGGAAGCGACGTATCCATCGCAAACCTTCGATGGCGCACATCACCGCGTGCCGGCCATGGCTCGATGCGGAGTTGACGGTCGTGAAGCCGGAGGTACTCGTCTGTCTGGGCGCCACGGCCGCTCAGGCGATCCTTGGCCGAACCTTCAAGGTCACGCAGCACCGCGGTGAGATCTTCGACGCCGAGGGCATTCCCGCATCCGTCACCGCCACGGTCCATCCCTCCTCGATCCTACGAGCGTCGGACGACGCGACGCGGCACCGCGAGATGGAGGGGTTCGTGCGCGATCTCTCCGGCGTGGCTCGCATGCTCGCTGCGTGAAGTTCGACGGGGAAACGGGACGAATGTCACGTTGACCCAGCTGGGTCCATCCTGGCAGAGAAATCGCTATCGGCGATAGCTTCTAGGGCTCAGCTTCGACGAGGTCGAAGGCTGGTCCTCCAACGCGTGAGTACCCTACAGTTGGTCAAAGGTGCAGCTCTTCGCGTCCCGATCCGGCCGCCACCGCACGAAGCGGGCGGCGTGGCGGAGCCGGTCGCGGTCGAAGCGGTCGAACTCGACCTCGCACACGCGATCGGGACGGATCGGCACCCAATCCATGGCCATGTTGGGGGTCCACCGACCGGCGGCGCCCTTGAGCCGTCCGAGTGGGCTGGGATCGATCGGGAAGCCCTCGGCCCACGGGTGCTCCTGGAGCGGGATCGCATCCGGGGACAGCTCGTCGAGGAAACGCTGTCGCGCCCGCTCCGACAGCGAGCTCGCAACACCGATGTGCCGCAGTTCCCCGCGATCGTCGTAAAGGCCGAGGAGGAGCGACCCGATCGCGTGTCGATCCATCATCCACCGGTAGCCGGCCACGACGGCATCCAACGTGCGGCGGGCTTTCACCTTGATCATCACCCTCCTCCCGGACTCGTACCGCGCCGCAGGGTCCTTCGCGACCACTCCGTCGATGCCAGAGCCGGGAGGAGCCGCGAGCCAGGTGCGTGCTCTGTCCACGTCGCTCGTGATCGGCGTGGGCCCGATCCTCTGCGGCGGATCGGCCAGCACATCTTCGAGCTCGCGTCGGCGCCGCTCGAACGGCAGCGTCCGGAGATCGTGGCGCGCTCGCCAGATGAGATCGAACGCGATGAACAATGCCGGGGTCTCCGTGCTCAGCCGCTGAACTCGGGACTCCGCCGGATGCAAGCGCGTCATCAACGCCGCGAAGTCCGATCCGTGGACCGTCTCTAGCACGATCTCTCCGTCGAGCGTTATGTCGCCATCCGCGAGTTCCTGGAACGCCGCGACGAGCTCCGGGAAGTACCGGGCGAACGGACGGCCGTGGCGGCTCAGCATCTGCACCTGGTCTCCCTCACGGGCCGCGATGCACCGGAACCCGTCCCACTTCGGCTCGTACCGGAAGCCGTCTTCCGGCACGGCGCGCACGAGGCGTGCGAGCATCGGCTCGACGAGGATCGCCATGCCTGTCTCCTACCCCGAATCGCGTCCCCGGCACGGCAGCGGGGTATGAGGACCCCATGACGGCCGCCTCCACCGCGACGATCCGCGTGACGCTCGATGATCGGGACCTCCGCCTCACGAACGTCGATCGCGTCCTCTGGCCGGAACTCGGCCTGACGAAGGGCTGGCTGCTGCAGTCGTACCTGAACCTGGCGCCGACGCTGGTCCCGCATCTGCGCACCCACCCCATCACCATGTGGCGGTACCCGGAGGGTGTCGACCGCGGAGGCTGGTGGCAGAACGAGTGCCGCGGCGCGCCGCGGTGGGTCCGCGGCTACAGCTATACCGGCAAGGACGGCCGAGAACACCGTCACTGCGTGATCGATGACGTCTCATCGTTGATGTGGCTCGTGAACCTCGGCACCGTCGAGGTGCACCCGTTCCCGTTCTCCGTCGAGGATGCAGAACGGCCACGCTGGCTCGTATTCGACTTGGATCCCGGTGTGCCGGCCGGATTCCGCGAGGCGTGCAGCGTGGCCGTTACGCTCCTCGAAACGCTCGACGGGCAAGGCCTCGTGTCGTTGGTAAAGACCTCCGGCGTCAAGGGGCTGCACGTGTTCGTCCCGCTGAACGGCACGGCGACCTTCCCGGAGGCGAAGGCCTACGCGCGAACGCTCGCGGCGTTCCTCGGTCGAGAACGCCCCGACAGCGTGGTCGATCGTCAGGCGCGCTCGCTGCGGGAGGGGAAGGTACTCGTTGACTGGCTGCAGAACGATCGTTTCAGGTCCACGGTCGCGCCGTATTCGCTGCGCGCCACGACGCCACCTCTCGTCTCGACGCCCGTCGATCGCGACGAGGTGCGTGCCGTCGCCGCGGGCGAGGCACCGGAGAGCTCACTGATGTTCGGCGTCGAGGACGTGGTGGCACGGATCGAGCACGTTGGCGATCGCTTCGCGCCGGTGCTCACGATGCAGCAGTCCTTGACGTGACCACGCCGGCGATACCGGCCGCGACCAGCACGAAGCCGACGGCGGTCGACGGAGCGATCTCAGCAATGCGCGGTGGGCACGGCGGAGCAAGCTCGACCGGTGCCCTGCGGCCTGCGGCGCATCGGCCGCTGGGTCGAACAGCCGCTCGCGGAGCTGCGTCTCGTTCATGCGTCCTCTCCGAGCCTCGAACGAACGTCGTCATCCCTCAGGACACGAACGATCTCACCGCCGCCGGTTACGCTTCATGAGCTCCGCGGTCTGGGCCCTCGGGCCGATCACGATCGGAGGCATCATCTGCGTTCGAACCGCCATTCGAACTGGCCGGCGCAAGTGTGCGAGCGCGCCAGGTACGCGATCGTCCTTCGCAGGTGCGCGAGCCGGAGCGGTCGTCGCCATGGCGAGCGTAGAGCTCCTCGAGTACGCCGCCCTTATCCGGATGGCTTTCCCGTCCGGCCACGTCCTTGCCCTCCAGGACTCCAATGGGCGAGGTTGGCGTCGGTTTCGGTGCCGTTGGCGGTCCGTCAGCGTCGAGCAGAGGTAGGCGGCGGCACCCTCTCTGGCCGGCGTCCTGAGCGGACCGAGCTCGGCCTGCCAGCCTGATCGCGAAGTGGCAACATCCGTGCGGCTGAGACTCCTCGTTTTGATCCCCGGACGGTCGGGAACGTGCTGGAAAGGGACATCGGCCCGAGTACCGCGATGCGGTGAACGAGTGCGGCGAGGACGGGCGTCCCAGCAGACAGGGGTCGTTACGCTCCAGCACAGCGTCGCAGAGCCAGAGCGATGTGCGTCGTCGGCCGCTCGAGGAAGAACGCGAAGGAGCTGGCGTGACGTCGGATACAAGACAGAGCGGTTCCGCGGACGAGCAGATGCCGGATCGCCGGGTGGGTGTCGCGATTGCGACCCGCAACCGGCGGATCTCCCTCGCTCGGACGCTGCGGGCTCTCCGGGCCCTGCCGGAATCGCCGAAGATCGCGGTTGTCGACAACGCCTCGACCGACGGCACTCCCGACGACGTCGAACGACGCTTCGCCGACGTCGAGTTGATCCGGTTGAACGAGAACCTGGGCGCGGCGGCCAGGACGGTCGGCGTCGAGGCCCTTGCCACCGACTACGTCGCGTTCGCGGACGACGACTCCTGGTGGGCACCGGGCTCGCTCGCGCTCGCCGCGGACCGCTTCGACGCGTCGCCCGAGCTCGCCGTGGTCGCCGCACGGATCCTCGTTGGTCCGGAGAGCCGACTCGATCCCACGAGCTGCCTGATGGCAGCGAGCCCTCTGCCCCCGTCGCCGAGGATCCCCGGCGTCCCGGTGCTCGGCTTCCTCGCCTGTGCCGCCGTCGTGCGACGCTCTGCCTATCTCGAGGTCGGGGGCTTCGATCGCCGCTTGGGGATCGGCTCCGAGGAAACCCTCCTGGCGCTCGACCTCGCCAGCCGGGGCTACCACCTCGTCTATGCGGACGAGGTCGTGGCGCATCACGATCCCGATCCCGGGGCGAACCGGGACGGCAGGAGCGTTCTACAGGTCCGGAACGCTCTCTGGACCGTCTGGTTGCGCTGTCCGCCGATCGACGCGGTCCGTCGGACCGCGTCAGTCGCGATCCGCGCTGCTCACGACCCATCCACACGCGAGGGGATGATCGCCGCGGTGCGCGGACTCCATTGGGTCCTGCCCGACCGCCGGCCTTTGCCTCGGAGCGTCGCCGAGGCGTTCCGATCGCTCGATCGCTGACGTACCGGATCATGACGGACGTCAGTTCCTGGAACCCGACGTCCAGATACTGGTCGAGAGCCGTTTCTGCTCGTCGGCCTCGGGTACTTCCACGACGTGCGCGTCCTCGGTATCAATGCTGCGTTCCACGACCATTCGTCGGCTCTCGTCGTCGACGGCAATGTCGTTGCAGCGGCCGAGGAGGAGCGCTTCACGCGTCGCAAGCACGGCAAGCTGCCCGTGCCGTTCTCCACGTGGGAGCTGCCGGAGGAGTCGGCGCGGTGGTGCCTCCGCGAGGCGGGTCTCGGGCCCGAGGATCTGGATGCCGTCGCCTACGGCTACGATCCGTCGCTCGCACCCTTCGACGACGGCGACGTCGTGGCGAACGGCTGGGAAGGGCTTCGAACGTTGTATGCGAAGCGAGCGCCCCGGTTCCTGGAGACGGCGCTTCCCGGGCTCGATCCCTCGTCCGTCCGCTTCATCCCGCATCATGTGGCGCACGCAGCATCCGCGTACCACGCCGCTCCGCATGAACGCTCGAGCGTTCTGGTGCTCGATGGCCGCGGCGAACATGCGTCTTCCCTCGCGGGACGTTGGGACGGCAGGTGTCTCGACGTGCTCTCGATCCAAGAGCTTCCGCATTCGCTTGGCCTCCTCTACGAGGAGGCGACCGAACATCTCGGCTTCCGGCGGGCCTCCGACGAGTACAAGGTGATGGCGCTCGCGTCATACGGCGAGCCGACCTTCCTTCCCCAACTTCGAGACGCGGTCCGGACGACCGGGGACGGAGGCTTCACCATCGACCGGATCGATTGGGCCACGATGACGAAGCCGATGCACGACGGCGAGACATGGGAACCGGAGCACGCCGATCTCGCGGCGAGCGTCCAGGCGCGGCTCGAGGAGGTCCTACTCGAGCTCGTCCGATGGCTCCACGCGGCAACCGGAGATGCGGTCCTGACCATGGCGGGAGGCGTGGCCTTGAACTGCGTCGCGAACTCTCGGATCGTCCGCGATGGGCCCTTCGAGGAGGTGTGGGTGCAGCCGGCTGCCGGCGACTCCGGAACGTCGCTCGGTGCAGCCATGCACGTCGCCCACGAGCTCGGCGACCACATCGAGCCGATGCCCGGTGCTGCGCTCGGACGCCGCTGGCGCGACGACGAGATCGAAGCCTGGCTCCGCACGGCCCGGGTCCCGTACTCGCGCCCCGACGACCTACCCGACGCGGTGGGGGCGGCGCTCGCCGAGGACGCGGTGGTGGCGTGGTTCCAGGGGCGGAGTGAGTACGGACCGCGCGCGCTGGGGAGCCGCAGCCTGCTCGCGGATCCGACGCGTGCGGAGAACCTCGAGCGCCTGAACGACATCAAGGGACGCGAGCAGTTTCGTCCGGTCGCGCCGATGGTGATGGTCGATCGGGCACCAGATATCTTTGACGGTCCGATCCCCAGCCCCTACATGCTGTTCACGCACCGGGTCCGACCCGGTTGGAGCGAACGCATCCCAGCCGCGGTGCACGTGGACGGCACGGCGCGGATCCAGACGGTCGATCCCGAACGCGAGCCGCTCGTCGCACGGATGCTGAGATCGTTCGAACGGCGCTCGGGCGTCCCCGTGGTGATCAACACGAGCCTGAACACTGCCGGGCGTCCGATGGTCGACGCTCCACGCGACGCGCTGGAGTGCTTCGGATCGGCGCCGGTCGACGTCCTCGCGATCGGATCGTTCCTGGTGCGACGCCCTACCGACACGAGACGTGTCGGATGACCCGCGATCCGGCCTTCGACGTCGTGATCCCGACGATCGGTCGGCCGTCGCTTCGGATGACCCTCGAGGCGCTCGCTGCGCAGGAGCAGGACCTCCCCGGCCGTGTCCTGATAGTCGATGACCGGCGGAATCCGACAGAGCCGCTGTCGCAGGCCGGTGCTCTTCCGGACTCACGCGTCGAGGTGGTCGCCGGGCCGGCAGCCGGACCGGCCGCCGCTCGGAACGTGGGCTGGCGCGCCGCCACGAGCGAGTGGGTCGCCTTTCTCGACGACGATGTCGTCCCCGCGCCGGGCTGGGCGGCCGCGCTCGTCGCGGACCTCCGGGACCTCGATGATGACATCGGGGGCAGTCAGGGGAGGATCCGCGTGCCGCTGCCACAGGATCGGCCGCCGACCGACTGGGAGCGGAACGTCGCGGGCCTTGAGGAAGCGCGCTGGGCCACCGCAGACATGGCGTACCGGCGCACGCTGCTTGGACTGGTCAACGGCTTCGACGAGCGTTTCCCGCGGGCCTATCGAGAGGACGCCGAGCTCGGTATCCGCGTCGCGGCCGCCGGATACCGGATCGTGCCGGGCGACCGTCATATCTCGCATCCAGTCCGCCCGGCCGACCGGTGGGTCAGCGTTCGGCTCCAGCGTGGGAACGCGGACGATGCACTCATGCTCGCGCTCCACGGCCACCGCTGGCGCGAGGCGGCTGGCGTGGCCCGGGGCCGTCGCGCCCGGCACGCCGCGATCGTGGCCGCGGAGATAGGGGCGATCGCGGGATTGCTCACGGGGAACCGACCGCTCGCCGTGATCGGCGGTGCCGGATGGCTGGCCGGCACGGCGGAGTTCGCCTGGGCGCGGATCGGCCCAGGCCCCCGTTCGCGGCGTGAGGTCGTCACGGTGCTCGTGACGAGCATCGCCCTCCCCACGGCGGCCGTCCTCCACTGGATGCGCGGGACGATCGGCGCCTGGGGCGAACGACCCCTCCCGTCGACCGAGGACGCCCGGCTCCAACGACCATATCGGTTGCGGGTCTGAGAGATGCGCATCCTGGTCTGGCACGTGCACGGGTCGTGGACGACATCCTTCGTCCAGGGTAGCCACGAGTACTTGATCCCGGTCCTCTCCGACCGCGGGCCGGACGGCAGGGGTCGTGCCCGCACATGGGAATGGCCGCCCTCCGTCGTCGAGATCCCACCGGAGCGATCCGCCGACGCCGAGATCGACGTCGTCGTCCTGCAGCGTCCGGAGGAGCTCTTCGGCATGGCGCAGCGATGGCTCGGTGGTCGCGCCCCTGGCCGAGACGTCCCCGCCGTCTACGTCGAGCACAACAGCCCGCAGGGAAGGATCGCCGACATGCGTCATCCCGCGGCGGATCGGCCCGACCTCGAGCTGGTCCACGTCACCCACTTCAACGCGTTGTTCTGGGACGCCGGCTCCACGCCGACCCGCGTCATCGAGCATGGCATCGTCGACCCGGGGTACCGGTACACAGGGGAGCTGCCGCGGGCCGCTGTCGCCGTTAACGAGCCGATCCGCCGCGGGCGGGTGACCGGTACGGACCTGCTCGACCGCTTCCGCCGTGCGGTCGAACTCGACCTGTTCGGGATGAAGGTGGCCGAGCTGGGAGGCATGGAGGATCCGCCGCAGGAGAAGCTTCATCGCGAGATGGCCCGCCGCCGCGTTTACCTGCATCCGATCCGCTGGACGTCCCTGGGTCTCACCCTCCTCGAGGCGATGCACCTCGGCATGCCGGTGGTCAGCCTCGCCACCACGGAGGTCCCCGAAGCCGTGCCGCCCGGCGCCGGCGTCGTCTCGAACCGGTTCGATGTCCTGGAGGACGCTCTGCGGCGGCTCGTGCGCGATCCGGAGGAGGCCACCGTCATGGGGAAGCTCGCTCGGGAGTCGGCGCTCGATCGGTACGGGCTGCAGCGGTTCCTCGCGGATTGGGACCGCGCGCTCGCGGAGCGTGTGGCGTGAGGCGGCCGGGGCGTCTGACCGAGACGGCGAGCCGGCGCCACCGGCCGGTCGTGCTGACGCTTCGGGCCCTCGGGATCGGAGACCTGCTCACCGGGGTGCCCGCGCTGCGGGCGATCGCGGACCACCACCCCGAGGCGCACAAGGTCCTCGCCGCCCCCGGATGGCTTCGGCCGCTCGTGGAGCTGACCGGTGCGATCGACGAGGTCGTCGACGTGAGGCCGTTCGATCCAAACCCCCTGACGCCGTACCGTCCGTCCCTCGCCGTGAACCTCCACGGTCGTGGTCCCGCGAGTCACCGGATGCTAGCCGCCACCCGCCCTGCCAGGCTCGTCGCCTTCCAGCACCCGGAGATCGCGGCCTCGGTCGGCTCGCCGCGGTGGAAGGACGAGGAACACGAGGTGGAGCGCTGGTGCCGCCTCCTCGGCGAGGAGGGGATCCCGGCGGATCCCTGGCGGCTGGACCTCGCGCCCCCCGGATCGGCGCCCCCGGGTCTCGCCGGTGTCACCGTGATCCATCCGGGCGCAGCGTCGGGCGCGCGCCGGTGGCCGCCTGCCCGCTGGGCGAGGGTCGCGCGAGCCGAGGCGGCCACCGGCGCGCATGTGGTCGTGACGGGGAGCTCCGACGAGCGGTCGATCGCGTCGGCCGTCGCCCGGTTGGCCGGCCTCCCGCCCTCATGCGTTCTCGCGGGTCGGCTCGAGCTCGCGGATCTCGCCTCGCTCGTCGCCTCCGCCCGGATCGTGATGAGCGGCGACACGGGCGTTGCCCATCTCTCGACGGCCTTCGGGACGCCTTCGGTCGTGCTCTTCGGTCCGACGCCGCCACGACGCTGGGGCCCGCCACCCGATCGATCCCAGCACGTGGTCCTATGGGCGGGGTCCGCGGGCGACCCGCACGCCGCGGCCGTCGACCCGGCGCTCCTCAAGATCTCCGTGGGCGATGTCCTCGAGGCCGCCCATCGGGCGCGCATCGCGTCCGATGCGGCGACGCGCAGCGACGCATCCTCCCACGAAGCCGCGGCCCCGATCGGCCCGCGTGCGGGAAAGGTCCACGCATGACTCGCCGCATCGCGCTGATCAGCGAGCACGCGTCACCACTCGGCGTCGTCGGCGGCGTGGACAGCGGCGGCCAGAACGTCTACGTAGGCCAGGTCGCCAAGCACCTCGCGGCCATCGGCTACGACGTCGACGTCTTTACGCGGCGTGACAACGAGATGCTTCCCGAAGTGACGCAGTGGGTGAACGGCGTCCGCATCATCCACGTGCCGGCCGGGCCACCCACGTTCGTCCGCAAGGAGAACCTCCTCGAGCACATCCAAGCCTTCACGCGCTTCTTCGTGCGCTTCTGCCGACGTCAACAGCGGCCCTACGACCTCGTGCACGCGAACTTCTTCATGTCGGGTCTGGTGGCCGCCGAGACCAAGCGGACCCTGGGGATCCCCTTCGTCGTCACCTTCCACGCGCTCGGCAAGATCCGGCGGCTTCACCAGGGCAGCGCCGACGCGTTCCCGGACGAACGGTTCGCGATCGAGGAGCGGTGCGTCGCCGAGGCCGATCACGTGATCGCCGAATGCCCCCAGGACGAGGAAGACCTGATACGGCACTATGGCGCCGACCCAGCGAGGACGACGATCGTCCCAGCCGGTGTCGACCCGGGGGAGTTCTGGCCGATGAGCAAGCAGCTCGCGCGGGGCGCTCTCGGTTTCGACCCCGACGAGCGGATCGTCCTGCAGCTCGGACGGATGGTCCCACGCAAGGGCGTCGACACCGTGATTCGCGGGTTCGCTTCGATGGTTCATGAGCACGGCGTCCCTGCGCGGCTCCTGGTCGTCGGCGGTGACTCGGACGTGCCCGACCCGAAGCTCACCCCGGAGATCGGTCGGCTCCAGGCGATCGCGCGCGAGGAGTCCGTCGGCCACCTCGTGACGTTCACCGGACAGGAAGAGCCCGACCGGCTGAAATACTTCTACAGCGCCGCCGACGCCTTCGTGACGACGCCGTGGTACGAGCCCTTCGGCATCACGCCACTCGAGTCCATGGCGTGCGGCACGCCGGTGGTCGGCTCGAATGTCGGCGGGATCAAGTTCACGGTCCGCGACGCCGAGACCGGCTATCTCGTGCCGCCCGGGCATCCCGGCGCCGTCGCCGAGCGGCTCGTCCACCTGTACCGGCACCCGCGTCTGCGGCAGGTCCTCGGCCAGAAAGGCGTCCGCCGCGTCCACGACATGTTCACCTGGCGGCACGTCGCCGAGGCGCTCGGCGTGCTCTACGAGGAGATCCTCTCGGCCCCCGAGCAGCGTCGCCTCGCCGAGGCGCACGTCGCCGCGACCGTCTCGAGCAGCTTCGACGAGGCGATCACGACGATCCATGCGTCGAAGCAGCTGCTGCGAACGCCGATCATGCGCGCGGCGGACGTGTTGTGCTCGGTCTTCGCGCGCGGCGGCAAGGTCCTGATCTGCGGCAACGGCGGGAGCGCAGCCGACGCGCAGCACTTCGCCGCCGAATTCGTGGGGCGGTTCAAGCATGACGATCGGCCCGGGCTGCCGGCGATCGCGCTGTGCGCCGACTCGGCGGTTACGACGGCGTGGTCCAACGACGCCGGGTTCGACTCCGTGTTCGCGCGTCAGGTACAGGCGCTCGGCCGGCCGGGCGACGCGTTGATCGCGATCAGCACGAGCGGCCGATCGCCGAACGTGCTCGCGGCCCTCGATGAGGCGTCGGCCGGTGGCGTCCGCACCATCGCCCTCCTGGGCACGGGCGGCGGCGATGCTCGAGCGCGCGCGGAGATCCCGATCGTCGTGCCGTCCGAGGACACCCAGCGGATCCAGGAGACCCAGACCGTGATCCTGCACGTCCTGTGCGAGCTGGTCGAGGTGCGCCTCTACGCCGACAACGTCGAGCCGATGCGAGCGGGTGCGACGCCGGCGGGGGTCCCGTCTGATGAGCGGAGGGAGGCGGGATGAACGTCACGCAGCGCACCGCGGACCGGGGCGATCTGCCGCAGCCGCTGGCCGGCCGGATCAGCCTGGTGACGGGCGGCGGCCGCGGGCTCGGGGAGGCGACCTGTCGCATGCTCGCCGCGGCCGGCGCGACGGTGATTGCGGCGGACGTCCGGCCGGAGCTCGCCGAAGGGGTCGCGGAGGGGCTGCGCCGCGAGGGGCTCGACGTGCACGCCCGCCAGCTCGACGTCACGGAGGAGGCCTCGGCCAGCGAGGCGGTCTCGGACCTGCTCGTGCGGCACGGCCGCGTTGACGTCCTCGTCAACAACGCCGGCACCGACGTGACGGCGTCGTTCGAGGAGCTCACCGCGGCCGACTGGGAGCTCGTGCTCGGAGTGAACCTCCGTGGGCCCATCCTGATGACGCGGCTCGTGTTCCCCCACATGCGCCGTGAAGGAGGCGGTCACATCGTGAACGTCACGTCGACCGCGGCGAAACGCGCGTGGGCGAACGCGTCCGCCTATCACGCAAGCAAATGGGGGCTGCTTGGCTTCAGCCACGCGCTCCACGTGGAGGGGCGTGCGGTAGGCGTCAAGGTCACGGCGGTGGTCGCCGGCGGCATGCGGACGCCCTTCCTGCTGGACCGCTTTCCGGACATCGACGAGGGGACGCTGCAGGACCCGGCCACCGTCGCCGAGACGATCCGATTCGTGCTGACGCAGCCGGACGAGACCGTGGTCCCCGAGGTGATGGTGATTCCGATGCGAGAGTCGTCGTGGCCGTGACGCGCCGGCCGGCGGTGTTCCTGGACAAGGACGGGACGCTCGTGGAGGACATCCCGTACAACGTCGATCCGACGAGGATCCGGCTGATGCCGGACGCCGGGTCCGCGCTGCGCTCCGTCGCCGGGAACGGCTACCGGCTCGTCGTGGTGTCGAATCAGTCCGGCGTTGCACGCGGGCTGTTCTCCGAACCGGCGGTCCGCGGCGTGGAGCGCCGGCTCCGCGAGCTGCTCGAGGCGGAGGGCGTCGAGCTGGACGGCTTCCTCTATTGTCCCCATCTCGCCGACGGGTCGGTCCCGTCGTACGCGAGGGAATGTCAGTGCCGCAAGCCGAAGCCGGGTCTACTCATGCGCGCGGCCGAGGAGCTGTCACTGGACGTCGAGGAGTCCTGGATGGTCGGCGACATCCTGGACGACGTCGAGGCCGGACGCGCGGCCGGCTGCCGCACGTTGCTGGTTGAAGTCGGGAACGAGACCGAGTGGGTGCGGTCGGAGGCGCGCGAGCCAGACGTCGTGGTGCCGAGCCTGGCGGCCGCCGCGATCGCGATCCGCGGCGCTGGCGGCGTCCCTGCCTCCATGTGGGCAGCGTGCGTCGCGAGGCGATCGGCATGACGGAGACCCTCCTCTCGGCGATCAACGCCTTCGCCGGCCTCGAGGTGCTGATCGTCGGTGACGCGATGCTCGACGCCTACGTCCTCGGCTGCAGCGGACGTCTCTGCCAGGAGGCGCCCGTGCCCGTGCTCGTGGTCGACGATCGCCTCGTGATGCCCGGGGGGGCGGCGAACGTGGCGATGAACGTCCGCGCGATGGGTGCGATCCCGCGGCTGCTGTCCGTGATCGGCGGCGACCTCGACGGCGGCACGCTGCGAACAGCGCTCCGTGATGCGGGCATCGGCGACGACCTGATCCGGATCGACTCAGGCCGCATGACGCTCTCGAAGTCCCGGATCGTCGGCGACGGACAGGTTCTCGTGCGGATCGACGACGGCACGACCACGCAGGTTGAGGGCGCGACCGAGGCTGCCCTCGTCAGCTCGCTGCGCGAGGCCTGGGCCACGAGCGACGCCGTGATCGTCTCGGACTACGGGTACGGGGTGCTGACGACGACTGTTCTCGACGCGCTCGTCGACCTGCAGCAGACACACCCGATCGTGCTGATCGTCGACGCGAAAGACCTGGCGCGCTACCGGTCCCTGGAGCCGACCGCCGTCAAGCCGAACCATGGTCAGGCCGCGACTCTGCTCGGCGAGCCCCACGCGACGGCGTCGGACCGGGAGCGCCAGGTGCTCGACGGCGCCGACCGCCTGTTCGCCGCGACCGGCGCGCACATCGTGGCGGTCACTCTCGATGCCGAGGGAGCCATCGTGTTCGAGCGTGGCCGAGCGCCCTACCGCACCTACGCGCGGCCCCGGCGCTCGGCGCGGACGTCCGGCGCTGGCGACACGTTCGCGGCGACACTCGCGCTCGCGATCGCCGCCGGGCAGACGACCCCGACCGCGGCCGAGCTCGCCTCGGCCGCGGCCGCCGTGGTCGTCGGCAAGGAACGGACGGCGATCTGCGACGCTCGGGAGCTCCGCCACCAAGTCGCCGGCGGGAGCAAGCTCGTCGATGGCGTCGACGAGCTCGCGGCCCGCGTCGAGTTCCACCGGCGCCAGGGCCGCCGGATCGTCTTCACGAACGGCTGCTTCGACATCTTGCACCGTGGCCACGTGACGTACCTGAGCCGCGCGAAGGCGTTGGGCGACGTCCTGGTCGTCGCCGTGAATTCGGACGAGAGCGTCCGGGCACTCAAGGGCCCACAGCGGCCGGTGACGCCGCTCGAGGACCGAGTGCAGGTGTTGTCTGCGCTCTCGTGCGTCGACCTCGTGGTGCCGTTCGCCGATCTCACGCCCGAGCGCTCGATCGAGGCCGCGAAGCCAGATGTCGTTGTGAAGGGCGGCGACTACACGATCGAGATGCTGCCCGAGGCGGCGCTGGTCGAGCGACTCGGCGGGCGGGTCCAGATCCTGCCGTACGTCGACGACCGCTCGACGACGGGAATCATCGAGCGCATCCGCGCGGCGGACCGATCCGGAGCGGCGTGATGAACACCCCGCTCCTTCCCCTGGCGCCCGACCGGGCGCGGGCGTGGCGCCACGCCCGGCGCGTCCTGGCCGTCCGGCTCGACGCGGCCGGCGACGTACTCATGACCGCGCCCGCGATCCGGGCACTCAAGGCCTCGGCGCCAAGCCGCTCTCTCGCCGTGCTCACGTCCTCTGCCGGCGCAGCCGCGGCGGCTCTGATCCCAGAGGTGGACGAAGTTCTCGTCTACGACGCGCCGTGGATGAAGGCGTCGCCCCTCCGGACGACGCCGGCCAACGACCTCGAGGCGGTCGAGATGCTTCGGCGGAGAACTTTCGACGCCGCCGTGATCTTCTCGGTTTACAGTCAGGACCCGCTGCCCGCCGCGGTGTACTGCTACCTGGCCAGGATCCCGCTCCGCCTTGCGCACGCCCGCGACAAGGCCTACCAGCTGCTCACCGATCCCGTCCCCGACCCCGAGCCGGGGTCGTTCGTCCGGCACGAGGTCCAGCGCCAGCTCGATCTGGTCGCGGCGGTCGGCTGCCGGACCGATGACGAACGACTTGCAATCCGGATCGGCCGGGCGGCCTCGTCGAGGGCCAAGACGCTCGTCGGGGAACTCGGGCTCGACGCGGCGGCCCGGCCCTGGGCGGTCCTGCATCCCGGTGCGACCGCGCCATCGCGCCGGTACCCGCCGAAGATGTTCGCGGCGGCCGCCGACGCGCTGATCAGCAAGCACGGCTGGGACCTCGTGATCGCCGGATCGGCGTCCGATCGCGCCGTATCCGACGAGGTCATCGGCGCGATGAACGAGTATGCGCCTTCGATCGTCGGCCGGCTCGACCTCGAGGAGCTGGCGGGGCTGCTGTCGCGATCGCCCATGCTGATTGCGAACAACAGCGCCCCGGCACACGTCGCCGCGGCCGTCGGCACGCCTGTCGTGAGCCTCTACGCTCTAACGAATCCGCAGCACACCCCCTGGGGAGTGCCGAGCCGAGTGCTGTTCCACGAAGTGCCCTGCCAGGGCTGCGGCTCGAGCGTCTGCCCCGAGGGCCATCACGCGTGCCTGCGCATGGTCACGCCCGACTGCGTCGTGGCCGCAGCCCTCGACCTCGCGGGCGATCGGCTCGGCGTCACGGCCGAACCGAGTCTTGGACGCTTACACGCATCGGGAGAGCTTCGTTCTTCGGAGTCGATCCCCGAGCCCCTCAGTCGCGCCGGAGGCATGCCGAACGCGCGTTGAGGTGATCGGTTCGGTACGGCGTAGGCCGGCGGCGGACCACCTCGCATGGACCTCCGGTGCTCCTCGCAGCCGATCAGACCACCTGCAATGCCGAGTCGCTCCTTCGACGCAGAGGCTTACCCACGTGCGTTGGAACGTCCTCAGCGCGCTGAATCGGAACGGCAAGATCCGCCGAAGCGGCTGGAGGAAGCGGCGGTGGGTGTGGGTGCGTGGTCCGGCACTGGCGTCGGAGCTTCCCTCCATCGGTCAGCGGTCAGCTTCTCGCAGCATGCCGACGAGGACGCCCCGAAGCGTCCGATCCCCCGCGCAGTCGATTAGGAGCTCGGCGATCGTCCGCACATGAGGGCGAGGCATAGCTCGATTCCATAGAGTCGCGACCGCCGCGGAAGGGCATCGACTTAGCCTCGCGGATTGTCGTCACTCGCCACATCTGCCGAGATTCCCTCACGCTTGGCAACCACGGCGAAACGGTCGTTCTCGTAGACGATCCGCTCGATGTCCCCGATGAAGTGCTCCGGCACCACAGCGAACTGCCGAGGATCCATCCGGACGTGCCGGTAC
>Ga0126307_10001233_pt1 | contig 16837 bp, 19 predicted proteins | sample Plot28_FD_89955 | JGI IMG/M metagenome (GOLD analysis project Ga0126307, IMG submission 89955) | Serpentine soil microbial communities from UC McLaughlin Reserve, CA, USA - Plot28 | ecosystem: Environmental > Terrestrial > Soil > Grasslands | place: USA: UC McLaughlin Reserve, Lake County... | reverse complement strand
CGGGTACGTGATGGCGCTCGCCCTGATCGCGGGCCTCACGATCCGGCGTCAGGACGTGACGTGATCGCTCTCACGGATCGGAAGAGGCTCCTGTGCCGAACGTAGAGCTCGCATCGGGGATAGCGGAGGACGAGAACGTGGGAACCCCCTGACGCGGGTCTCAGTCGGGCATCAGGAGCATGTGGTGCACGGGCGGGAGCCCCGTCGCCAACTCGACCCACGAGACGCCGTCATCCGAGCCGTAGACGCGCCCGTCGGCGGTGCCGAATGCCGCGTACGAGCCGTCGTTCAGCGCATCCAGACAGTAGCTATCGATGTTGTCGTCGAACCACTCGGGAAGCCCGACGCGGCAGCGCTCGAACCGGCCAGTTGTCAGGCCCGCGCGGTAGACGCCGGCGTGTCCGCCTCGAGGTCCGCTCGAAGCCGACACGAGCACCTGGTCCCCACAGACCACCACCGCTCGACAGTAACGGCTCTCGAGTCCGTCACTGCGCAGCGACCACGTCGCCCCTTTGTCGGTGCTGGTGGAGAGTCCCCGCGCGCCCGCCGCCAGCACGAGTCCGTCGGCCGTCGCGACCTGGTGCACATCTGCGTCGATGTCGATCGTCGGTTTCCACGTCTGGCCACCGTCGCTCGTGCGCACGATGCCACCGACGTGCACGTTGACGTAGACGTTCTCTCCCCATTCGGAGATCGACCGGGTGTCGGGTGGCCCGCCCCAGGGCGTGTACCAATCGTCGCGTCCCTCGACGGCATCGAACCCTGAGACCGGCTCGAGCGAGCCGCCTACGAGACGGAACAGGCGTGCCCCTGACGACCCGACATGGATGGCGTCGGTCATGGCGATGCAGGTGGCGTCCGCGCCCTCGAGTGTCGATACCTGGCACCACTCGCCCTCGGGCGCGTGCCAGATCTCGGCACGATCCACGATCGCCCACAGTTGCGGGCCGTCGCGCACGACCGCATTGACCGGTCGGCCACCAAGCTGCGTGGGCCCTTCCTGGGCCCGCTCGTCGAACCTGTGCAGGCCGTCCCTCGCCGCTATGAGGATCTGAGGCACCCGTGCATCCTCTCACGGACATGAGGGACGCCGATCGGCGCATCTGCAGGCACGTTGCTCGCTTGGTCGCCGGGTGGGGGGAGCGTTGGATCCAGTCCTGAGGCCAATCGGTTGCGCAGGGCTCGCGGCTCTACGATGCGTCGGACAGCCTCGCCGGGATCTGCTCGTCGGCGATCTTACGCTGGAGCATGATGATCCCGTCGAGCAGCGCCTCGGGCCGCGGCGGACACCCGGGAACGAACACGTCGACCGGCATGATCTGGTCGACCCCTTTGGTCACCGAGTACGAGTCCCAATATGGCCCTCCGACGTTGGCGCACGATCCGAACGAGATCACGTACTTGGGCTCGGCCATCTGCTCGTAGACGCGCTTGAGGGGCGGCACCATCTTGTCGGTCACCGTGCCGGCGATGATCAGCAGATCCGCCTGGCGGGGTCCGTGAGCCACGGGGATGACCCCGAAACGGATGAAGTCGTGCTTGGACATCGAGGCCGCGATCAGCTCGATCCCGCAGCAGGCCAGACCGAAGTTGAGCAGCCACAGGGAGTAGCGCCGACCCCAGTTGAGGATGAACTTCACGGGCTGGAGCGAGGCCACCTGGCTGTTCTGCCCGAGGGTCATCGTCGCCTCGTCCGATCACGCTTGCCGGTCATGCCTGCCCTTCGACAAGCTTCGCCTCCTCGGCCAGAGCGAACCGCACCGGCCGGTATGTGCACCTAGCGATCCGCGAGGCGTAGGCCGCGAGGCCGACCGCGAGCCGCTCGGTTGGGATCGGCCCCACGGCTCCGTGGAAGTCCTCACACACGATGATCCAGACATCCCGTCGAGGACTCGACGGCCGGCCCACCGCAAGCCCATCTGCCCTCGCCGTCTCCATGGCTCTTACATCACCCGTGAAGACGGCTCGTTCGCTCGAGAGTCATCGCTCGCCCCCCGTTTCCTCCAGGAGCGGCCCACCTCCTCAAGCGCTCCTGGATCCGTATCACCGCCAACCCCTCAACCCGGCCTCCGTCATCGCCAACCCGAAGAAGAACAACGGGAGACCGATGAACACCAGGAGAATGCTCAACATCAGCATGAACCCGGTAACCCAGATCGCGGTCCCGATCCCCACGAAGATGGCCCGCTGCCAGAAGTCTGGAACTAACCATTCCTGACGAGGTTCCTGGCGGGCGCGTTCCTCGGTACGAGGTTCCTGGCGGACGCGTTCCTCGGCCAACATGGCTCCGTCCTTTCTCGACGCCGCTCCCGACGCCGCGCATCTCTTGACCATGTAGACGAGACCAGCGCCTCCCATGTGACACACGCCAGGCGCCTGCACGTGCCCACGTCGCGGGGCCCGGTGCGTGCCGCGGCGGTCCACCCTTCCTATGGGCTCGTTGCCCGGGCCGTGAGACGACCCCCGGACCCCGATGAGTTCTCGGGGTGGGAGAAGTCTCCACGGGCAAGAGTGAGGGGTGTGCCCAGATGCCAGGACACGAGCGGCGTTCCACCGGAGGTGAATACCGATGCGAAGGTTGATCCTTGAGGAATGGTTGTCCCTCGACGGCTACGCCGTGGATGGGGAGGGAACGTTGGATTTCTTCCCCTCGAGCGAATCGGACCGGTTCTCGGACAGGGACCAGCTCGAGTTCCTCGAAAGCGTCGACACGATCCTTCTGGGACGAAGGACCTACGAGCTGTTCGTGGACTTCTGGCCGACGGCGACGACGGACGAGGAGGTCATCGCGGACCGCCTGAACTCGCTGCCCAAGCTCGTCTTCTCCAACACGCTGAGAGAGGCTCCCTGGGGGGAATGGCCGCCGGCGCGTGTCGTCCACGGCGACGCCGTGGTGGAGATCAAGCGATTGAAGGAGCAGGATGGGAAGCACATGGTCCTATGGGGGAGTCTCTCCTTGGCCCAGAAGCTCATCGCGGCGGACCTCATCGATGAATATCACTTCCAACTCTGTCCGACGGCGGTCGGAGGCGGGCGATCCGTGTTCCCCACCCTTCAGGGCTACGCGACGTTCGAACGAGTGAACGTGCGACTCTACGACACGGGCGTGGTGTTCCTCCACTACGAGCCGAAACGCTGAGACTCGCTCAGCTCGAGCTCGATCTGCGATTGGTCATCACGCGCTGCGCCGCGACTCGAACCCCGAACCTGCGGGTTCAGGCCCTCGAGCTCAGGCGAAACAGTCGGTGCGGAGCGGCAGTGGATCTGGTGGGTGCGAGCGCTTCGTGAAATCGAAATCGTACGAGAGGTCGGTCGCTTCCCCGTCGCGGTCCGTCAACGGGGAGAGCCCCCAGTTGGTCTCGATGAACCGGAGAACGCTCGAGAATTCGCCGACCTGATGATCGATCACGCCGCTCTTCGCGTAAGGAGAGATGACCAGCAACGGCACGCGAATCCCAAGCCCGAATCCGTCCACTTGCGGCGGTGGCACATGATCGTAGAAGCCGCCGTAGTCGTCCCATGTCACGAAGATCGCTGTGTTCTTCCACATGGGGCTTCGCATGATCGCGTCGATCACCCGTGTCGACCAGTTCTCACCCAGGCAGAAGTTGTACTGCGGGTGCTCGGAGACCTCGTAGCGAGGGGTGATCCAGGTGACCGGCGGCAGCAAGTCGTCGCGGATGTCGCGGAGGACGTCGTCGACCGCCATCACGTGCTGGGACCACTGCCTCGTCTCCCTGATGTGCCGGATGGCCGAGTATGCGGACCAGATGTAGCCGAGCTGGTCGGGCTCGGCCGCGTAATAGGCCCAGTCGATCCCGGCCTTCGTGAGGAGATCTCCTTCGGTCCGGAAGTCGAAGCACGGCTGCACCTTCTTCTCGTGACCCTCCGAGTCGACGATCGTGACCGTCTGGCCCTTCGGTGCGTCACAGCCGAACGTGTTGCTCGATCGGAACGGCCCGGTGCGCCTGGGATTGTCGTGAGCGCCGCCGGACTGGGCGGAGATCGAATACAGGTGGTTCGGGAACGAGGGCCCCTGAGCCGAGGAGAAGAAGTTGTCCGCGAGCACGAACTCGTGAGCCCAGTGCCAGTAGTTCGGAAGCTGGGCTCGGTGAAGCTGTGTGTAGGCCCATCGGTCCGACACGGCACCCTGGTTGAACCCGTCCATCTTCCCGTGGTTCCAGGCGGCGAGTGAGCACGTGTAGCAGTGGGGGATGTCCTCGGAGCCGATGCCGCCGTCGGTCCCGGGTGTGAGCGGCCGCCGCACGCCGCGGTCGTAGCCCACCGTTACGCCGTTCGCGCCCGGGAACGTCCCGAACAGGTTGTCGAAGGTGCGGTTCTCCTTGATCAGGAAGACGACGTGTTCGATCGGCCACCTCGTCGTGGCGCGCCCGCCCGCCGGGGCCGACGGCACGCGAGAGGTGGCGGGCGGAGCGGGGCTCGTCGATCCGGCAGCCCCCGAACCCGAAGGGTGCCGCCCGGTCGCGGGCTCCGCGTCACAGGCCCCGGCGAGCAGTGCGAGCGCGATCCCCCCGGCGGCGATGCGCCGGCGCACCTCGCCGGTCGTGCGTGGCGTGTCGCGATCGGATCCCATCGCGATGCAGACTCCATCAGGGCCACCGACGTTCCCGGTCGGGGAGGGGTCGGGCGACTCCACGGAGCCTGAGGAAGACCGCTGCCGGGAACCACGGCGGCTTTGGAGCTGTCTATCGTGGGTCTTGATCGGGGGCGCGAGATGGACTGGAAGGACGAGGATCCGGGGCTGCCGATCAAGTTCGGGCCGTGCTCCAACGCCGAGTACGATCCCGAGCCCCTCCCGTCGATGCTGCGGGAGACGATCAGACGGGCGCGCGAGGCCACCGAGCGGAACGCGCGCCGTGTCGGGATGAGCCGGCGTGAGTTCCTGCTGTCGATCTGCGGTGCCGCCACGACGCTCCTCGTGCTCGACGCGTGCACCCGCGAGGCCGTACGAACGGTCTCGCCGGGAGCGACGCCCGGGGGCGGCTACGCCATCCCCCCAGAGGCCACGACCGACCCCGAGGTCGCGCACGAGGTCATCGGTGGCGAGGAGTTCGTCTTCGACATCCAGGGCCATCTCCTCGAGTACGACCTGAACCCGATCCTCAACGGGCAGGAGTTCTGGCAGCGATTCCCGCAGCAGAACTGCGGCGAGGACGACCCTCGAGTCTGCTACTCGATCGAGAGCTTCCTGGAACTGATGTTCCTGCGAAGCGACACCTCGATGCTCGTGCTGTCGGCCCTGCCGATCTACCCGGAGGGGAGCCCGCTCTCGGCCGAGATCATGGACGAGACCCGGAGGATCGCGGAGGGCCTGTGCCGGGACGAGCGCGTGTTGCTCCACGCGCAGGCGCTGCCGAACCTCGATCCATCCGAGTCCTCGCTCGATGCGATGGACGAAACCGTCGACCGTTATCCCATCGCGGCGTGGAAGACCTTCACCCACTTCCCCGACGTCTTCGAGCACAACGGCAAGGCCTGGTGGCTCGACGACCACGATCCGGCGCTTCCGCAGGTCGGTGATCGGTTCATCGAGCGCGCCGTGCGTCTCGGGGTCCCGACGATCTGTGCGCACAAGGGGTTCAGTGGCGACAGCCCGTACGCCTCGCCGCAAGACATCGGCCCGGCGGCGAGGAGGCATCCTGAGGCGAACTTCGTCGTGTACCACTCGGGGTTCGAAGCAGGCCTTGCGGAGGGCCCGTACACGGCCGCGACGGCGACCATGGGGGTCAACCGCCTGATCACGTCGATGAGAAGGGCGGGGATCGGGCCGAACGAGAACGTCTACGCGGAGCTCGGCTCGACCTGGTGGTACATCATGCGCTACCCGGTGCAGGCGGCCCACGTCCTCGGCAAGCTGTTGAAATTCGTCGGCGAGGACAATGTGGCGTGGGGCACGGACTGCCTCTTCTACGGCTCACCACAGGATCAGATCCAAGCGCTTCGGTCCTTCACCATCAGCGAGGAGTTCCAGGAGCGGTACGGCTATCCGCAGCTAACGAGGCAGATCAAGAACAAGATCCTCGGTGCGAACGGAGCGCGCTTGTACGGCGTGGACCCCGTCACGGACCGATGCGAGTTCACCCGGCGCGAACTGGAGCGGATCAGGCGTCACCTGCCGGGCCGGAATCGCACGCTCGGCCCGTCGACGCCGGGGGAGGCGCGAGCCTTCCGAGCGCTCGACCACGCGGCCATCGCGCAAAGCCCAGGATGATCACGAAGCAACGACAGGTCCGGGTCCGGCGCGGCGACCGATGGACCCGATCGGGTGAGGCGTTCCTTCCTAGAGGTCGAAGAGCGGGTCGGTCAGCATCGGCCCGAACTCGCCACCGTAGGCCGTCACCGCGAAGAACACGAGCGAGGCGCCGAGGAGCGCGAGATCCTTCGTGAACTGGGTCATGTCCATCTGCCGCGCCATGGGATCGCCCCTCAGCGTCCAGAAGTTGTGGATGAAGAACGTCGTGAAGAACAGGAACACGGCCAGGCCGAGCGCCGCGAGATCGGCCCAGATCCCGACGATGATCGCGATCCCGCCCGCGATGATCCCGACGCCGCTGATCAGGACGGCTGGCCCCCGGAACGGGATCTTCTTGGCCGCGGCGTAGCCCGTGAGCTGCTGGGAGCCGCCCAGGTGCCCGCCCGCCCCGCTCACGATGAACAGCAGGCCGAACAGGAACCGGCCGATCAGGAACAGCGCGTCCATCGGCGCCTCCTCTCGATGAGGGACTCCGCTCTCGACACGCACTCTCCGCCGGGCGCAGCCCCGCTCAAGGCGCGCCCGCCGCGCTCACGGCCTCCTCGGCATCTCCGCCGCCGTTCGGTCGCCTGAGCCTTGCCAAGCGAGCGCGGATCGATCGGGTTCACGAGTCCGAGCCCGTATCGTAAGGGCTCCCGTGAGGCTCCCGTAAGCCCCCGCCGGCACGATGCACATGGAACGGACCGCCTCGCCGAGGGACTACGGCGGGACAATGGAGCGGAGATGCCTGTCGCTTCGTCCTCAGAGGAGCGATCCGCCGATACCCGCGGGGCACCGAGATGGTCGCACCGATCAGCCGCTGTCCGATGACTGGCACGTGTGGGACGACCGCGAGCTCGTGGACCTCGGGGCGCTGAAGGGCACCTGGGGAGCTCCAACTACGAGATCCCGCTGAGCCTCGATCTCGGCGACTTCCAGACGGCGGTGATCTGGTGCCGCCGATTCGGTGTCGGGTTCGCGGTGGCACCGCTCGCCTCGTCGCCTTCCTAGCGACACCTACGTCACGTACTTCGGTCGTTGCTGGCGGTTGCATACCGCGGGCGCCCGGTGGGCCGGTAGACCTGGATCGTTACGCCCTTCGGGGTGGTTCGGGAGTCGACCAGGTCAAGCGCGATGTCTGGGCCGATGTCGGGGAACAGCCGCGTGCCCTGGCCGACGACCACCGGCACGGTGAGCAGGGTGATCTCGTCGACCAGGTCGTTGTCGAGCAGCCAGCGGATCAGACCGCCGCTGCCATGCACCTGCAGCTCGCCGTCCGGCCCCGCCTTCAGCTCGCGAACAGCGCCGGCGACGTCGCCCGAAAGGACGGTCGTGTCCGCCCAATCGGGGTCTGTGAGCGTCGTCGACGCCACATATTTCGGTTTCGTGTTCAACGCCTCCCAGATGAGGCTGTCGCCCGGATCCGGCCAGGTTCCCCAGGAACCGGCAAAGATCTCGTAGGTCCGCCGGCCGAACAGGAACGCATCGGCGCGATGGTAGACCTGGTTGAGAAACGCCATGGCCTCGTCGTCGAACACCGGCGCGACCCACCCGCCGCGCTCGAATCCGCCGCGGCGGTCCTCCTCCGGCGCGCCGAGTCCCTGCATCACGCCGTCGAGGGTAATCATCGTGATGGTCGTCAGTTTCATGGTCCCGGGTCCCTTCTCGCTGATTCGGTCGTCGTTCGGACGGATCGGGCTCGTCGATCTAAGTCGGTTCCCGCCAGTCGCCGACGCCAGGGGGGCCGTCGAGCACGGTGGGGACGTACTCGAGCAACTGGAGCCGATCGTCGAACGTGCGGCTCTCGACCAGGTCGAGGGCGATGTCGGGATACCCGTCGAAGATGCGCTCCTTCCCGGTGGCGCCCGTGATGACCGGGAAGACGACCACACGGAAGCGGTCGACCACGCCGGCACCGAGGAGCGACCGGCACAAGCTGAGGCTGCCGACGGTCCGCATCGGTCGCGAGTCGCACCGCTTCATGTCCTTCACGGTCTCGACGGCGTCTTCGTCGACCAGCTCGCTGTTGGCCCACGCGAGTGGTGCCTCCAAGGTGGTGGAGAACACCACCTTCGGCAGCGCGGTCAATGCGGCGACGCCGGGATCGTTGGGCAACTCCGCGGCGAACCCCGACATCAGCCTGTAGGTCGTCGCGCCCATGAGGGCGATGTGCTCGTTCTCGGCTTCCTCCGTGCTCCACGCGAGATACTCAGGCCCCTCCATGCCCCAGTAGCCGGGCCAGCCGTCCGCGGAGGCGTACCCGTCGAGCGAGATGATGAAGTCCACCATGAGGTTCGACATCGTTCTTCCCTTCCTCTTCGCTGTCGTCGCCTAGCTCGGGTCTGGCTGCCCTCACCGCGCGTCCGCCTCCCGATCCAAGATCGTGTCGATCTGGCCGATCGCTTGCGTCATGCCTTCCTCCACCCCCATCGCGGCGAGCTGTTCCATCGCCTCGACGGTCGGGAACTTGGTCTCGATCGACATCCGGGTCCTCCCGCCGCCGATCTCCTGGATGCTCACCCGCACGGTCGTCATCGGAAGCTCGTTGTTCGGCGTGCCGTCCTCGTTCGCGAAGCCGTCGCGGAAGACCAGCTGGTGGGGTGGCTGGACCTCGTCCACCTCCCAGAAGCCGCGCGGCTGATCGCCTTCCGGGCCGGTCATGTGGTACTCCACGCGGCCGCCGGGGCGCAGATCGTGCGCATCGACCGTCGCCGGGTAGGTCGGCGGTCCCCACCAGCGCTCCAGCTGGCGCGGGTCGGCCCAGAGCTGCCAGATCCGCTCCGCCGAGGCGTCGAACTCGGCCTCCAGCGTCAGCGTTCGCGACTGCGGGTCCTTCCGAACGTCGGTGACGGTCATCGGTCTTCCTCCTTCGGGGATCCCTGGAGGAGCTGGTCCATGCGCTCGACGCGCCTCTGCCATAGCTCCTCGTATCGGTCGAGCAGCCGCCGTGCCGTGCGGAGCGCCTCGAGGTTGGTGCGGACGACCTTGCGCCGCCCGATGCGGTGCTTGTGCACGAGGCCGGCCCGCTCGAGCACCGCGACGTGCTTCTGTACCGCCGCGAAGCTCATCGGGTAGTGACTGGCGAGCTCGGCCACGCCCTCTTCCCCGTCGATCGCGCGGCGGAGGATGTCACGCCGGGTGCCGTCCCCCAGCGCGCCGAAGATGCGGTCGTGGTCGAGGGTGAGCCGCACCGGTACAACCGTACGGTTGTATGTAGGTGTCGTCAAGTCTCTTGCCTGAGCCAGCACGCACGGGCTCACGTGAACGCCGCCGCCTTCCGCTCAGCCGGACTGGTCGTCGCGCCCCGTCGGGGCGCTACTTGTGATCGTTCCCGGCCTCGTCGAGGTGCACGACGATCCTGAAGGCGCGGCGGGTCGCCTCGACCTCGGCTTGACGGTCACCGCGCTTCTCGGCGATGGCCGCATCGAGCTTGGCTCCTCCCAGACGCACCGCTCGCACCGCGCGATCGAGCGCCTGGTCCTTCCGATCGTCGTCGCCTCCGACGAGGTCCGTTCGACCGGCGAGCGCCGCCACGTACGCGAGCTCCTCGTCGGCCCTCTCGAGGTAGCGCTCCGCGTGCACACGCACGGCGGGGTCCGCAAGCTCCTCACGTGCTCGCATCGCCGCCAGCGCGATCCGAAGCCCGTCGAGCGGGTCGCCGTTACCTTCCTCGTGTTTCATCGGTTCCTCCTCGGTTCGACAGCGCAAGGTTCGCACGTCGGCCTGCCGTGGCGCTGCCGCGTAGCGGCCGAGGATCGCGGACAAGCGTGACTGAGTAGCATCGGCTCGGGCGAAGGTCGTGGGGAGCTCGCTGCGTGTGGCCGTGCTCGGCCCGCTCGAGATCCGCGACGACGGACGAGTCGGCCCACCTCCTCCACGAGATGGGCGGTGTCAAGCATCAGCCGGAGCCACCGTCAAGCATCAGGCGAAGCCACCGTCAAGGATCAGCCGGAACTCCGTCAAGGATCAGGTGACGCCGGAACGTCGAGCATCACCCGGAAGACGACACTGGAACGGTGGGCCCCCGGGGACTCGAACCCCGAACCTGCGGATTAAGAGTCCGTTGCTCTGCCAGATTGAGCTAGAGGCCCGCCGCAGTGTAACAAGCGGTCGGTCGCCTCATGGCCCTGCCAGCAGCGCCTTGACGCCAACGATCATCGAGGCGATGAGCAGAGCGATCGCCCCGTGGCCGATCGCTCGATGGTGACGGACGCCGCCCGCGCGCGCGACGGCGTAGGCCGTGACGCCAACCAACGCGGCCGTCGCGAAGGCCGCGACGTCCAGAGCCCGCTCGAGCGGCATGAACAGGAGCGGGATCGAGACGGCCGCGGCGACGGCGATCGCCGCGGCGAGCTGGACCAGGGCCGCGATCGCGGCCTCGGATCGACGCCGCCCGCCCCAAAACAAGCGCCCGGCGAGATCGAACGCGAACACGTGCGCCAGCGCCAGGCCGATCGTCGTTGCCCAGATCGTGGCGAGCACGATGCCCTCACTGTCCGCGAGATCGCCCACCGCGACGAACTCCGCAGCCAGCACGAGACACACGTAGAGGGCCATCGTGACCCCCTCGTGCTGGGCCTCGGTGGGCAGCGCCTTCAGGCTGGGGCGATCCACTGCTGGAGGACCTCCGACGGCTCGGGCTCGGGGTGACCGAGGGGACTCGAACCCCCAACCCCCAGGACCACAACCTGGTGCTCTGACCACTTGAGCTACGGCCACCGCGTTCGGTCGCGATTGTACCCGCGGCCCCGCTCGGTCCTTGCCGACCCCGCCGCCCTCTGGCATGATTGAACGGCCATTCAAACGGGCGGCTGCGCAGGAGGAACGAGGCCATGGCGGTTCGCGAGTCTGTCGAGATCGACCTGGACAGGGTCGACCGCCTCATCCAGGAGCAGGAGGCGGAGCTCGAGCCCCGGCACCGGGCCTCGATCGAGTACCGGAAGAACGCCGAGCTCCACGTGGCCGGGGGCGTGGCCTCCTCGTGGCAGGACGCGCCGCCACACGCGATCTTCATCGATCGGGGTGACGGTAGCCGCATCTGGGACATCGACGGCAACGAGTACATCGACTACCACCTCGGCTACGGGGCGATGGTGGTCGGTCACGCGCACCCGGCGATCGTCGAGGCGATCCAGCGGCAGGCGTCGCGTGGGACGCACTTCGCGCAGCCGACCCGAGACCTGGACGTGATCGGGGAGAACCTGGCGGACCGCTTCTCGCTCCCGTTGTGGCGGTTCTGCAACTCGGGGACCGAGGCGACGCTTGAGGCCGCTCGGCTGATGCGCGCCAAGACCGGTCGCGACCGGCTGATCAAGATCGAGGGGACCTACCACGGGCATCACGACTCGCTGATGTTCAGCGTGATCCCGGATCCGGAGCTGATGGGGCCGCGCGAGCATCCGGTGACCGTCCCCCAGGCGCCCGGCATCCCGCAGGCGTTCGCCGACCTCGTGCGGGTGGTGCCGTTCAACGATCTCGCGGCCGCCCGGCAGGCGTTCGAGGAGCGCCCGGGGGAGGTGGCCGGGATGATCGTCGAGCCGGCGATGATGAACTGCGGGGTCGTCCTGCCCGAACCCGGGTACCTGCAGGGTCTGGCCGATCTGTGCCACGAGTTCGGCGCGTACCTCGCGTTCGACGAGGTGAAGACGGGCGCCGCGCTCGCGTACGGCGGGGCCGTCGAGGCGTTCGGGGTCGTGCCCGACATCGTGTGCCTGGCCAAGGCGATGGGCGGAGGGACGCCGTGCGGCGCGATCGGCGCGACCGAGGAGCTGTTCGCGCTCGTGGTGGGTGGCGAGTACGACATGGCGGGGACCTTCAACGGCAACCCGCTCACGATGGCCGCCACGCGCGCGACCCTCACCCGGGTGCTCACGCGCGACGCATACCCCGCCCTGGACCGCCTCCACGGTCTCCTGCACGAGCGGCTGTCCGCCGTGATCGAGCGCCACCGGCTGCCCGCCTACGTGACGGGCCTCGGCGCGAAGGGCTCGGTGATCTACTCGCCGACGCCGGTGCGCGAGTACCGGGACGCACTCGGCATCGACGAGCGGATCACGTACCTCGCGTGGCTGTTCCAGCAGAACGGCGGCGTGTTCAAGTCCCCGTGGTCCAAGCAGGAGACCTGGACGCTCTCCGTCGCACATACCGACGGGGACGTGCAGCGCTACGTCGAGAACTTCGAGACGTTCGCGCGGGCCGTCACCACCTAGCGGCACCGACGCGCCGAACGGCCTATCCTGCGGGTTCCCGAGCAGGAGGCGGCGTGACCGACATCGACCCGGCCCGCGTGGCCGAGCTCACCGAGCGCGAACGCGCACGGGTCGCCGAGCGCCTGCCGCGCTCGATCGCGTTCGCCAAGCGGGCGAGCCAGAGCCTGGCCGGTGGCGTGGCCTGTTCGTGGCACGCGCTGGACCCGTTCACGATCTACGGCGACCGGGGCGCGGGCTCGCGGATGTGGGACCTCGACGGCAACGCGTACGTCGACCTGCACGCCGGCTACGGCGTCATGGTGGTCGGTCACGCGCACCCGAAGGTCGTCGAGGCGGTCCGGACGCGCGTCGCGCTCGGGACGCACTTCGCGATGCCGGTCGAGGACACGGTCGTGGTCGCCGAACTGCTCGCCGAACGCTTCGGACTCCCGCTGTGGCGGTTCAAGAACTCGGGTTCGGAGGCGACGATGGACGCATGCCGGATCATGCGCGCCGCGACCGGGCGCGACCTCGTGATCAAGGTCGAGGGGTGCTACCACGGCAGCTCGGATGGGCTCGCCTTCTCGTACTGGATCGACGTGGACGAGGCGGGTCCCGCCGACCGGCCGGTGCCGGTCCCGAACACGGCCGGCGTGGCGGAGCTCTACGGTCGGGCGCTCCGGGTGGTGCCGTTCAACGACCTCGGCGCGGTGGAGCGCGTCCTGGACGAGGACGGCGACCGCGTAGCGGGGATGATCCTCGAGCCGGTTCCGATGAACGTCGGCGTGATCGAGCCCGAACCGGGCTACCTCCAGGGTCTCGCCCAACTCCTGCACGGGTACGGCGCCCTGCTCGCGTTCGACGAGGTGAAGACCGGGGCGACCATCGCGGCGGGCGGAGCGCGCGAGCGGTTCGGCGCCACACCCGACGTGGTCGCGCTCGCCAAGGCGATCGGAGGAGGGGTGCCCATCGGGGCGGTCGGTGGGACCGAGGAGGCGATGCGGGTGCTCGCGGACGGCACGATGGAGGGGGAGGGGACCTTCAACGGCAATCCCCTGTCGATGGCGGCGGCGCGGGTGGTCCTGTCGGAGATCCTGACCCCGGACGCCTACGTGCGCCTCGAGGAACGTGGTCGGTCGTACGCGGACGGGGTCCGTGGCGTGTTCGATCGTCACGGCCTGTCGGCGACCGTCTCCGCCGTCGGCTGCCGCGGATCCGTGCACCAGCGAGCCGGGGCGCCGAGGAACTTCCGCGAGGCCGTCGACGCCGATGCGGACATCGCGACCCTCGCGTGGCTGTTCCAGATCAACGCCGGCGTGTTCATGCCGTCGGGTGACCCCTGGACGATCGGGATCGCGCACAGCGAGGACGATCTGGCCCGCTCGGTCGAGGCGTTCGACGCGTTCGCGACCGCCATCACCGCATGAGCCACGCACGCGGCGCCGAGGGGTCCGTAGACTGATGCGCGGAGACCGGGAGGAGGCGCCAGGGTGACCACGCAGGAGCGTGTTGGCACGACCCAGCCCAGAACCTCGCAGGAACACATCGATCTCGTCGAGCGGACGACCGCGCACAACTACCACCCGCTTCCGGTCGTCGTGGCCGAGGCCGAGGGCTGCTGGGTCACCGACGTCGAGGGCAGGCGGTACCTCGACATGCTGGCCGCGTACTCGGCGCTGAACTTCGGCCACCGTCACCCCGACCTGATACGGGCGGCCAAGGAGCAGCTCGACCGGGTGACGCTCACGAGCCGCGCATTCCACAACGATCAGATGGGCCCGTTCCTGCGCGACCTCACCGAGCTGTGCGGCATGGACCTGGCGCTGCTGATGAACTCCGGCGCGGAGGCGGTCGAGACCGCGATCAAGACCGCGCGCAAGTGGGGCTACGAGGTCAAGGGCGTGGCGCCCGATCGTGCCAAGGTCATCGTCGCCGGCGGCAACTTCCACGGACGGACGATCACGATCATCAGCTTCTCGACCGACGAGGGCTCGAGCCGGAACTTCGGGCCGCTCACCCCCGGGTTCGAGGTGGTGCCGTACGGCGACGCGGCCGCGCTCGAGGCGGCGATCGACCAGGACACGGTGGCGTTCCTCGTCGAACCCATCCAGGGCGAGGCCGGCGTCGTCGTTCCGCCCGAGGGCTACCTCCGCCGCGCGCGAGAGCTCTGCACCGAGGGGAACGTGCTGCTCCTCGCGGACGAGATCCAGACCGGGCTCGGGCGGACGGGGACGACGTTCGCGTGCGAACACGACGGCGTCCGCCCGGACGTCTTCATCCTGGGCAAGGCGCTCGCGGGGGCGATCGTGCCGCTGTCCGCGGTCGTTGCGGACGAGGAGATCCTCGGGGTGTTCAAGCCGGGGGAGCACGGCAGCACGTTCGGGGGCAACCCCGTCGCCTGCGCGATCGGCCGACGAGTCGTCGCGATGCTCCGGACCGGCGAGTTCCAGGAGGCGTCGGCGCGGCTCGGCGCGTACCTGCATTCGGCGCTGCGGGCCGGGGACCTCCCGACCGTCGAGGAGGTCCGCGGACGCGGCCTCTGGGCCGGGATCCAGCTCGTCGAGTCCGCGCGGCCGGCTCGTCGTTCGGCCGAACGGCTGCTGGGGGAGGGCGTCCTGGCGAAGGACACGCAGGAGAGCACCCTCCGGCTCGCCCCACCGCTCGTGATCTCGCAGGAGGAGCTCGAGTGGGGTCTCGAGCGGATCCTGCCGGTGCTCGAACGCGCCTCGGCGGATTGATCCCGCGGCCGCGAGGCGTTCAGGCGAAGTGGTCGGGGCTCGAGTACCCGGTCGCCCCCTGCATCTGACCCGCGGATGAGGACATCTCACGCGCATCGACGATGCTCGGCCTCGCGATCAGGTAGATCAGGATCCCGAACAGCGGCAGGATGAAGATCAGGACGACCCACCCGGCCTTCGCCCCGCCCGAGAGGTCCTTGCGACGGAAGATGTCCGCGAAGACCATGATGAACATCCAGATCAACATGAACCAGAAGAAGAACGCGAACATCGTCCACAGGAAATCGCCGAAGTCGTAGTCCGCCAGCATCGTCGCTCCTCCGTTCCTCGAGATGGTTCCGGTTACCTGTGTTGTGCGTCCAGGGTCCGTCCACCTTCGTCGTGGGCTTCCAGCGCCGCGTCGATGTCGTACCCGAGCGCCAGCGCGACCGCCGGTGCGGCGGAGGCCACCCTCGCCAGCCCGACCGTCTGCGCCACGGCGATCAGCACGCCGACGATCTCATCGACCGTCGCGCCCGATGCAAGCGCGGTCGCGGCGTCCCACTGGAACGAGGACTGGGAGGCGTCGAGCGCGATCAGGGCCCCGAGGCGCACGAGCGCATGGGTCTTCGGATCCAGGCCCGAGGCGTCGACGTTGCTCAGCTGCATCGCCAGCACATCCTTGACGAACCGCTCGTCGCCGAGCGCCATGCATCGGAGCGCGTCCTCGTGCTTGGCCACCGCCGCCGTCCCCTCCGTTCGCCCATTCGACGGTCCGGTGGCAGGCGAGGCATCGTCCCGACGGGATGAAACCGGGTTGCGCCTCGGAGCGAGCGCCTACGTTTCGAGCAGGCGGAGGTCGCGAGCGGCCTGGACCGCGTCCGAGCGCGTGGAGACCCCCAGCTTGCGGTAGATCGAGATCGCCTGGGTCTTCACGGTGTTCGGCGAGACGAACAGGCGAGCGCCGATCTCTCGAAACGACAGGTGGGTGGGCAGGAACGTGAGGAGGCGGAGCTCGGCGGCCGTCAGGGTCGTGGGGCCGGGCGACCATCCCGAGCGCACCGACCCGATGTGCGTTCGGAGCTCCACCGCCTGCGTCGTCAGCGTGCCGAGATCCGGCCGGTGGGCGAGGATCTCGTCGACCTCGGCGAGGAGCGTCCGGGCGCCGGGGCCGTCGGACAGGCCCACGTGCACGCGCGCCAGCTCGAGTCTCGTCTGGACCGCGATCGTGGGGAACGCCCACGTGAGGATCGGGCGGAGACGGTGGGCCGCGGCCAGCTCCGCGCGTGCCCCGTCGTGGTCGCCCGCGCGAAGGGCCGCACGAGCCGAGGCCACATGCACCGGCCCCGTCGTGATGTGCTCGTCGAGGTGGGCCTCCCGGACGACGAAGCGTGCGCGTTCGGCAAGGTCCTCAGCCGCGGCGCCCTCGCCACGCGAGGTGGCGATCAGCGATCGTTCGGCCAGGGCGAGCGAGGCGACGGGCATCCCCCCGATCCGGATGCCCACCTCGGATGCATCGGCGAACAGGGAATCGGCGAGGTCATCGTCTCCCCGGATCATCGTCGCGAGTCCGAGAAGGCCGAGCGCCGCAGCCCGGTAGGGGCTCACGCCCGTCTCTTCTCGAACCGCGACCTCCGCGGCCCGGACCATCGCGTCCACACCCCCCAGAGACATGGTGG
>Ga0126307_10001232_pt1 | contig 16844 bp, 19 predicted proteins | sample Plot28_FD_89955 | JGI IMG/M metagenome (GOLD analysis project Ga0126307, IMG submission 89955) | Serpentine soil microbial communities from UC McLaughlin Reserve, CA, USA - Plot28 | ecosystem: Environmental > Terrestrial > Soil > Grasslands | place: USA: UC McLaughlin Reserve, Lake County... | reverse complement strand
GAAGACGAGCTTCGTGCGGTCAGGTGAAAAGCTCGCGTGCCGGTTCTGCGTCATCGGGATGCTGAACGGCCCCTCTATCGGGCTCGGGGTGACCGGGTTGACCATGAAGATCTGCGCCGTGGCATCACCGGCGATGCGGCCGCTCGTGAAGGCGATCCGCCCATTCCGGCCCGAGAGCACCGCGTCCGCGGGCACCGCGAAAGCGAGGAGCAGGACGATCGTGAGTGGGAGCAGCAGCCGCCGGAGATTCATCGCGCCAACCTAACACGCCGAGGCTAAGACGTACTCCATCCCGAGTGCGGCTGTGCTTTTTGGGGAGCGCTCCGACGGGTACCGGGAGGCGATGGAGCACGACGAGCAGGCCGAGCGGATGGAGCACCAGGCCGACCACATGGAACATGACTCCGAGCAGGTCGGCGACCAGATCGAGGAAACTCGCCGCGATTGGGAGGCCAAGGAGCAGGACCCGCGCGTGCCCGGGGCCCAGCCCGAGGATCCGGACGAGGAGCGCTCGATCCCAGGGGTCGAAGCCGACGAGGAGATCCTGAGAGAGGAGCCCGGCCCATGACCGAGACGCCGCGCGAGGAGTCCGACCAGCGCCCCGAGGAGGCGCCTTCCGAGCAGGTGCCCGACGACACCGGCGGAGCGGCGCGTGAGGGGGCGAAGGACAGCCCGGGCGTGCCCGGCGAGGAGGACACCGCGACCGGCAATCCGCGGGCCGCCGGCGCCGACGAGGAGTAGACCGGACCGCGTACCCTCGGAGGCGTGAACGAGGCACTCCGGGGACCGGTCAAGGCGGCCTTCGCCGCGCTCTTCGTCGTCGGGCTGGTCCTGCTGTTCCTGAACCCTCCGTCGCTCAGTGGAGCCGAGGGAATGGCGCTGCTGATCGGCGGGGGGATCCTGCTCGCGGTCGGCACCGCCTGGGCGACGGTCGCGCTCACCGGCCGCGATTCCATGCCGGAGCACGAGTTCGAGCGCCTCGTCCGCCGCAGCGAGGAGCTAGCGGCCCGGCCCGACCTCCGCGCGGAGACGACCGAGTTCGACCTGCTAGTGGCCGACGCCATCGATGAGCTTCCGCCCGACTTCCAGCGGCTGCTCGACACCACGCCCGTCGTCGTCTCGCACCGCGGCGCCGAGCACCGCGCCTACGGGCACTACTTCGGCGACACCGTCGCGCGCGACAACTACCCCGACCGGATCGTCCTCTACCAGGACACGCTCGAGCGCGACTTCGGGCACGACCTGGACGTGCTGCGGGCGCAGGTCGTGCGCACGCTACGGCACGAGCTCGCTCACCACCTAGGCTGGAACGAGCCCGGCGTCCGCGGGCTCGGCCTCTAGCGCCGCCGGCAGCCGCGGCGTGAAACGGTACGCCTCGCTGTCGAACCTGCGCGTGCGGCGCCTGAACTCGAAGGTGAATCCCGGCCACATGATCGAGTTGCGTCCGTTGCGGTCGAGATACCAGCTGCCGCAGCCGCTGTTCCAGACCGAGCCCGCCAGGCGCGCCTGCATCTCGGCGTTGTAGGCGGCCTGCGCCTCCGGGCGCAGGTCGAAGGCGTCGGCGCCGCGCTCGCGCAGCGCACGCAGGCCGCCGAGCGCGTACTCCATCTGCGACTCGAGCATGTACACGATCGAGCTATGCCCTAGGTTCGAGTTCGGGCCATAGAAGAGGAACAGGTTCGGGAAGCCGGCGACGGTTGTCCCGAGATAAGCCTGCGGGCTGCCGCGCCAGGTCTCCGAGAGCGAGCGCCCGGCGAGCCCACGCAGGCGATGCGCGATCGGAGGGTCGCTCGGCGTGAATCCCGTGGCGAGGATGATTGTGTCGACCTCGTGCTCGCGGCCATCGGCCGACACGATCGAGTGCTCGCGGACCTCACGCAGGCCACCGGTTATGAGCTCGACGTTCTCGGAGGCGATCGCTGGATACCACTCGCTCGACAGGAGGACGCGCTTGCACCCGAGCGCATAGGTCGGCGTGAGCCGCCGGCGCAGCTCCGGGTCCTTCACCTGGCGGCGGAGCATCGCGCGCGCTGCGAGCTCGTGGCCCTTCAGCATCCGGGCGTCGTGCGCCATGCCGAGCACGATGCTCTCGCGGAGCGCCCACACGCCGGCGCGTACGCCGCGCTGCAGCCACGGCGCGCGCGCGTACAGCTGCTGCCGGCTCTCGGGCACCGGGCGGTCGACATGCGGAAGCACCCACGGCGGCGTCCGCTGAACCACGTACAAGCGCTCCACCCGCTCGCGGATTCGCGGCACGACCTGGATCGCGGTGGCGCCCGTGCCGAACACGGCGACGCGCCGGCCGGTCAGATCGTGGTCACGGTCCCAGCTCGCGGTGTGGAAGCTCGTGCCGGCGAAGCGCTCAAGCCCAGCGATGCGCGGCAGGTACGGCTCGCTGAGCATGCCCGTCGCCGAGACGAGCACGCGGGCAGTCAGGCGGCCGGTCGAGGTCTCGATCTCCCAGCGCCGCGAGCGCGGCTCCCAGGCGGCGTCCAGCAGCTCGCAGCCGAGCTGGGTGTGCGGCACGATGCCGAAGCGCCGGGCGCCGTCGCGCAGGTATTCGAGGATGTCCTCCTGCAGCGGGTACGCCCGCGTCCAGTCCGACTTCGGCGCGAACGAGAAGGAGTAGAGGTTCGACGGGATGTCGCATTGGCAGCCCGGATACGTGTTCGCGCGCCAGGTGCCGCCGAAGTCGCCGCCCCGCTCGAGCAGCACGAAGTCGTCGCGATCCTCCTGCTTCAGCCGTATGGCCATGCCGACGCCACCGAAGCCGGCCCCGACGATGGCGACATCCGTGTCGTTCACGGCCGCCCAGCGTAGCCCGCGCGACAGGGCGAGGCTAGGCTTGATGCCCGCTCAGGAGAGGTGACCGAGCGGCTTAAGGTGCACGACTGGAAATCGTGTGGGCGGGTCAACTGCCTCGTGGGTTCGAATCCCACCCTCTCCGTTCGCGTCGTTGGGAATCGTCCGCAGCGCAGACGAGCGGCTTTTGCGGCTACGCGACGATCCCTAGAGCGCGGCGGCGATCGCCAAGGCGCCCCGGCGCCGTCTCAAAGCAGGGCGGACGCAGCTCGGCGAGGGGCCGAATTCGGTCTCAACGCACCAGCGCACCTTCTCTGGCTGAATTCCGGTTTCGACGCTGGTGCGCCGGATCGCTTGCTCGCGGTCTGAGCCCTGCGCCTCATCTCTTTGGACGCGACGGGCGAGCGAGGCCACAGCCTCTTGCGGTGTCAACGGGGATCCATGCATGGCTCGTATTCCTTTACTGGTTTGGCTTAACTGCGGTTGCCAAAGATCCCGTCTCCACGCCCTCGCGCCCAGTAGGGGCAACCGACATTCGCGTGTCGGTCTCCCGCCAACGCGGGCTCACGCCCGACGCAGAAGGGCGCCCCGGAGGCGGTCGCTAGCTACGGCGGCAACCCGGCGGCCACGTGGGCCCCGTCGGGGTCGCCAAAGGATTCGACGCGGACGACCCGCCCCTCGCGGACGGTCAAGAGCGAGGATCGGGTCTCATCGACTTCGAGCGCGTGCGTCCGGCCGACGATGTGCAAGACGACCGCTACCTGATCGCCGGCGTCGTCGAACGTCAGCGTCTCAACCCGGTATCTCTCCCAAGCCGAGAGGAACTCACGCCAGAAGCGCCGCACGCCGTCAAAGCCGCGGTAACTATCGACCGCAAGCAATGACTCAGTGACCGGGACCCACTCGATCTCCGGATCCAAAAAGCGACCGAGAGCGTCATCCGACATACGCTGCTCGAACTCTTGTGTGGAGCCCTCGCGCGCAAGCTCCGCGTAGAGCCGGCGGACCAGTTCGACGTTCTCCTCTGACACCGCGGTCGCAGTGTCTCGCATCGTGCTCTACGGTCGGCGGGAGGGACCGGCGGTCAACGCGGAGACGGTGGGATTGCGTCTAACGGACGGGCTGGACGAGCCCGATGAGGTGGCCCTCGGGGTCGGTCACCTGCGCGATCAGGATGCCGGCGCCCGGGACGTCGTCGGGCTCGGTCACTCGCCTTCCGCCGAGCTCCTCGGCTCTCGCCAGCGAGGCTTGGATGTCCTCCACCTGCACGTAGAACGTCAGGTGGGTGGAGCGCTCGCCGCCGCCGATGCCGCCCCCGATCCCGGTGCCGTCGTCGAGCGTGTTCCCGTCCCGCTGCACGACCCCGTAGTCCATTGAGCCGCCGACCTCTTGGAACTCCCAATCGAACATGCGCGAGTAGAAGCTCCGCAGCGCGGCGCCGTCGCTGCCGATCACCTCGAAGTGGACCACGGGTGCGCCCATCCGTCGAGCGCTAGCCTGACAGATATGTGCCGCAACATCCGCACGCTTCACAACTTCGAGCCGGCCGCAAGCGAGGACGAGGTCCGGGCCGCCGCGCTCCAGTACGTCCGCAAGATCAGCGGGTACACGAAGCCATCGCGGGCGAACGCCGAGGCGTTCGAGCGCGCGGTGGACGAGGTGGCCGAGGCGTCCCGACGGCTCCTCGGCGAGCTCGTGACGAGCGCGCCGCCGAAGGACCGCGAGGCCGAGGCCGCCAAGGCGCGCGCCCGCGCCGCGGAGCGCTACGCCGCCGCCTGAGCGGCGCCGCTCAAGCCGCTCTTCTCAGCTGCACGTGCGGCGTCGCCCGCGGCAGCCGCGTCACGGTGGTCGTCGAGACCTCGCAGAACGCGATCGCCTGAAGCACGCAGCCGCAGCCCTCGCACAGCATCGCGTCGAACTCGTCGGGCTCGCCCCATGCCTCGAACTCCTCGGCGCAGCGCTCGTCGGTGCAGATCAGTATCGCGTAGAGCATGAGCGCTCACCATGCTGTGGTCGGCACCGGACGGAACGGGCGCTATGTGGCGTTCGCCGCGGGCACCACGAGACGGATGTGCCGGCGCGCGAGCATCAGAACCGGGGCGTTCCAATTGCGACCCGAGCCGTCGAGCGCGATGAGCTCGGCCTCGAGGATGGTGAAGAACTCCTGATCGCGGCGGTTCACGTGGTCGGACACCCTGCTGCGGTAGCCCTCGCGCGGGAGCGTCATCATGCCCTCGATCCGGTAGCGGTCCGTCTCCACGACCACGCGTTCCTGGCGCATGTCCACGGCGGCGGACACTAGCGCGCGGGTTTGCGGCCTGTGTAGTTTCCGCTTCGGGAATGCACGTTAAGACCGGCACGCCCGGCTCGGCGCTCGAGGCCGTCTTCCAGCCGGTCCAGCCGCCGACCACCTTCGAGGAGACGGTGGAGCGGCTGGGCACGGCGATCCGGCTCGGCGTGCTGGCGCCAGGCAGTCGCCTGCCGTCGGAGCGGGAGCTGGCGGAGCAGCTGCACATCTCGCGCTCGACGCTCCGCCAGGCGATCACCACCCTGGTGCAGAGCGGCCACCTGATCTCGGTGCGTGGGCGTTCCGGCGGCACGTTCGTGGCCGAGGAGCCGCCGCTCGGCCAGGGCGCGAGCGGCGTGGCGCTTGGGGACGCCGCCCGCGCCGTGCTCGACTACCGGGTTGCGATCGAAACCGGCGCGACCGTGCTGGCGGCCGAGCGCGCGAGCGAGGACGACCTCGCCGTGCTCGAGACGCTCACCGCGCACATGGCGGACACTAGCGGCGCCGCCTTCGACGTCTACCGCCGCGCCGACGTGCGCTTCCACATCGGCCTGGCCGAGGCATCACACTCAGCGCGGCTCGTGACCGCGATGACCGAGGTACAGGGCCAGATGAGCGACCTGATCTCGCGCATCGCCCACCCCGACGAGGTGCTGACGCGCTCGAACGCGCAGCACCAACGGCTCGTCAGGCTGCTCCGCCGGCGCGACGTCGGCCGAGCCGTGCGCCTGATGCGCGAGCACTGCGAGGGCACCGAGCACATCCTCGCCGGGCTGATGCCGGACGCGCACGCCTGATCAGTCGGCGAGCGCCCATGTGTCCTTCATGCCGCCGCCCTGGGCCGCGTTCACGATCATCGATCCAGGCTCGAGCGCGACACGACTGATGGCCGCCTCGAGCACGCGCGCCCCGCGGTCGGTCACGAGCGCGTAGGGCCGCAAGTCCACGTGGCGCGGCTCGAGCCGGCCGTCGCACGCGGTGGGGTGCACGGACAGCGAGACGAGCTCCTGCCCGATGAAGCCGGCGGGGTGTCGCTCGAGCGCGGCGCGCACCCGCGCGCGCGTGTTGCCGTCCGCGTCGCGCCAGATCACGACACCCTCGCCGCCCATCTCGCCGCGCGGCTTGACGACGAGGTCGTCGAGGGGAACGTCCGGGGCGAGCCGGTGGGAGGGCACCGACGGCAGAAGCGGCTCCTGGCCGAGGTAGAAGCGTATGAGCTCGTCGACGCTCGCGTGGACGAGCTTGTCGTCGGCGACCCCCGCGCCGGGCGCGTTCACGCACGCGAGCGTGCCGTCGGTGCAGGGGCCGAGGAGCGCGGCGCCCACCGGCGTCGGCGACCCGTCCGGGCCGGTGAAGCGGTCGTCGCCCGTGCGCAAGTAGACGACGTCCACGACGTGCGCGCGCCCGTCGAGCCAGGCCATGAGCCGGCCATTGCGGTGCTCGAGGTCACTCAGCTGCACGAGCGGCGCGCGCAGCTCGGCCGCGAGGCGTTCGTGCTCCCAGAAGGTCGGCGCGGAGGTCCCCTCGGTGAGGATCACGACCCCTGGGTCCTCCACGCCGGGGGGTGCGGCCGCGCGCAGCGCCTGCGCGAGGTCGCGGAAGCCGAGCGACGTGTCGGCCTGCGGCGGGGCGGTCGCCAGGAGCTCGCGGAGGCCGGAGCGCATCGCGGCGGCGTATGCGACGCCGGACGGCATCCGGACCTGATCCTCGATCACCCGGAAGCGCCCATCCGGGCAGCGCACCACGTCGAGCCCCGCGTACGTGATCCAGCGTGCCGGCCGGGCGCCGCGCATCGCCGGCTCGTAGTGCGTGGAGCTCTCGACATCGGCGCGCGAGAGCACGCCGGCGTCGAACACGCGGCCGTCGCCGTAGACGTCCGCCACGAGCGCCTCGAGCGCGCGCAGCCGCTGCGCGATCCCTGTCTCGAGCTCGGACCACTCAGCGGCCGTGAGCACCCGCGGCACCGGATCTCCGGGATGGCTGATCCCGCGAGCGCGTAGCAGTCGGGTCAGCTCGCGGGCGACCGGGCCGGGCTCCTGCAGCGCCTCGAGCAGCTCCTCGTAGTGGGGTCTCGGCGAGCCATCCGCCTCGTACGCCTCGTCGTACGGCGGGTCCACGCCCGGCCTATTCCCGGCTCTCGGGCGCCGCACGCTAGAGGGCTGGTCGATCCGCTCGAGCTAGCGCCGGAACTCCGGGTCCGCCCGCGGTCGATGCATCTCCTCGTGCATCGGCGCCAGCCGATACGAGCGCTAGAGCGCAAGCGCTCCCAGCACCTCCTCCCACCAGACCCGTTCCGTATCAGACACTCCGGAGCGGAGGCGGCGGCGCACCCACTCGCTCAACGTGCGGCGTGAGCCGAACGCCAGCACGGGCCCGGTGACCGCGTAGCGCCCGTCGTCGAGCAGCACGAGAGACCCCGGGCGGTCGCGCCGAAAGCGCAGGCGATCGATCACCGCGACGCCGGCGATGGTCTCGGGGCGCGCGGGGTCGCCGTCGTCCTGGGCCGACCACGGGCGCGCGTGGAAGACGAGCGACGCGCCCGCGAGCCGCGGCCGCGGGGGCACGCCCGGGCCGATCGGTCCGCGGCGCCAGCGCTCGATCAGGTCGCGTACCTCCGTGGCCACCTCCTGGCGCACGAGCAGATGCAGCCGGTCGCCCGCTTCGACACGAGTCGAACCACGCGGGGGGATCGCCTCGCCTCCGCGGACGATCACGTTGACCAGCGCCTCGCGCGGCAGCTCGAGCTCGCGCGTGCGGAGCCCGACGATCGCGTCGTCCGCGCCGACCGGGTACTCGACCACCTCGGCACCCAGCCGTCTGATCGTGCCGGTCTCGGCGAGCGGGCTCGGCAGGGCCGGCTCGTCGGTCGTCACGCCGAAGCGTCGCGCGAGCGGCTCGAAGGTCGTGCCCTGGAGCAGCGTCGAGACCACCACGGCGAAGAAGACCACGTTCAGGAACTCGAAGGCGACGTCGTCCGGGAAATGCTCGGCGTTGATCGGGAAGGTCGCGAGCACGATCGGCACGGCGCCGCGCAGCCCAGCCCAGCCGAGCACGATCCGCTCGCGCATCGTGAAGCGCTCGAAGGCGGTGGCGATGAGCGCCGCGAGCGGTCGCGCCACGAAGGCCACGACGAGTCCGAGTGCCGTGCCCTCAGGCGCCACGTCGAGCAGGTCGCTGGGGAAAATCAGCAGCCCGAGCGTGACGAACATCGCGAGCTGTGCAACCCACGCGAGCCCCACGTGGAAGCTCGTGACGGTCTGCTTGGCGGGGATGTTCGCGGCACCCAGCGCGAGCCCGGCCAGGTACACGCCGAGGAAGCCTGAGCCTTCGATGCTGGCCGCCGCCCCGTACGCAACGGCGGCGGTGGCGAGCGATGCGACCGGGTAGAGACCGGGGGTGTCGAGCCGTGCGTAGCGGAATCCGAGCACCGCGAGCCGTCCAACGGCGAGGCCGACTGCCGCTCCGATGCCGAGCTGCTTGACGAACAGCCAGAGCATGTCGAACAGGCCATAGTCCGGCAGCTGGATCCAGTCGATGAAGCCGAGCACCAGCAGCACGGCCACGGGGTCGTTGAAGCCGGCCTCGCCCTCGAGCGTTCGCGCCAGGCGGCGCTCAAGCGTCGAACTCCGCAGCACTGCGAAGATCGCCGCGCCGTCCGTGGACGCGATGATCGAGCCGAGCAGCAGCCCATCAAGAAGCGGCAGATCGAACAGCACGACGGCGGCGCCGCCGGCGATGCCCGCTGTGGCCAGCGTCCCTACGAAGGCGAGCGAGAGCGCCGGGCGGAGCACCGGCCTGATCGCGCCGAAGCCGGAGGTAAGACCGCCCTCGAAGAGGATCAGCGCTAGCGAGAGCACGCCGATCACCTCGGCCAGCTCGTAGTCCTCGAACGGCAGCCAGCCGAACCCCTCCGAGCCCACGAGCATGCCGACGCCGAGGAAGAGCAGCAGTCCCGGCATGCGCACGCGGCCGGCCATCAGCGATGCGAGCAGGCCGGCGGAGAGCAGCAGCCCCGCGACCAGGATGAGCTGCTCGTCGGTCACGCAGCAGGGGATCTTCCCCTACCGGGGCAGCTCTAGAGCCCGGCAGCGCGCTCCACGAACGCCCGCCAGTCGGCGTGGCGCCCTGCGCGCCACGCGTCGTCGCGCGCCGGCTCGACCCGGTCACCCACCGGAATTCGCTCCGCGATCTCCGCCGTGGACGGCCACAGTCCAGCCCCGACGGCGGCGAGCGCGGCCGCCCCGGCGGCCGTGGCGTCCACTGCGCCGCGCTGCACCGGCACACCCGCGAAGTCGGCCTGAAGCTGAAGCAGGAGCGAATCTCGCGTGAGCCCGCCGTCCACGCGAAGCGCGTCGACCGGCGCGTGGGCGGAGACGGCGCTCACAACGTCCGCCACGCGCCAGGCGATCGCCTCGAGCGCGGCCCGGGCCACGTGGCTGGAACGCGCGCCCGCCGTGAGGCCCGCGATCACCGCGCGTGCGTCGGGCCGCCACCACGGGGCGCCCAGACCGGCGAGGGCAGGCAGCACGCGCACTCCGCCGGAGTCCTCGACGCTCGCCGCGGCCGCGGCGAGCGTCGCCGGATCGTCGGCCAAACCGAGATCGCGCGAGAGCCATCCGAGCAGGGCGCCGGCCGTGAAGACGCCGCCGTCGAGCGCGTACTCCACGCGGCCGTCGACTCGCCACGCGACCGTCGGGACGAGCCCGTCGTCCCCCGCCGAGGGGCGCTCGTCGCCCACGTGCGCTAGAACGAAGACGCCGGTGCCGTAGGTGGCCTTGACGAGCCCCGGCTCGGTGCAGCCCGCGCCGGCGAGCGCGGCCTGCTGGTCGACCACGCGGCCGCGAAGCGGCAGCTCGGCCGGCCAGTCGGCGTGCCGCAGCACGCCGAGCTCGCCGACGCTGTCCGCGAGCGGCGGCAGCGCGTCGCGCGGGACGCCGAAGGCGCGCAGGAGCTCGTCGTCCCAGTCGGGCTCGCCCGGCACCGCGAGCTGGGTGCGGGACGCGGTCGAGAGGTCCGTGGAGAAGCCGGCGCCGAGCATGTCGCAGAGCCACGCGTCGACGGTGCCGAGCCGGGCCGTCCCGGCCTCCACGGCGCTCCTCACCGACGCCTCGTTCGCGAGCAGCCAGCCGAGCTTGCCGGCCGAGAAGTAGGGGTCGAGCGGCAGGCCGCTTCGCGTGCGCACCGACTCGGCCACTGGCGGTTCGAGCGCGTCGAGCACCTGCTGCGAGCGCTTGTCCTGCCAGGTGACGATCGGCGTGAGCGGCTCGCCCGATTCTGCGTCCCAGGCGAGCACCGACTCGCCCTGGTGGTCGAGCCCGCAGGCGACGACCTCGCCGGATGCGCCCGCCAACAGCTCTGCCACGGCATCGACCACCGCCACCATCACGTCCTGGGGGTCCTGCTCCACCCAGCCGGGCCGCGGATGCGCCAGGGGCTTCTCGCGGCGCGCCTCCGCGACGGTTCGCAGATCGAGGTCGTACAGCACGGCCTTGACGGCGGAGGTGCCCTCGTCGATTCCGAGCAGGAGCGAGTCCATGGCGGGGAGTCTCGCCGCAGCCGCCCCCGCGCGCAACATCATCGGCCCTTCCCAAACGACCGTCCGGTGTCGTAAGGTGCGCGCGACCAGCCTTTGCCCCTAGGAGGAGAGATGTCGCAACCTGGAGCTGGCGTTCCGGAAGCCGATCGTCCGCATGCTGGGAGGACCGAGGACGAGCAGCGGCTGCACGAGCTGGGCTATCGGCAGGAGCTTTCGCGGGCGTGGTCGGGCTTCACCAACTTCGCGATCTCCTTCACGATCATCTCGGTCCTCGCGGGGACATTCACCAACTTCTCCTTCGCGTGGCAGAACGGGGGCCCGATCCAGGCTTCGATCGGGTGGCCAGTGCTCTGCTTCTTCGTCCTCATGGTCGCCTTCTCGATGGCCGAGCTGACATCGCGGTACCCCACCGCGGGTGGGCCCTACTGGTGGGCCTATGACCTCGGTGGCAAGGGCTGGAGCTGGATGACCGGCTGGTTCAACATCGTGGGGCTGATCGGGATCGTCTCCTCGGTCGCGTACGGGGCCGCGATCTTCCTCAACGCGACGCTCGCGCTCTACGAGCTCGACATTTTCGGCGTGAACTTCGCCGACAGTGCACACGTCCTCGGTGAGACCTGGCTGCTCTTCTTCCTGATCCTCGTTCTCTACACGGTCGTGAACATCTTCGGTGACCGAATCCTGGCGCTGGCGAACAACGTCTCGGTCGGCTGGCACGTCATCGGTGTAGCGGTGATCATCGCCCTGCTCGTCTTCGTGCCCGACGACCACCAGAGCGCGAGCTTCGTCTTCGGCGAGCGCATCAACAACTCCGGCCTCCACGAAGGGTCCACAGGCAACCTCGGCTTCTGGCTGTTGGTCCTGCCGATCGGCTTCATTCTCACGATGTACACGCAGACCGGTTACGACGCGTCCGCACACACCGCGGAGGAGACCAGAAACGCAGCCGTCAGCGCCGCCCAGGGCGTGTGGCGCTCGGTTTTCTACTCGGCGCTCATTGGCTGGTTCGTCCTGCTCGCGTTCCTCTTCGCCGCCAACGACGTGCAGGCGATCAACGATGGCGCCGGGTTCGTCGGCGCGATCTTCACCAGCGCCCTCGACTCGTGGGCAGCGAAGCTGGTGCTCATCATCGCCACGGTCGGTCAGATCTTCTGCGGCGCGGCAGGCCTCACGAGTGCGTCTCGCACCTGGTACGCGTTCTCGCGCGACCGCGGCATGCCGGGGTGGGCGATCTTCCGGCGGGTCAACCGCGACCGCGTGCCGTTCAACGCCGTCATGGGGGTCTCGTTCTTTTCGCTTCTGATCGCGATCCCGGCGCTCTTCGGGAAGAACAACATCCCCTTCGCGTTCTTCGCGATCGCCGGCATCTGCACCGTCGGGCTCTACATCGCGTACATCATTCCGGTCTACCTGCGACTGCGCGCGGGCGCCAGGTTCCAGCAAGGTCCCTGGAATCTCGGCTCGCGATATCGCATCGTGAACATCCTCGCGATCATCTTCGTCGTGCTCGTGGTCTTCAGCCTCAACCTGCCGTACACGCCTGGCGGCCTGCCGTGGAACGACGGCTTCGATGCGAGCCTCGTGAACTACACGCCGCTCGCGATCGTGCTGCCGCTGATCTTCGGCATCTGGTACCTGATCTCGGCCAAGGACCGCTACCAGGGCCCGGTGCGCACGCTCGAAGAGGACGAAGTCACCGCAGGCGCGTGAAGCTCGACGAGCTCAAAGACCAGGTCGCCGACGGCACGGTCGACACCGTGCTGCTGGTGATCGCCGACATGGAGGGGCGGCTACAGGGCAAGCGCCTCACGGCCGCCCACTTCCTCAACGAGGTGGTGCCGCACAACGCAGAGGGCTGCAACTACCTGCTGGCCGTGGACGTCGACATGAACACCGTTTCCGGCTACGCGATGTCGAGCTGGGAGCGCGGCTACGGCGACTTCGTGATGAAGCCGGATCTCGACACGCTGCGACCGGTCCCGTGGCACGAGGGCACCGTGCTGCTGATGGCGGACCTTCAGTGGGAGGACGGCGCCGACGTCGTCGCGTCGCCGCGCCAGATCCTGCGCCGCCAGCTCGCCCGGCTCGCGGAGCGCGGCTGGCAGGCCACCGCCGGCACGGAGCTCGAGTTCATCGTCTTCAAGGACACGTACGAGGAGGCCTGGAAGAAGGGGTACCGCGACCTGGAGCCGGCGAACCTCTACAACGTCGACTACTCGATGCTCGGCACGGCGCGAGTCGAGCCGCTCATCCGCCGCATCCGCAACGCGATGACGGCGGCCAACATGCCCGTGGAGAACTCGAAGGGCGAGTGCAACTTCGGGCAGCACGAGATCAACTTCCGCTACGACAACGCCCTCGCGACGGCTGACAACCACGTGATCTACAAGACCGGCGCGAAGGAGATGGCTGACCAGGACGGCATGTCGATCACATACATGGCGAAGCTCGACGAGCGCGAGGGCAACTCCTGCCACATCCACTGCTCGTTGCGCCATGACGGCGGCGGGAACGTCTTCGCCGACGACGAGCAGACGTTCCACCGCTTCATCGCGGGCCAGCTCGCCTGCCTGCGGGACCTCACGCTGTTCTTCGCGCCGCACGTGAACTCCTACAAGCGCTTCGCGCCCGGCTCGTTCGCGCCCACCGCAGTGGCCTGGGGCCACGACAACCGCACCTGCTCGATGCGGGTGGTCGGCCATGGCCAGGCTCTCAGATTCGAGAACCGCCTCCCGGGCGCGGACGTGAACCCGTACCTGGCGCTCGCGGCGATGATCGCCGCCGGATTGCACGGGATCGACAACGCGCTCGACCTCGAGCCGGCCTTCGAGGGGAACGCGTACGAGTCGGACAAGCCGCACGTGCCGCAAACCCTGTACGCCGCGCGCGACCTGTTCGAGCAATCGGAGGTCGCACGCGAGGCATTCGGCCAGGAGGTGGTCGACCACTACCTGAACAGGGCTCGCATCGAGCTCGACGCGCTCGAGGCGACGGTCACCGACTGGGAGAAGTACCGCGGCTTCGAGCGGCTGTGAGCCGCCCCGTCATCGGAATCTGCACCTCGATGGAACGGGCGCGCTGGGGCGCCTGGGACGCCGTCTGCAACCTCTCGCCGCGCTCTTACTCGCTCGCGGTCCAGCGAGCAGGGGGCGTCGCAATCCTGCTCCCGCCCGACGACACCGTGGCGGACGCGCCCGACGAGGTGCTCGACCTGATCGACGGGCTCGTGCTCGCCGGGGGCTCGGACGTGGACCCGGGCTCCTACGGCGCGCGCCCGCACCCCGAGACCAAGGGCACGTGGCCGGAGCGCGACCGCTTCGAGCTCGCCCTGGGTCACCGCGCGCTCGAGCGCGACATGCCGCTGCTCGGGATCTGCCGCGGCATGCAGATGCTGAACGTCGCCGTGGGCGGCACGCTCGAACAGCACCTCCCTGAGAGCGTCGGCCACGAGGATCACCGCCACACGCCTGGCACGTTCGCCGACCACTCGGTGCGGCTCGAGGAGGGCTCGCTCGCCGCGCGCGTCGTCGGCGATACCCATAGCGCGGTCAAGTCGCATCACCACCAGGGCGTAGCCGAGCTCGGCGACGGCGTGGTGGTGAGCGGCCGGGCGGAGGGTGACGATGTGGTCGAGGCGATCGAGCTGCCCGAGAAGAGCTTCGCGGTCGGGGTTCTGTGGCATCCGGAGGAGGACGAGCGCTCTCGCGTGATGGGCGCGCTCGTGGAGGAGGCGCGCTTGACGCGCAGGCGGTGACGCTCCGCCCAATGCGATCCGGCATGCACGATCGTCTGGGTTAGGCTGGATGAGGGCGCGCGGGCCCGTTTTCGGCCCAATCCCTCGAAGGTGTCTTATGAAGTGGTCGCTATACACCCACTTTTCAAGACACCCGGTCCAGCCCTGTGCAGCCCTCTTGACATGCTCTCTTGCGCTTGTAAAGGTCTATACGGCGAGCCTTTTCGCAGCTGCTGGTCTCGCCGGCGTCCCCCAAGGAGGTACTCGTGTCGTCCGTCGTGAAGGTCGTCGAGCCCGCCACCGAGGACGTCATGGCCGAGCTGCCGCAGGCCGGCCCAGAGGAGGCGGACGCGGCGATAGGGAGGGCGAAGGGCGCCTTCCCCGCCTGGCGCGCGGTCGCGCCGGGCGAGCGCGCGGAGCTTCTGCGGCGGTTGGCCGCGGCGGTGCGCGAGCACGCCGAGGGCCTTGCCCGGCTCGAGGCTCGAAACGTGGGCAAGCCGATCGGCGACGCGCGCGGCGAGGTCGGGATGGTCGCGAGCGTGTTCGAGTACTACGCGGGCGCCCCGGAGCGCCTGCTCGGCGACTCGATCCCGGTGGCCGGCGGCATCGACGTGACGTTCCGCGAGCCGCTCGGCGTGGTCGGCCTGATCACGCCCTGGAACTTCCCGCTCGCGATCGCCTCCTGGAAGATCGGCCCCGCGCTCGCGGCCGGCAACACGGTCGTGCTGAAGCCGGCCGAGCTGACGCCGCTGACGGCGGTCGAGCTCGAGCGGATCGCACTCGGCGCCGGGCTGCCCGAAGGCGTCCTGAACGTGGTGGTCGGTCCGGGCCGCACGGTCGGGGAGCGAATCGCCACCCATCCCGACGTGGCGAAGGTCGCGTTCACCGGGTCGACCGCGGTGGGCCGTCGCATCCAAGCGCTGGCGGCCGAGACGATCAAGCGTGTGACGCTCGAGCTCGGCGGCAAGTCCGCGAACGTGGTCTTCGCCGACGCCGACCTCGAAACGGCGGCGCGCTCGGCGCCGGCGGCGGTGTTCGGCAACGCCGGCCAGGACTGCTGCGCGCGCTCGCGCATCCTCGTGGAGTCATCCGCGCTCGACAGGTTCATGGAGGCGCTCGAGGAGGCCGTGGAGGCAATCAGGGTCGGCGACCCGCTCGACGACTCCACCGAGATGGGCCCGCTCGTCTCGGAGGGCCAGCGCGAGACCGTTTCCTCGTTCGTGAATGGTGAGGCCCCGGTCGCGATCCGCGGCAGCGCGCCCGAGGGGCCCGGCTTCTGGTTCCCGCCAACCGTGCTCGCGCCCGTCTCGAACAGCGACCGCGCCGCGCGCGAGGAGATCTTCGGTCCGGTGGCCTGCGTGATCCCGTTCCGGGACGAGGCGGAGGCCGTGCGGCTGGCCAACGACACGATCTACGGCCTCTCGGGCTCGATCTGGACGCGCGACGGTGCGAAGGCCTTCCGCGTCGCGCGCGCGATCGACACCGGGGTGATCTCGATCAACTCGAACACCTCCGTGCGCGTCTCGACGCCGTTCGGCGGCTTCAAGCAGTCCGGCTTCGGGCGCGAGCTCGGCCCGCACGCGCTCGACCACTACACCGAGGTGAAGAACGTCTACTACGCGACCGAGGAGGCACGCTGATGGGTCGCCTGGACGGCAAGGTCGGCGTCATCACGGGCACGGCCAGCGGCATCGGCGCCGAGGCGGCGCGACTCTTCCAGGCGGAGGGCGCGAAGGTCGTGGGAGTGGACCTGTCGGCCGACGCGGTTGGCGATCTCACGATCCAGGCCGACGTGACCGACGAGCAGCAGGTCGAGGACATGTACGCGCGCGCGCGCGACGAGTTCGGCGCAGTGCATGTGCTCTTCAACAACGCGGGCATCTCGCCACCCGATGACGCCTCGGTGCTCGAGACGTCGCTCGAGGCCTGGCAGCGGGTGCAGGACGTGAACCTGAAGTCCGTCTTCCTCTGCTGCAAGTCCGGCATCCCGCACCTGATCGAGGCGGGCGGCGGCTCGGTGATCAACACGGCGTCGTTCGTCGCGGTCATGGGCGCGGCCACATCGCAGATCTCGTACACCGCGTCCAAGGGCGCCGTGCTGTCACTCTCGCGCGAGCTGGGCGTGGAGTTCGCGCGCCAGGGCGTGCGCGTGAACGCCCTCTGCCCGGGGCCCGTGAACACGCCGCTGCTGCAGGAGCTGTTCGCCAAGGACCCGGAGAAGGCGGCGCGCCGGCTCGTGCACCTGCCGATGGGGCGCTTCGCCGAGGCGCGCGAGATCGCGAACGGGGCGCTCTTCCTGGCGAGCGACGAGTCGTCATACGTCACCGCGCAGGCGTTCCTCGTGGATGGCGGCCTGTCGGGCGCCTACGTAACGCCCGAGTAGCGGCCACCTCGTAGAAGCGTGCGGCGATACCGCGCCCGACCGCATTCCAGCCGGCGATCCGCGCCCTGCTGTCGGCGCGGAGCGCCTCGGGATCCTGTCCCGT
>Ga0126307_10001231_pt1 | contig 16848 bp, 17 predicted proteins | sample Plot28_FD_89955 | JGI IMG/M metagenome (GOLD analysis project Ga0126307, IMG submission 89955) | Serpentine soil microbial communities from UC McLaughlin Reserve, CA, USA - Plot28 | ecosystem: Environmental > Terrestrial > Soil > Grasslands | place: USA: UC McLaughlin Reserve, Lake County... | reverse complement strand
CTCGCGCAGCGCTCCGACGACGTATGCGCGCTGCTTCGCGCGGCCCGGCTGGGGCGGCGGCGCGTAGCGCGACTGGGTTGTGCGTCCGGAGCGGGTCTTCTCCACTGCGTCCAGTGTAGGTCGGCTCGCTTACGCAAGCGCGGAACGCGCCGGCGGCGGGAGCTTCTCGTAGCGGTCGCGCAGCTCGGCGACCGGGAGCACGATCACACCCTCCTCCGGCTCGCCGACCCACAGCCCGAGGCCGGCGGCGAGCGCGTAGGCGGCGTACGCGGCGGCGCACGCGTCAAGCTCGTCGAGCGTGCGGTGCCAGAGCCCGCCGTCGGCGTCCTCGATCCCCTTCATCCGCAGCGCGGCGATCCGCTGCTGCAGTCCCCACGGCGTGTGCTTCGGCGACGGCCGGTGGCCGAGCAGGCCGCAGAAGATGGCGTCCGGGTAGGTCTCGCACAGCCGCCCGAAGCGCAGCGCGGCCGAGCCCACGCGCTCGATCCGCGCGGCGCTCGGCGGCGGACGGTAGACGCCGAGACTCGCGAGGGCGGCGTAGAGCTCGAACCCGACGCCGATCCACGCTTCCCAGCCCTGCGGCGACTCGCCGGCGCCGGGTACGGGATACAGCGGCAGCCCGCGCCGGAACAGCAGCGCGTCGCAGACGCGCATGCGCTCGTAGCGCCCGTCCGGCAGCCCGAGCTCGGCGCGCAGCGGCGCGCCGGCGGACAGCAGGTCGAGCCGCGGCGAGGACGGCGCGTCGATCGCCACGACCGCCTCGCCGCGACCGAAGCCCTCGATCGTGCGCGCGAGCCGCTCGATCGTGCCCGGCGTATAGAACGTCGCGACCAGCTCGACGCCGCCGGCTGGCGCGCGCCGCTCGTGCAGCGTCACGAGCTGCTGGTTGCCGGGCTTCGCCGAGACGTCGACGCCGCAGTAGCGCATCGCCTCCGGAGGCTATTGTGCGCCGCGTGAACCTCGGAGGGCGGCTGGCCGCACGGACGCTCGAGCTGGTCGACATACCGTCCGAGTCGCGCGACGAGGACCGGCTCGCCGCCCACGTCGCGAGCGTCCTGGAGGCGGGCCGGGTGCCGGTGCGCGACCTCGGCGACACGTGCCTGCTGGCCGGCCCGCACGGCGCACCGCTGATGCTGGCGGGGCACCTCGACACGGTCCCGGCCCAGGCGAACCGGCCGGGCCGGATCGACGGCGGGCGCGTCCAGGGCCTCGGCGCGGCGGACATGAAGGGCGCCCTCGCGGTGATGATCGAGCTCGCCCTGGCGGGGGCGCCGTACCGCTGCCTGTTCTTCGGGCGCGAGGAGCTGCCGGCGCACGAATCGGCGCTGGCGCCGCTGCTGGCGCGCGAGCCGCTCGCCGCCGAGCTGGTCGTGGTGATGGAGCCGACGGCGTGCGAGCTGCACGCCGGCTGCCTCGGCAACATCAACGCGACCTGGACGTTCCGCGGCCGCTCCGGCCACGCTGCCCGCCCGTGGACGGCCGACAACGCGATCGAGCGGGCCGCCGCGGGCGTGCTCGCGCTCGCCGCGCAGCCGCCGCAGCCGCACTCGTTCGACGGGCTGGAGTTCGTCGAGGTCGCGACCGTGACCCGGATCGCGGGCGGGATCGCCGCCAACGTGATCCCCGACCGCGTCGACTGCCACGTCAACTTCCGCTATGCGCCCGGCCGCAGCCCGGCCGACGCCGAGGCGCGGCTGGCCGAGCTGTGCGCCGGCCACGGCGATCTGCGCGTCGACTCCAACGCGCCGTCCGGACCGGTCGCCTCGGGGCCGTGCGTCGACGCGCTGATCGCGGCCGGCGGGCTGGTGCGCGCGCCTAAGCAGGCCTGGACGCCGGTCGCCGAGTTCGGCGTCGCCGGGCTGCCGGCGGTGAACTTCGGCCCCGGCGATCCCGCGCAGGCGCACCGCCGCGACGAGTCGGTCGAGGTCGCCGCGCTCGTGCGCTCCCACGAGGTGCTTGAGCGGTTCGCCGCATGAGGGCCTCGCCCGCCATGACCGGCATGCCGGCGTACCCGTTCGTGCGGCTGACGGAGGCGAAGCGGCGGCTGCTCGCCGCCGGCGCCGAGGTGATCGACTTCGGGATCGGGGAGCCGCGCGAGGAGACGCCGGCGTTCATCCGCGAGGCGCTCGTGGCCGGGCTGCAGCCGCTCTCGACGTATCCGCAGACCGACGGGCTGCCGGAGCTGCGCGCCGCGATCGCGGCTTGGACGCAGCGGCGCTTCGGCGCCGAGCTCGACCCCGAGGCGCAGGTGCTGCCGACGATGGGCTCGAAGGAGGCGATCTTCCACCTCGCGCAGGTGCTCGGCGGCGAGCTGGTCGCGATCCCGGCGCCCGCCTACCCGGTCTACGAGCGCGGCGCGCTGTTCGCCGGCAAGGAGGTGCTCGTGCTGCCGCTGCGCGAGGAGTTCGGCTTCCTGCCCGACCTCGACGCCGTGAACGCCGCGACCTGGCGCCGCGTAGCGGTCCTCTGGCTCAACTACCCGAACAACCCGACCGCGGCGACGGCGCCGCCGTCGCTGTACGAGCACGCCGCCGCCCTGGCGCGCGAGCACGGCTTCGTGCTCGCGTCCGACGAGGCCTACTCGGAGATCTACTTCGGCGACGGCGCGCCGGCATCGGCGCTCGAGCTGGACGACGTCAGCGCGGTCGCGGTGTTCAACACGCTGTCGAAGCGCTCCTCGATGCCCGGCTACCGCTCCGGCTTCGTGGCCGGTGACCCGGAGCTGGTCGCGCTGCTCAAGCGCTACCGGCCGAACGTCGGCGTAGCGCCGCAGGAGTTCATCCAGCGCGCCGCGATCGCGGCGTGGGGCGACGAGCAGCACGTCGAGCAGGTGCGCGCGGGGTACCGCGCCAAGCGCGACGCCCTGCTCGAGGTGCTCGAGGAGCACGGGCTGCGCAGCGCCGGCGGGCCGGCGACGTTCTTCCTCTGGCTCGACGCCGGACCGGACGCCGACGCGCTCGCCGGCCGGCTGCTCGACGACGGCATCGTGCTGGCGCCCGGCTCCTTCTTCGGCCCCGCCGGCGCCGGTTACCTGCGGCTCGCGCTGGTTCCGACGCTGACGGAGTGCGAGCGCGCGGCCGCTCGGCTGGCGGCGCTGCTCGCATAGGGGTAGGCGGGGTTGAACGCGTCGACGGCGTGGCCGTAGCTCGCGTGGTCGGTCATGGCGTCTCCTCGTCGCTGGCGGGTGAGACACCGGGACCGTCGGAAACGGAACGCAGGTACGCCCGGCCACGCGGCGACAGCCGGTAGCCGACCTCGAGGCTCTCGGTCAGCCCGAGCGCCTTGAGCTTGCGCACATCGGCCTTGAAGCTCAGGCGCTCGCGTTCGAAGCCGGCCGCGAGGTCGGCGGCGCGCGTGCCGGGAGCAGCGGCGATCGCGCGCAGCGTCGCCTCGGTCCACGGCCCGTGGCTGCTCGCGCGGTCGAGCCGCGCCAGGCGCGCGGCGATCTCGGCGCGCTCGGCGACGTCGAGCGCTGTGCGGGCGCGCAGGGCGATCCGCGGGTCCGGGCCGGCGACGTGGAACGCGATCCGGTAGAGGTCGCCGTCGGCGCGCAGCAGAGCGAGCAGGGCCGCGCGATCGGCGAAACCGGCGCGGCGCAGGTCGGCGCGCGTGATCGCTTCCGGCTCGACACGCTCGACCGAGTCGATCGCGAGCCGCCCGGCGGACGTCTGCAGCGTGCCGCCGGCCTTGACCGCCGGCCGGCGCCAGCGGCGGAACGCGACCGTGATCTTCCCGGCCGCAATGGCGGCGAGATCGGCCTGCCGGAACAGCATCTACTGGTTCGCGTGCAGCACGGCGTTCAGGCCGCTCCAGCGCCCGCTGCGCGGCAGCGCCTCGATCGCGCCGGACTGCGAGTTGCGGCGGAACAAGAGCCCGTCGGCACCGCTCAGCTCGGCCGCCTTGACGACCTCGCCGTCCGGCAGCGTCACGCGCGAGCCGCCGGTCACGTACAGCCCCGCCTCGACGATGCAGTCGTCGCCCAACGAGATGCCCAGGCCGGCGTTCGCGCCGAGCAGACAGCGCTCGCCGATCGAGATCACGGCCGTCCCGCCGCCCGACAGCGTGCCCATGATCGAGGCGCCGCCGCCGATGTCCGAGCCGGCGCCGACGACTACGCCGGCCGAGATCCGGCCCTCCACCATCGACGCCCCGAGCGTGCCGGCGTTGAAGTTGACGAAGCCCTCGTGCATCACCGTCGTGCCCTCCGCCAGGTGGGCGCCGAGCCGCACGCGATCGGCGTCGGCGATCCGCACGCCCGTGGGCGCGACGTAGTCCGTCATGCGCGGGAACTTGTCGATCGACGTCACCGCGAACGGGATGCCGGCGGCGCGGAAGCGCATCCGCACGGCGGTCAGCGCGGCCGGGTCGACCGGGCCATGGCTCGTCCATGCAACGTTGTCGAGCACGCCGAAGAGCCCGGTCAGGTCGGCTGCGTGCGGCCGGATCAGCCGGTGCGAGAGCAGGTGCAGCCGCAGGTAGCCGTCGTGCGCGTCCGCCGGCGGCGCGGCGAGCGACCCGATCACGGTCAGCACCGCGACCGTGCGCACGCCGCGGCGCTCGTCGCGCCCGGTCGCCGCGGCGAGCTCGTGCGGCCCCTCGTTCACTCCCAGCACGCGCGTCCCCGGCTCGGACGCGGGCGCGTCGTCCCCCCCGAGCCGCGGCTCGGGGAACCACGTGTCGAGCACGCGGTCGCCCGGCTCGCCCAACGTGGCGAGCCCGTAGCCCCACGCCCCCTCGTTCCGCGGCTCACCCATGGCGCGAACCGTACCGTCGCGACGACTGTCGTCTCGTGCTCCCCAGGGGCGCATCAGACGACATCCGTCGCTCCCGCGCGCCGCTCACGCCCTGATCCGCGCCTCGTCGAGGTCGAGGTCGCGCTCGACCTTGCGCACGATCTCCTGCCGGATCCGGCCGTCGTTGCGCAGCGCCAGCAGCGACGCGCGCTCGACCGCGATCAGCTCGCGCCGCATCGCGCCGTACTCGTGCAGCTCCTTGCGCCCGTCCTCGGGCACGTCGCCGCCGAGCACCGCGACGCAAGTCGCGAAGCGGGCGCGGTAGAGCTCGCGCAGCCGCCGCAGCGGCTCGGCCGCCGCGCCCTCGTCCTCCAGCTCGTCGAGCCGGTCGAGCGCCGCCTGCGCGGCCTCGAGCCGGACCATCGCCTCGTCGGGCGACCACGGGCTCGGCCCCGGCAGGTCGAGCCGGCGCAGCAGCGGCGAGAGCGTGAGGCCCTGGCCGAGCAGCGTGACGAAGATCACCCCGAACGTCAGCAGCAGGATCTCGGGCTGCTCGTCGACCTGGACCGGCACGGCGAGCGCGGCGGCCAGCGAGATCGCCCCGCGCATGCCCGCCCAGCCGACGGCGATCCGCTCGCGCGCGGTCGCGCCGAAGCCGCCGCCGGGGATCGCCGCCCACGCCATCCGCACCGCGATCACGGTCACGGCGACCGCGAGCGCCTGGAGCACCAGCGAGCCGATGTCGATCTGGTCGGCGACCTGGGGCGCCTGCAGCCCGAGGAGCACGAACAGCAGCGCCTCCAGCCCGAGCGTCATCACGCGCCAGAACGCCGTCGCCGAGAGCCGCGTGCCGGCATCGAACGCGGTGTGCGCGTTCCAGCCGGTGTAGATCCCGGTCACCACGACCGCCAGCACGCCCGACACCTCGAGCTCCTCGGCGGCGACGTAGCTCGTGTAGGCGAAGATGACCGAGATGAAGATGCTCAGCGCTACGTCCGACTGGCGCCTGATCGCCTGCGTGCTGACCCAGCCGATCGCGAGCCCGACCGCGACGCCGCCGGCGGCGCTGTAGGCGAACTCGAGCAGCGCGTCGCCGGCGGAGAACGTGCCCTCCATGGCGGCCGCGAGCGCGACGCGATAGGCGACGAGCGCGGTGCCGTCGTTGATCATCGCCTCGCCCTCGACGAGCAGCCGCAGCCGCGTGGGCGCCCCGATCCGAGCGAACGTCGCGGTCGCCGAGACGGGATCGGTCGGCCCGACGATCGCGCCGAGCACGAACGCCGCCTCCCAGCTCATCCCCGGCACGATCGCGTGCGCGACGACCGCCACGACCGCCATCGTGGCGAGCACCAGCCCGACCGAGAGCAGCACCAGCGGGCGCACCTCGGCGCGCAGCTCGCGCGGAGAGGAGTACCAGCCGGCGGCGTGCAGCAGCGGCGGGAGGAAGACGAGGAAGACGACGTCGGGGTCGAGCTCGAGGTCCGGCAGGCCCGGGACGAGGCCGATCGCGAGGCCGCCGACGACCAGCACGATCGGGTACGGAACGGCGATCGTGTCGGCCAGCCGGACCAGCACGGCCGCTGCGCCGAGGAGCAGGATGACGAACTCGATGTCGCCCAATGCGCACGCAACTCTAGGATCAGCCGCAGCCCGTGCCCGATCCGCTCACTCCCCCGCTGGGCCCGGACGATCACGTCGACGGGCCGCCGGACGCGCCGCTGGAGCTCGTCATGTACGGGGACTTCCAGTGCCCGTTCTGCACCGCCGCGCAGCCGATCCTGCGCCGGGTGCGCGACCGGCTGGAGGGACGGCTGCGGTTCGCTTTTCGCCACTTCCCGCTGACCGACGTGCACCCGGACGCCCAGCGCGCGGCCGAGGCAAGCGAGGCGGCCGCCTCGCAGGGCGCGTTCTGGCCGATGCACGACGCGCTCTACGGCGCGCGCGGGGAGCTAGGGCCGGAGGCGGTCGTCGCGCTGGCGGCGCGGCTGGAGCTCGACGCGGCGCGCGTGCGGGTGGAGCTCGCGAACGGCAGGCACTCCGAGCGCGTCGCCGTCGACGTCCGCAGCGGCCGGGCGGCCGGCGTGACGGGCACGCCGACGTTCTTCGTCAACGGTGCGCGCCACGCCGGTGGCTACGACGCGCAGACGCTGATCGCGGCGCTGGAGGCCTGAAGCCCGCCGGCGCCGTTCAGGTCTCGCGCAGCTCCGCGAGCAGCTCGTCGCTCAGCTCCCCGCGGTAGACCGGCACCGCCCAGCCGGTCAGGTTGACGTGCAGCGACTCGTCGACGTCGACCTCCAGCGCGCCGCCGTCGAGCACGACGGTCACGGGCGAGTGACCGCCCGCGAGCGCGAACGCGACCGCCGCGCCGCACGCGCCGGTGCCGGACGACCGCGTCTCCCCCACGCCGCGCTCGAAGATCCGCGCGCGGATCGTGTCCGCGCCGGTCGGGCACCAGAACGAGACGTTCGTGCGGTTGGGGAACTGCCGGTCGCGCTCGATCGCCGGGCCGATCGCGGCGAGGTCGAGCGCGACGAGCTCGTCGATCCCGCCGACCCGGATCGCGCACTGCGGGTTGCCGATCGCGACGTGCTGGAAGCGCCGGCCGGCCACGTCCCCCGTCCCGTCCGCGCCACCGGCCGGGAAGTGCTCGGAGCGCAGGCGCGCCCGCCCCATGTCGACGCGGCAGGTGCGCGGTCCGAGGATCGTCGGCCGGATCGCGCCCGCCGCCGTCTGGATCGAGAACTCGTCCTGCCCCGTCCAGCCGGCGCGGCGCAGGTACATGATCGCCTCGCGCGCGCCGTTGCCCGACAGCTCGGCCTCGGAGCCGTCGGCGTTGAAGATCCGCAGCCGCGCGACGAAGCCCGGGGCGTCCGCGGGCGACAGCTCGAGCACGCCGTCGGCGCCCGGGCCGGTGTGGCGATCGCACAGGCGGCGGACGGCGGCCGCCGTCAGCGGGAACGAGAGGTCGGACGCCTCCACGATCAGGTAGTCGTTGCCGAGCGCCTGCCACTTCTCGAACCGCATCGGCCGCATCATGAACGCCGGAGCAGCGCCGAGCGCACCTCCTCCGCGACCGAGCCGGCGTCGCGCCCGGTCACGTCGATCGCGAGCTTGCCCGGCAGCTTGCGCAGCCACGTGAGCTGGCGCTTGGCGTAGCGGCGCGTGCGCCGCTGCATGCCCTCGAGGTCGCCGCGCAGCAGCTCCTCGAACCCGAGCGCCCGGCGCGCCGACGGCGACGCGCCGGCCGCGTCCGCGCGCCGGACCTCGTCGACCGCACCCGCGGCGACCATCGCCGCGACGCGCTCATCGATCCGGCGATACAGCGCCGCGCGCTCCATCACGAGCGCGACGAGCAGCGTCGGATGGCGCATCTCCGACGTCCACAACTGCGGACCGCCGGGCGGTTGCTCGTCCGCGTCGAGCAGCTCGAGCGCGCGCAGCACGCGCTGGGCGTCGGTGCGCGCGATCGCCGCGGCGGCCTGCGGGTTGCGCGCGAGCAGGTCGGCGTGCAATGCGCGCACGCCCTCGTCGGCGAGCCGCCTGGCATAGCGCTCGCGCGCGGCCGGGTCGGGCGGCGGTCGGAGGTCCAGATCGGCGAGCGCAGCGCGCAGGTACAGGCCGGTTCCGCCGACGACGATCGGGCGCCGGCCTTGCGCGACGAGCGCGTCGATCTGGGCGTGAGCGCGGCGCGCGTAGTCGCCGGCGGACGCGCGCGCCGTTACGGGGAGGATGCCGACCAGCCGGTGCTCCAGCCGCTCGCGATCGGCCGCGGTGGCCGCGCCGGTCAGGATCTCCAGCCCCGCGTAGAGCTGCAGCGCGTCGGCGGAGACCGCGACCGGGTCGTCGCCGTCGGCGCGCAGCAGCTCCGCAAGCGCGACGGCGACCTCCGTCTTGCCTACGCCCGTGGGCCCGAACAGCGCGACGAGCGGGAGAGCCGGCACGGCGGTGAGGGTAATGTCAGTCGCGATGGGCGTACGCATCGCAAGCGGGCTGTCGACCGAGCCGGACGCGCGCTTCGGCGCGGCCGAGGCGGGCGCGGCCGCGCGCGACGCACTCGGCGGGCGCCCGTGCGACGTCGCGGTCGTGTTCGCGGCCGGCGCCCACGTCGCCGCGCCAGAGGCGACGCTGGAGGGCATCCACGAGGCGCTCGCGCCCGCGGAGCTGGTCGGCTGCGGCGCCGCGGGAGTGATCGGCGAGACGCGCGAGGTCGAGAAGGGCACGGCGGTGGCGGTGTGGGCCGCCGCGCTCGACGGCGGCGAGGCGGTGCCGTTCCACGCCGAGGTCGAGCCGCTCGGCGAAGGCGGCGGCGTGCTCAGCGGGCTGCCGGAGCTGGCCGGCGCGGACGGCGTGCTGCTGCTCGCCGATCCGTTCACGTTCCCGACCGACGCAGTGCTGCGCGAGCTGTCGGCCGCCGCGCCGATGCTGCCGCTGCTCGGCGGGCTCGCATCCGCGCGCTCGCCCGACGCCGAGACGCCGCTGCTGTTCGGCGACGAGGTGGTGACGTCGGGCGCGGTCGGGCTGCGGTTCGACGGCGTCGAGATCCTGCCGTGCGTCTCGCAGGGCGCGACGCCGATCGGCCCCGAGCTGACGATCACGGCCTGCGAGGGGCCGATCATCGGCGAGCTGGCGGGCCGGCCGGCGCTCGAGAAGCTGCGCGAGACGATCGAGGCGCTCCCCGCCGACGACCTCAGGCTGGTGCAGGGCGGCCTCCTGATGGGGATCGTGGTCGACGCGAACAAGCCGGAGTACGTCCAGGGCGACTTCCTCGTCCGCGGCCTGGTCGGCGCCGATCCCGACACCGGCCAGGTGGCGGTCGGGACCGACGTGCGGCCCGGGCAGGTCGTGCGGCTGCACGCGCGCGACGCCGCCAGCGCCGATCGCGACCTGCGCGAGGCGCTGAGCGCGCGCATGCAGGCGCTCGGCGGGCGCGCCCCGGCGGGCGCGCTGCTGATCTCCTGCAACGGGCGCGGCACGGGCATGTTCGGGCACGCGCATCACGACGCGGCCGCGCTCGACTACGAGCTCGGCGGCGCCCCCGCCGCCGGGTTCTTCGCCGCGGGCGAGATCGGGCCGGTCGGCGGCGAGTACTTCCTCCACGGATTCACCGCGACGGTCGCGGTGTTCGCTTGAGGCTGGGCGCTTGAACCTCGCCGGCCGCGACGTGCTGCTGACCGGCGCGACGGGCGGCATCGGCGCGGCGATCGCGCGCGCGCTCGCCGCACGTGGAGCGCGCGTCGTCCTGACGGGGCGACGGGTCGAGCAGCTTGACGCGCTCGCCGGCGAGATCGGCGGCCGAGCCGTCGCTGCCGACCTCTCCGAGCCCGACGCACCCGCGCGGCTGACCGCAGAGGCCGGCGAGATCGACGTGCTCGTGGCGAACGCGGGGCTGCCCGCGAGCGGCGCGCTGACGTCGTTCTCCGAGCAGGAGATCGATCGCGCGATCGACGTGAACCTGCGCGCGCCCGTCGTGCTGGCGCGGCTGCTCGCCGGCCCGATGATCGAGCGCCGGCGCGGCCATCTCGTGTTCGTCTCGTCGCTCTCCGGCAAGGCGGCGGCGCCGAACTCGTCGCTTTACTCGGCGACCAAGTTCGGCCTGCGCGGGTTCGCGCTCGGGCTGCGCCAGGATCTTGCTCCGCACGGCGTCGGCGTCTCGTGCGTCTACCCCGGCTTCGTTCGCGGCGCCGGCATGTTCGCGGACTCCGGCGCAACGTTGCCGCCGGGAGTCGGCACGAGCTCGCCGCAGGAGGTCGCGGCCGGGGTGGTCCGGGCGATCGAGCGCGATCGCGCGGAGGTCGACGTCGCCCCGCTCGGGCTGAAGGCGGGCGTCCGGCTGGCCGTCGTGGCGCCGACGGTGACGGCGCGCGTGCAGAAGCGGCTCGGCTCCTTCAAGCTGTCCGAGGCGATCGGCGCCGGCCAGCGCGACAAGCGCTAGGCACGGTCGTGTCGCTGCTCGAGACCCGGCCGCGCGGGACCGCCCGCGCTGCTGGCGACGCCGCGCCGCGCGGCCGCGATGACGATCCTCGCCGGCGCGGCGCTGGTGCCGGTGTCCGCCGTCGCGGCGCCCGAGGTCGGCGTGGCGCTGCTCACCGTCGCGATCGTGTGCGGGTCGACCGGGGGAGCCTGCCGGTCGACGCGGCAGGGCTCGGCACCCAGGGAGGCGGTGACGGCGGCGACCGTGATCGGCGTCGTGCTCACGATGGTCGCGGTCGCCTCAGCGGTCGCGGCCAGCTGGCTCGTTACCCTTGACTCCGATGCCCTCCGCTCGTGCCCAGCGTGCTCGCCTCTGGCCCGCGGCCGAGGCGCTCGCGGAGCTCGTCTCCCGTCTGCGCACGCCGCGCGGAGCCGTCGACGAGCTCGCCGAGGCGCGCGAGCTGCTCGCCTACTGGGAGCGGCGCGCGGGGCAGCTGCCGCGCTGGGCGCTGCTGCGCCGGCGCGAGGCGCGCACAATGGCCGCGCGCTGGCGCGCTCGCGTGCGCGACGCAGAGCGTGTTCGCTACGGCACCGGGCTGCTCGGTGCGGCGTCGCAGCTGGCGGTCGAGCGCCGGATGCCGACGACGCTGGCGCATCGCGGCCGCCAAGCCGTGCGGCTCGCCGCATACGGCGCGGTCGCCACGGGCGTGACGATCGTGCTCGTGCTGCTCGTCGCGGTGATCGTCGCGGCCGACGCGGTACTGCACGCGCTCTGACGCCGCGGTACTACACGCGCTCCGACGCGGCGGTAGTGCACGCGCTCTGACGCCGCGATACTGCACGCGCTCCGACGCCGCGATACTGCACGCGCTCCGACGCCGCGGCCGGCTCGCGCGACCACCGCGCCGCCGCCGTCGGCGGGTCCGTGTGCAAACGGCTGCGGGACGGCCGCGGCCGCCTGGCGGCTCGTGCGCCGCGCCGGTTCAGAACAGCCGCTCCTGCCGCATCACCTCCCTCGGCGCCGCCGGCGGCGGCGACCGGTGCTCGCCGCCGCGGTGCTTGAAGCGCTCGGCGCTCGACCGGAGCCGCGCGGCCGGCAGCCCGGCCGCGCGCTCGATCGCCCGCCGCTCGCGGTCCGGGACGTACGCGCCGCGCGCGTACAACCGCTCGTAGCGCGGCACGAGGTCGGGGCGGTAGCCGCGCAGCCAGTCGAAGTAGACCCCGCGCACGGATCCGCGCAGGAACAGCGTCTGGCCGCCGATCGAGACGGCGCCTGCCTCCTTCGCGAGCGTGACGATCCGCTCGATCTGCTCGGGCGCGTCGTTGATGCCCGGCATCAGCGGCGCGATCAGGATGCCCGTCGGGATCCCGGCGGCGTTGAGCTTCGCCACCGCCTCGAGCCGCGCCCGCGGGTGCGGCGTGTGCGGCTCGCTCGCGCGCCACGCCTTCTCGTCGAGCGTCGGCACGGACAGGCATGCGCTGATCTCGGTCCGCTGGGCGACCTCCAGCAACAGGTCGAGATCGCGCAGCAGCAGCGGCGACTTCGTCAGGATCGAGCACGGGTTGGCGGCGTCGCGCAGCGCCTCCCAGATCCCACGCATGAGCTTGTAGCGGCCCTCGACCCACTGGTACGGATCGGTGTTCGTCCCCATCGCGACGTGCTCGTGCTTCCACGACGGCCGCGCCAGCTCGGCCCGCAGCACCTCCGGCACGTTGACCTTCACGACGATCTCGCGCTCGAAGTCCCGCCCCGCGTCGAAGTCGAGGTACTCGTGCGTCGGGCGGGCGAAGCAATAAACGCACGCATGACTGCAGCCGCGATACGGGTTCACCGTCCACCCGAACGGAACGCGTGACGCGCGCGGAACGCGGTTGAGGGCGCTCTTGGCCCTGACCTCGTAGAAGCGGGTCTCGATCGCCTCGGGTGCGTCGAACCGCCGGACGACCGCGGTCCCGGCGTGGCCCGGCAATCTGGCCTGCTCATCCGCCTCTACTGTCTGCCTCTCCCAGCGCACGAACGCATGTTCGCATAGACGTCGGACGGAAATGTCAGTGTCCTCGGCGCTGGCTGCGCCCGTCGCAGCACCGGTTCGCGCACGGGATCCGGCAGCAGAGGCAGCTGCGGCTCCAATCGCGGGCTGGTTCGGCACCTTGCAGCGCTCGGCGAACGCGCGCGAAGGCCGGGATCGAGTGTCTACGCAATGACGACGCTGGCCTCGCTAGTCGCGTCGGACGCCGGGTCCACCACGAGCGAACGCAAGCCTAGGCAATCCGGTTCCCGAGCCTGATCGCCGGTGCAGGTTCCGGCGCCGCCGAAGGGTGCAGCAGCGGCACCGCCGCGCGCCAGCCGGCGCGCAGGACCGCGACCAGCGAGGGCGGCGTGATCAGTTCCGCACGGACGCCGGCGCGGCGCGGCGTGCCGGCGACGTAGCCCGCCGGCGACCAGCGCAGCAGCCGCGAGCCGAGGACCAGATGCGGCGCGCCGTCGCGCAGGACGAAGGCACCGTCGGGGAGCTCGTCGAGCGCGGCCTCGTCGCGACGCCGGCTACGCGTCGTCGGGTCGACTCGCTCGCCGTGGAGCTGCGCGTCGATCGCGTCGGCTCCGGCGCTACCGACGTGGAGCCCGGCCCAGATCGCACCGAACCGCACGTAGTCCTCGCGGCGGCAGAGCGCGCAGGGCCGGTGGCCGGCGGCTAACGCGGTCGCCTCGTCGAGGAAGAACAGCTCGGTGAAGCGGCCGGGCTGCATCAGCGGGTGGCGGTGCCAGCCGCGGAACCGCAGCCGGCACGCGATCCAGCGCTTGCCGTCGTAGCGCCGCCGAATCCGGCCCCCGGAGTCATGAAGGCAGCCGCGATTGCCGTAGACGAGCCCGCGCGCCGGGTCGGCGATCAGCTCGCCCAGCGGCGTCACGCGGTTTCGCAGCGGCATCGCGGCGGGTGCCTACGCGACGCCGGCCGCGCCGGCACAGCTCACCCGTCCGGGCCGGGGCGATGAGCCGTACCGCCGGATCACGCCGCCGATCCCGCCGGCACGAGCAGGCTGAGCTGCTCGCCCGTGAGCGTCTGGCTCGTCGCCGCCTGGATCTCGACGTCGACGTACTCGCCAGGCCGCGCGAGGCCGGCGAAGTTGACGACCTTGTTGTGGCGCGTGCGGCCGCGCAGCCGGCTCGGGTCGGTTCGCGACGTGCCCTCGACGAGCACCTCGAGGGTGCGGCCGACGAACCGCTGCGCGCGCTCGCGCGCGCGGCGCTGGACGACCTCGACGAGCCGCTGCATGCGCTCGACCTTCTCCTCGTGGCTGACGCCGTCCTCGAGCTGCGCCGCCTCCGTCCCGCGACGGGGCGAGAAGATGAACGTGAACGCGCCGTCGTAACCCACGTCCGCGACGACCGCGAGCGTCTCGCGGAAGTCGGCCTCCGTCTCACCGGGAAAGCCGACGATGATGTCGGTCGTCAGCGCGACGTCGGGGACGTGCTCGCGGATCAGCGTGACGCGGTCCATGTAGCGCTCGCGCGTGTAGGTGCGGCGCATCGCCTTGAGGATCCGCGACGCGCCCGCCTGCAGCGGCAGGTGGATGTGCTCGCACACCGAGGCGAGCTCGGCGTGGGCGCGGATCACGTCCTCGCGCATGTCCTTCGGGTGCGGGCTCGTGTAGCGGATCCGCCGGACGCCGTCGATCGCGTCGAGCTCGCCCAGCAGCTGCGAGAACGTCGCGCGCTGGGGCCGCAGGTCGCGGCCGTACGCGTTGACGTTCTGCCCGAGCAGCGTCAGCTCGCTCACCCCGTCGGCGGCCAGCCGGCGACCCTCCTCGACGAGCTCGGCCAGCGGGCGGGACACCTCACGCCCGCGCGTGGCCGGGACGATGCAGTACGAGCACCGGCAGTTGCAGCCGACCGAGATCTGCATCCACGCCTGCACCTCGCGCGCCCGCTTCGGCGGCAGGTGGCCGGTGAAGCCCTCGAACTCGAAGTACCCCTGAGCGCTCAGCGAGTCGGATGTGAGGAACTCCGCCAGCTTGTGCACCTGCCCCGGTCCGAACGCGACGTCGACGAACGGGAACAGGCGGAAGACCTGCTCCTTGACCGACTGCGCCCAGCACCCGCCGACGCCGATCACGCGCTCCGGGTCGCGGCGCTTGAGCGCCTTGGCCTCGTGCAGATGCGCGACGAAGCGATCGTCGGCCTTCTCGCGAATCGAGCAGGTGTTGAACAGGATCAGGTCCGCGTCGGCGCGCTCGGCGACCTCCCTATAGCCGAGCGATTCGAGCATGCCCTTCATCCGCTCGGAGTCGTGCTCGTTCATCTGACCGCCGAACGTGGTGACGTGGTAGCGTTTCTGCATATGCGAGGGGGTCATGGGCACCACGAAGCGTAAAGCCATCGGGATCACCCGCGTCAGCGTCGAAGGCGGCCGCCAAGAGGACCGCCTCTACTCATACACGACGCAGGCGGAGGCGATCGAAGCCAGCTGTCGCCGCGAAGACATCGAACTACTTCATGTCGGCAGGGAACGCGCAGTGTCCGGCGGCGCGGACCTCGCCAACCGTCCCGAACTGCTGCGCGCCATCGAGACCGTCGAGCGCGGCGAGGCGGACACGATCGTGGCCGCTTATTTCGACCGGTTCTTCCGCAGCCTCGCCGTGCAAGCGCAGGTAATCGGACGCGTCGAGCGCGCCGGCGGCGAACTGCTCGCGCTCGACCACGGACGGCTAACGAACGGAACGGCCGCGGAGCGGCTACAGGCGAACGTGCTCGGCGCCATCAGCCAGTTCTACCGTGAGCAGGGCGCCGAGAAGTCCCGGGCGGGGCAGGCGGCAGCCGTGGCCCGCGGCGCCGTCCCGTGGGCGCGAGTGCCGCTCGGGTACCGGCGGCGCGCCGACGGCACGCTCGAGCCAAACCCGGACGACGTGCCGCTCGTGATCGAGGCGTATCGGATGCGCGCCACCGGCGCGTCCATCATGCAGATTCGCGCCATGCTGCGCGACCACGGCGTCACCCGGTCGCCGCGCGGCGTCGAGGAACTTCTGCGCAGCCGCGTGCTGCTCGGCGAGGTCAAGTTCGGCGAGCTAAAGAACCTGAACGCTCACACGCCGATTATTGACCGGGACTTGTTCCGGCGCGCGCAGCGGATACGCGTGCCGCGCGGGCCGCAGCCGAAGAGTGACCGGCTGCTCGCCAGGCTGCGCGTGCTTCGCTGCGGATCGTGCGGCACGCCGCTCGGGACGATGAAAATGCCGCGGCAGGGCGACTATCCGATCTACCGGTGCGCGTCGCAGAACGACTGCCCGGCGCATGTCACGATCGCCGCGGAGCCCACGGAAAGCTGGGTATGGGAGCACGTGAAGGCGCGCCTCGCGGACGTGGAGGGCCATGCGAGCGCCGGGCAGCGAGCAGCGCGACTCGTGCAGGAACGCGACGACACGCAGGACCGGCTTGACCGTGCGGTTAGGTCATTCGGCGCCGCCGGGCTGCTGGACGAGCCGGCGTCAGTCGAGACGCTCGCCGAACTCCGGGCCGACCGTGACGCGCGCCAGGAGGCGCTCGACCGGCTGCCTCCCGCCGCAAGCCTCGACGAGGTTGTGCGCGTCGAGGATGACCTGCCGCTAGCCGTCCGGCGCGACCTCGTGCGGGCGGTCGTCCAGGCCGTTCACGTCGCGCCGTCGGGCCCGGGCGGTCCGCGGGGCGCCGAGCGACTGACGATCGAGTTTTTCGACTAGCCGCCGGCGCGCTTCCGCGTCGAGGATGCGCCGCGCCTCAGCAAGAACATGGGAAGGCGGGACACTCATCACGTCGCGCCCCCCACCAGGGCGCCACAACCGCCACAACCGCCACATCCACGCTGTAGAGCCAAGAATCGCGTGGCGGTCTGGGTCGCGTGTGGCGCTTCAAGCGCCACAAGGTTATTGAAGTGCCACGTCATTCTTGGCTCTGCACGGTCGATGTGGCGGTTGTGGCACTTGTGGCGCCCCGTTGGGGGGAGATACCGCGCGAGGGTTTCTCGGATGCCGTGCTCGAGCACGTAGCCGCGCCGCCATCACGCGGCCCCCGGAGGGTCGCCTTCCTCGGTCGCGGCGAACACGGCCTTGATCCGCGCCACCTGCCGGCAGTCGCGGCAGGCGCACGATGGCGTGCGCGTGCACGCGGGTTCGCCGCGCGCCCCATTCCACCAGCACGGCGTGCACAACCAATCCTCGCGGATCCGCGAAT
>Ga0126307_10001230_pt1 | contig 16855 bp, 17 predicted proteins | sample Plot28_FD_89955 | JGI IMG/M metagenome (GOLD analysis project Ga0126307, IMG submission 89955) | Serpentine soil microbial communities from UC McLaughlin Reserve, CA, USA - Plot28 | ecosystem: Environmental > Terrestrial > Soil > Grasslands | place: USA: UC McLaughlin Reserve, Lake County... | reverse complement strand
TCGCGGAAGACAGCCTTCCCGCCACTCTCCACGATCGGCCCGTGACAGAGTAAGATCCGGTCGAAGTCCCACGATAGGATGCGCTCCACGGAGGCCCTAGCGGCCGCCTTGTCGCGAAACCCGTGTCTGAAGGGTAGGGGCAGCCCCGGCCTCTCGTAGGTGCCCATCAGGCGCTTCACGAGGCGCGTGAGAGGTGGGCTTCCCGAATCGGCCGACTGCACGAGGTCGGCCAAGATGAGGGTGTGGCTCTCTTGGTGGTAGAACGCCACCTCCCGCACCATCCGGTTCCCACGAAAGACCGCCTGCTCGAGATCTATTGCCCAGCCCGGCTCTGGCTCGTCGCCTAGCATCCCGTCGAAAGGGAGGTCGCCCCTCTTTTCCGGCAGGCCGGGCGCGGCGTAGAACCCGGCGTCGGGATAGGCGGCGAAGTATTCCCCCGCGAACATGTGGTGCCCCAAGTTGGGGCAGACCACGAAGCGAACCTGACCAAGCCCTTCGAGATCCTCCCTCAAACGCTGATCGAGGGCGACCGGGGAGTGCAGCCAGAGAGGGCCCCCTTCGCCCGAAAGCCTAATGACGCTCATGCGAGTGCCCCACTCGAGGCCGAAGAGCCTGAGGGGCATCTCGCGGATCCACAGCCGGTTGGGGACGAGCTCTTTCAACGCTCTCCTCCTCGTTCCTCCCACTTGAGCTAAGGTGGGCTCGTTCACCCTTCCACCTTAGAGCATGATGCCACCGGCTCCCGCACGGCGCGAACTTAAAACGCCGTTTGGGCGAACTTCGGAGAATACCCCTTCCACGCACTAGAGTGAATAAGGGCATGAAGAAGGGCCGAGGCTGTTACGGCCCCGACCTTCGTGCTGCTAGCTGCTGCTGTTCGCTAGAAGCCACCCCTACCTCGTGGGCACCCCTACGGTGCGCTGCCCAGTCTCTTAGAGGACGACTCCACAGACCGATCTGTAAACCTCCTTGTCGAGGTGGATGAAGGAACTCATCCTTCCGCCGCTAGGTGACCCTACGCGATCCCTTATCCAGCTGCCTTTTTCACCCATCTGGTGTTGTTGGTGGGCGTATGTGCTGATCTGCTGACCAAAAGCTCTGCACGCTCCGTTGGACCCTGCGGGGGGTGCGGCCAGAGCAGGAGCAGCCGACATGGCAAGCATCATCACCGCCATCAACAGTATCAGTATCCTCTTCTTCATCTTGCTTCTCCCTTCGCTGTTGCGGGAGGAGGGCAAGCGAGTCCTCCTCTGCGCTCTTGCATCGAACGCGGGCACTCTAGCAGCCTTGTAAGGTGCGGTATATATGCCAGGTGGACACTACTTCTACGGGCGAACTTCCTAGATCTGCGTAAAGCGGAACTTCCGAGAATTCACCTTCCACGCACTTGGGTGAATAAGGGCTAGAAGAAGGCCGAGGCCGCTACGCCCCGGCCCTCCGCGTGCCTAAGGGCGCACTACCTTCTCGCAATCTCCTCCGACCTGATCCTCTCTGTCGGCGCGTACCACGTCGGTGCCGGTGCCACAATGCACTATGTCTTTGACAGCCGGACGTCTATAGGAGGTAATAAAGTCGTTCGCGCCGCCCCCGTAAATGATGTCGCCCCGTACCGCGGGGACATTGTAGGCATTGTCGATCCAGTCAGCGCCTGGACCGCCGTAGAGAACGTCCGAACCCCCGTCGCCCAGCACATCGTCGTTGCCCCTTCCTCCGTAGAGGATATTCTGGTCTTTGTAGCCGGTCCAATTGGGATTGCCCATGAACAAACGGTAATTCCCGGCCTCCATCACGTCGTTTCCCGCGCCGCCGTAGATGATGTCGTCCCCCTCGGCACCTATCAGACCGCTGCCCTCCGGGCTGCTATCGCCCCCACCCCGACCGTAGAGCACATCATTACCCCCTAGTCCGCTGAGGATGTCGGATCTGTTGGTGCCGTAGAGCACGTCGTCACGAGGGGTGCCTATCTTGGTCACCGCAAGGGCCACCCCGCTTGCCACCAACAGGGTCAGGGCCATGGTCGCGACCAACAGTATGGTGCGCCTCATAAGACACCCTTTTCTGTAGAGGGGCGAAGGAAGAAAGGGTATTCAGCCTGCAGCCCCTGCTTGTATAGCATCCTAAGTATCGAGGCGGGAACACGGCATGGCTATACGCCAGGTGGCCATATCTTTGCTATTGCTTAGGCGTTGCTTGGTGTGGCGAACTCCCGAGAACGCCGTAACCCCGACGTTGCGCGAAGGTCCGCATCGGCCCGATCCACGCGGCCCCTAGGGGTTGTGTTCTCATGGCGCTGCACCGGTCCGTGGATACTTGACGACCAAAAAGTGCGCGTGCGCGAGGGATAGAGGAGCGTGAGTCCTGGGCTCTTGAGGGTGCAAGCATCAATGTGAACAGGTCCAAGGGAGTCCCAAATCCGGTGAGATTGCAGCGCGACCCTAACCCCGGCTCGCAGGTCCCCTCAACTTCAGGTCCCGGCCCCACACGCGGCCCGCCCCTGAGCATACGACCGGGGCGAAGGCCGCGCCGGATGCGATGGGAAGGCGCGGCCACCGGTACCTGGTAGTCGTGAGGCGTCAGCCCATAAGCTCGTCCACGTCATGGTCGTAGCGGTCGTCCAGGCTGTGGATGTCGTAGAGTCTCCAGTTCCTGCGTGCCCACTCGCGATACCCTATCCGACCCTCGGCGAAGCTCGCCACCCTCACACCATCGGCGAAAAGGCCGTAGCCGAAGTCGAAATCATCTACCTCGATCCTATGCTTCCCGGCCGCCATGCCAGCAACGATGTCCTCGTGCTCGCTTATGGGGGTAAGGGACGAATCGTCCTCGATCCTGCACAACACGTACGCTACACTGGTGGTGTCCATAAGCGACTCCTTATGGGCCGGGCCTCGGGGTGTTGTCAGCACCGCCGGGGCCATCTGTTTATGACACCTATATTTTCTCATGTTCAGCTTGATTTGTCAACAAGAAGTAGGTATACTGTTGGCTGTGGTTGAGAGATTTGTAGAAGTAGACGGGGCGAAGTTGAGGGAGCTTCGGCGGCGCAAGATGCTCAGTCTGCGAGAACTAGGCGAGCGAAGTGGAGTGGCATTTGACAACATCAACAAATTGGAGAACGAGAAGCACCGTGCCCAACCGCACACACTTCGCAAGCTGGCCGAAGCTCTCGGTGTAGAACCCCACGAACTGATGAAGGGAGAGGAGTAGAGATGCCTGCTAAAGGCGACGGGATCACGAAGCGCGAGGATGGCCGGTATATGGCTCGTTACACTGTCCAGACCCCTAACGGTCCGAAACGCAAGACCATCTACGGCAGGAAGTACAAGGAAGTCGAGAAGAAGCTAGCGGAGGTGCGGGGTGATGCAGCCAGGGGCCTTGTCTTCGATGCGGACAACCTCAAGCTCGACGAGTACCTGGATCGGTGGCTGACGGACAGCGTAGCCGATACAGTCAGGCCAACCACCGTCGAGCGGTACGAGCAGATAGTCCGAGTGCACATACGGCCGGCTCTGGGCCACCTCAAGCTCAAGAACGTGACGCCTGCCCACGTGCGCGGCCTGTACCGCGAGAAACTAGAGGTTGGGCTCTCGCCACGCACCGTTCAATACATCCACGTCACCCTCCACAAGGCTCTCAAGCAAGCTGTCGCCGACGGCCTCATTCCGCGCAATGCCACCGAAGTGGTCAGGCCACCTCAGGTCAGGAAAGAGGAGATACGGCCTCTGACTACAGAGCAGGTAAAGATATTGTTTGAGGCCGTGCAGGGCGACCGGCTCGAATCTCTCTACATCCTCGCCGTCCACACTGGGCTTCGCCAAGGCGAGTTGTTCGGCCTCAAGTGGGGCGACGTTGACTTAGAGGCAGGAACGTTACAGGTGCGGCGCACACTGACGACAGCGAAGGGCGGGCCGGTACTCGCCGCTCCCAAGACAAAGGCAGCCGTCGCACCGTGAAGCTCTCCCCGATGGTCCTGGGAGCCCTCAGAAGCCATCTGGAGCGCCAGTTACGGGAGATAGACCAGGCGGGTGATCTGTGGCGCGAGAATGGCCTCATATTCGCCTCCGAGTCAGGAGATCCTCTTGATCGTCGCTACATCACCACTCACCGTTTCAAGCCCCTGCTCAAGCAGACAGGGCTACCGCAGATACGGTTTCACGACCTCCGGCATACGTGCGCCACGCTACTACTCTCAAAGAATGTTAATCCAAAGGTAGTGTCCGAGATGCTCGGGCACGCCACTATAGCCATTACCCTCGACACCTACTCCCACGTGCTGCCCAACATGCAAAGCGAGGCCGCAAGAACAATGGAGGACGCCCTGACCTAGCGCGCAGTGGCGTCAAGGTGGTGTCAAAAGCGCCCGGTGTTTGTACCGGGCGCTTTGCGCGCTACTGTTCGTTTCTCTTCGTTTTGCAGCAATTTATTGAGTACCGGAGGTCGGGCTCGAACCGACACGGTGCTTTCGCACCACCGGATTTTGAGTCCTAGCCGGTTGGTTTATCCTTGTTCTTGGTTGTTGAGGGATCCGCGTATCTAAGCTGAATTCTCACACACGGGGTTGATCGTCGTTCACTGTTGTTTCTGGTGGGTTGGTGTAGTGGTTGGTGTAGTTGGGCGACCCACGAAGTATATCGATGAGAGATCGCAATGAGCGGGGGTGGCGTTAACGGGAGGCTGCTGTAAGGGTCGGGAGACCCCTAGGCTAACCTCGGTCCGTAAGGTCCTCTGCCAAGATGTCCCCCAGCTCTTCGCTCGGTAGCGGTTCTGAAAAGTAATTCCCTTGGGCAAAGTCGCACTTCATGTGGCGCAACTGCGCCAGCTGCTTGGAGGTCTCCACCCCCTCGGCGATCACCTTCAAGCCCAAAGCGTGCGTCAGCTCGATCATCGCCTTCACGATCTCTGTGTCCTTGGAAACACCATTGGGTTCTCCTTCGAGCCCAGCAATGAATGAGCGGTCGATCTTCAAAAAGTCGACCGGGAAGCGCTTGAGATATGAGAGGGAGGAGTAGCCCAAGCCGAAGTCGTCGATCGCGAGCTTGACGCCCATGCGTTTCAGGTTTCGGAGCGTGCGGTCGGCCGAGGACGTGCCATTGCTCCGCATGGCGCCCTCTGTGATCTCCAGCTGCAAGCTAGCGGGATCGATTTCGCTTTCGCCTAAGATCTCTGCGACCAGCTTGGGGTGGAAAAACTCTCTGGTAGAGAGGTTCACGCTAATCGTCAAGGGCGGTGTGCGAGGGTAGCGCTCTTGCCAGATACGTGCCTGCTTGCTGGTCTCTCGTAGCACCCATTGCCCGATCCGCACGATCAAACCCGTCTCCTCGGCGACTGAAAGAAACGCCTCGGGCAGCAGCAGTCCACGCTGCGGGTGCTCCCAACGCACCAGCGCCTCTACCCCGGTGACCTTATCGTTATCCAGTGCCACGATGGGTTGGTAGTAGACTCTGAACTGCTGCCGTACGAGGGCTCGCCTGAGCTCAGTCTCCAACATCAGGCGCTCCACGGCCTTTGCATCCATACTTGGCTCGAACACCTCGTGGCGAGCCTTGCCTCTGTGTTTGGCCCAGTACATAGCCAAGTCTGCGTGCCGCAAGAGATCCGCTGGCTGCTCTTGAGCGGTGCTGTTGAGCGCGATCCCGGTACTGACGGTGGCGAACACCTCTTGTTCGTCGAGAGCAAAGGGAGGCTGCAGTATCTCCGCGATCTGCTCTGCTATTTGAACCGCCTCACCTACACTAGAAATGTCCTCGACCAGGATAGTGAACTCGTCCCCGCCGAGGCGCGCAGCGGTATCTTCGGGGCGTAAATGGGCCTTCATACGCTCGGCAACCGCCATGAGTAGCTGATCTCCGACTTTATGCCCCAGGCTGTCGTTTATGACCTTGAAGTTGTCCAGGTCTATGAACAGCAACGTGACCTTGCTGCCCCGCCGATTCGCACGAGTTAAGGCGTGTTCGAGGCGATCCATGAACAATGCTCGGTTCGGCAGCCCGGTAAGCCGATCGTGGAACGCCTGATAACTGAGTTGCTCCTCCAGGGCTTTACGTTCGGTGACGTCCCAGGAGTTGATCACCACACCCCGCACAGCCGGATCGTCGACCAGGTTGGTTACAACATGCTCAAGATAGCGCCAAGAGCTATCCTTGTGGGGCACTCGGAACTCTAGAGGTGGATGAAGTCCCGGTCGTTTCAGGATCTCGGCGAACGTGTTCAGCGCTTGCTCCCTATCGTCCGGATGGACCGAGCCGAATGCGTTGGTCCCTACCTGCTCTTCAGGCCTGTAGCCCGTCACCCTCTCGACTGCCGGGCTTACGTAGTGGACGGTGCCCTCGGTGTCGAGGATCGTGATGATATCGGAGCTGTACTGTACCAAAGAGCGGAAGCGCTCCTCCCTCTCTATGATTACTTTCTCGGCCTTCTTACGTTCGCTCACGTCCTGTATCTGGCAGATGAAGTAGAGTGGCTCGTCCTCCTCGTCGTGCACTACCGAGACGCTGAGGAGCGTCCACACTACGTGTCCGTCTTTGTGGAGGTGCCGTTTCTCCGTCTGGTAAGTGCGGACCACTCTGACCAAGAGCCGCCTGAGGTGCTCCAGATCGACCTCCAGATCATCGGGATGGGTTATCTCTTGGAAAGTCTTCCCCAACAACTCCCTTTCCGTGTAGCCGAGTATCTCGCAAAGGGACCTATTCACCCGCAAGAAGCGCCCGTCGGTTCCCACCAGCGCCATCCCTGTGGCTGCACGTTCGAAGGAACCTCTGAAGCGCTGCTCACTCTCTCTGAGCGCACTCTCGGTTCGCTTGCGTTCGGTAACGTCACGGATCACACCTGTGAACAACCGTTCTCCATCCTCGTGGGTCTCGCCGAGGGACATCTCGATCGGAAACTCGCTGCCGTCTTTACGCAGTCCCACTAGCTCAGTCGTGCCACCTACCACGCGCGCTTCGCCCGTTTGCAGATAACGGTGCAGCCCGGCTACGCAAAGTTCGCGGTATCGTTCGGGCATAATCACCGTGACCGGCTGCCCGATGACCTCTTCCGCCCTGTAGCCAAAGATGCGTTCCGCCCCACGATTGAACCAGCTGACTACCCCATCAGGCGTTATGGTCACTATCGCGTCGAAGGCGGTGTCCAGAACGGTGCGGTAGCGTGCCTCGCTCTTTCTTAGCTCCTCATCAGGTTGCCGATGAGCGAATAGTCTGCGCATTGCACTGCTCCTTTACGCCAAGAGAACGCTGTGGGAATCGCACTTGGTTGGCGGACCCCACGGCACACTTACCTCACTGGGATAAGGCCCAGCGTCGAACGTCGGCGTGACATGATTACTGAGCCAACGCTCGAGCAACCATTTACTTTCTGAATGCTTTGACTTCTTCTTCAAAAAAGCAACCGGCCGCCGAGCCTTCCATCTCGCGTAGCCGGTTGCGCCACTGGCTCGCTCCACCCTCAGGCACCCATCTTTGGGGAGGAGTTCTAAGCCTCTACCTATACCAATTTTCTTGCTAGAACAGTGTATTGCCGGGCTGGGCTCCGCGCAAACCTCAATTGGGGGTTACACGTGTGCTCGGCAGGACTCGAATCTGCGACCTTCTGATTCGTAGTCTTGCGAACTACGTTTTTGGACGTTTGCCGATGTACAGAAATCGGCTTTCTAGCAGGGTGTTTGTTGGTCCACGTTGATCCGTGTTCACCATGGTTTGAAATCTACTGCTGCCCTACTGCTGCCGTAGTGTGTTGAGCCAGCTGAGAACATGCCGAGAAGATCCATACTATTCTAATCCACACGGTTCATCACTTATCCTGATAGTGCAAGTGCTTTATAGAGCACAGAATGGTGCTTTCTAGAGCACTGGACAGTGCTTTAAAAAGCACTACAATAGGTCTATGTATGAACAAATCAACCCTTTTATCTACGGAAGTCCGATACTGCGGGAGGTTGACCTTGCAGACCGAGATCAAGAAAAGCGAGAGTTGATCTCGGATGTCAACTCTGGTCAAGCGATCATCCTCTATGCTCCGAGGAGATACGGGAAAACTAGTTTGGCACGCGTCGTCGCGGAGCGTGTGCTTGAAGAGCAATTGATACCGTCAGTGTATGCGAATTTTTGGGGAGCTACTAGCATCTCGGACATCGTAGAGATGCTAGGTCGAGCTTACGCGGCGTCTTCTGTTGTAGAAAGAACAAAACGCTTCATGAGCGATCTACTCCGGTCGGTGGGGTTCCATGTAGATTTTGGCGGAACTACTGTAAGCGTTACATACGAAGCGAAGAACAGGGTTGACCAAGAGCGTTCAGCACTGATGAGGCTTCTGGAAGTGCCACAACGAATGGCCACGCGCTCACCATCTCAACAGCGGCTTCTCATGATTCTGGACGAATTTGGTGAAGTCCTCAACGTACCTGGTGAACCAGACGCATTGATGAGAACCGCGTTCCAAGATTCGCCGAACGTGTCGTTCGTGTTTATGGGCAGCAAACGCTCTCTTATCGACGCGCTCTTCTCTGATCAGCATCGTGCATTCTACAACTTCGGTCGTAGGGTAGAACTCAACAGATTATCCTACGAAGAATTGGGAGCCTTCATCGAAAGCAAGTTTGAGACCTCTGAGAAACGCATAACGCCAGAAGCGGTTAATCTGTTACTCGCGCTCGCTGATGGTCACCCCCACCGCAGCCAACAGCTCGCCTACCACACTTTCCGTCTTGCCTCCGAGGAAGCTGACGAGGATACGGTGCTGTCTGCTAAGGAGGCTGCCTTGGACGAAACTGCAGCGGAATTTCAAGTTCTCTTGGAGCGTATGACACCCGCTGCTAGGGCAGTTTACCTAGCTGTGTGCACAGATCCTACAACGGAGATGACCGCAAGACCTTACCTCGAGCGTCACGGCATCAAGAGTACAGGCTCACTTAGGAGTGCTATTCGAACGCTGACCGATGTCGGGGACTTGGAGCAGCCTGCGGGCAGAGTACTGGTCCCTACCGACCCTCTCCTTGCTATTTGGGTGCGTGAACGAATGAACGAGGGTTAGGGACGTGGTTCGGTACGTTCTAGCACCTAGCTCAAGCTGTTGGATGGTGGTGTCTCAAGGCACCCTTGGCTCCTAGAAGTACATAGGCCTGTGGATCGATTTGTCCACAGGTGCGAGGACGACTTTTCGGCATAGGTAAGCCGATCATTTCCAGCTATACACATATCCATCTAACTCTCTATTATTATGTTCGTGATGAATGACGACTGTACATAGGCGTGAACGGGCGCTGCAGACCTCGCAAATCTCAAGCGCCCGCTCACCACACACCACAAGGAGGTGCGCGTGTCTGAGCCTAGCAGCCTGCGAGGCGCTGAGCAACCTGTAGTGTCGGAGGTGAGTCCCGAGCGCGAATGGCTAACCTACGCTGAGGCCGGCCAAATGGTAGGACTTTCCAGGGTAACGCTCTGGAAGCTGGTCTCCGCCGGTGAAGTCGAAGCGGCCCGGATAGGCAGGGCCGTCAGGATAAACCGGGAGAGCTTGACGGACTACATGAAGCGTTCGGCCAAGAACACCGCTGCGAGCGGTATCTAGCTCGCGATGTTAACGACAAACGGCAGGAGAGATCAATCGCTGGGCGGTACGCTCTTGTCGGAGGTGGAGCCCGAGCGGGTGGAGTGGCTTTGGCCCGGACGCCTCCCCTTCGGGAAGCTTGCCGTCCTCGACGGAGATCCCGGCCTAGGAAAGAGCGTGGTCACCCTCGATGTGGCGTCACGAGTAAGCGCGGGGCTGGAACTACCTGACGGCCGGCCTTGCGAGGCTGCCGGAGTCGTCTTGCTCTCGGCCGAGGACGGGCTAAGGGACACGATCAGACCGCGCCTGGACGCCGCCGGGGCCGATCCTGAGCGAATCTTCGCACTCTCGACCGTGTTCGAAGCCAAGAGGGACGAGCGTATGATCTCCCTGACGAAGGACCTCGCTGTCATCGAGAGGGCCATAGAGCATGGCGGGGCGGGGTTGGTGATCGTAGACCCCTTGATGGCCTTCCTCTCGGAGAAGACGGACTCCTACAAGGATCAGGACATCAGGAGAGCACTCGCTCCGCTGGCGGCCCTGGCCGAGAGGACGAGGGCCGCTATCCTAATCGTTCGTCACCTCAACAAAGCCGCGGGCGGGAACACGCTCTATCGGGGTGGTGGGTCCATAGCGATAATCGGGGCTGCCCGTTCGGGGCTCGTGATAGCCCAAGACCCCGAAGACTCCGAACGCAGGATACTAGCCGCCAACAAGCACAACCTCTCGAGGACAGCTCCAAGCCTTGCATTCAACATAGAAACCGCTCCCAATGGCGCAGCCCGCGTGAGTTGGAGGGGCACCTCGACCCTGAGTGCTGGTGACATCCTCAAAGAACCTACCGATCCTGAGCAGAAGTCAGCTCTCTTTGAAGCCAAGGAGTTCCTCTCGCAGGAGTTAGAGGATGGATCTGTACCCGCAGAGCAGGTGGAGAAGGACGCCCGCGCAGCCCAAGTCTCGATGCGCACGCTGAAGAGGGCCAAGAGAGAGCTTGGCGTCAGGTCGCGCAAGCAGGGCGATGTATGGTACTGGGTGCTGGCAGGAGACAAGGCCGAAGAAGGCCACTCCCCCAACGTTGGCACTGTTGGCCCCCTTGGCAAGGATGCCAAACCAGAACCCGGCGATTCGGCTTACCTACGGGAAGAGGGCCAAGGATGCCAAGAGGGCCAAGGGGACCACGAACCACGCTGCATTCACGGCTTACCTGACGGTGCGGGGTGCTACCTCTGCGACCCGAAGCACCCGTACCGGCTTGAGCAGGGCGGAGTGAGCGGGGATGAGGCTTGAACATGGCGAAACGGACATTCGCGACCCAAAGGGCGCGTGCGTCATCGGCTCAGGAGCAGGTTCTCAACCACGATAGGAGCGAGCCTACATACCTTGGACGTTTTGACACCCATGCGCGCCTGCGTCATGGGCTCTGGGAAGGAGTGTCAACCTTATGGCTGGCTATGATCTTTGGAGCGGGGAGATACGCCTCCTGTGGTCACGCACCAAGCGCGAGCGGCCCCGGTGCGGTGCCAGGTGCAGGGACGGGAGCCCGTGCCAGGCTCCGGCCGTCTGGGATCGTCGCCTAGACGGGCCCGTGAACGGCCGCTGCAGGATGCACGGTGGGCTCTCCACCGGACCCAAGACCGAAGAGGGACGCCAGCGCATAGCGGAGTCGAACCGTGCCCGGCGAAGAAACACCAACTTTGAAGAGAAGCGGGGCAAACGCGAAGAGGTAACACAACGGGGGTATGCCCATTGAGCCCCTGGGAGAGTCGCGAGCGCGGCGGCCTCTACTACACCCGCTCTCGCAAGGAAGCCGGCCGGGTGATCCGGGAGTACGTCGGAGGCGGCGTCCTCGGAGAAATGGCCGCACAAATGGATGCCCTGGAGCGCGAACGCAGGGAGGAGCAGGCGGCACGTTGGAAGGAAGAGCAAGAGGATCTCGACGCCCTGGAAGCTCCTGTGGCAGAACTTTCGGAGGCTTCGGATCTTCTGGTCCGGGCTGCCTTGCTCGCCTGCGGGTATCGTCAGCACAACAGGGGAGAATGGAGGTTGAGGCGTGAGCCCAAGAAAAGCCACTAGCGCGACCAAGCACAACGAAAGCACCTCGGAGCTGATCAAGGACAAAGCAAAGCTGATGGCCCTGATAGACAGGGCACAAGACGGGGACGAGGAAGCTCTGCCGGTACTGAGAAAAGTGCTCGATGAGGAGCCCAGGGTCGCACGGATCGTTGACCTCGCCAGGAACGTAGAGCGCAGCATTATTGAAAAGATGTCCGGCGATGATGTGTTCACCCAGGAAGCGATACCGCGCAACCTCAAGGAGATGAGGAAGGAGATAGCCGGAGAGAACCCGTCTCCACTGGAGCGGCTGCTAGCGGAACGGATCACAGTCTGCTGGCTGGAGCTACAGTATTTCCAGGCCATCTACGCGCAGAACATGGGCAAACTTACCATCACCCAGAGCGACTACCACCAGCGTCGGCTAGACAAGGTGCACAGGCGCTACCTCTCTTCGATCAAGGCACTAGCTCAGATCCGCAAGATGGCACCGGCGGTGCAGATCAACATAGCCGAGAAGCAGATCAACACATCGGGGAAAGCTTAATTCCTGAGGAAACCCGACGGCGCGGCACTGTGGCGGAAAGGAGGTTGGGCTGCATACACCTGATCGACAAAGCGGCGTCACCGCTAGACCCGGAACGCACCGAGACGTGAGGAGACGGCGACACGAGGCCGGCGGGGAAGTCCGGGCCGGATTTGATCCTAGTCGACCTGGAGAACTCATGTGTTTCGTCCGTCAGGCGACGCCAAGGGCACCGCCTCTTTTGGTACGGGCTCGAATCGGTAGCCAAAGCCTCTGACACCATGAATGTAGGTGTAGTCCGAAGGGGGCTCGATGCGAGCCCGGATGCGGCTGATGTGTATGTCCACCGTGCGGCTCGAGGCGCCCCGCTACGTCGCTCCCGCCTGCCGGACCAACTCTCGACGGCTCACTGGCACCCCCGAGGATTGCGCCAAAGCAGTTAACAATCGGAACTCTTGCGGTCGCAGGTCTACCCACTTGTCCTTTACGCGGGCTGCGTAGTTCTTCGTATCCAACCAGAGATCTCCGGGCTGTAGGATTCGCTGGTTGCCGGCGGCCCGGCGGCTACGCAGGTGCGTGCGAATACGGGCCAGCAGCACCTCGGGGGAGAAGCTCTTCGCGACGTAGCCGTCGGCGCCGGCCTTCAGGCTTCGGACCTCGTCCGCTTCGGATCCGTCGCCAAGCACGAAGATCACGGCCGCCCGGTTTTTGGCTCGGACCTGCTCGTAGACCGAGAACCCGTCGACTTTTGGCAGCGTTGGATCGAGCAGAACGACGTCGGGTTGCCAGGAGGAGCCCGCGATCTGCAACGCTTCCTGCCCATCGGTGGCGGTTATGACCTTGAATCCTTCGTACTCTAGCCAGCCCGCTTGGGAGACGCCCTCGGCGACGCTTACCGCCGCACGGAGCAACCGGTGCGCCTCTCCTGCCTGGGACTCTCCTGTGGGGTACTTTTCTGCCATGTCGACTAAAGTTTGCATGCCCGGCGCCCGAGGTCTCAAGGCCAATAGGCGTATGAAACGAAGATTTAACTTGGATCTAACCCTCGTGTAACACAAGGCGTAAATGCTTCCCCTACCATCAGGGAGACCCGAGGTTGGGGCTAAGAGATGCGTTCCATAGACGGAGGGAGTGTACGGGTTGAGCGGAAGCAGGCGTTCGAAATCGTTTGTGGTGGCCGGCCTCGTTGCGGCGCTATCGCTCGTCCTGGCCGGTTGCGGGGCCAGCGGGCAGCCGAGTGGTGGCGAGTCGGTCTCCGGTGAGATCCGCATCGAAGGGTCGAGCACCGTCTATCCGATCACCCAGGCCGCGGCCGAACTTTTCCGGGAAGAGAACCCCGATGCGCGCATCGAGATCGGAGGCGCGGGGACCAGCGACGGCTTCGAGGCCTTCTGCCAGGGTGACACCGAGATCTCTGACGCTTCCAGGCCGATCGAGGCCGAGGAGATACAGGCCTGCAAAGAGGCCGGTGTGGAGTACATCGAGATCCCGATCGCCTACGATGGCATCTCGGCCGTCGTCAACAAGGAGGGCAACGACTGGGCGACGGACATCACGAAGGAGGAGCTCAAGAAGATGTGGGAGCCGTCCGCGGAAGGCAAGGTGACGAAGTGGAGCCAGGTAAACCCGGATTGGCCCGGCAAGCCACTGGATCTCTACGGTCCAGGGACCGAGTCGGGAACCTACGAGTTCTTCAACGAGACCATCGTCGGGAACGAGGAGGAGGTCAGCCGCCAGTCCGACGTTGAGATGAGCGAGGACGACAACGTGCTCGTGCAGGGCGTCTCTGGCGATGCGAACGCTTTGGGCTACTTCGGCTACTCCTACTACGAGAACAACCTGGACACGCTCAGGGCGCTCGCCGTCGATGGTGTCAAGCCCACCGAGGATTCTATCCGCACCGGTGAGTACCTGCTCTCCCGCCCGCTGTTCATCTACGTGAGCACCGATGCGCTGAAGAAAAATAAGGCCGTCGAGCCCTTCGTGGACTTCTACCTCTCGCCGCGGAACCTCGACCGGCTGGTAGAGGCGGCGAAGTACGTGACGATTCCGGCCAGCCTGGAGGAGGAGTCGCGGGCGCAGTACGAGGACCGCACCACGGGCACCGTGTACACCGAGGATGGTAAGCCTAAGGGCGGCGATCTGGAAACGGCGCTCCAGCAGTCGCAGTGACCGTTCGGGTCCGAACGGATCTGCTGTAACATTGGGGGACCGGCTCTGCCATGCTGGTCCTCGTTTTCCTGATCACGAGGATTCGGAGGGTTTTCTTTGGCGATAGGAGCGGAAGGCACACGGTCTGGCTCCGACACCTGGAAGCGCAACAGCCGCGGCAGGGAGGCCAGGGAGCGCATCATAAAGTTCTTCCTCACGGCCTGCGCGTACCTTTCGATCTTCACCACGGTCGGGATCGTCGTCGTCCTCTTCGAGGAGACCTCGCGGTTCTTCCTCGACGTCTCCATCCTAGAGTTCCTGACCTCGACGCAGTGGGCGCCGCCGCAGGGCGAGTTCGGTGTCCTTCCGCTGGTCTACGGGACGCTGATGGCGACGGTCATCGCCATCGGCGTGGCTCTCCCGGTGGGATTGCTCACGGCAATATACCTCAGCGAGTACGCCCCGAGGCGCCTGCGGCGCTGGATCAAGCCGGCGCTGGAGATCCTGGCCGGCGTGCCGACGGTAGTCTACGGGTACTTCGCCCTGACGTTCATCACCCCGTACTTCAGGGACAGCCTCTTCCCGTCCATAGAGTCCTTCAACGCGATCTCCGCAGGCCTCATCATGGGGGTGATGATCATCCCGACCGTGGCCTCGGTCAGCGAGGACGCCATCTACGCGGTACCGCTTTCCCTGCGCGAGGGCGCCTACGCGCTAGGCGCGACCAGGCGTGAGACGGCGACGAGAATCGTGATACCAGCCGCCCTCTCCGGGATCGCGGCGGCGGTGATCCTCGGCATCTCGCGCGCCATAGGGGAGACCATGATCGTGACCATCGCGATGGGCGCCCAGGCCAACTTCGGCGGTAGCCCGCTGCAGGGGATGCAGGCGATGACGGCGTACATCGTCCAGGTGGTTGGCGGGGAGACGCCCCGCGGCTCTATAACCTACGAGTCCATCTTCGCCGTAGGGTCGGCGTTGTTCCTGATGACCCTGGCCCTCAACCTAGCGAGTTACTGGTTCGTCCGGAGATTCAGGGAGACCTACTGATGACCCAGGGCGGCACGACAACAAAACGGCAGGAGGGCAGTGGACAGGACTTCAAGGGGTCACTATCCACCAGGTACGGACTCGACAGGGCGTTCACCTGGCTCGTTACGGGAGCGTCTTTGGTCGGTGTCATCGTTCTGGCGCTGCTGCTGATCGACGTAGTCAAGGACGGCTCCAGCATGCTCAGCCTGGAGTTCCTGACCAGCTTCCCTTCGCAGGTCTTTCCCGAGAACGGGGGCATCTACCCCGCCCTGATCGGGTCGGTGTGGCTGCTCGGGTTGACGGCCCTGATAAGCGTGCCGCTCGGGCTCGGGGCCGCTGTATACCTCGAGGAGTACGCCGAGGACACCCGCATCAACAGGGTAATCGAGATCAACATCTCCAATCTCGCCGGGGTCCCTTCGGTGATCTACGGCCTGCTCGGCCTTGGCATCTTCGTGGAGCTCCTGGCTCCGGTGACGGGCGGAACGAGCGTGCTCACCGGTGCGCTCACGCTGAGTTTGCTCATCCTGCCGGTCATCATCGTCGCGACCAGGGAGGCCCTTCGGTCCATCCCCGCTTCGATCAGGGAGGGCGGCTACGCGCTCGGGGCGACGAGGTGGGAGGTGATCCGGAGCCACCTGCTCCCCATGGCGCTGCCGGGCGCCCTCACGGGCATCATACTGGCGCTCTCGCGGGCCGTCGGCGAGGCGGCGCCTATCCTGGTCGTCGGGGTCTCGCTTTACCAGACCTACACCACCGCCGGACCGTTCGACGGCTACATGGCGCTGCCTACCCAGATCTACGACTGGATCAGCCGTCCGCAGCAGATCTTCCAGGACTCCGCCGCAGCAGGCATAGTGGTGGCCATGGCGGTGCTCCTGGTGGCGAACTCGTTCGCGATCTGGTTGCGCAACAGGTACCAGCAGCGCTCCTGACAAAGGTTTGTGAGAGAGAAAGGTGTTAGCCTAATGGATACCGAGAAGACCAGGAAGGAGCGAAAGGTGTCCGAGGTGTCGAAGGGAGAGCGCGACGCAGGAGCCAAGAGCGAGGGTGCGCCCCCTGGCGAGGCTCCCACCCTTGGCATGAAGATAGAGGACCTCTCCGCGTTCTACGGCTCCTTCAAGGCCCTCACGGAAGTGAGCATAGACATACAGGCCAACAAGGTGACGGCGCTCATCGGACCTTCGGGGTGCGGGAAGAGCACCTTTATCCGATGTCTTAATAGGATGCACGAGGTGATCCCCGGCGCGCGCGCCGAAGGTTGCGTTATGCTCCGCGACCAGGATATCTACGAGAAGAACTCGGACCCGGTGAACATCCGGCGGCGCGTGGGGATGGTTTTCCAGAAGCCCAACCCGTTCTCCAAGTCCATCTACGAGAACGTGGCGTGGGGGGCCAGGATCAACGGCTACCGAGGCAACATGGATGAGTTGGTCGAGCGCTCTCTAAAGCATGCCGCCCTCTGGGATGAAGTCAAAGACCGCCTCAAGGAGAGCGGGCACGGGCTCTCCGGCGGCCAGCAGCAAAGGCTGTGCATCGCCAGGACGCTCGCCG
>Ga0126307_10001229_pt1 | contig 16860 bp, 15 predicted proteins | sample Plot28_FD_89955 | JGI IMG/M metagenome (GOLD analysis project Ga0126307, IMG submission 89955) | Serpentine soil microbial communities from UC McLaughlin Reserve, CA, USA - Plot28 | ecosystem: Environmental > Terrestrial > Soil > Grasslands | place: USA: UC McLaughlin Reserve, Lake County... | reverse complement strand
GGTGGCGCCCGTAGTAGAGGTTGACGTGGACGGCCGCACCCGCCACGGCAACGAGCTCTCCGGCCTCGTGGCGCACCGCGAACTGGCGATATCCGTCAGCCACCATCTCTTCCAGCAATCGCGTGTAGCGATCTTCATCGAGGGAAGGGTACAGTTCGCGGAGGATAGTTAGGGCTTCTCTACGTTGTGCTGCCGAGCACAGTTCTACTATCTCCATAGATCTCCTCCTTCTGGGCGTTGCGTGATCTCCATTATCTCCTCAGATTGTGCCCTCTTGGCCTAGCTGGGTATCGCTAGACCTTTCGGCGGTGCTATTAGTCTACGTAAGCGGATAATCTCGCGAAGCAAGTACCCGGCCTCAAGGCAGCTCACAATGGCTCGCGAGGAGACGGAAGTGGGGTCGCTCCTACCACCTTCTAGTGGGCCCACGCAAATTGGGGCAACGCCTTGCGTGGCATTTCGCACGGTGCTCTCCGGAGAACATGTGGATCTGATGGTAGCGCTCTGGCTTCCCACTCGGGTGAATACAGGACCGTAAGTGTGTCCCCGGCCCGCTATCGATCTTAGAGGCTCCGCCAATAGGCTGGCTACTTTCCGTACTTGACAGTGCTCAGAGTAATTCTAAAGTCGTTACACTGGTCCTTAGTACATGCGATACTCGTCTATTGGCGCAAGCTCTTAGCTGGACGGCGACGTGGGCAATTGGTGTGGACGTCGGGCGCGGCTACGCCGTGTTTGGTTCGACGGGCGCGCTGGTCTTCGCGGCCATCACCGGACTGGCGATCTACGTGTGCTCAGCGGCCGGACCCGCCAACCTAGAGCCGGCCAATGGTGCAACCAACCAAAGATAGGGGCAACTAAGGATGACAGACAACGGCGAGCTTCACGTCGTCTTCGGCACCGGGCCCGTGGGGATGTCCGTTATGGAAACACTGATGCAGACGAGCGGGCGACGTGTCCGGTTGGTCAACCGCAGCGGCAAGGCGAGCGTGCCCGACGGTATCGAGGTCTTGGGGGGCGACGCCACGGACGAGGCCTTCGCCCGAGAGGCCAGCGAGGGAGCATCTGTCGTCTACTTCGCCCTCAACCCGCCCTACGACAAGTGGCCCGAGCTGTTCCCACCGCTGCAGGCGGGCGTTCTTGGGGGAGCGGCTAGCGCGGGGGCGAAGTTCGTAGCTATGGAGAACCTTTACATGTACGGGCCCACGGACGGCCGTCCGCTCACCGAGGATCTGCCCTATGCTCCCAACACGCGCAAAGGTGCGGTCCGCGCCAGGATGTCCGAGCAGCTGATCGAGGCCCACCGAAGCGGCAGGGTGCGGGTCTCCATCGGGCGCGCCTCGGACTACTTCGGTCCGCGCGTGCTGGTCTCTTCTGCCGGCGAGCAGGTCTTCGGTCGAGCAGTGCGAGGCAAGAGCGCCCAGGCCGCGGGCGATCCCGACCAGCCCCACACCTACACCTACGCGCCGGACGTCGGCAGAGGGTTGATCATCCTGGGCGAACGCGAGAAAGCTCTGGGACAGGCGTGGCACCTTCCCAGCCCAGAGACGGTCACGACGCGCCGGTTCGTGGAGATGATCTTCGAGGAAGTCGGCAAGCCGGCGCGCGTGCAGGCGGCACCGAAGATCCTGCTGCGGGTGATGGGCCTTTTCAATCCCGGAATGCGCGAGATGATCGAGATGCTCTACGAGTTCGAGGAGCCCTTCGTGGTAGATCACTCCAAATTCGGACAAGCGTTCGGCGAACACGCCACGCCGCTCAGCGAAGCCATCCAACGTACCGCACGTTGGTACCGTGAGGAGTAGCGAGCAAGAGGAGGCCGACCCACGGGAGAAGGCCGACAGGGGCGAGATGTGCACCACCCGGCACTGGCTCCCGTGCGAGTTCGGCTGCCCGTTCGGGTAGGCTGCGCGGCGGCCCTCGTGGAGTTGATCATCTTGGTAGGCTTGCAGGCTTCGGGGAAGAGCACCTTTTTCCACGAGAGGTTCGCGGAGACCCACCAGCACGTCAGCAAAGACCTCTTCCCAAACAACCGCCACAAGAACAGGAGGCAGGAGCACCTCCTCCGGGCCGCCCTCTCGGCGGGACGCTCCGTGGTGGTGGACAACACCAACCCCACACCCGAAGAGCGTCGCCCGCTAGTGCGGCTCGGCCACGAGCACGGGGCGAAGGTCCTCTGCTACTACTTCGACGCGAGCGTGAACGAGTGTCTGCGGCGCAACGAGGCGCGCGAGGGCAAGGCGCGGGTGCCGGACGTAGCCATCTACGCCACTGCCAAGAAGCTGCTCGTCCCCTCCATAGAGGAGGGCTTCGCCGAGCTTCGCTGCGTACGGCTGAAGGGCTCTACCTTCGAGGTCCTCGCGCGCTGAGGAGGGTACAAGGTGTGATAGGTTCCCAGATGGGCTCGATGAGGTAAGGTGGGAGTGTGGGCACGGGACGTACTCCTTCCGCTCGGGAAGCGTAGAGAACTCCCCGGATATGGAGTATCCGTGCCCGTTTCACACTCGGATGCTCCCTATTAGCTGAGGCTCTGAGTCGTGCGCCGGCCGGTAGGTGAGATAGACCACGCCTGTGCGGAACGCCTTCGAGTCGAGGAGCTCCAGCGTCTTCTGTTCGCCCCACTCCTCAAAGAGACGCTTCCCTCTGCCCAGGACGAGAGGATGGACCATGAGCCTAAGCTCGTCGAGGAGGCTCTCGCGCAGCAACCACCTAACGAGGGCGCCGCTGCCCACGATCGTGATGTCCTTGCCGGGTTGCTCCTTGAGCCTGAAGACTTCGCCTGCGACATCCCCATTGATCAGGATCGAGTTCTGCCACTCGAGAGGCTCGTCGAGCGTTCTCGAGACGACGTACTTGGGCGTGTTGTTCAGGTAGTCCGTGTACGGCTGCTTGGTCCTATCCTGGTAAGGCCAGAAAGCGGCGAACCCTTCGTAGGTCACCCTTCCGAGCAGCATGGCGTCCGAGGCGGCCATTCCCGATGCGTTGGCCTCCGCCATCTCGTCGTTGGAGTAGGAGAAAGACCACTCTTCCGGCTTCTCCATGACCCCATCCAGCGATACCAATTCCGAGGCGACTACTTTCCTCATGGGGTCTCCTCTGAATCCATGTCCCGACCAAACTTGCGGCAGGCTAAGTATCCCCGCTTCGTGCCCCTCCGCATCGGCAAACTTCGTAGAACTCCGTGCAGGCGAGGGTAGGGGCACGCTCCTTCTCGGGTCTGCGGGGACAGCCGCTGTCGGGCGCTGTTGTCGCGACCGCCCTCGCTTCGGCCCGCACCGTGCCGAGGAAACCCCTGCGCACGGGCAGGTTCAAGAACAGGTCGCGCGCCTCCACCGTCGTACCAGGAGAATGGCCCGCTGTCGCGGACTCGACTATCTCCCCGGCGAAGACCCGCACGCGGGCGCCGTGGGAATCCTCCGTGCCGCGTTTGCGGGTCGTGAGCGTGAGATCCGAGACGGAGCCGATGGCGTGCAGGGCCTCGCTGCGGAAGCCCAAAGAGACAATGCTTGCGAGGTCGTCCGCCGTCCGGATCTTGCTCGTCGCGTGCTCGGTGACGGCCCGGCCCGCGTCTTCGGGCGACATCCCCGAGCCGTCGTCGCTGACCCGGATCAGGGCCATCCCTCCGTCGTCGATCTCGACCTCTATTGTGCTCGCCCCCGCGTCGAGAGAGTTCTCGATCAACTCCTTGACGGCGGACGCAGGACGCTCGACAACCTCCCCGGCGGCGATCCTGTGCGCCACCTCGGGCGACAGCACACGGACCCGTCCGGCGTAGTCGGCGGCCTCTTCAGAGACCAGTGTAGGAAAAAGCTTCATCCGGCAAAGTCTTTGACGCCTTCGGCCTCGAGGCGCGTGAGGATCTCAGCAGCCCGGTCCGTGACCTGGGGCGGTAGCCCTGCTAGCTTCGCCACGTGCACGCCGTAGGAGGAGGACTCTGCGCCCGCCTCGATCTTGTGCAGGAATACGATCTCACCCCCCACCTCCTCGACGCTGGCCTTGTAGTTCCTACAGCCGGGCAGCATCTCCGTAAGCCGCGTCAGCTCGTGGTAGTGGGTGGCGAAGAGAGTTAGGGCCTGCACGTCGTCGTGGAGGTACTCGGCGATAGCCCAGGCGAGGCTCATCCCGTCGTAGGTCGAGGTGCCTCGTCCTACCTCGTCCAGGATGACCAGCGACCGCTCCGTCGCGCTGTTCAAGATGCTCGCCGCTTCCGTCATCTCCACCATAAAGGTGGACTCGCCGCTCGCGAGCCTGTCCTCCGCGCCCACCCTCGTAAAGATGCGGTCGATGACTCCCACAGAGGCCTCATCGGCGGGGACGTAGGATCCGGTCTGGGCCAACAGGGCTATGAGGGCCACCTGCCTGAGGTAGACGGATTTGCCCGCCATGTTCGGGCCTGTAATGATCTGGAGCCGCGAGTCCCCGCTCACCTCGGAGTCGTTGGGGACGAAGGGCATCTCGAGATTGTGCTCGACTACTGGATGCCTTCCTCCGGAGATGCGGATGCCCCTGCCTTCCGTGACCTCGGGGCGGCAGTAGCGCAGCTCGGTCGCCGCAGCGGCGAAGGAGGCGACCACGTCGACAACGGCTATGGCGCGTGAGACCTTCTGCAGTTCGGGCGCGGCCTCTTTGACGGCGGCGCGTATCTCGGCAAGGATGCCGCGCTCGATGCGCTCGACCGCATCGCGGGCCCCGAGCATCCGTGATTCGTGCTCCTTTAGCTCCACCGTGACGTAGCGGGCGTTGTGCTTGAGCGCCTTGCGGTGTTGGTAGCGTTCGGGGACAGCGCTCGTCTCCTTGCCAGCCACCTCGATAAAATAGCCCTCGCCGTCCCTGTAGCCAACCTTCAAAGTCTTCAAACCCGTCTTGAGCCGCTCTTCGGCCTCGAAGCGCGTCAGCCAGGCGTGGGCACCATCGCGGAACTCACGCGCCTCGTCGAGCTTCTCCGAGTAGCCCGGGCGAATGATCTCACCGCTCTCCTCGGAGATCGCGGCTGCGACCAGCTCTCTTACCCCGGGCGGCTCTTCCATCGCGCCTAGCACCCGCGAGAGCAGGGAGGAGCCCTGCGACGCCGGCCCCAGGGTCTCCCTGAGAGGCCCGATCTCCTCGAGCGCGCTCCCCAGCGAGAGCAGGTCATTGGGCGAGGCCGAAAGCCTCACGATGCGTGTGGCGATGCGCTCCACGTCGGGGATGCGTCCCAGATGCTCGCGCACCTCTTCGCGCAGCATGTAGTCGCCGGCGAGCACATCGATGGCCCCGAGGCGTTGCCTGATGCGATCCACCTCCAGCAGGGGACGCTCCAGCCAGCGCCTGAGCGCGCGCCGGCCCATCGGTGTACGGGTACGGTCTATGGTCTCGACGAGATCGTCCAGACCCAGGTTGCGCCTCGTCGCCGCGTCGAGGACCATCCCCGAACCCGGGTCGTAGGGACGGAAGGCGACCACCTGCTCCGGCGGGCCGCCGCCGCGCAGAGAGGCCAGGTACTGGATCAGGGCTCCAGCCGCGCCGGCGAGCGCCGGGCGCCCATCGAGCCCGTATCCCTTGAGCCCGGAGACCCTGAAATGCCTCTTCAGTGCCTGCTCCCCCGCGGAAGGCTCGAATGTCCAGCGCGGGGCTGAGCTTACGGCGGCGCGCACCTTGGGCAGACTCTCGGCCGCGGTTCGCTCGGGGACGACGATCTCGCGCGGCGACCACCGCTCCAGCTCGGCGGGGAGCTGCTCCTCGGGGACCTCGGTGCCCGTGAACTCCCCGGTCGAAGCCTCGACGACGGCTATGCCGGCCCGGCCGTCCCTGACGACGAACGCGGCCAGGTAGTTGGCCTGTCCTGCGGAGAGGACGTTGTCCTCTATAACGGTGCCTGGCGTCAGGGTACGGGTGACCTCACGAGTGAACTGTTTGGGTTTCGTCGGGTGTTGGCGCTGCTCGGCGACGGCGACGGAGTAACCCTTTCTGAGGAGGGTGGCCAGATGCTCCTGAAGGGCGTGACCTGGGACCCCAGCCAGCGGGACACGGCCCTCGCCGGCCGCCTCGCGGCTCGTCAGCCGGATCGAGAGCGCCTGCGAGATCCTCTTCGCGTCCTCCTCGAAGGTCTCGAAGAACGTCCCGACCTGGTAGAAGAGGATCGTCTCCGGCGGAAGTTGCGCCTTCAGCTCCGCGTAACGTCCAAGCATATAGCTATTCTACGGCCCGAACCCCGCTTCGTCAGCCCCGAAGTCGTACGCCGATCCGGGATCACAAGACGGCTATCACCGCTCCGAGGACGAAAGCAGCATAGAACAGGCCGCCGAGCATCAGCCCCCCGGCCCGCAGCTTCCCCGAGACCCTGAGCGTGAGGTAGACGAGCCCTCCCGAAGCCAGGGCGAGCACCACGGAGAAGAGGTCGATCGGCGCGAGGTTCCACGGCGTGAAAAGGACACCGAAAGCGACGGGTATGGTGCTCTGGAATATCATCGCGCCCGTTACGTTACCCAGGGCCAGGGTGTCCTTACCGTCCCTCATCCAGAAGATGGAGTTGAACTTCTCGGGTAGTTCGGTCGCCAGGGGCGCCAGTATCAGGGCTACGAGGCCGGCGGGCAAACCCAGGCTCTCCGCGGCGTGCTTGACCGCGTCGACGAAGAAGTGGGCCCCCGCGATGATGACCCCGAGGCTCGCGAGCGTCTGGAAGACGACGGCGAGGAGCGGCGGGTGCTGACTGCGGGGCAGGAGCAAGAGTCTCTCCGGCACCTCCTCGAGATGCTCGCCGGAGAAGAGCGTCCTCCTGACGTAGAGCCCGTAGCCGAAGGCCAGCACGAGGGCGACAGCGACCTTTACGTAGAACGGCAGCTCCACCAGCCCGACGCCCGCGGCCACGGTGAAGAATACGAGGAAGAACCCGACGTCCCTGCCGATGGTCGCCGCGTCGATGCGCAGAGAAGTGCCCTGCTCCCTGCGACCCCGGAAGACCAGCGCCGAGACCCCGACGACGAACATGGCGAGAGTCGCGAGCATGAACGGCGCGCCGAGTATCGCCCCTACACCTATGAGGGTCCCTTCTTCCGACGCTTCGCCCGTGAGGACGGGCTCCAGGATGGCGACTACGGCGATCATGCTCTCGGGCAAGGCCGTTCCCACGGCGGCGAGCAGGCTTCCCACGGCCCCCTGGCGCATCCCGAGGCGTCCTCCCAGTATCTCGATCGCGTTCGTAAAGAAGGCGGTCCCCAGCAGGATCGCGATCAGCGCCGCCACGAACTCTACGGTCGTCAACATAGCCCATCTCCTCTCGGACGGGCCGCGAAACGCGAAAAAGCGAGCCATCGCGGCCTGTTTGCCTGCCGATGGTCTCGCTCGGTGCGCCTCGGCGCCAGTAACCGGCCGGGAGCCTCGCTCCGTATTGACGACCGGTCCCCCCGCAACAGCGGGCGGCTACTCCCCAATTGCCTGTGACTTTACCCGACGGACATCTTATCGTCAACGGAACGGGGATCTTGTCCCCGCCGCGCTGTACGCCGGGCCGAAGAAAAGATAACGTACCGGCAGACCGCAACGTGGAGAGGAGCGAGCTTGAGGCCCAAGCCTGTAATTTTGGACGTAGACCCCGGCCACGACGACGCCGTCGCCCTGATGCTGGCCTGCGGCCATCCGGATCTTGACCTGCTCGCCGTTACGACCGTCGCCGGCAACGTGTCACTGGAGAAGACGACGCACAACGCCCTGCGGGTGCTCTCCCTCGCCGGGTACACGGACGTGCCCGTTGGCGTAGGCGCCTCGGAACCCCTAAAACGTCCGCTCCACACGGCCGAGGACATCCACGGCAATAGCGGGCTGGACGGGCCCGAGGAGATCCCCGATGCCGGCTTCGAGCCCGACGGAAGGGGGGCCGTGGCCCTGATCGCGGACACCTTGAGGGCCTCTGCTGAGCCCGTCACCCTCGTCCCTGTCGGCCCGCTCACCAACATCGCCCTGTTACTGCGCGAGCATCCCGATCTCAAGGACCGCGTCGCCCGCATCTCCCTGATGGGCGGGAGCATGGGCCTGGGCAACACGACGCCTGCCGCCGAGTTCAACATCTACGTCGACCCCGAGGCGGCCCGCGAGGTCTTCGAATCAGGCCTGCCCATAACGATGTCGGGCCTCGACGTAACGCACCAGGCCGGTGCCGGTCCCGAAGTAAGGGAGCGACTGCGGACCTCTGGCAGGGTGGGTGGCGTGGTGGCCGGGTTCCTGGATTTTTTCGCCGCAACCTACGAGAGCGTCTTCGGCTTTGAAGCCCCGCCGCTGCACGATCCCGTCGCCGTCGCGGTGGTACTCGAACCAGGCCTGCTGCAGACGCGCCCGATGCGGGTCGACATCGAGTGCGAGAGCGACCTCACCCGCGGCGAGACCGTCTGCGACTTCTACGGTGTAACTGGCAGGGCGCCGAACGCCGAGGTCGGCGTCGAGCTCGACCGCGATCGCTTCTTCAGGCTGCTGTACGGGGCACTGGGCCGGCTGTAAGATCACCGAGTCCATCCCGCAGAACTCCCCTGAGGGGCCGAGGATTCCTGGGAGCTATCGTTGACGGGGTGGGGATGTCGAACTCCGGACCACCAGGTGGGTTGCCAGCGGTCCGGCGCTCGGGGGCTCTTCTTCGCGAAGCCGTGAAACCAGCATCCGTCCGGCCAGTATCCCCTTCCCGGCGTGGTCCTGGTGGATGGTGGTGAGCGGTGGGTCGGCGATAGCCGCCGCGGGGACGTCGTCGAAGCCGACCACGGAAACGTCTTCGGGCACGGAGATCCGCCGCTCCGTCATCCATTCGACGGCGCCTAGCGCGAGCTGGTCGCTCAGGGCGAGGATGGCCGTCGGCTTCTGCTTTGAACGGAACAACGCCTCTGCTGCCCGGTGTCCGAATTCTTTGGCGCTACCCGGGCACTCGTAGACAGGCACCCCAGACCACGACAGGCCGGCCTCTTCCAGCGCCGCCCGGTAGCCCCGTAGCCTCATACGGCTCACGCGAAGCGCGGCCTGCTCCTGACGGTCGGGCTCAGCGATCCCTTCCCGGCCGTCCGCTGAGAGGCCGAACGACGCGATGGCGAACCTCTCGTGCCCGAGGTCGAGGAGATGCTCGGCCGCCGCCCGGGCCGCTCCCTCGTCGTCGACCCCCACCAATGGCACTCCCTCCTCAAAGGGCTGGTCCACCACGACGGCCGGCAATCGCCTCCCTAAAGCCGCTACCAGCAACGGTTCCTCGTCGCTCATCGAGTAGATCACGAACCCGTCCACCGCGGCCTGCGCCACCGCCCTGGCATCGCGCCCTCCTGAAGGACCGCTCCCGGCCGCCGACACGAGCAGAAGACCCAGATCAGCCTCCTCGGTGACCGAACTCAGGCCGCTCAAAAAGGAGACCGCTGCCGGATCGTCGAAGGCGTAGGAGAGCGGGCTCGAGTACAGAACCCCCACCACATCCGTCCTCTGGCGCCTCAAGGAGCGCCCCACGGGATCCGGACCCCCGTAGCCGAGCCTCCCGGCCGTCTCGAAGATCCGCTCCCTGAGAGCCTCCGAGAGTCGATCCGGGTGGTTGTAGGCGTTGGAGACCGTCATCGCAGACACACCGAGCTCCCCGGCGATCCTCGTCAGGGTCACCCGGTCTCCGCCAGTGCCTCCAGAAGTCACGCCCGCCTCTGCCTTCTTGCGACCCACGATCCCGATGCTACACTACTTTAACGTTAAAAGCATATCGTCAAATACGGCTGGCGGAGGGGCATCGTGGATCAAGCAGGGGACACTCGGGTCGAGCGCAAGGGTGCTGCGCTGGCGCTGTTGTGCGTGGCGCAGTTCGTGGACGTCCTGGACATCAACGCGGTAATAGTCGCCCTGCATTCGATCGGAGAGGACCTCGGGTTCTCGCGGGCGGATCTGCAGTGGGTGGTTTCGGCCTACGTGTTGTTCTTTGCTGGCTTCTTGCTACTGTCGGGAAGGGTGGCTGACCTGTGGGGCAGGAGGAGGGCCTTCGTCGCGGGGCTGGCGTTGTTCACGGCGGCTTCGCTCCTTTGCGGGCTCTCGGTCTCCCCTGGGATGCTGGTGACTTCGCGTGCGCTTCAGGGGCTTGGGGCGGCGATGACGGCCCCGGCGGCCCTCTCGATCATCACCACCATCTTCGCGGAGGGCCGGGAGCGAGACCGCGCCGTGGCCGCCTGGACGGCGGTGGCAGCGGGAGGCGGGGCCGCGGGGCTGCTCCTAGGCGGCCTCATCACCGACTTTCTGGGATGGGAGTGGGTCTTTTTCGTCAACGTCCCCGTGGGGGTGGTGGGGATCGCGCTCTCTTACGTGCTTCTCCCCGAGAGCCGGGACAACTCGGCCTCACGCGGCTTGGATTTCCTCGGGGCCGGGACGGTCACCGGGGGGCTCGTGCTCCTTGTCCTGGGACTCACGAGGACGGAGGAGGCGGGCTTCGGCTCGCCCACCACGCTGGCGACGCTTGGCACCGCCGCTGCGTGCTTGGGGGCCTTCGTGTTCGTGGAGTGGCGAGCCGCCGATCCCCTGGTCCCCCTGAGACTCTTCCGGCTGCGCGGGTTGGTGGGGTCGGCCCTGGTCGCCTTCGCGCTCACCGCGGCCACCGCCCCTGTCGGTGTGCTGGTCGCCCTCTACATGCAGAACACCCTGGGTTACTCCGCGTCCATCGCTGGCCTGACCGGCCTGCCGTTCAGCCTCTGCGTGATCGCCGGTTCGGTGCTGGGAGGTCGGATCGCCGGCCGCATGGGCGGCAGAACAACGATGTCGTTGGGACTCGCTGTGGTGGCTGCGTCCGCCATCGTTACCGCGGGCATCACCGCCGAGAGTGGCGTGGCCTACGTGCTCGTGGGCGCCGCCCTGTCCGGGCTGGGTCTGGGCTGCGCTTCGGTCGCCGCCACCGCCCGCGGAACCTCCGCGGTGGAAGAAGGGAAGCGCGGCCTGGCCTCGGGTTTCATGAACACCTCCGCGCAGGTGGGGACGGCGCTGGGACTTGCCTCCCTTCTCACCCTTGCAGCAACCCGCACCGCCGCCGTGTCCGGTGGTGCTCTCTCCGGAGCCGAAGCGCTGGTGGCTGGCTACAGGTTAGCGTTCTTTCTCGCCGCGGGCGTCGCGTCGCTCGGTGTGGCGGCCGCGCTTTGGCTCCTTCGCGGACCCAACTCTGAGACTGTCTAGTCTCGTGCCATGCGCAGCGAGCGAACCACGAAGCCGTCGAGTGTTGCGAAGGCCTGGATATCTCCCAGAGAGACCTCGAGTTTGGCATGGTCGAGTGCCCCTGTGACCGTGACCCCGCGCTGCGGCGCGACACGCTCGAGCGCGTATGACTGCGAGGGAGGGAAGTACTTGTCGTGGGGACCGGTAGCGAGCTCGACCGGCACGCGTATTCGTCCCTTGCCGGCGAGCGGTGAGAGCTCTTCGAGGTCATGCCGCACCTCCCCTGGGAGCGCCGCGTAGAGCGCGTCGAAGCGTCTCGGGTCACGGTTCGCGAGTAGCCCTAGGACGCTCCTCGCGTCCGGTCCGAGGTCGTCCGTCTGACGCGCGCGGAGGCCGGAGAGCGGATGCGGACTCTCGCGCCCGGCACTTTCGAGCTCCTCCGAGAGCGTTCGTCTGTCCTCTCCCGGTGGCAGGGTGACGACGAGAGAGCGGGCCGCGACGTAGGAGAGGAACGGGGCGGCCTCGTAGCGGACCAGTCCTCCGTCGGAGCGGCGGTAGTGGCCGGTCGTTGCGACGTTCAGGACGGTCTTTATGTTCGCGTAGGGCGCCACGCCTGCGACGAGGGAGATCTTTCCTCTCAGTGCGGGTTCCTCGGCAGCCAGCAGGGCGAGGGTGGCGCCCGTCGAGACCCCGACGAGGGCCACCTGTCCGTTTTCGGTGTCGGACATGCCGGAGACCTCGAGTGCGACCTGCGTGGTGGCGTCCGCTGTCTGGGGTGTGATCCTATCCTCCGTCAAGCCAGGCAGATCAGGCACGACCGCGAGGTAGCCGGCCCGCGCGAAGCCCTCGGCCAGATTCCTTACCTCCGGCAGTTTTCTTCCCTCCGGCACGGTCCCGTTGACCAGGAATATAGTCGGCCACGGTCCCTCCCCCGCCGGCCTCACGACGAGCGCCTGGTGCCCAGCGACGGTCGACTCCGAGAAGCCTGGATCTCCGCCCGCGGCTTCGACGGCGGGCTTGAGCACCGGCGTGTCGAGGACGGAGAAGATCACCACGACGGCGCGCGCCTGCGCGTCCACCCACGACCAGTACGAGATAGACAGCCCGATCGCTAGCGCAAGCAACACGAGATAGAAGGCGCGCCGGAGCCTCCTACTATAGAGGCTTTCTGCCGAATCCTTACCCCGCAACGTACCTCCCGCCGGGGACGACCTCGCCTACCCGTAACTATGCAACGCAGACCACCGCCTGTCCACGGCGCGTCGGATGTTCTTTTCCTAAAGTCTCAGGGCGCACTTTACAGGAGGGGACGGTTTCCCTAACCTTAGAGCGATTCTTCAGAAAGGTTCTTTGTCCGATGCCTGTTATCAGGAGCCGTAGAGCTTCAGATCTTGTCCCCAGCGTCAAGAGGAGGGTCTCGCGCACCAGACGCCGGATCTCGAGAAGACTCCACAACCTCAAGAACTCCTTGCGACGGCCGGTCGCCGGTGAGACCAGCGGCATAAACCCCGAGAACCTTATCTGGATCTTCGGCTCCGCACGGACCGGGAGCACCTGGCTCGGGGCAATGATGGCCGACCTCAAGGACCACGCCTGGTGGCACGAGCCGATGGTGGGCTACCTGTTCGGCCACCTCTATTACGAGCGCGCGAGAGCCAGACGCGATAACGAACACTTCGTCCTCGGCGGCGACAAGTCGCTCTGGCTGGGTCCCGTCCGTCGTTTCGTCCTGGACTCAGCCAGCGCGAGGTTCCCGGAGCTGATCGACGGAGGTTATCTCGTTATCAAAGAGCCGCACGGCACCCTCGGGGCCCCCCTGCTCATGGAGGCCCTGCCGGAGAGCCGCATGCTCCTTCTGGTACGTGACCCGAGGGACGTTGTCTCCTCGAAGATGGACGCCGCCAGAGCGGGAAGCTGGGCGGAAGAGGCTCAGAGGAGGCGCGGCCAAGAGAAGAAGAATACCTCAGCCGACAAGAGACCAGACGCTTTCGTAAGGAGTCAAGCCAGGAGATACTTGCAACTCATAGATCTCGCCCAACAGGCCTACGACGCTCACGAAGGACGCAAGATCCTGGTCCGCTACGAGGACCTTAGAGCCGACCCTATGGAAACCATGCGGCGTATCTACACGACCCTGGAGATCCCGGCCGAAGAGCGAGAGCTCGCTCGGGTCGTGGAGAAACACGCCTGGGAGAACATTCCGGACAAGAAGAAGGGTTCGGGCAAGTTCTACCGGAGAGGCAGCCCGGGCGGATGGGCGGAAGATCTGTCCCCCGAACAGGTGAAGTCGGTAGAGAGCATAACCGCCCCCCTTCTGGACAGATACTACGCCGAAGACGGGTACCCTGCGTCCAGGGCATAGTCACCCGGACGCGGACCACGGTGATCCTCGGATCATGGACGCCCGCGGCAATCAAAGTATTACGCACCCCTCCGGGAAACATCGTAGACTTGTACGTGGACATACCTTCAGAGGAGGAACTCCGATGGCTAATTTGCCGCAGCAGGGCGAGTCACTGCCCGACCTGAGACTCACGACCGAGAGCGGGGAACATATAAGCACAGGCGGGCTAACGGGCCAGAAGACCGTCCTCTACTTCTACCCCAAGGACGATACCCCTGGATGCACCAAGGAAGCCTGCGCCTTCCGGGACCGCATGGAGGACTACGCGAGAGCGGAGATACAGGTCTACGGCGTCTCACTCGATTCCCCCGAATCTCACCGGAAGTTTCGTGAAAAGTACGGCCTCAACTTCCCGCTCCTTACGGACGAGGAGGGCCGCGCCTCCGAAGCCCTCGGGGTCCTCGGCAACCGGGGCACGGCCAGACGTGTCACCTTCCTGCTCGACCCGGAGGCCAGAGTCTCCAAGGTCTACCCCGAGGTCTCCCCAGAGACCCACGCTGACGAGATCCTGGAAGACGCCGCCTCGCTGTAGCCTCCGAAACTTCAGCCAGCCAGGAGCCGAGGATGTAGACGTAGCCCGGTCTCTCGTTGCGGGTGATCGCCTCGGCGTCCTCGGTCTTGCCCGCGGCGCCACTGCCCCGGCGCGCAGCCGCTCTATCTCCCAGCCCTCGTTTTCGCGGGAGCCCCGGACACGCCCGCATACTACGCGTCCGCCACCCGAAAGTTCCTTCTGCAGTGTGGTCGAAGCGGGGCGCAGATGTGAGTGAGGGTCCTCTGGCAGCGACCGACATTGTCCTTAACCGTGATCTTGCAGGAAATCCAGCACGATGCGGTTGAACTCCTTGGGGCGCTCCATGTTGGGCAGGTGGGCCGTGCCGTGCATGACGACTCTGCGCACGTTCGGTAGCTCCTTCTCGAGAAGGTCGGCCGCAGCGAAGACCCTCGGCTGGTCCTCGTCGCCGACTATCAGCAGCGTAGGGGCCTGGATGTCGGGGAGACGGTCTGCTGCTGGCGGCTCCGGCTCCCACTCATCGCCCAGTTCGGTGGCTTCGTTTTGCAGGGCGATCAGATTCATTTCGCGGACCAGTTCACGGACTGGGGCCTCGACGTCCTCCGGGGACCTCCCCGGGCCGGCGATCCAGATCCTGACTTCTAGCTCGGAGACGAGCTCCAGGTCACCAGCCTCGTCGGCGGCGACGAGCTCGTCCCACTCCTTCGGGGGATCGAAGTCCGGCCTGAACCCGCCGACGGCCGAACCCACGAGGACAAGGTTCCCGACCCTGTCCGGGTACTCGAGAGCGAAGTCAAGCACGGCCCCTCCTCCCATCGAACAGCCTACGAGGTGCGCCCGGTCTAAGCCCAAGAAATCCAATAGACTGCGTAGATCCTCGTGGTGGGAGAAAGGTCCATCCACCATCGCCGTCCTCCCGAAGCCCCGCATGTCGTAGCGGATGACCCGGTAGCGGTCAGCGAAAGCCGTGAGTTGCCCTCCCCACATCCTGCCGTCCGCGATCCCCGCGTGCACGAGGACGAGCGGCTCCCCTTCTCCCACTACCTCGTAGTAGATCTTCGCGTCGTTGACCTCGGCCGCACCCGTCTCCCGAAGCATCTCTGTCCACCTCCGAATACGATCACGACTCCTTCTAACCGCGTCCCTGGGCACTTGTGACACGCTATCGCCAAGGGTCGCTGTCTCGATGGGACACTCTTGCAAAGGCGCATCGGCTGCCCGCACGAGCCAGTATACGCCTCCGGCGGCTGCGGCACAGGAGAGCCAGCTTTGGGCCTAATTGGCTACGACCACTGCGTGTGCGGCCGCTGCTGCGCCTCGCCGTCCACTTCCAGATCCACCTTCTCGTTGAAGAAGCAGAGATGGTCCTTTATGTCGGTAGCCGCGGGTATGGGGTTCGGATAGTACCAGACGAGTGCTTCTTTGATCTCACCGCCGGCCTCCACCGAGTGGTAGGACGTGATGCCCTTATAGGGACACTGCGTCTCTTTGTCGCTCGGGAGCAAAACATCGTCGCTAACGTCTTCGGAGGGTATGTAGTAGCGGGGCGGCAGGCCGGTTTCGAAAAGGATCTTTGGACTCTCGGTCTCCGCGAGGGTCTCGCCGTTCACGGATACCTTGACGTGTCTGGAGCTCTCCAGGATATCCACCCGATGGTAGGTATCCCGGGGATGAACGAAGACCTCTTCGTCCTCCTCGTACCAATGATCTATCCTATTCTCCATTTACTAACATACCTCAGCTAGGGTTTTGTGCCTCTCTAAGAGAGGGTAGCCCCCGCAGAGTAATATTTTCGAGAGCATGAAAGGGTGGGGTGTAGGCGCGGGGCCGTACCTTCGGCGATTGAACAGCGCACTCGTAATGAGCAGGAAAGCGGTTCGAGTCCGCTCGTCGGCTCTCTATTTTTACCTGCAAATCCCGTAAAAACAAAGAGTGCCCGATGTTCGTGTCGGGCGCTTTGTCAGCAGTAGACTCTATCCCAAAGCCTCGTCCTGGGCATTGGCGTGCTACAAGTTGTTGCAGGGTACCGCAGGTGGCGTAGGCTAATCCTCTGGCATTGACCGTCTGAGCGATGTGCCCGAGTTTGGGTCGGTGCGGCACCGTCTAAAAAGCTTCGCCGGGTGCTGAGAAGTTGAATACTGCGAACTTCGCCCTAACGGAGTTCTAAGAAGTTCACATGCTAGGGAGGTTCTGAGCAGCGCTGCTACCCGCCATCGAGACCTTTGCCGCCCACCGGCAAGATATCGATGCGGTCGGGCGGACCGGCTAGCAGCGGTACTACCTGCCCAACCGAAGCCTTGACGCTCTCGATGGTCAGCGAGGCGTCGAGCTCAGCCTGAGTGCTCCATACTTCAGTCACCCACACCGCATCTGCGTCGGTGACTGAGGTGTTGATCACATAGAGCTCGCATCCAGGCACGTCCACCAAGAGTTGCGCGGCACCAAGCATGTGTTCGACCAGCGCATCTCGCTGTCCCTCGCGAGCCTTCAACAGTACATAGCGCCCGACCCTGCCCATGTCGGAGGCATCCTACCATCCCCACTTCGCCCTTGGGTGCGACCGGCCGCTAGTCTCCGAGGATGGGTCGGGCATACGCAATCCTTATTCACCGGAGTGTGTGGAAGGCTAATTCTTGGAAGTACCTATAGCTCCGGTCCAACACGAAGGCGGGCTGATCTATAGGGCGTGGGCTATGGCCTTTCGTTCCTACCGCGCCTCTAGCACATCCTTTAGCGTCTTGAGGTCCCTTCTAAGTCCGCGCTCGGCTGCCCGCTTCTGAAGCGGTTCCAACAGCTTTAGGATGCCACTCATCTCAGCCCCCACGGTTCG
>Ga0126307_10001228_pt1 | contig 16869 bp, 16 predicted proteins | sample Plot28_FD_89955 | JGI IMG/M metagenome (GOLD analysis project Ga0126307, IMG submission 89955) | Serpentine soil microbial communities from UC McLaughlin Reserve, CA, USA - Plot28 | ecosystem: Environmental > Terrestrial > Soil > Grasslands | place: USA: UC McLaughlin Reserve, Lake County... | reverse complement strand
GCGCCGCTTGCCCCGCCAGACGTGCTCGAGGCTGGAACACGTCGCGGCCGAAAGGCTCGTCGTGTCGGATGGGCGGCCGCGCTCGTCGAGACCGACCCAACCGGCGTTCGGCGTGATCTCGATCAGCCGCGTCCAGAATCCGGGGCAGCTGACGTCGACATCGCGGAGCGCGACCTCGCCTGCGACGAGGGCGAGACGGTTCTCATTCTGCTCCCGCCGGGCGTATTGCCAGCCGGAGAAGACCACGATCGGGACGAGCAGGATCACCGCGGTCCGCATTGGCTCTCTATCGGCTGCGTCCGCCCCGGGCCGTAGATTTGCGACCGTGCGTCGCCGCCGTCGTCATCCGGCTGCCGTCGGCCGCAGCGGGACGCCGCGGCTTCGGACGCTTTCGGACCTGATTCGCCTGCCGCGGCGCAGCCCGCTCTACGCAGAGCTCGCGCGCGCGCTCACGGCCGCCGACGCGGTGCACCTCCTGCGCTCCGACCTCGAGCCGGTGCCCGTGCGCCCCACGGCGACGACGAGCCAGAGCGGCGCGTACCGGCTCAGAGACGGCGAACCGATCGATCTCCGCGTCTCGCGCCGCCACGACCGCGTGGCGCTCAGCTTCCTGCATGAACTCGGTCACCTCGTCGACCACCAGCTCGGCCAGGAGCTCGGCTCGTCATGGGCATCGCTGGGTCACGAAGCGTTCGCGGAGTGGCGCGCGGCGTCCGCGCAGCTGCCCTCGCGGCTGCCGGACGGCGTCGGTCGGTCGCGGCGGCGCTACTTCCAGTCCGCGAAGGAGGTGTGGGCGAGGAGTTACGCGCAGACGGTGCTGACGCGCTCGGAAGATTCGTCGCTGCAGGGGCACCTGACGGGCCTGCTCCAGCTCGACGACATCTTCGTGTGGCCTGAGGCTGAGTTCGAGCCCGTCGCGGATGCGGTCGTGGCAACGCTCGATCGGCTAGGGCTCCTCTGTGCCCCCGCCGACATCGTCGCTGCCTGAACGGAGCTGCAGACCGACGGCAAGGCCGGTCTCGAAGACGCGCGTCACCGGCGAGAGCAGCGCCTCCTGGTCGGCCCCGGCGAGGGCCATCGATTCGACCAGCGCGTCCGAGTAGATGGTCTCGAGCCGCGCGACGCTTGCGAGATCGCAGTGGTCGGCGATCACGGCATGCCGCCCGCGTTCCTGCACGTGGTCGACGGCGAACGAGAGCCGCTGCGGTTCCGTCCGCGGATCCCCGCCGAGGTGCACGCCGATCAGGAAGCCCGCCGTGAAGGCCTCCCCCGTGTGCAAGACCACTTCTCCCCGCCGCTCCTCCTGCTCGCCGAGCACCGCCGCGGCGGCGTCGAGCGCGAGCCAGCTGAGCCGCTCCCAGTCGATCCCGAGCCGCTCGACGAGCGCACGCGGGGAAGGGTCGGCGCTGACGAAGGCGACGGCGCGCTCAAAGTCGCCGCCGTCGAAGCCGTCCCTCATTCGCCCCGGGCCTTCTCCCACTGGCGCTGGAACCAGCCCCGAGCGTCGACGCGGTCCATCACCGCCTTGTCGAAGTTGGCCCCGCGCTCGAGCAGAATTTCCTTCAGCAGCTCCGCCTCGTCGCCGTTCAACTCCGCGGAGAGCGCCTTGATCGACTCGGCGAACGCGGGTCCGGTGTGCTGCGCAGCGAGCTCGTCGACCCGCCGCTCCAGGTCGGCGCGGGTCACGGGCGCCGCTGCCCCGTGACTGGGGAGGGGGTGTGGGGGAACCGGGAGGTTCCCCCACCCAGAATCCGAAGAAGGGGGCGCGTGGGGGAACCATGGTTTCTCCCACGGGTGGGAACCGAAGGATCGCGACTCATGCGCCCTTCTGCGCCTCGAGTTGCCGCGCCACGCCCGGCTCGGCCGAGAGGTCGGGATGCTCCTCGAAGCCGTACTTGACGACCGCCTGCTTTGCCGCCTTCACCTCGTCGAGCCGGCGCACGGGCCGCGAGGTCGGGGCTTCCTTCAGCAGTTCCGGGCTCTCCTCCGCCTCGCCCGCGATCGCGAGCATGGCGTCGACGAACGCGTCGAGCCGTTCCTTCGGCTCCGTCTCCGTCGGCTCGATCATCAGCGCCTCCGGCACGACGAGCGGGAAGTAGATCGTCGGCGGGTGGTAGCCGTAGTCCATCAGCCGCTTCGCGACGTCCAGCGCCGTCACCCCGTGCTCGCGCTTGAGGGTGCGGGCGCTGAGGACGAACTCGTGCATCGCGAGACGGTCGTAGGGCAGGTCGTACGCGTTGCGGAGCCGAGCGAGCAGGTAGTTGGCGTTCAGGACTGCCGTCTCCGACATCTCGCGCAGCGTAGGCCCGTAGGAGCGGATGTAGGCGTACGAGCGGACGAAGACGCCGAACGGGCCGGTGAAGCCGCGCACCTTGCCGATCGACTTTGGCCGGTCGTGGTCGAGCCGGAACGACGCCCCGTCTCGAACGACCGCCGGAACGGGCAGGAACGGCTCCAGCCTCTTCCGGACGACGACCGGACCGCCGCCCGGCCCGCCGCCGCCGTGCGGCTGCGAGAACGTCTTGTGCAGGTTGATGTGGACGATGTCGAAGCCCATGTCGCCCGGGCGCGAGATCCCGCACACGGCGTTCAGGTTCGCGCCGTCGTAATAGAGGAGGGAGCCGGCGTCATGGAAGATCGTCGCGACCTCCTCGATGTTCTCGTCGAAGAGGCCGAGCGTGGACGGGTTCGTCAGCATCAGCCCCGCAGTGCGCTCGCTCACCTTCGCGCGCAGGTCGTCGACATCGAGGTTTCCGCGCGCGTCGGTCGCCACCTTCTCGAGCTTGTAGCCGGCCATTGTCACGCTCGCCGGATTCGTCCCGTGCGCCGTGTCGGCCGTGATGATCGTGTCGCGCTGCTCGCCCTCGCCGATGTCCTCGAAGTAGGCCCGCATCAGCATCAGGCCGGTCAGCTCGCCCTGCGAGCCGGCGGCTGGCTGGAGCGAGCACGCGTCGAGCCCCGAGACCTCCTGCAGGATCTCCTGCAGCCGCCACATCAGCTCGAGCGCGCCCTGCGCCCCGTCCTCCTCCTGCTGCGGGTGGAGGTCGCGGAAGCCGGGCAGCATCGCCAGCCGCTCGTTCACGCGCGGGTTGTGCTTCATCGTGCAGCTGCCGAGCGGATAGAAACCGGTGTCGATCCCGAAGTTGCGGGTCGAAAGCTCGGTGAAGTGGCGGACGAGCTCCGGCTCGGCAAGCTCCGGGAGCCTCGGCGGCTCGGCGCGGCGCAGCTCGTCCGGTACCTCGGGCGGAGGAGGCAGGTCGTAGTTGGGCAGCGTCGAGGCGCGGCGACCTGCCTTCGACTTCTCGAAGATCAGCTCCATCGGGCTCCCACCTCCTCGAGCACCTCGGCGAGGCGGTCGATGTCGGCGGGCGTCCGCTTCTCGGTCACGGCGACGAGCAGGACGTCGTCCATGCCCTCGTAGTCGCGGCCGAGCGCATACCCGGGATGGACGCGGCGCGTGCGGGCTTGCGCGATCACCTCGCGCGCCGGCCGTTTCAGGCGGAACGCGACCTCCTTGAACGTCGGCCGGTCGGGAAAGGCGAGTGGCAGGCCGAGCCGCTGCTTCGCGTACTCGCCCAGCGCCATGCAGGTCTCGCCCACCTCGCGCAGGCCCTGCGGACCGAGCCACGACAAGTGGACGAGCCCGGCGAGCGCCAGCAGGGTCTGGTTGGTCGTCATGTTCGAGGTCGCCTTCTCGCGCCGAATGTGCTGCTCGCGGGTCTGCAGCGTCAACACGTAGCCGCGCTTGCCCTCGAGGTCGGTCGTCTCGCCGATGATCCGGCCGGGCAGTCGCCGCGTGTACTCCGCCTTCGAGGCGAGGAAACCGTAGTGCGGCCCGGCGTACGACTGGTAGTTGCCGGCACTCTGGCCCTCGCCAACGGCGAGGTCGGCGCCGTAGTTGCCCGGCGCCTCGAGCACGCCGAGCGAGATCGGGTCGACGTGCGCAATCGCAAGCGCGCCCGCGTCCTTCGCGGCCGCCGCCAGCTCCGGCGCCGGCTCCAGGATCCCGAAGACGTTCGGCTGCTGGAAGATCACGGCCGCCGCCTCCTCCGCCGCCTCACGCAGCGCCGCCGAGTCGATCGTGCCGCCGCTGTGCGGCACCTCCACGACCTCCAGGCCGAAGCCGACCGCGTAGGTCTTCACCACCTGCCGCACCTGCGGGTTGAGCGTCTCGGCCAGGACGACCTTGGACCGGCCGGTCGCGTGCTTCGCGACGAAGCAGGCATCTGCCGCGACGGTCGTGCCGTCGTAGCCGGATGCGTTCGAGACGTCCATGCCGGTCAGCTCGCAGATGGCGGTCTGGTACTCGAAGATCGCCTGCAGCACGCCCTGGCTCATCTCGGGCTGGTAGGGCGTATAGGCCGTGAGGAACTCGCCGCGCTGCAGCACCGCGTCGACCACCGCCGGCACATAGTGGTCGTACACGCCCATACCGAGGAAGGAGAGCTCCTTGGTCGTGTCCACGTTCTTCGCCGCCAGCTCTTCCAGGTGGCGGACGAGCTCCGGCTCCGAGAGCGCCGGCTCGAGATCGAGCTTGCGGTCGAAGCGGACTCCCTCAGGGATGTCGCGAAAGAGCGCGTCGACGGAGTCGACTCCGATCGCCTCGAGCATCTCCTCGCGATCGGCGTCGGTGGTGCTGAGCTGGCTCATTGCTCGGCCAGGTGCTGCTTGTACGCGTCAACGTCGAGGAGCTGGTCGACCTCGGCTGGATTGGAGAGCCGGATCCGGACGAGCCAGCCTTCGCCGTAGGGGTCCTCGTTCACCGTCTCGGGCGCGTCGACGACCTTCTTGTTCACCTCGGTGATCTCGCCGGAAAGAGGCGCGATCACGTCCGACACTGCCTTGACCGACTCGACCTCCCCGTACGACGCGTCCTTGGCGGTTGAGCCCCCCTCCGACGGAGGCTCGAAATGCACGAGCTCGCCGAGCGCGTCCTGGGCGAACCAGGTGACGCCGAGGACCGCCTCGTCGCCCTCGATCCGCGCCCAGTCGTGCTCGCGGTGGTACTTCAGCTCGGCGGGATAGTCCTCGGACGCGGCCACGCTACTCCTCTCGCTGGTAGATCGGTTTCGGGACAACGGTCGCGCGCCGCTCGTTGCCGCGGACGTCGATTGTCAGCTCCGTGCCGGACCTGGCGGACGCGGCGGGGACATAGCCCATGCCGATCCCTTTGTCGAGCATGGGCGAGTGCGTGCCGGAGGTGACTTCGCCGCCGCCGAGGATGGGCATGCCCTGCCGCGGCACGGCCTTCTCCTGCATCACGAAGGCGACCAGCCTGCGCTCCGACCCGGCCTCCTTGATTCGCCGCAGCTCGGCGACGCCGCTGAACTCCTTGTCGAGCGAGCACGTCCACCCGAGCCCAGCCGAGATCGCATCGGTGTCTTCCGTGATGTCGTTGCCGTGCAGCGGGTAGCAGACCTCGAGCCGGAGCGTGTCGCGAGCGCCGAGGCCCGCCGGCGTGACCCCACGCGCGACGACCGCGTCCCACAGCTCCTCCGCGTCCTCCGTCGGGCACATCAGCTCGACCCCCTCCTCGCCCGTGTAGCCGGTGCGGTTGACCATCACCTCGACGCCGTCGAGTTCGCCCATCGAGTGCGTGAACGGGTTCGCCTGTGGCAGGCCGAGCCGCACGAGCGCGCGCGGCCCCTGGACGGCGAGAAGCGCGTACTCCTCGGAGGCATCCCGGATCTCGGAGCCGCGGATCTCGCGCTCCTTCATCCAGGCGTAGGCGGCGTCGCGGTTGCCCGCGTTGACGACGACGAGGTAGTGGTGAGGGTCGATCCGATAGGCGATCAGGTCGTCGACGACTCCGCCACGGTCGTTCGTCAGCAGCGTGTACTGCGCCTGGCCATCGCCGATCTTGTCGAGGTCGTTCGAGAGCAGCGACTGCAGCAACTCGTGCGCGTTCGGCCCCTCGACGTGGAACTGCCCCATGTGCGACACGTCGAAGACCCCTGCGTCCGTCCGCACCGCCTTGTGCTCCGGGATGACGCCTTCGTACTGAACGGGCATCTCCCAGCCGGCGAAGGGAACCATGCGCGCCCCCGCCGCGACGTGGCGGGCGTGGAGCGGCGTGCGCAAGAGCGTCTGCACGGCGCTGACTCTAACGACTGCGGAAAGCACGAGGCCCCGGCGAACCGGGGCCTCGGACCGGGTCTCCTGGACCAACCGGGCAGTCGGTCAAGAGGGCATATGCGCGTGATCTCCGCGCAGGCCGAAACCCAAACCTCACTCCTCGCGGAGGAAGGACGGGATCTCGAGCTCCGCGTCCGTACGCTCGCGCTCGACCGGCGGCTCACCCGCACCGACCGGCTGCGCGATCGCCGCCTCCACGCGGCGGCGGCGCATGCGCGTGCCGAAGCCCGTCGCGATCACCGTCACACGAACCTCGTCGCCGAGGGAGTCGTCGATGACGGCGCCGAAGATCACGTTCGCGTTCTGGTCGGCGGCGCCCGTCACCACCTCGGCGGCCTCGTTGACCTCGAAGAGACCCAGGTCGGGGCCGCCGGTGACGTTGAGCAGGATCCCGGTCGCGCCGTCGACCGACTGCTCCAGCAGCGGCGAGGAGACGGCCGTGCGGGCGGCCTCGGCGGCGCGGTTCTCGCCCGACGCGGTGCCAATCCCCATCAGGGCAGAGCCGGCGTCGCGCATGATCGTGCGCACGTCCGCGAAGTCCAGGTTGACGATGCCGGGGACGGTGATCAGGTCGGTGATGCCCTGGACGCCCTGGCGGAGGATGTCGTCGGCGATCCGAAAGGCCTCGGTGACGGGCGTCCGCTTCTCGACCACCTGCAGCAGGCGGTCGTTCTCGATCACAATCAGCGTGTCGACCTGGTCGCGCAGGCTCTGCGTCCCCGCCTCGGCCTGTTCGGCGCGCCTGCGGCCCTCGAATGCGAACGGCTTCGTGACGACGCCGACCGTGAGCGCACCCAGCTCCCGGCCGAGCTCGGCCACGACCGGCGCGCCGCCTGTGCCGGTGCCACCGCCCTCGCCGGCGGTGACGAAGATCATGTCGGCGCCCTTCAGCGCCTCCTTCAGCTCGTCGCGGCTCTCGGTGGCCGCCGCGAGACCGACCACGGGGTCGGCGCCGGCGCCGAGACCGCGGGTGGCCTCCGAGCCGATGTGGATCTTGACGTCCGCGTCCGCCATCAGCAGCGCCTGAGCGTCCGTGTTGACGGCGATGAACTCGACGCCGCCGACGCCCGCGTCGACCATGCGGTTGACCGCGTTCGTGCCGCCGCCGCCGACGCCGACGACCTTGATCACCGCGAGGTAGTTGCCTGAGGAATCTCTCATCGAAGGAGTGTCTCGACCTCTCTCGACCTGAAGCTCGAGTTGAGCATCGTAGCGACCACGTTTCTTTCCGCGTCCAGGGTACGACTCCTTGTCGGCAGTGTCAATCAGAAGCTCGAGGGGCAGTCGAGGCCGGAGTCTCAACCTCGACCTGAGAGTCGAAGGTTGTCTCGCCCGCCACCGGTCGTTCGGGGACACTGACGTCGAGGTAGCCGCGGAGGCCGCTCAGCTGCGGCAGGACGTGCCGGGCGACCTCGAGCTTCACGGCTAAGTCGCTCGCATCGCCGAGGCGGACCTCGATTCCGGAGCGGAGGGCCAGGTTCAGCTGGTCGCCGCCGACTGCCACCGAGGTCACCGCGGCCGGCAGCGGGCTCTCGACCAGCGGTGCGACCGCGGCGACTGCGCGACGCTGGAGGCCCTGGAGCGACTCACCGACGCGCACATCGACGTTCCGGCGCAGCCAGATCCGTGGCAAGCCGGGTCGCATGCCGCGGTCGAGCGCAGCGAGGACACGGCCGCCCGCGGCGACGAGCCACGACGACGGGCCCTGCCGCAAGACGGCGACCGGGACCTCGGGCACGACGCTGATTTCGAGCGTGTGCGGAAAGCTGCGGTCGATCGAGGCGCTCGCCACCGTCGGGACGTTCTCCGCACGCCTCAGCAGGTCGCCCAGGTCGAGACGAAGCAGGCTCTCGCCCAGTGCGGGCGCGACTGCCTTGCGCACCTCGGCGGACACCTCCGGCGGCGCACCCCGGACCGCCACGCGGTCGACGGCGAAGGCCGAGGTCGTGCGGGCGACGGCATAGAGGCCGAGGCCGGCGAGCAGGATCATGACGCCGATGAGGAGGGAGCGGCCGGAGGGAGCGAACCGGAACAGCTCGAGGCGATCGCCCGAGGCGCTGCGCGGTAGGGAAGCTGCCGTGGCCGCGCGCGCGCGCGGGCGCGAGCGGTTCCGAGATCCTCTCCCTCCGGCCACGTGGCGGGTTTCGCCGCCGGACGATTCCTTCCTACGTCACTGCGATCGGCCCGAGCAGCTGCACCTCGTGCTCGAGCTCGACGCCGAACTGCTCCCTCGCGCGCCGGCGCGCCTCCGCGATCAGCGCGAGCGCGTCGGCCGTCGTCGCGCCGCCGGCGTTCTCGATGAAATTCGCGTGCAGCGGCGAGATCATCGCGCCGCCGATCGCATGCCCCTTCAGCCCGCACGCCTCGAGCAGCTGTCCGGCCCCGAGCTCGTGGTCCGGGTTCTTGAAGACGCTGCCGAAGGTGCGCTTGTTCGTCGGCTGCGTCGCCTTCCGCCGCGCGATCAGGTCGCGTACGGTCTGCTTGATCTGCTCCGGGGGCCGCGGCGTCAGCCGGTATTCCACCTCCGCGACGACGGCGTTCCTCGGCAGCTCCGAGTGCCGGTACGAAAGACCGAGCTCGGCGTGCTCCAGCCAGCGGGCGCCGTCGGCAGTGACGACGCGGGCGCGAACCATGATCTCCGACCAGTCGCTGCCGTAGGCGCCGGCGTTCATCCGCACGCCGCCTCCGGCCGTGCCGGGAATCGCGCAGGCGAACTCGAAGTCGCCGAGGCCCGCCGCCCGAGCCTGGTGCAGGCAGACCGCGTTCGTCGCGCCGCCGCCGGCGATCATCAGCTCGCCCTCGATTCGAACGGCTGCGAGCTCGCCGGCCAGCTTCAACACGAGCGCGTCGACGCCCTCGTCGGCGGCAAGCAGGTTCGAGCCGAGCCCGACCGTGGCAACAGCGACCCTGCGCTCCGCCGCCCAGACGAGCACTTCCTCGAGCTCGGCCGGCGTCGACGGCCGCGCGAAAGCCCGGGCCGCCCCGCCGGTCCCGATCGTCGTCAGCCGCGCGAGGCGAACGCCTTCCTCGAGCTTCACGCCAACGCCGCCAGCACGAGCGGGCCTGCTCGCTCGACGTCGCCGGCGCCGACGGTGAGCACGAGGTCTCCCGGCCGCGCCCAGGACGCGACCACGCCGGCCCCCTCCTGGACCGTCGGCGCCCAGCCGGCGCGAAGGCCCGGCCGGAGCGCGTCCACCACGAGCTTGCCGCTGACGCCGTCGAGCGGCTGCTCGCGGGCGCCGTAGACCTCGGTCACGCAGGCCGCATCGGCCTGCGACAGCGCCGTGCCGAGCTCGTGCGCCAGATGGCGCGTCCGCGAGTAGAGGTGCGGCTGGAAGAGGACGAGCACGCGGCCCTCCGTCCGCTCGCGGGCCGCTTCGACCGTCGCGGCGATCTCGGAGGGGTGGTGCGCATAGTCGTCGACGACAGTGATCCCGTTGCGCTCACCGACGAGCTGGAAGCGGCGGCCGGCGCCGCGGAAGCGTGCCAGCACGGGCTCGGCGTCGTGGCGCGCGACGCCGGCCAGCTCGAGCGCGGCGAGCGCGGTCGCGGCGTTGCGCCGGTTGTGCTCGCCCGGCACGGCGAGCCCGAACGAGACCGGCTCGAGCTCCCAACCGCGGACGGTCTGCGGCACCTGCGCGAGCCAATCGTGGAACATGGCGCCTACCTCCGCCTCAGACCTGAAGGTCGCGTGGTGATCGAGCTCGACGTTCGTGACGACGCCGATCTCGGGGCGCAGCCGCTCGACCGTTCGATCGGACTCGTCGCCCTCGACGACGAGCCAGCCCGCCCCGGCGCCCGCATTGCCGCCGAGCTGGCCGATCTCCCCGCCGACCAGCCAGGCCGGATCCTGACCGAGCTCGCTGAGGACGAAGGCGATCATCCCGGTCGTCGTCGTCTTGCCATGGGCTCCGGCGACGACGATCGAGCGGCGCAGCGAGACGAGCTCGGCGAGGAAGTCGGCGCGCGGAATGCCCGGCACCCCCGGGTAGGCGCTCGAGACAACGAGCTCCCACCCGTCCGGCACGACGGGCTCGGACGAGATCTCGATCAGGACGCCGACCAGCTGGCGCAGGTAGGGAGTCTCGACGCGGTCCCAGCCACCGACCTCGGCGCCCCACGCCCGCGCCAGAAAGGCATAGGAGGAGAGGCCGGCGCCGCCGATGCCGACGAACCAGATCCGCCTACCAACGAGCAAGGGCAATCAGCTCCTCGGCAATCTCCTCTGCCGCCTCCGGCCGCGCCATCGAGCGCATCGCGCTGCTCATCGCCTCCAGCCGCGACCGATCAGCCAGCAGCTCGTCGACGAGCGTAGGAACGTGGTCGAGCTCGGGCTCCTGGACGACGACGGCGCCGCCGCCGCGCTCGAAGTGCTTCGCGTTCAGCGTCTGGTGGTCGCCGGTCGCGTGCGGATACGGCACGAGGATCGCGGGCGTGCCGGAGGCCGCGAGCTCCCAGACCGTTCCGCCGGCGCGCGAGATCGCGAGGTCGGGCGCTGCGAGCGCCGCCCCGAAGTCGGGCGCCGACGGGAGGAGCACGTAGTCGTCGCGATGCACGCGCTCGCGCAGGCTCTCGTAGTCCCGCTCGCCGGCGACGTGCAGCACGGCAGGGCCGGCGTCACCGTAGGTTTCCACGGCGAACTCGTTGAGGCTGCGCGCACCTGCGAGGGCGCCGAAGAAGGCGATCACAGGCCCTTCCGCCGGCAGCCCGAAGCGGCTGCGTCCATCCTGCTTGGAAACGCCGCGATGGTCCGCCGGGACGGGACGTCCGGTGACGCGGTACTTGGCGGCGTTCCGCCCGGGGATCCGATAGGCGAGGAAGACGCGGCGTGCGAACGGCGCTGCGAGCCGGTTCGCGAGCCCGAGCTGCGCGTCCGCCTCGGTGAGCGCCGACGGCAGTTTCTGTCGCCAGGCCGCGTAGACCATCGGCCCGGCGACGTACCCTCCCCCGCCGAGGACGACATGCGGCCGGCGCTTCTGGAGGATCTGGCGGCAAGCTTTGGGCGCGCGGGCGGCGCGGATCAGCGAGCGGAGCAGCGCCGCCGACGGCGTGCGCGGGAAGCCGGAGATCTCGAACGTGTCGAGCTCGTAGCCGGCAGCGGGGACGAGCCTAGCCTCGACTCGATCCGGCGACCCGGCGAACGTCACGCTGACGCCGCGGTCGCGCAGCGCCTCCGCCACTGCCAGCGACGGCAGAACGTGGCCGGCTGTTCCGCCGGCGGCGATCAGGGCTCGCAGCTCGCTCCGGGGCACGCTCATCGCCAGCGATGTTAAGGAGGATGCCGACGCTCGCGAGCAGAACGACGAGGCTCGAGCCGCCGTATGAGACGAACGGGAGCGGGATCCCGGTCAGCGGAGCGACGCCGAGAACAGCGGCGAGATTGATGGCGGCCTGCGCGCAGACGAGAGAGGTGACTCCCGCAGCGAGCAGCTTCCCGAACGGGTCCTTGCAACGGAGCGCGACGGTGAAGCCCGCGAACGCGAATGCGGCGAAGGCGGCGATCACGGCGGCGGTGCCGATCAGGCCGAGCTCCTCGCCGATCACCGCCAGGATCATGTCGGTCTGCTGCTCCGGCAGGTAGTTGATCTTCTGGACGCCTTCGCCGAGTCCCTTGCCGGTGATGCCGCCGGAGCCGATCCCGATCAGCGCCTGGACCGTCTGGAAGCCCGCGTCCTGCGGATCAGACCAGGGGTCGATGAAGCTGAAGAGCCGGGCGCGCCGGTACGGCTCGAGCCAGATCGCTGCCAGCCCGCAGAGCACCGCGATCGATCCCGCTGCGGCGAGCGTCCGCCCGGGCACGCCGGCGACGACGAGCATGCCGCCGATCATCAGGACGAGGGCGATCGTGGTGCCGAGATCCGGCTCGACGACGATCAGCACCGCAAAGAGGCAGGTGAGCATCCCGATCGGCTTCCAGAGCTCGCCGAGCGACCGCGGGGCGCCGTTCCGGGCCAGGTGGGAGGCGGCCCAGAGGAGGAGCGCGAGCTTCGCGAGCTCCGACGGCTGGAACGTCAGCGGGCCGGCGCTGAGCCAGCGCCTGGCGCCGTTGATCTCCGGCGCGACCACGAGCACACCAACGCAGAGCGCGAGCGCGGCCAGCACGAGCGGCGGCGCTAGGTGTCGCAGCTTTCGGTGGTCGAAGCGGGAGGCCGCCACCATCAAACCGACGCCGAGCAGCGCGTAGATCCCTTGCCGCTTCAGAAACGTGATCGGGTCGCCGTTGCCGAGGGCGGCCGCGGCCGACGTGGCGCTGAAGACCATCACCAACCCGAAGGCGACGAGCGCAAGCGTGACGAGGACGAGCAGGCGCTGTTCGAGCTGGCCGGAAGCCTTCACGGTTCGAGGTTCTGTACCAGCCTCCTGAATTCCTCTCCGCGGTGCTCGTAGTCGCGGAACTGGTCGTAGCTCGCGCACGCCGGCGAGAGCAGCACGACCTCCCCCGGCCGCGCCACGCTCGCGGCCTCGGTGAGCGCGCGGTGGAGGGTGACGGAGAGCAGGAACGGCACGTTCTCGTAGGCGAGGCCGACCGCGAGCGGCTCGGCAGCCTCGCCGATCAGATACGCGGTGACGACGTTCGCCTCCGCGACAGCCCGGGAGAGCTCGTCCCAGTTCTCGCCCTTCGGCCGGCCGCCGAGGATCAGATGGAGAGGCGCGTCGTAGGCGAGCAGCGCCCGGCGAGCGGCGGCCGAGTTCGTCGCCTTCGAGTCGTTGACATAGCGGACGCCGCCGAGCTCGGCGACGAGCTCGAGCCGGTGCTCGACCCCCGGGAACGTCCGCAGCGCCGTGGCGATCGCCGCCTCGTCGAGGCCGGCGGCGCGCGCAGCGGCCGTCGCGGCGGCGGCGTTCTCACGGTTGTGGGCGCCGGGGATCAAGGGCTCGGCCGGCAGCTCGTCGTCGGCGGAGAACTCGACCCGTCGTCCGCGGCCCGGGACCGGGCCGAAGCCGCGGGGGACGACCGCCACGTCGTCATCGGTCTGGCTCTCGAAGATTCTCAGCTTCGCCACGCGATACGACTCGAAGTCGCCGTGCCGGTCGAGGTGGTCGGGCTCGAGGTTGAGCAGGACCGCGATGCGCGGCCGGAAGCGCTCGACGTCCTCGAGCTGGAAGCTCGACAGCTCGCAGACGATCCAGGTGTCGGCGGGCACGTCGCCGACGAGCTCGCTCAGCGCCGTGCCGACGTTGCCGGCGGTACGGGCGCCCAGCATCGCGCCGAGCAGCTCCGTCGTCGTCGTCTTCCCGTTCGTGCCGGTGACGCCGAGGATCGGGTTCGGCAGCAGGCGCGACGCCAGCTCGATTTCGCTCCAGACGGGGATCCCGCGCTGCCGTGCCGCCGCGACGAGCGGCGCCTCGCCCGGCACCCCTGGGCTCTTCACGACCACGTCGGCGCCCTCGAGCAGCGAGAGGTCCTCGTCGTTGCCGAGCGTTCGGTCTGCAGCGATGACCTCGGTGCCGCCCGCCTCGAGCGCCGCCTTCGCCGCCCGGCCCGAGCGCGCCAGGCCGAGCACGAGGGCTCGTGTCACAGGCGGAACTGGAGGTAGTAGCGGTAGTAGAGTACGAAGCCGCAGGCCGCGAGGATCGCCGCGACGATCCAGAAGCGGACCATGATCTTCGTCTCCGACCACGCCTTCATCTCGAAGTGGTGGTGGATCGGAGCGATCAGGAAGACGCGGCGGCCCCAGTACTTGAAGCTGACCGTCTGGATCATCACCGAGAGCACCTCGACGACGTAGATCCCTCCGATCAGGAGCAGTAGTGCCTCGGTCCCGGTGACGATCGCGAAGCCGGCCAACGCGCCGCCGAACGCCATCGAGCCCGTGTCGCCCATGAACAGCTCGGCCGGGAAGGCGTTGTACCAGAGGAACCCGATCGCGCCGCCGATCAGCGCCGCGGCCAAGATCGCGAGGTCGAGCAGGAAGTCGGAGCGCTCGGTCGGCACTCCTGAGCGGATGTAGCCGATCACGTTGATGGAGAGGAACGTGAGCAGCGCGATGATCCCGACGCCGGCCGCGAGGCCATCGAGGCCATCCGTGAAGTTGGCGCCGTTCGCGGCGCCGGCGATGACGAGGAAGAGGAAGGGGTAGTAGGCGTACGAGAGCGGGATGTCGACGTTTGCGACCGGGATGTAGATCGAGGTGTCGAGCTGGCTCTGCGCGTGGACTGCGAACCCAACGACGACCGTGATTGCAGCGAGCAGGAGCAGCTTCCACCGGCCCTGGAGCCCGAGCGAGCGGCGGTGTCGAACCTTGATGAAGTCGTCGAGAAAGCCGATGGCGGCGCACGACACCGTGAGGAAGAGGACGGTCAGCGCCGGCAGCGTGAACTTCGAGAGCGCCAGGAACGGGAGCATGGCGCAGAGCAGGATCAGCAGGCCGCCCATGACGGGTGTTCCCTGTTTGACGACGTGCCCGGCGGGGCCGTTCTCGCGGATCGGCTGGCCGAGCTCGTTCCGGCGCAGGAATGCGATGAACTTCGGCCCGATCACGACGGAGACGATCATCGCGATCAGCCCGGCAATGAAGACTCGGACCATTACGCCGTGTCGTTCGCCAGGGTCGTGGCGATGCCTTCGAGGGCGACCGCACGAGAAGCCTTGACGAGCACGGCGTCGCCCGGCTGCACGAGCGCGCGAGCGGCGTCGAGCGCCGAGCCCGCGTCCGGCTCCCAGATCTCAGCGCCGTAGCCGCGTGCGAGCTCGCCGACGGCGATCACCTCGACGCCGAGCTTCGCCGCGAGGCCTGCGACTTCGCGGTGGTGCTGCTCCGCGTGCTCCCCGAGCTCGGCCATGCCGCCGAGGATGGCGATCCGCCGTCTACCCGCCCCACGCTCTGCCAGGTGCCGCAGCGCCGCCTCCATCGAGCTCGGGTTCGCGTTGTACGCGTCGTTGACCACGAACCCGCCACCCGGCAGCGGCAGCTCCTCCCCGCGCCACTTCGAGAGGCGTACCTGCGCCGCGCCTTCCTCGAGCTTGTCCAGCGGCAGGTCCATCGCCTCGTACGCAGTCATCGCCGTCAGCGCGTTCTGGGCCTGGTGACGCGATGTGAGCGGGAAGCGGATCCGCCGCTCGCCGAAGGCGACGTGGGCGCCGTCCTCGCGCAGCTCGACGTCGACCGGCGGAACGCGCAGGACCTCGATGTCGTCGCGGAGATGCGGCTCGAGCTGTGCGGAGGCCGGAACGATCGCGATCCCGTCCGGCGGCAGCGCGGTGACGAGCTCCGCCTTCGAGCGCGCAACACCGTCGACAGAGCCGACGAGCTCGAGGTGGACGGGGCCGACGGCGCTGATCACGCCGACGTGCGGCCGGACGATGTCGCAGAGCGCCTCGATCTGACCGAAGCCGCGCATGCCCATCTCGACGATGCAGAGTTCCGTCTCGGGCTCGAGCCGGCCCAGGGTCAGGGGGACGCCGAGCTCGGCGTTGTAGCTGTCCTCGGTCCAGACGGTGTCCGCCACCGGTGCACAAAGCGCTGCCAGGATGTCCTTCGTCGACGTCTTCCCGGTTGAGCCGGTGACGCCGATGAAGCGCGCGCGGCTGCGGCCGCGGAGGATCCGGCCGACCACCGCCATTGACTCGAACTCGTCTGCCGGCACGAGCGTCGCGGCGCCGCGGCTGCGCGCCTCGCCGACGAACTCGCGCCCGCCGCGGATGGCGACGAAGAGATCGCCGGGACGCACGCGCCGCGAGTCGATCGTCAGGCCTGTCACCTCGCCGGAGCCGGTCAGCTCACCGAGCCCGAGCGCCTCGAGCTCCTCGATCGCGATCGGGATCACGCGCGGAGCGCCTCGCGGGCGACGATGCGGTCGTCGAAGGGGAGCTTCTCGCCATCGACTTCCTGGCCCTGCTCGTGGCCTTTGCCCGCGATCACGACCACGTCTCCCGGCTCGGCCAGCTCGATCCCGCGGCTGATCGCGGAGCGCCGGTCGGCGTCGATCTCGACGTTCGTGCCAGTCCCCTGCAGCACATCCTGGATGATCGCGAGCGGGTCTTCGCCGCGGGGATTGTCGGAGGTGACGATGACGACGTCGGCGAGCTCACGCGCAACTTTTCCCATCAGCGGCCGCTTCTGGCGGTCTCGATCGCCGCCCGCGCCGAAGACGACGATCACGCGGCCGTCGGCGAGCTCGCGGGCGGTTCGGAGCACGTTGTCGAGCGCGTCCGGCTTGTGCGCGTAGTCGACCACGACCGAAAAGGGCTGCCCCTCGTCGACCGCCTCGAACCGGCCGGGCACGCCCTGGAGCGCCGCGATCCCGGCCGCGATCTCGCCCTCGTCCACGTCCAGGAGGATCGCGGCCGCGATCGAGCCGAGCACGTTCTCGAGGTTGAAGCGCCCGCGCAGCCGCGTCTCGATCGGGATGCCGCCCGCGGTGAAGGTGGCGCCTGCGGGGCCGAGCTCGAGGTACTCGGGCCGGATCTCGGCCTCATCCTCCAGCCCGTAGGTGACGAGCGGCGCGCGGCTCACGTCGTGGAGCTCCTGAGCAAGACGCCGACCCCAGAGGTTGCCGATGTTCACCGCCGCGGGCGGCGGGGCGGCACCCGTGAAGAGCCGGCGCTTGGCCGCGAAGTACTCGTCCATCGTCCCGTGGAAGTCGAGGTGGTCCGGGCTCAGGTTCGTAAAGACGAGCGCGTCGAAGCGGACACGATCGAGCCGGTGCAGGACGGACGCGTGTGACGAGGCCTCGAGCGCGACGCTGCGGTTGCCGGCAGTGAGCATCTCGCGGAAGGTGCGCTGAAGATCG
>Ga0126307_10001227_pt1 | contig 16876 bp, 17 predicted proteins | sample Plot28_FD_89955 | JGI IMG/M metagenome (GOLD analysis project Ga0126307, IMG submission 89955) | Serpentine soil microbial communities from UC McLaughlin Reserve, CA, USA - Plot28 | ecosystem: Environmental > Terrestrial > Soil > Grasslands | place: USA: UC McLaughlin Reserve, Lake County... | reverse complement strand
CGCTTTCCCAAGCGCTACTGGCTCTATCGCGGCGTCTGGTCGGCAGCGGAGCTCGAGCAGGCGGTCGAGTCCTACCGCGCCGAGGCGACAGGACCGAGCCGTGGACTGAGCCATGCGGCGTAGGCCTGGGCTTCCCCTGGAGGACTGTGCCGCATGGCTCGCCGAGGCGAGCGGGGAGCCGGCGTCTGGAAGCGCCGTTTTTCGTCCTTAGACTCCACGTGTGGAGCTGCGGGGAAAACACGTAATCCTGCGCGAACTGGAGCCGACGCACGTGGGCCCTCTACTCGCGATTGTCGCCAAGCCTGAGGTGGCCGGCTGGTGGGGGAGCATTCCGGAGGGCTTCCCTCTGGAAGACGAGCCTGAAGCCACGCGCCTGACGATCTTCGCGAACGATGAGATCGCGGGCATGATCCAATTCACCGAAGAATCTGATCCTGACTACCGGCACGCCTGGATCGACATCTTCCTCGACCCGGCTCTGCATCATCGAGGCGTCGGCGTTGATACCGGAACCACTCTGAAGCGTCACCTCCTTGAGCAGCGCGGCCACCATCGCATCACCACCGATCCCGCTCCGGACAACCTCGCCGCGATCCGACTCTGCGAGAAGCTCGGTTTTCGGAGGGTCGGCGTTATGCACGCGTGTTGGCGGGACTCCGCACAAGGTTCGTGGCGCGACTCCCTTCTGATGGAGCTAGTGAAGCTGCCTGCGCTCGAGGGGTGACTACCTCACGCCAGCACGGTCCGGCTGTCCAGTGAGCCAGATAGATCCCTTTCTCACGGAACTCGAGCGGCCCTGACGCCTGCGCAGTCCCCTGAGCAAGTAATTCGCCGCTACGTGGAGCACCACGGCGAGACCCGCGTGCCTGCGTATCACCTGCTGACTACGTGGGCTTTCGATGACTGGACGGACGAGGCCCGCGAGCGCATCGCCGTCGAGCTCGCCAACGCCGGGGTTGTCACCGATCCTGAAGTCGGAGCGCTGGGGGATGGGTCCGAAGTCACACTCGCGCTCGGTCGAGTCCACCCCACCGACACCGGCGTTGAGGCCACAGCCGACCGCGGCGTGTCGCCGAGTGTGACTCGGGCGGTGTGGGCGCTTGCGATCCCCATCCTCTTCGCCGAGGTGGGTGAGGCCCTCACCTACGCGACGGACACCGCCTTTCTAGGCCGTGTGGGGACCAAAGAGCTGGCCGCCATCGGCCTTTCCTACAGCTTCATCGAGCTGCTGGCAGTCCCCGCCTTGGGCGCGGTCGAGGGAATGCAGATCGTCGTTGCGCGTCGGGTGGGAGAAGATCGACGCGACGCCATAGGGCCCACCTTCGCGCGCGTACTGCTGCTGGTGGTCGCCATCTCGTTGGCGCTCTCCGCTGGGTTGACGCTGGGCGCGCCCGCCGCTGCCCCTTTGGTGATCGGGTCCGGGGAGCTGGCGGCGGCAGTCGCCGACTTCCTTCAAATCGCCGCCTTCGGACTGGTACCAATGACGATGAGCTTTGCCTTCAGTTCCTTGTTCGTGGCCCTCGGTAGGCCCCGAGTGCTCATCGGCGCAACCCTCGTGCTCGTCCTGACCAATCTGGCGGGGAGTTATGTGCTGGTTTTGGGCGAGCTGGGCGCCCCGCGGCTGGGAATCCAGGGCGCGGCTTACGCCTTCCTCGCCGCTGAGCTGGCAACGCTCCTGTACCTCGTCATCCACGCGGTTCGCCGCCTTGATCTTCGGAGTCTTGGTGGCCTGGCTCTGGGTCGTGTTCCGGCTCCAGTGTTCGGTCCCCTCCTTCGCCTGTCGGCGCCTATGGTCCTGCTGTTCTTTGTACTGGAGGGGCAGTGGCTCGCTTTCTTCCTGATTGTCGAGCGAGTGGGCCCCGACGAGCTCGCCAGCTCGAGCATCGTCTACGCCTGCGTCGCGGTGCTCGTCATCCCGGCCTTGGCCTTCGGAGAGACCGCCTACACGCTCGTGAGCAAGCTCATCGGCCGAGGGCGGTCTGACGAGATCGGCAGTCTGATGCGCAGGGTCGTACTCCTGGCGTACCTCGTAACTGCCCCCTTGCTCGTGATTACCCTCGCGCTTCCCGACGTGGCACTATCGGTCTTCACGTCCGACCCTTCGTCGGTACCAGGCGCGCGGGCCACACTCCAAGTGGCGGCGGTTGCGCTGCTCGTTGTCATCCCGGCCCAGTCGTGGCTGGGGGCGCTAGTCGGCACGGGTGATACCGACATCGCCTTGCTCATCGAGCTACTGTCGACCGCCGTACTGCTGGCCAGCGCGGCGTTGATCGGGCTGCAGCTGGACCTGGAGCTCCCCTACATCTGGCTCTCGCTGCTGGCGGGCGCCGTCGTCACGCTGCTCGCCGCGTACCTCTTCGTACGGGGCGGGCGGTGGAGACGCGCCAATGTGTGACGCGGACGCCAGGGCGCGCGACGCCGGAGAGCGCGTCGCCCCTTGCCCTCGCCGGTATGCCGCGTGAGCTCACGGACCGGCTCGGCGAAAACCAGGTCCGCCTCGCCTAGTCGGGCTGCCCAGATTTGAACTGGGGACCTCTCCGACCCGAACGGAGCGCGCTACCAGACTGCGCCACAGCCCGTGTGGTGCAGAAGGGGAGGGTATCGGGGGCAGACCCTGCCGAACGTGAGGTGCCCGGCCGGCCGGCGCCCGGCCCGCTCCCCCGCTAGGCGGCCTGCTTCTCGGAGTCGATCGCGCGGCGCAGGGCTTCCTCGATTCCGATCGGCTCGACGTCGAACAGCTTCATCGGCTCGGGGTCGGTGACCACGGTCTCGGTGGCCAATCCCTCCACCAGCGGCTTGGCCACGCCCGCGTCCACCGGGGTGACGAGGCCGATCCACAGCGACGAGAGGGTCGGCGTGAGGACGGGCACCGGCAGCTTGGGTCGCGGCCTGCGACCGAGCGCCTCCGCCATGCGGTCGAGCATGTCCTTGTAGGAGAGGACGTCGGGGCCGCCGATCTGGATCTCGCGCGCGCGTGAGTCCTCGACGGAGGGCGCCTGCGAGAGGAAGGAGACCACGTCCTCCCCGTCGATCGGCTGCGTGGGCGTGTCCAGCCACGAGGGGGCGATCATCACCGGGAGCCGCTTCACCAGGTAGCGCAGCGTCTTGTAGGACTCGCTTCCCGAGCCGACCACCATGGCCGCGCGGAAGTAGGTGAGGTCCGGGCCCTCCTCGCCGAGGATCTCGCCGGTCTCGTGGCGGCTGCGCAGATGCTCGGAGGAGGGGTTCTCGCCCAGGCCCCCGAGGTAGACCATCCGGTCCACGCCCTCGCGCTTCATGGTCCGCGCGAAGTTGCGGGCTGTCTCGCGCTCGCGCTCGGCGAAGCTCTTGTCCGAGCCGCGCCCCATGCCGTGCACGAGGTAGTAGGCCACGTCGACGTCCTGGCCGGCGCCGGCCAGGCTGTCGGCGTTCAGGACGTCTCCCTCGTGCAGGTCGGCGCCGGCGTCGGCCAGGTGCTGGGCGCGCCCGGAGTCGCGCACCAGGCAGCGGACCTCCGTCCCCTCGCCGAGGAGCCTGCGAGCCAGAAGCCCGCCCACGAAGCCGGTGGCGCCGGTCACCAGTGCACGCATGCCAGGTCTACGTGCCCAGGACCACCGGCGCTCACGCGTGCTGCTCGGCCGGCGTACGCTCGGCCTGCGCTCCGGTGCTAGCCGATCGAGACCGTTGGCGAGCCCAGCGGGCCCAGCCCGACCTGCACGCGCTCGCCGCGCCGCACCGGCTGCGGCGGCGTCAGCGACCCGGCGATGATCACGTCGCCGCTTCGCAGCTCCTCGCCGGTCTCGGCCAGGAGGCGGCCCACCAGCTCGACGACGTCGGAGAAGTGGGGCGGCGCCTCGCCCGAGGCGCGCACCTCCTCGTCTATACGGACCTCGGCATCCAGGCCGGCGGGCATCGAGGGCTGGGCCTCGGCCAGGACGAAGCCGCGGTGAAAGACGTTTATGGCCACGATCTCCTCCACGTCCGGTGGCGCCGCCCCGGTGTCGACGATCTCGATGGCCGCCCCGTAGCCGGCGATCTCCCCGTTCACGCCCATGTGCACCGCCACCTCGGGCTCGACCCGCAGCTCGGTCGCCGAGGCGCCGTCGAAGGTCGCGCCCTCCTCGAGCTGGGTCGCTGTCGTGAGGTGGCCGATCACCGGCTCCCGCAGGCCGAGCTTGCGCTGGATCTCGGGCACGTTGAGACCGATCTTCCAGCCGATGCGGTCCGCGCCCGCGTCCAGGGTCCGGCGCCACTCGGCGAGCTGTTCGACCAACGCGGCGACGATGCGAGGGTCGGACTCCGGCACGGGGGCGTACGCTACCCGCCGTGACGAGGGCTGGACAGACCGTGCTCATCACCGGCTGCTCGTCGGGAATCGGCCGGGCGACCGCCGAGCACCTCTCGAGCGGGGGGCACACCGTGTACGCCACGGCACGCCGGCTCGAGTCGCTCGACGGTCTGGAGCGCAGCGGCTGCAAGAAGCTTGCGCTGGACGTGACCGACGAGTCCTCCATGTCCGCCGCCGTGCGGTCGGTGGGGGAGGCCGAGGGCGGCATCGACGCCCTGGTCAACAACGCCGGCTACAGCCAGAACGGGGCGGTCGAGTCCATCCCGCTCGACTCGATCCGCGCTCAGTTCGAGACCAACGTCTTCGGGCTCATCCGCATGAGCCAGCTGGTCCTGCCCGGAATGCGCGAGCGCCGCAGCGGCCGCATCGTGAACATCGGCTCGATGGGAGGGCGCTTCACCTTCCCGGGCGGCGGCATCTACCACGCCACCAAGCACGCCGTGGAGGCGATCTCCGACGCCATGCGCTTCGAGTCCGCCGGGTTCGGCGTGCAGGTGGTGCTGCTCGAGCCGGGCCTGATCAAGACCGAGTTCGGCGCCACCTCGGTGGACTCCATCGAAGCGGCCGACGACGGCGTCTACGGCGAGTTCAACGAGGCGGTCGGCGCGGCCACCGCCAAGGCCTACGAAGGCCCCTTCGGCAAGCTCGGCGGCGGCCCCGAGGCGGTGGCAAAGGTCGTCGAGAAGGCGCTCACCGCGAAGCGGCCGCGGGCGCGGTACACCGTGACCCCCTCCGCTCGGGTCTTCCTGACACAGCGGGCGCTGTTGCCCGACGCCCTCTGGGACCGCATGGTGGGAACGACGTTCCCTCGTCCCGGCAACTGAAAGGAGAATCAGCTTGGCCTACTTCAAGGATGCCGACGAGGTCTACAGCTTCATCGGGAAGCTGTTCCAGGACCTGGCCGAGGACGAAGAGCTCGCGCCCAGGTTCCGTAAGGCGAACACGGTGGTCCAGTACGCCTACCGCGACCCGGACTCCGTCATCACCGTTCAGCTCAAGGAGGGAGAGGACGGCCGGGTGGACTTCGGCGATACCGACATGGATCCCGAGGTGGTCATGTCGATGGACGCCGACACCGCGCACCGATTCTGGCTGGGCAAGGTCAACGTGACAGTCGCCCTGGCCCGCGGCCAGATGAAGGCCAAGGGCCCCGTGGCGAAGATCCTCAAGCTGGTGCCCCTGGTAAAGCCGGTGTTCCCCAAGTACCGCGCCATGCTCGAGGAGGCGGGTCGGCAGGACCTGATCGAGGCGTCGTGATGGCGAGGAGCGCAGCCCCAGCATCGGTGGGGCGAGCACCCAGCCATGAGTGACGTCGGCGAGGCGCTGGGGGCCCGCCATATGGCGGGCTTCAAGGACTTCTTCCAGTACGCGTCGTCCACCCGCGTGGTGGCCGGCCGGGACCTGCTCTCGGGCACCGGCTTCGAGATGGGCAAGGAGGGCTCGCACCGCGTCTGGGTGGTGACCGACAAGGTGATCCGCGAGACGGGTCTGGTCGACCGCGTGGAGGCCGGCGTGGCCGACGGCGGCCTCGAGGTGGCCGGCGTGTTCGACGACGTGCCGCAGGACTCCTCGACCGATGTGGTCGACCGCTGCGCCGCCGAGGCGCGCGAGGCCGGGGCGGACTCCTTCCTGGCGGTGGGCGGCGGCTCGGTGCTCGACACGGCCAAGATCGCCGACACGGTCTTCAGCCAGGGCGGCAACGCGGCGGAGAAGGAGGGCTTCTTTCTCATGGACCGCGAGGACGACGGCATGGGCGCGCCGCTCCCGATCGCCCCGCTGGGCGGCATCCCGACAACGGCGGGCACCGGCTCCGAGGTCTCGATGGGGGCGATCGTCAAGGACCCCGAGCGCAAGGTGAAGCTCGAGATCGCAGACTTCCCGCTCTTCCCCCGGCTGGCCATCCTCGACCCCGAGGCCACCAGGACGCTGCCCCCGAAGATCGCCGCGGCCACCGGCATGGACGCCCTGACCCACGCCATCGAGAGCTACGTGGCGCTCGAGTGGAATCCCTTCCAGGAGAGCCGCTCGTTGGGGGCGCTGCGGCTCATCCGCGAGAACCTGCGGCGGGCGGTCGAGGACGGGCCGAGCGACGAGGAGGCGCGGGGCAACATGCTCGTGGCCGCCTCGATGGCCATCGCCATCGAGCTGGGCTCCGCCCATGCCATGTCGCACCCCTGCGGCGCGCAGTTCGCCGTACCGCACGGCGTGGCCAACGCGATCAACCTCCCCCACGTGATCCGCTTCAACGCCGAGGCGGGCGACGACGTGGCCGACCGCTACCGCGACGTCTGCGAGGCGCTGGGGGTGGAGAGCGGCGGCTCGGCCGCGACGGTCGGCGACAACCTCGCCTCCCACGTGACGGGGCTGGTGGAGGGCCTCGGCCTGCCCACCCGCCTCTCGCAGGTGGGCGTTCCCGAGGACGGCATCCCGGCCCTCGTGGAGGGCGCAATGGGCGACGGCCTGTCGCTGATGAACCCCCGCGAGCCCTCCGAGGAGGACTACGAGCGCCTCTACCACGCGGCCTTGTAGTTCGAGCGCGCGGTGCCCGGCCGGCCAGACGCCCGGCCGGCCTCTCCGCTACTAAGCCGCCTGCAGCTCCACCGCCCTGACCGGCGGGGGGGTCAGGGCCGCTGCGGTGATGACCAGCACGAAGGCGGTCAGCCGCAGCACCAGGGCGAATGGATCATCGGGAAGCGGCTCACCGAAGACGATCGGCCCCGCGGCGATCGTGACGACGTTGGCCGCTGCGCTGGTCACCGCGATGACCGGCACCGCGTCGCCGACCTGGAGGCTGCGGGCCGAGACCGCCAGGCCGATCAGCGACGCCACGAGGATGAACAGGGCGAGCGGGTGGACGAGCACGGCCAGCGCGCCGTCGTCGAGCCGGCCCGAAAGCGCCTTGATCGAGACGTCGGAGGCGCCCCAGATGAGCCCCGCGGCCGCGCCCAGCAGCGCTCCGCCGCGTGCGCTGTCGCCGGCGAGCCGAGCGACGGTCAGCCCCCCTCCCGCCGCCAGCCCGGCGTAGAGGATCAGCGTCCCCGGCTCGTAGTCGTTGTGGGCCTGGCTGGCGGTGCCCTCGAGCGTCGCGGCGAGGAAGGCCAGCCCGGCGGCGGTCAGCGCCACGCCGATCCACTCGCGCCGGGTCACGGTGAAGCCGAACAGGCGGTCGGCCACAACGGTCAGCAGTACAAGGCCGCCGGCGATCACCGTCTGCACCAGCGAGATCGGCGCCAGCGAGAGCGCGGCGACGTGAAATCCCCACGAGCCTGTCGCGACCGCGATGCCCAGCGCGTACCAGGGGGAGCGGAAGAGCGCGATGGACGTGCTGATCGGCCGCCGCGCCTCCACCGGCGGCGACTCGACCGCGCCGCGGTGCTTGTAGAGGAAGCCGACGATTGAGGTGAAGGCGGTCAGGAGGGCCAGCAGCAGGCCCACCTGAACCCCAAGGGTCATCCCGCGCCCGCTTCCTCGTAGCCCTCCTCGCCCGGCATGAGCACCTGCGCCACGCCGCCCTCGAGCACCACGCGCGGCTCCACCGGCATGACCTTGCGGCGGCGTGCGGACTCCAGCGCCCCCTCCACCGAGGCGTGCTCGGCCAGCTGCTCCAGGTGCTTGATCGTGGGAAAGACGAGCAGCAGCTCCTCGCGCGCCCCGGCGTCGAGGGCCTCCCGGGGGCGCAGCCAGCGGAAGTCCACGCACTCGGTCCCGTCGACCTCGGGCTGGGCACCCTCGGGGGCGCGCGCCACGAAGAAGTGGGTGTCGAAGCGAACCTTGACCTGGGCAGGCGTGATCCAGCGCGACCAGCGCGCCAGCTCGGCGTCGGGGGGCAGGCGCAGGCCGGCCTCCTCGAGCAGCTCGCGGCGGGCGGCGTCGCCCTCATCGGCGTCGCCCTCGCCGAGCGAGCCCCCGGGGAAGACCCAGGCGCCGCCCATGAATCGCTGCTCAGGGTTGCGCTGGACGAGGAGCACCTCGGGTCCTTCGAAACCGTCGCGCAGGAGGATCAGCGAGGCGGCCTCGCGGGCGTCTGCGACCTCACCCTGGTTCAGCTCCTCACCGGGGCCTGGACGGTCGGTGCGCATCGGGCGAGCGTAGCGGCGGGGCGAGGCGGTACCCTTCCGCCGCCGTGAGCGAGACCGCGACCCAGCAACAGTGGATCTGCAGCTCCTGCGGGTTCATCTACGACCCCGAGGAGGGGGACCCGGACGGGGGCATCCCCGCAGGCACGGCCTTCGAGGACATCCCCGACGATTGGTTCTGCCCGGTCTGCGGGGCGCGCAAGAGGGACTTCGAGAAGTTCGACGGCTGACCGGCGCGGGTGGCAAAGCCACCACAGCGACCGGGGCGCCCGCGCCAGGCGCGCTCTCTCGAACTCAGCGCTCGTACTTGATGAACGAGGTGCGGCGGGCCACCTGGTCGTACAGCGAGCGCGCCGCGCCGTTGTACTCCTGGGTGTGCCAGTAGACCCGGACCGCGCCGCGGGCGTTCGCCTCGGTCGACACCGCCTCGATCAGCGCGGTTCCCAGGTCTGTCCCGCGGGCGCCTCGGTCGACGAACAGGTCCTCCAGGTAGCAGTAGCTCGCGGTGGTCCAGGTGGAGGGATGAAGCAAACAATGGGCGAAGCCCGCCACCCGGCCGTCGTGCTCGGCCACCAGCCCGAACATCTCCTCGCCCGCGCACAGCCGCGTGAACGTGAGCTCGGTGACCTCCGGCTCCGCGCGGTGGCGGTAGAAGGAGTTGTAGTCCTCCCACAGCGGCACCCAGCCCGCGCGGTCGGGCTCGGCGAGCGGCCTGACCGTCAAGCCGCCGCGGCGAGCGACCGGGCGCCGGTGGCCGCGGCGATGGCCTCGGCGGTAACGGCCAGGAGGCGGCGCAGGTCCTGCTCGGACATCGACAGCGGCGGCATGAGGATCACCACGTCGCCGAGCGGGCGAACGATCGCCCCCCGGCGACGGGCCTCGAGGGTGACCTGGTGGCCGATGCGGTCGCTGAGCTCGTAGCCCTCGATCTCGATCCCCACCATCAGCCCCACCTGGCGGATCTCGCGCACGGCGGGGAGATCGCTGACCGACTCGAGCAGGCGCGACAGCAGGCCGATCTTCGGCGCCAGTCGCTCGAGCGTGCGCTCCTCCTCGAAGACCTCGAGGCAGGCCAGCGCCGCGGCGCAGGCCAGCGGGTTGCCCGTGTAGGTGTGGCCGTGGAAGAAGGTGCGCAGGTCCTCGTGGTGGCCGAGGAAGCCCTCGTAGATGCGCTCGGTTGCCAGCGTGGCGGCCAGCGGCAGGTAGCCGCCGGTGATGCCCTTGGCGAGGCAGAGGAAGTCCGGGGCCACGTCCTCGTGCTCGCAGGCGAACATCCTGCCGGTGCGGCCGAAGCCCACGGCGACCTCGTCGCAGATCAGGAGCACCCCGTGGCGGTCACAGAGCTCGCGCACCGCGCGCAGATAGCCCGGCGGGTGGGTGAGCATCCCGGCCGCGCCCTGCACCAGCGGCTCGACGATGACCGCCGCCACCTCGTGGCCGTGCTCGGCCAGGAGCCGCTCCATGTCGCCGGCGTCGCCGGGCTCGGCCAGGAGCGTGTCGAACAGCAGCGGGCGGTAGAGCGAGTGGAACAGCTCGATCCCGCCGACCGAGACCGAGCCGACGGTGTCGCCGTGGTAGGCGTCGCGCAGGGCGATGAACTTGTCGCGCCGCTCGTCGCCGCGCTGGCGCCACCACTGGAATGCCATCTTCAGCGCGATCTCGGTGGCCGTGGACCCGCTGTCGGAGTAGAAGACCCGTGTCAGGCCCGGCGGGGAGAGGTCGACCAGCTTGCGCGCCAGCCGGATGGCCGCGGGATGGCTGAGCCCGAGCATCGTGGAGTGGGCCACGCGCGAGAGCTGGTCGCGCACGGCGGAGTCGATGCGCGGGTGGCGGTGGCCGTGCACGTTGCACCACAGCGAGGAGACCCCGTCGAGGTAGCGCCGGCCTTCGGTGTCGACCAGCTCGCAGCCCCGGGCCCGGTCGACGATGAGCGGCTCCTCGGCCGCCCAGCCCTGCTGCTGGGTGAAGGGGTGCCAGAGGCACGCGCGGTCATCGCGGACGAGCGCTGCGTGCTCGGATTCCACGGCGCGACCGTAGCTACGCTCCCGGTCAGAATGCCGCCCCTTTCCTTGCTCGTCTTCGTGGTGGGGACGGGCTCGCTAGGCGCCGAGATCGCGGCGGTTCGGCTGCTCAGTCCCTACTTCGGCGCGTCCACCGTGGTGTGGGCCAACACCATCGGCGTGGTGCTCGTGGCCCTGTCGGTGGGCTACTGGCTCGGCGGCCGCATGGCCGACCGTCGGCCAGACATGCGGGGCCTGTGCCTGCTGAGCCTGACAGCCGCCGTGCTGCTCGCGCTGGTGCCCTTCGCGGCCGATCCGCTGCTGGGCCTGGCGGTCGACGCCCTGGACACGATCTCCGCCGGCGCCTTCTTCGGCTCGCTGATCGCCGTGCTCGTGCTGGTGGCGGTGCCCGTGCTGCTGCTCGGCGCGGTCTCGCCCTACGCGATCCGCCTCGCGGTCTCCAGCGTGGAGGAGGCGGGCACCGTGGCGGGGCGCCTGTACGCGCTGTCCACGGCCGGCTCGCTGGTGGGAACGCTGCTCTCGGCACTGCTGTTCATCCCTCTGATCGGCACCCGGCGTACCTTCCTGGTCTTCGCGCTGGCCATCGCGATCATGGCCGTGCTCGGGCTGCGGCCCGTGCGCCGTTACGCGCTCGCCCCGGCGGCGATCGTCGTGCTCATGGCTCTGCCCGTGGGCGCGCTGAAGGCGGAGACCGACAAAGGCCGGGTCATCTACGAGACGGACACCGAGTACCAGTACGCCCGCGTGATCGAGAGCCCGACGGGCAAGCGCTACCTCGAGCTCAACGAGGGCCAGGCCCAGCACTCGGTCTATGCCCCCGACACGGTGCTGACCGGTGACGTCTGGGACGGGCACCTGGTGCTCCCTTTTGCGGGGCGCTCGCGCGCGCCTGCGCGTGTGGCCATCCTCGGCAACGCGGCGGGCACCACCTCGCGCGCCTACGAGCGCTTCTTCCCGCGCACGCGCGTGGACGGTGTGGAGATCGACCCCGAGCTGTCGGAGATCGGCCGCCGCTACTTCGACATGAACAATCCCCGGCTGCGCCTCTTCCACGAGGACGCCCGGCCCTTCCTGCGCCGGATCGACGCACGCTACGACGTCATCTCCGTGGACGCCTATCGCCAGCCCTACATCCCCTTCTACCTGACCACGCGCGAGTTCTTCGAGCTGGCCCGCGACCGCCTGGCGCCCGACGGCGTCCTGGTGGTCAACGCCGGGCACCCCGAGGGCCAGGACGAGCTCGAGAAGGTGCTCAGCGCGACCATGGGCGAGGTCTTCACGCACCTGATGCGCGACCCGATCGAGCCCACCAATACGCTCATCGTGGCGTCGCGGCGACCGCTCTCGGTCAAGCGCCTGCGCGATGCCGACGTCCCACCGGGGCTGCGCCGGACCGCACTGCACGCCTCGTTCCGCGTGGGGCCACGCCTGCGCGGCGGCCGGGTCTACACCGACGACAAGGCGCCGGTGGAGTGGCTCATCGACAAGTCGATCGTCGATTACGCAGCCGGCGACCGGTGACACCCGCATCCGGCGATTGTCGCCACCCCTCCGAGCGAGTACGGTGGCCCAAAGAGGAGGAGATATGAGCTTTCGCAAGTACGAGTTGGGGCCCTACGAGGACATGGTTCGCAACCACTCGTGGGACGTGCCGGAGCGCTACAACATCGCCCACGACGTGTGCGACAAGCACGACCCCGACCGCCTCGCGATGGTCTGGGAGGACTACAACGGCGACGAGCGGCGCGTGACGTTCGGCGAGCTGCAGGACCTGTCCAACAAGTTCGCCAACGTCCTGGAATCCGAGGGGGTCGAGCGCGAGGACCGCGTGGCCACGCTGCTGCCCTCGCTGCCCGAGACCGCCGCGGTCTTCATCGGCACCTACAAGCGCGGCGCCATCCTCCTGTCGATGTCGGTCCTCTACGGCGACGAGGGCATCGAGCATCGCCTGCGCGACTCAGGTGCCAAGGTCCTGGTGACGGACACCGAGAACGTCGGCCGCATCCCGGAGGGGATCGTCGAGACCGTGCTGGTGATGGGCGACGGCCTCGAGGAGAAGATGGAGGGCGCCTCGGCCGACTACGAGATCGCCGACACCTCGTCCGAGGACCCGGCGCAGCTCTACTACTCCTCGGGTACCACGGGCAAGGCGAAGGGCATCCTGCACGCGCACCGCTACCTGTTGGGTCACGAGGAATTCGAGTTCTGCCACGACGTGCGCGACGGCGAGCTGTTCCACGGCATGGGCGAATGGGCCTGGGCGGCGGGCATCTGTCCGTTGCTGGGGCCGTGGCGCTACGGCTGCGTGGCGCTCGTCTACGCGCGCAAGGGCGGCTTCGACCCCCACGAGCAGCTGCGCTTCCTGTCCAAGCACGGGGTGCAGAACATGTTCACCACGCCCACCGCGCTGCGCGCGATGACCGCGGTGGAGGACGCGAGCACGAGGTACCCGCTGCCCGAGCTGCGCGTCGTGTGCTCGGCCGGCGAGCCGCTGAACCCGGAGGTCATCCGCTGGTTTCGCAACCAGTACGGGCTCACCGTGCTCGACTACTACGGGCTCACCGAGAGCTACCCGCTGTGCGGCAACTTCCCGGGCATCGAGGTCCGCGAGGGGTCGATGGGGCGGCCGATGCCGGGCTGGGAGGTCAAGATCCTCGACGAGGACGAGCACGAGGTGCCGGTGGGCGAGCGCGGGGAGATCTGCCTGCGGGCCCGATCGAACCCGCACTACCCGATCGGCTACTGGAACCGGCCCGAGGACACCGATGCGGACTTCGGGGGCCAGTGGTTCCACACCAAGGACGCCGCCCAGCTCGACGAGGACGGCTACGTCTGGTACGCCGGCCGCGCCGACGACGTGATCATCTCCGCCGGCTACCGCATCGGGCCGTTCGAGGTGGAGTCGGCCTGCGTCGAGCACCCGGCGGTCAAGGAGGCCGCGGCGGTGGCCTCACCAGACCCCCTGCGCGGCGACCTGGTCAAGGCGTTCGTCGTGCTTGCTGCGGGCAACGAGCCCAGCGACCAGGTGGCCGACGAGATCAAGCGGTTCGTACGCGAGCGCCACTCGGCCTACGCCTATCCGCGCGAGGTCGAGTTCGTCGACGACCTGCCCAAGACGCTGACGGGCAAGATCCGCCGCATCGAGCTGCGCGAGGCCGAGCGCCAGAAGAAGCAGCAAGCCGCGCCGACCTAGGCCGGTGCGGGCCGTGCCGGGGGCGGGCGCGCATCACGGACGCGCTCCGGAGAGGCGTCAGCCGGCTGACGAGTCCCCGAGCGGGCCGCCCGCCTCTCCGCTCAGAGGACCGGCAGCAGCGGGATGTCGTAGAGGACCGCCCAGAGCACGAAGCCCGTGATCGCCGCCACGGCGATCACCGCGGCCGTGACCTTCTCGGCCGTCGAGGCGCGCTGGGCCCGGGCCTTGGCCTTGTCGGACCAGATGATCACCCGTTCCAGCAGGCGCTCGGCAGGCTGGAACTCGAGGGCCAGGAGGCCGAGCCCGAGCAGGATCACGACGAAGCCGGGGCCGGGGACGCCGGGGCCGCTGAGCACGATCCCGGCGAGGACCAGGACGATCCCGACCACGACGCTGCCCGCCCGGTAGACCTTGCTGCGCTCCTTCTGCTTGGCCTTGCGCTCCTGCAGGCGCTTGAGCATCTCCGGCATGTCCTCGCGCGAGGCGTACTCCGGCGGCGTCTGGTTGGCGGGCGTCTCCTCGGTGCTCATCGCGGGGGAGTGTGACGAAGCCACGCGTCCAGCGGGAGGAGCGAGCCCGCCTCGGCGAGGCCCTCGGACGTGGTGGGAGGCAGCCCGTGCACGGGGACGGCGCCCAGGCGCTCGATCGTCTCGCGGTTGGAGCGCTCGATCACGTCCGGCTGGTCGGGCCAGGGCGTGAGCACCACCGCCAGCACCTCCAGCCCCGCGCGGCGCGCGGCCTCCAGCGTGAGCAGCGTGTGATTGATCGTGCCCAGGCCCGGCTGGGCTGCCACCACCAGCGGGAGGCCGAGCCGGACGCAGAGGTCGCGGACCGAGAAGTCCTCGGCGAGGGGCACCAGGAGGCCGCCGACGCCCTCCACCACCAACGGCTCCCCGGGCGGCGGCACCAGCTCCTCGGGATCGACGTCGCCCGCCAGGTGCGGCGCGGCGGCAAGCCCGAAGCGGTAGGGGGAGACGTCCTCCGGGCGCTGTCCGGTGACCGAGGCCAGCAGCTCGTGGTCGGGCGGCCACTCGCCCGGCTCGTCGTCGAGGCCGGTCACGACCGGCTTGAACGCGACCACCCGCTCACCGCGGGCGACCAGCGTCGCGCAGATCGAAGCCGCCAGGACGCTCTTGCCGACGTCCGTGTCGGTGCCGGCTACGAAGAGCCCGGCCAGCTCAGGCGGCGTCGGCGAGGTGGTCGAAGATGCCCGACCGCGGCGGGGCGGCGGCGGCCGGCAGCTTCGGCACGGCCGCCGCGAGGGTCCGGGCCGCCTCGCGCAGCTCGGACTTGGTGTGCGAGGCCATCACCGACAGCCGTAGCCGCGAGGTTCCCTCGGGCACGGTCGGCGGCCTGATGGACTGGGCGAAGACCCCCTCCGACAGGGCCTTCTCCGCGGCACCCACCGCGGCGTCGGGGCCACCGATGACGAGAGGCACGATCGGCGTGTCCTCCCCCGGAGCGGTGAGCCCTTCAGCCCGGAGCGCCTCGCGCAGCACGCGGGCATTTCGCTGAAGCTTCTCCACGCGTCGCGGCTGCTCGCGCAGCAGCTCGAGCCCGGCCATGGCGGCGCCCACCGCGGGAGGCGGCAAGGCGGTGGAGAAGATGAGGGAGCGGGCGGTGTTCACGAGGTAGCGCGTCATGCGCCTCTCGCAGCACACGTAGGCCCCGTAGGAGCCGAGGGCCTTGCCCAGCGTTCCGATGGTCACGTCGACCGCCTCCTCGACTCCCGCGGCGGCGGCCGCGCCGCGCCCGTCGGGGCCGGTGGTGCCCAGTCCGTGCGCCTCGTCGACCACCAGGAGCGCGCCGAAGCGCTGCGCCAGCTCGGCGATCTCCACCAGCGGAGCGACGTCGCCGTCCATGGAGAAGACCCCGTCGGTGACGATGACCTTGCCCCGCTCGCCGGCCTGCCGCAGCCCCCAGGCGAGCTGGTCGGCGTCGAGGTGGTCGTAGACGAAGCTCTCGGCGCCCGACAGCCGGCAGCCGTCGATGATGCTCGCGTGATTGAGGCGGTCGGAGAAGACCACGTCCTCGGGGCGCGCCAGCGCCGAGATCACGCCGAGGTTGGCCAGGTAGCCCGAGCCGAAGAGCAGCGCGGCCTCCGAGCCCTCGAAGTCGGCCAAGCGCTCCTCGAGACGCCGGTGGATGCGCATCGTCCCCGACACGAGTCGCGAGGCCCCGGCGCCGGCGCCGTAGCGCAGCGCGGCCTCCGCCGCGGCCTCGCGCACGCGCGGATGGTCGGCCAGCCCGAGGTAGTTGTTCGAGCACAGCAGCAGGACGGGCTGGCCGTCGAGCAGCACGCGCGGGCCCTGCGGTCCGGAGATCAGCCGCATCCGGCGCATGAGCCCGCGGTCGCGGATCTCATCCAGCCGGCGGTCGATCTCGTCGATCACGCGGCCTCGCGACCCTCCGGCTCGACGCGCACGATCTCCGGCCGGGGCTGGACCTTCCGCTTGGGGATCCGCCGCAGCTGCCGCTCGGGGTTCCAGAAGTTCGCCTCGTCCTGGCTGTCGATCAGGTCGTCGACGGGGGTCCTAGGGGCCTCGCCCTCGAGCCAGCCCGAGCGGTTGTCGGGACGCGGGTTGGACCCGTTGTCCTCCTGGCGGGCCACGTTGAGACCGAGCTCCTCGAACATCGCGCGGTCGTCCTCGGGCTCGGAGCCGAGGGTGGTGAGGAAGTTGCCGATCATCACGCCGTTGAGGCCCGCCTTGACGGCGAGGGGCTGCAGCTCGCCCAGGTTCTCCACCCGTCCGCCGCAGAGACGGAAGAGGGCCCCGGGGATGATCAGCCGGAAGATCGCGATCCACTTCACGGCGTCCCATGGGTCCATATGGTCGCGGTCGCCGAACTTGGTGCCCGCGCGCGGGTTGAGCAGGTTGATCGGGACGCTGGTGGGGTCGATCTTCGCGAGCTCGAAGGCCATCTCCACGCGCTGCTCTCGCGTCTCGCCCAGGTTGAGGATGCCGCCCACGCAGGTCTCCAGCCCGGCTTCGCGGACCGCGTCGATCGTGCGCAGCCGGCCCTCGTAGCGCACGGTGGTTGAGACCTCCGGGTAGTAGCTCTCGGCGGTCTCGACGTTGTGGTGGACGCGCTGGATGCCGGCTTCGCGCAACGACTTGGCGCGCTCGGCGGAGAGGTGGCCGACCGAGGCGCAGCGCTTGAGGTTGGTGTGCTGGGCCACCAGCCTCGCGCCCTCGAGCACGTTGCCGAAGTCGCGCTTGGACAGGCCCTGGCCCTGGGTGACCATGCAGAAGCGGTG
>Ga0126307_10001226_pt1 | contig 16893 bp, 14 predicted proteins | sample Plot28_FD_89955 | JGI IMG/M metagenome (GOLD analysis project Ga0126307, IMG submission 89955) | Serpentine soil microbial communities from UC McLaughlin Reserve, CA, USA - Plot28 | ecosystem: Environmental > Terrestrial > Soil > Grasslands | place: USA: UC McLaughlin Reserve, Lake County... | reverse complement strand
GCGGGCTCGCCGGCACTCTGCTCCGCCGTGGCGGGGAGCGGATTCTCGTCGACTGCGGCGAGGGGACGCAGCGCCAGCTTCTTCGCTCTTCGGTGGGCCTCGTCGAGCTTCCCGAGATCTTCCTGACCCACTACCACGCCGACCACTACCTCGGCCTGCCGGGCATGCTGAAGACCTTCGCACTCAGGGGCCGCGAGGTGCCGCTGACTGTCTACGGCCCGCCCGGGCTCAACGAGCTCTTCGGCATCCTGCGCCGTGTCTTCGGGCGGTTGAGCTACGAGCTGACCCTCGTCGAGCTCCGGCCGGGCGAGGGCGTCGCGAGGGAGGACTACCGGATCGAGGCGTTCGCGGTCGAGCACGGGGTGTCGGCGAACGGATACGCGCTCGTCGAGGAGGCCCGCCCGGGCCGCTTCGACCTCGAGGAGGCGAAGCGTCTCGGCGTCCCGGAAGGGCCGCTCTTCGGGAGGCTCCAAGGCGGTGAGGCCGTGGACCTCTCCGATGGGGCCACGGTGAGCCCCGAGCAGGTGCTCGGCCCCGCACGACACGGGAGGAAGGTCGTCCTCGCGGGCGACACGAGGTCCGCCGACTCCGTCCTGGCGGCGGCGAGGGATGCGGACGTCCTCGTCCACGAAGCGACGTTCTCGGTCGAAGAGCGCGAGCGCGCCGCGGAGACGCTGCACGCCACCGCGACGAGCGCGGCCGAGCTTGCGCTTGCAGCCGGGGTGCGCCTGCTCGCCCTCACCCACCTCTCAAACCGCTATTTCGGGCCGGAGATCGTCCGCGAGGCGCGCACTGTTTTTCCCGAAACGGTCGTTCCGAAGGACTTCGATATCATCGACGTCCGCTTCCCGGAGCGGGGTGGGCCCCGGCTCGTGAAGGGCGGGGCGTTGGGCCGGCAGGAGGAGGGGGAGCCGCATGACAAGGATGGTTCAGGCGATCATGGCGAGCGACCTCGCGGAGGCGGAGGAGATTCAAACGATCCTGCGCTCCGCGGGGATCCAGTCGGAGCTCGAGTCGGCCGTCGAGACGCATCCGACGGCGCTCGCTGACGCGCCCCAGAAGGTGCTCGTCCCGGAAGGTTCGCTCGAGGCGGCACAGGACGCCATCGAGGCGATGACCGACCCGGATGAGCTCATCGGCGGACGCTAGCCCGGCCGCGTCGCACTTCGGCGCGATCGCAGGCTCGTACGACCGGCTGCGGCCGGTCGACGAGAGGTGGTGGGCGCTTTTCGACCGCCTCGTCGCCGCGGGAGACCTGGCCGGGCGCCGAACGCTCGACGTGGGCTGCGGCACTGGCACCCTTGCCCTCGCGCTCGCGGAGCGCGGCGGCAAGGTCTGGGGGGTCGACTCCTCGCCGGAGATGCTCGCCGAGGCGCAGGCGAAGAAGACACGGGCGCGATTCAAGGAGGGTGCCGCTGAGGCGCTCCCGTTCAAAGACCGGTGGTTCGAACGGGTGGTCATGCGGCTCTCGTTGCAGCATCTCGACCGCCCGCGTGCGCTCGCCGAGGCGGCGCGCGTGCTCGTGCCGGGCGGGCGGTTGCTGATCGCCACCTTCGATCCGGACCACTTCGACGGGTACTGGCTGAACGAGCTCTTCCCGTCCGTTGCCGAGATCGATCGCTTGCGTTTTCCGGACGCAACGACACTGACAGCGGAGCTCGAGAACGCCGGCTTCTCAGCCGTGCGGATCGAGACCCTGAGCCAGCCGGGAGCGCTCTCTCGGCCCGAGGCGCTGGAGCGGATTCGAGGCCGCTACATCTCGACGCTGAACCTGATCGACGAGGCCGAGTACGAACGCGGGCTTGCCGTCGCCGAGGCGCGGATTCCGGAGAAGCTCGAGTACCGGCTCGAGTGGCTGATCGTGTCCGCCGAGAAGCCCCCGCTCGACGCCGTCCGCACGCGCGGCTAACCTACTGCCCGCACACCTTTAACTCGGTCCAGAGAGGCCGGAAAGGAGTTGCTTGTGGCTGCGCATGTCGATGCAGGGCGCGTTCTCCTGGATTCGGAGGCGCTCAACCGGACGATCGCCCGCATCGCTCACGAGATCGTCGAGGGAAACAGCGATCTCACGACGGTCGCGCTCGTCGGTATCCAGACCCGGGGCGTGCCGCTGGCCCAGCGGCTCCGGCGCCTGATCGAGGACTTCGGCGGCGTGGAGGTCGCGCTCGGGAGCGTCGACATCACCTTTCATCGGGACGACGTCGTCGTCCGCGGCGGCGAGCGGCCGTTGCACGCCCAGCCCGTCGTAAAGGCGACGAAGCTCGACTTTCCTCTCGAGGGGATGACGTGCGTCCTCGTGGACGACGTCCTCTACACCGGCCGGACCATCCGCGCCGCGATCGAGACCCTCTTCGAGTACGGCCGGCCGGCCCGCGTCCAGCTCGCATGCCTCGTCGACCGCGGCCACCGCGAGCTTCCGATCCGGCCCGACTACATCGGCAAGAACCTTCCGACTGCCCGCGGCGCGCGTGTTCAGGTGCAGCTCGTCGAGGTGGACGAAGTCGACCGAGTCCTTCTCATCCCCGAAACCGAGGAGTGAACGCATGGCCGAAGTGACACCGTTGATCCGAGACGAGCTGCTGCCGCCCCGCGGCCCTGGGCGACGGCATCTGATCTCGATCACCGATCTGACGAAGGACGACGTCGAGCGCCTGCTCGCGCTCGCGCGCACATTCTCCGCCTCGCTCGAGCGCGAGGTGAAGAAGCTCCCGGCGCTCAAGGGCCGGACCGTCGTGAACATGTTCTTCGAGTCCTCGACCCGCACGTCATCGAGCTTCGAGCTCGCCGCGAAGCGGCTCTCCGCGGACGTGATGTCGATCAAGGCGTCCGGTTCCGCGGTGGACAAGGGCGAGTCGCTCAAGGACACCGCGCTGACGATCGGCGCCTACGACCCCGACGTCATCGTTCTCAGGCACCCGCACATCGGCGCGCCCCGGGTGATCGCGAACGCGACCAACGCGCACGTCGTGAATGCGGGGGACGGGACGCACCAGCACCCGACCCAGGCGCTCCTCGACCTGTACACGATCGACGAGGAGCTCGGCGGGATCGCCGGCCTCCATGTGGCGATCGTCGGAGACGTCCTCCACTCACGGGTCGCGCGCTCGGACATCCAGGCGCTCGTTCTCATGGGCGCGCGGGTGACCGTGGTCGGCCCGCCGCCGCTGATCCCGCGCGGGATCGAGGCGATGGGTTGCGAGGTCTCCTACGACATCGAGACCATCAAGGACGCCGACGTCGTCTACGTCCTCCGCATGCAGAAGGAGCGGATGCTCGAGGGTGCCAACTACGTCCCGAGCCTGCGCGAGTACACCGCGCGCTGGGGCGTGACGCCCGAGCGGCTGCGGCCGGGTCAGAAGGTCATGCACCCTGGGCCGATGAACCGCGGCGTCGAGATCGACCCGGTTGTGGCGGACGCGGCCGACGCGCTCATCGAGCGCCAGGTGCGAAGCGGTCTCGTCGTCCGCATGGCAGTCCTGTACGACCTTCTCACCCACGGGCCCGTCGAGGTGAAGGTCGCCGAGATCGAGGCGGTGGCGTAATGGAGCAGACCCTGTTCGGCGGCAACGGCCGCAAGGACGACCTGAGCTACGAGGGCGTGCGTGTCCTTGACCCGACCGAGGGGATCGACGAGACGCTGAACCTCACCGTCGAGGCGGGCGTGATTACGAAGATCGAGCCCGGCTCGGGGGGTGACGGGCGCATCGTGGTGCCCGCGTTCGTCGACCCGCATGTCCACCTCCGCACGCCTGGGAGGGAGGACGAAGAGGACATCGCGTCCGGCACGAAGGCCGCCGCCGCCGGTGGCTACTGCGCGATCCTCGCCATGCCGAACACCGAGCCCGCAGTCGACTCGGCGGCCGTCCTCGGAGCTCTCGTCGAGCGCGCGAAGGACGAGGCCCAGGTCCCCGTGGGGTTCTTGGCCGCGATCAGCAAGGGCCAGGAGGGTGCCGAGTTGACGGAGATGGTCGAGCTCGCCGAGCGCGGCGCGGCCGGATTCACCGACGACGGACGCCCCGTCGCATCGCCGGGGCTCCTGCGCCGCGCGCTCCAGTACCACGCGGTCACGGGCAGGCGCATCGCGGTCCACTGCGAAGAGGCGGCGCTCTCGCGCGGAGGTCATGTGCACGAGGGCCTCGTCTCGGCGGAGCTCGGCTTCGGCGGCTATCCGTCGGTGGCCGAGAGCGTGATGGTCGGCCGCGATCTCATGCTCGCCGCCTACGAGAACCAGCCGATCCATGTCCTCCATCTGTCGGCACGCGAATCCGTCGACGAACTGAGAAGCGCTCGCTCGGCCGGCGTGCAGGCGAGCGGCGAGGTGACTCCTCACCACCTCTGCCTGACCGACGAGGCGGTGCGCTCACTCGACCCCAACGTGAAGATGAACCCGCCCCTTCGCGCGGAGGAAGACCGGCAGGCGCTCCTCGAGGCGCTGAAGGACGGGACGATCGAGGCGATCGCGACCGACCACGCGCCGCACGCACGACACGAGAAGGACGTTCCGTTCGAGGAGGCGCCCTTCGGCGTCACCGGCCTCGAGACCGCCTTCTCGGTGCTCTACACGCGCCTGGTCGAACCGGGGACGCTCTCGCTCGCCGTGCTGATCGACCGCATGAGCGCCGGGCCCGCCCGCATCTACGGGCTGGAGCGGCCGCGGATCGCGGTCGGCGCACCTGCGAATCTCGTCGTCCTCGACCTCGAGCGGACGTGGCGCGTCGAGGAGAGTGGCTTCCGGTCGCGCTCGCCCAACTCCTGGCTGCTCGGGCAGACCCTCAAGGGCAGGGTCGTCGAGACCGTCGCCAACGGGAAGCTGGCGTACTCGGCATGACCGGGTTTCTGGTCCTCGAGGACGGAAGCGTCTTCAACGGGCGCTCGGTCGGAGCACACGATGTCGCTTTCGGCGAAGCGGTGTTCACGACCGCGATGACGGGCTACCAGGAGATCGTCACCGACCCGAGCTATGCGGAGCAGCTCGTCTGCTTCACGGCTCCGATGGTCGGGAACTACGGCGTCTCTCCCGCGCGCTCCGAGTCGACGGCGGCGCACGCGCGGGCGGTGCTCATGCGTCAGGCGACCGGCCTGGAATGGCCGCGCTGGCTCGCAGCACAGGGGATCGTCGCGCTCGAAGAGATAGACACGCGCTCCCTCGTCCTCCGGTTGCGGCAGCGCGGAGCCATGCGCGCGGCTGTCGTGGCTGGCAACGCCTCCGTCGAGGAGGTGCTCTCCCAGGTGCGGGTGACGGCAGGGATGGAGGGCCAGGCGCTCGTCGCCGGCGTCTCGACCGAGACCCCCTACACGGTCGGCCGGGGCGCTGTCTCGCTCGGCATCCTCGACTACGGGTGCAAACGCTCGATCGTCGAGCGCGCGGTCGCCTCAGGAGCCGGCGTGACGGTGTACCCGCACTCGACCGACGCGCAGACCCTCCTCGCTGCCCGCCACGACGGCATCGTCCTCTCCAACGGGCCCGGCGACCCGGCAGCGCTTCCCGTGGAGGCGGCCGTGGTCGCCGAGCTGATCGGGCGCGTGCCGCTCCTTGGCATCTGCCTCGGCCACCAGCTGCTCGCACTCGCGGCCGGCTTCGAAACCTTCAAGCTCCCGTTCGGGCACCGCGGCGCGAATCACCCCGTGCTCGACCTGCGCGCGAACCGCGTGCTCGTCACGAGCCAGAACCACGGCTTCGCGGTCAAGGGCGACCGCCCGGAGGTCGCTCATATCTCGCTCTACGACGGCACCGTCGAAGGCCTCGCGCTTCCCGGCGAACGCGCCCGATCGGTGCAGTTCCATCCCGAGGCCGGGCCCGGGCCGCACGACGCCCGCTACCTGATCGAATCGTGGGTCGAGGAGGTGCGCGTTGCCGAAGCGGCGTGACTTCCGCTCGATCTGCGTGATCGGCTCGGGGCCGATCGTGATCGGGCAAGCCTGCGAGTTCGACTATGCGGGCAGCCAGGCCCTCAAGGTTCTCCGCGCCGAGGGCTTCCGCACGATCGTCGTCAACTCGAACCCGGCGACGATCATGACCGACCCGGGATTCGCCGACCGGACGTACGTCGAACCGCTCGACCTCGAATCGGTCGCGGCCGTCCTGCGGCGCGAGCGGCCGGACGCGCTCCTGCCGACTCTGGGCGGGCAGACGGCCCTAAACCTCGCGAGCGACCTTTCGGCGGCGGGGATTCTGGACGAGCTCGGGGTGGAGCTCATAGGCGCCGGCTTCGAGGCGATTCGCCGCGCCGAGGACCGCCAGCTCTTCCGCGAGACCGTGCGCGACGTCGGCCTCAAGGTGCCAGAGTCCGTGATCGTCACCGAAGCCGAGGACCTTCCGGCAGAGCTTCACTTCCCCGCGATTCTGCGGCCTGCCTTCACCCTCGGTGGACACGGGGGTGGCATCGCGCACGACCGCGACCAGCTGGAGGCGCAGCTCGAGCGCGGCCTCCGCGAGAGTCCGGTCGGCCAGGTACTCGTCGAAGAGTCGCTGATCGGCTGGGACGAGTTCGAGCTCGAGGTCATGCGAGACGCAAACGACAACGTCGTGATCGTCTGCTCGATCGAGAACCTCGACCCGATGGGCGTGCACACGGGCGACTCGGTGACCGTCGCGCCGCAGATGACGCTCTCGGACGAGGCCTATCAGGAGCTCCGCAACGCGGCCGCGTCCGTGATCCGGGCCGTCGGCGTCGAGACGGGCGGCTCCAACATCCAGTTCGCGCGCGAGCGCGAGACCGGCGAGCTGCGGGTGATCGAGATGAACCCGCGCGTCTCCCGCTCGTCGGCGCTCGCCAGCAAGGCGACCGGATACCCGATCGCCAAGGTCGCGGCCAAGCTCGCGGTCGGCTACACGCTCGACGAGATCCCGAACGATCTCACGGGGACGACGCCCGCGAGCTTCGAGCCGACCCTCGACTACGTCGTCGTCAAGTTCCCGCGGTTCGCCTTTGAGAAGTTCCCCGGCGCCGACGAGACGCTCGGGACGCAGATGAAGTCCGTCGGCGAGGCGATGGGGATCGGGCACACGTTCACGGAGGCTTTCCTCAAGGCGATGCGCTCACGGGAGCTCGACGCCGGAGCCGCGACGCCCTGGGCGACTCTGGATGCGCTCCCCGACGGCGTGCACCCCTGGTTCGTCGCCGAGCTCGAGCGCGCAAAATCGGCCTTGTGTTGCACGCGCACGCGCACAAAGTCCGACCTCGTTGCAGACGACTGGATCAGGCTGAAAAGCGTGGGGTGGTCCGACCGTGAGATCGCGATTGCGTGCAACACAAGTGAGGAGGAGATTCGTGCCGCGCGGGTGGGCTGGGGCGTGCGGCCGGCCTACCGGCGTGTGGACTCGTGCGCGGCCGAGGTCGAGGCGCGCTCCAACTACCTCTACTCGACGTGGGGGGAGGAGGACGAAGCGCGGCCGGCCGGCAAGTCGATCGTCATCCTGGGCTCGGGCCCGAACCGCATCGGGCAGGGGATCGAGTTCGACTACTGCTGCGTCCACGCGGCGAAGACCTTCCGCTCGCTGGGCTACGAGGCGGTCATGGTCAACTGCAACCCCGAGACCGTCTCGACGGACTACGACACGTCCGATCGCCTGTACTTCGAGCCGCTCGGCGAGGAGGAGGTTCTCGAGATCTGCGCGCGCGAGCGGCCGCTCGGCGTCGTCATCCAGTTCGGCGGGCAGACACCGTTGAAGCTCGCAAGAGTTCTCGAGGACGCCGGCTACGCGATCCTCGGGACGCCGTTCGGCGCGATCGACCTCGCCGAGGACCGCGAGCGCTTCGCGGCCCTCTGCGGCGAGCTCGGCATCGACGTCCCGCCCTGGGGAGCCGCTACAGGCCAGGCGGACGCGATCGAGATCGCGGAGGAGATCGGCTACCCCGTCCTCGTGCGCCCGTCCTACGTGCTCGGCGGGCGCAACATGCGCGTCTGCTACTGCCCGGAGGAGGTCGGGGCGGCGGCCGCGGGCGCAGGGCGCGTTCTCGTCGACCGCTTCCTCGAGGGAGCGGTCGAGATCGACGTCGATGCACTTTGTGACGGCGCTCAGACCCTCGTCGCAGCCGTGATGGAGCACGTCGAAGAGGCGGGGGTCCACTCCGGGGATTCCTCATGCGTCCTCCCGCCGCCCTCGCTCACCCCGGCAGCGCTCGAGCTGGTCGAGGCCACTGTGCGCAAGCTTGCGCCGGCCCTCGGCGTCGTCGGCCTCGTGAATGTGCAGCTCGCCGTGGCCGGAAACGAGCTCTACGTCCTCGAGGCGAACCCGCGCGCCTCACGCACGGTTCCCTTCGCGAGCAAGGCGATCGGGGTGAACCTCGTCGACGCCGCGTGCCGGCTCGCCGCCGGAGCTCGCCTTGCCGAGCTGGAGCTCGAGCCCGGCGACGCGAACGGCCACGTGTCGGTGAAGGCGGCCGTCTTCCCCTTCGCCCGCTTCCCGGGCGCCGACCCGGTGCTCGGGCCGGAGATGCGCTCCACCGGCGAGGTGATGGCGAGCGCCGCGGACTTCCCCTCGGCGATCGCGAAGGCCGAGCGCGCGGCGGGGAGGCCGCTTCCGAACGGAGGAACCGCGTTCCTCTCGGTCCGCGATTCCGACAAGGAGGCCGCCGTGGAGCTGGGCTCGAGGCTCGTCGATCTCGGCTTCGAGCTCTGCGCGACAGCGGGAACCGCGCATGCCCTTGCCGCCGCCGGCCTGCCGGTCACGAGCGTGCGCAAGGTGGGGGAGGGCGGGGACAGCGCGACCGTCGTCGACCTCGTCCGCCGGCGTCGCTGCGACCTCGTCGTCAACACTCCCGCGGGCCGGGGCGCGCGCTCGGACGGCTACCTCATCCGCGAGGCGGCGCTCGTCGCCCGCGTTCCCTGCATCACGACCTTGGCGGGGGCATTCGCGGCCGTCGAGGCGATCGCCCGCGCGCGAAGCGAGGATGCCCTGTCCCTCCAGGAGCGAGTTGCGAAGAGAACTGCTTGACATCGTCCGGGTCGAGGACATCGGCCCCTACCGGCTCCTCCGACTCAAGCGGGGACGCCTCGAGTCCGGCATCCCGGGCCAGTTCTTCATGCTCGCCCCGCCCGGGCGCCTGCTGCCCCGGCCGATGAGCCTCTCCCTCGCCACCCGCACCGAGCTCGGCTTCCTGATCGACCCCGTCGGACCGGGGACAAAGGCGTTGACCGCAGTCGTCCGCGGCGAGCGACTCAACGTGCTCGGCCCGCTCGGGAACGGTTTTCGCCTCGATGTCGAACGGCCGTTGCTCGTGGGCGGCGGGATCGGCGTGGCGCCGTTTCCCTATCTTTCCGAGCGGCTCAGCCGGCCGCCGGCCGTACTCGGCTTCCGTTCGGAGGCGCACGCCGAGGCGGCGGCGCTCATCCCGAACGCCGAGGTGGTCGTCGAACCGCGGCTCGTGACCGAGGCGATGCCTCCGGGGCACGACGTCCTCGCCTGTGGGCCGGAGGCGATGCTTCGCGCCGTCGCCGGCCTCGCCCCGGGTGCGCAGCTCGCCTGGGAGGCGCCGATGGCCTGCGGCTACGGCGGCTGTTACGGCTGCGCCGTGGAGATCTGCGGGGAGCTCAAGCGCCTCTGCGTCGAGGGGCCCGTCCTGGAGCGCGCGGCGTGATCCTGAACGCTTCCGGATGCCTCGATGCGCTCACCGCGCCGGAGGTGGCGCAGAGCCTCGATGCCTTCGTGACAAAGACCGTCACCCCTCTTCCTCGTGAGGGCAACCAGCCGGTGCGGATCGCGGAGACCGACCTCGGCATGGTGAACTCGATCGGCCTCGCCAATCCCGGGATCGACCGGTTCCTGGCAGACACGCTTCCGCAGCTCCTCGATCTCGGGGTATCCGTGTGGGTATCCGTCGGCGGGTTCGGGGCGAGGGACTACGCCGAGCTCTGCGCGCGGCTCGACGACCAGCCCGTCGCCGCGCTCGAGCTCAACGTCTCGTGCCCGAATGTCTCTTCGCCGGAGGAAGAGGTGGAGGAGATCGTCGCCGCCGCCCGGGGAGTGACGACGAAGACGCTGTACGCCAAGCTCTCGCCCGCCGTCCCCGATGTCGGTGCCGCGGCAGCGGCCGCGGCGCGCGCTGGTGCAGACGGGCTCACGCTCGTGAACACGATTCGCGGGCTCGCTCTCGACGAGCGGACGCTCGGGCCGAAGCTCGGCCCGGGGGTCGGCGGGCTCTCAGGCCCGGCGCTTCGCCCGATCGCCCTCGCGGCCGTCTTCACGGCCTACGGCGCGACCGGATTGCCGATCGTCGGGGTCGGCGGGGTCGAAACCGGTGCCCATGGGCTCGAGTTGATCGCTGCCGGCGCGTCGGCGTTCGCGCTCGGAACTGTCCTCTTCGCCGATCCGGAAGCGCCCCTTCGGGTGCGTGAAGAGCTCGAGCGGGTGGCCTCCGCCCGTGGCTTCGCAACCCCGCTTGCCGCCTACGCTGCGGCCCACGGCGGACCGCCGCCGACGCCTCTGCGGCGCGTCGCCTGAAAGGGCAACTGCTCGTTGCCAGCGCAGCAAAAATGCTTGAAATAGCACGGAAAATTCACACTTGAAGCATTAGAAGTCGCTGCTAGAATCCCGCGCCATGCAGAGCGCCAAGACGCCCGTCCAGGCACCCATGCGGTCCCTGGATCAGAGGATGGACGCGCTCCGGCGAGCCAATGAGATTCGAGTTCGGCGGGCCCAGCTGAAGAAGGATCTTAAGAACGGCAACGCGCAGATCGAGCAGATCCTGCGCAACCCTCCGACGTACGTCGAGACCGCCAAGGTCTTCGACATGCTGATGGCCGTGCCGAAGTTCGGCCGCGTGAAGGCGGCGCGCTTCCTGAACCAGTGCCGCATCAGCCAGTCGAAGACGGTGGGCGGCCTGTCCGAGCGCCAGCGCACCGAGCTGGTCGGCCTCCTGCGTCGGTAGGCGAGCCGTGAAGCTCTTCGTCGTCACCGGTCCGTCGGGGGCGGGGAAGGGCACCCTCATCAGAGCCCTCATCGAGCGGCGGAACGACCTGGAGGTTGCGACCTCGGCGACCACGCGCCCGCAGCGGCCGGGCGAGGAGGAGGGGCGCGACTACTACTTCTTCACAGAGGAGGAGTTCCTCGGGCGGATCGAGGCGGGCGACTTCCTCGAGCACGTCGTCTACGTCTCGGGCCAGCGCTACGGGACCCTGCGCTCCGAGGTGGCGCGGATCCACGCGGCCGGAAAGAACGTCGTGCTCGAGCTGGAGACCAGGGGCGCCCGCGCGGTCAGGGACGCCGAGCCCTCCGCGGTGACGATCTTCATCGCGCCGCCGTCGTTCGCCGAGCTCGAGCGCCGGCTCCGCGAGCGCGCAACGGAGTCGAGCGGCGAAATCGAGGAGCGGCTCGAGCTCGCGCGGGAGCAGATGCAGGAAGCGGGCGACTTCGACTATGTCGTCATGAACGACGATGTCGAGCGTGCTGTCGCAGAGCTTGACGGGATCGTGACGAGGGAGGCTGCAGGCGTAGGTAGACTGAGTGCCACATGATGTATCCACGGATCGACGATCTGCTCGAAAACGTGAGCAACTCGCGCTACGCCCTCGTGATCGCGGCCGCCAAGCGGGCGCGGCAGATCAACAACTATCACCACCAGCTCGGTGAGGGAACCTTCGACGATTTCCCGCCGCCGCTCGTCGAGTCTCGCTCGAAGAACTATTTGACTATGGCCCTCGAGGAAATCGGCGAGGGCAAGATCAAAGTCTCGCAGCCGGGCTAAGCAACCTCTGGGAGCCGCGATGGCTCGAGTTCTTCTCGGAGTCACGGGTGGGATCGCCGCCTACAAGGCGTGCGAGCTTTGCCGACTCCTCGTACGGGCCGGCCAAGAGGTCACTCCGGTCCTGACACCGGACGCCGAGCGCTTCGTCACCGCGCACACCTTCGAGGCGCTCGCCCGCCGCGAGGCGCCGAAGGACCTCTACCCGCACCTGGCCGACGCGGAGCTGCTCGTCATCGCGCCGCTTTCCGCGAACACGCTGGCCAAGCTGGCGCACGGGCTGGCCGACAACGTCCTCACCCAGCTCGGGCTCGCCTTTCGCGGGCCCGTCCTCGCCGCCCCGGCCATGAACGTCCGCATGTGGGAGCACCCCGCGACCCAGGCGAACGCGGCTGCCCTCGCCGAGCGCGGCGTCGAGCTTCTCGGCCCCGCGGAAGGTGAGCTCGCCGAGGGCGAGCACGGTCCCGGCCGCATGGTGGAGCCGGAGGAGCTCTTCGCGCGCTGCCAGGAGCTCCTCGGCCAGACCGGTCGGCTCGCGGGCAGGCGCGTTGTCGTCTCCGCGGGCGGCACCCGGGAGCCTATCGACCTCGTCCGCTTCGTCGGCAACCGTTCGTCGGGGCGTATGGGAGTCGCCGTCGCCGCCGAGGCGAAGCGGCGCGGCGCCGACGTCACGCTGGTCTACGCGAACGGCGCCGCTCCGGCTCCCGCGGGTGTGGAGATCGTGCCCGCTCCCACCGCGGCCGACCTCGGCCGGGAGATGCTTGCGCGCGTGGATGCAGACGTCGTCGTCATGGCTGCGGCCGTCTCTGACTACCGACCCGGCAATCCGGAGAGCGGCAAGCGCCCGAAAGACAAGGAGCCGTGGACGATCACCCTCGAACCGACGGACGACGTGCTCGCCGAGCTGGGCCGCCGGAAGCACAATGGGCAGATCCTCGTCGGCTTCGCGGCGGAGGGCGGAGAGGACGGTCTCGAGCGCGCCCGCGGGAAGCTCGCCAACAAGAACGGGAACCTTTTCGTCTACAACGACGTATCTCAACCCGGCGTCGGCTTCGAGTCGGAGGACAACGAAATCGTCCTCCTTTCGGCACTCGGCGAACGGAAGCTAGGCAGGCGAAGCAAGGAGGAATGTGCAGTGGCTATCCTCGATGAGGTCGAGGCACTCCTGGGAGGGGCGTGAATGGACGAGCAGGCTGTGGGAGCAGACCCGGGCCTCGAGGCGAGTCGCACCGCCGAGCTGGCCGACCGCGTCATCACAAATCTTCAGCGCGTCATGCACGCGCCGGACGAGACGCTGCAGTTCTCGGTCCTCTGCCTTCTGGCCGAGGGTCACCTCATCATCGAGGACTTCCCTGGGGTGGGGAAGACGAGCCTCGCCAAGGCGATCGCGCGGTCCGTGGACTGCGCCTTTTCGCGCCTGCAGTTCACCCCTGACCTTTTGCCGTCCGACGTCACGGGCGTCAACGTCTTCAACCAGCGTTCGAACGAGTTCGAGTTCCGGCCCGGTCCCGTCTTCGCGAACATCCTTCTCGTCGACGAGATCAACCGCGCCTCGCCGAAGACGCAGTCCGCGCTCCTCGAGTGCATGCAGGAGCGCCAGGTGACGATCGACGGCGTGTCGTACCAGCTGCCGCCGCCGTTCATGGTCATGGCGACGCAGAACCCGATCGAGTACGAGGGAACGTACCCGCTTCCCGAAGCCGAGCTCGACCGCTTCACGATGCGGATTGCGATCGGCTACCCGCCGCTTCCGGACGAGGCGCAGATGCTCTCCGAGCAGGCGACGGATACCCCGATCGACCGGCTCGAGTGCGTCGCTTCGGCGCAGGAGGTCCTCGACGGGATCGAGGACGCGAAGCGGGTCTTCGTCGAGGAGAGCCTCAACCGCTACATCGTCGCGCTGCTCCGCCAGACGAGGTCGGACAACCGTCTCTATCTCGGCGCGAGCCCGCGCGCAGGGATCGCTCTGCTCAGGGTCGCCAAGGCACGCGCGCTCGTTTCGGGTCGCGACTACGTCGAGCCCGACGACATCAAGGCGGTCGCGCCGACGGTGCTTGCACACCGCTTGATCCTCGCGCCCGAGGCCCGATCGTCAGGTCTCGACGCCGAGGATCTCGTGCGTTCGATCCTCGAACGAACACCCGTCCCGGTCTAGGCCGGGCAATGCCTCTCCAGGCAATCGAGGCGATCACCTTCGGGGGCTGCAAAGCAGGGCCGGGCTACATCCTCAGTCCGCCGCGTATGTCCATACGCGGCCTCCCTGCGTCCTTGCCCGGCCGTGCTTTTCGCGCGCCGGAAGAAGCGGGGCTCGATCACCTGAAGAGGCATCGGACATGCTGACCGACCGCGGTCGCTGGATCCTCGCCTTCGGAGGCGCTGTCTACCTTGCGGCGTGGGCGTTCGGGACGACGGCGCTCTACCCGATCGGGCTCGGCCTCGTCCTCGCGGTGGCAGCGGCGGCGCTATGGGTGCGCCTCCTGAACCGGCCGATGCGGGTCAACCGCACGCTGGGGAAGGGAGAGCATTTCGCCGGGGACGACATTCCCGTCCGGCTCGAGATCGACGTCGGCGGCCGCATGCCCTCGGGTGCGCTCACGGTCGTCGAGCAGATCGCGAAGTTCGGGGAGGTCCAGACCGTCATTCTCAGTCGTCACGGCCGTCTGCGCGGCTCGTACATCCTCGACGCAGTCCCGCGCGGCCGGTACCCGATCGAGTCCGCGAAGGCGGTGCTCGAGGACCCGTTCGGCCTCGAGCAGGTCGAGATCCCGCTGCCCGCGGGCGAGTCGGTGCTCGTCTACCCGCGACTCGTCGATCTCGACGCGCTCTTCTCCGACTCCGGCGCGCGGGCACTCGAAGGACGCCGGCTTCTCCTCCGCCGGCCGACCGGCTTCGACCTCCACTCGGTACGCGACTACGAGCAGGGAGAGTCGCTCCGGCGCGTGCACTGGCCGACTACGGCGAGGCGTGGGCACCTCATGGTCAAGGAGCTCGAGGATGCGCCGCGCGACGAGACCGCCGTCCTCCTCGACGGAGACGCGGGAGCGATCGTCGGGGTTGCCCCGGACAACACCTTCGAGCTCCAGGTGCAGGCTGCGGGCTCGATCCTCAAGGCGCATGCCGCCCGTGGCCGCCGCGCCGCGTTGATCGTCAACTGCGCCTCGCGCGCCTATCAGCGCGTTCACTCATTCGACGGAGACTGGCTGCGTGCGCTCGAGATGCTGGCGGCGGTGGAGCCGGACGGGCCCACACCGGTCGCCGCGCTCCTCGCGGACGAAGCCGGTCCTGCGAGCCGGGCCCTCGAGCTCACCGTCGTCACGGCGAGCCTCACGCCGCGCCTCGCCGAGCGGCTGGCCCAGCGGGTGTTCCAGCGCCACTCGGCCACGCTTGTCTACGTCGACCCGGCGAGCTTCGCGTCGCACGGTGCGACCGAGCGCGACCCGGTTGTCGCCGCACAGATCCTCCGCCTCGAGCGCGCGGGCGTCCCGGTCGCGGTCCTCCGCCGCGGCGATGACCTCGTCTCCGTCCTCGGCGGGAGCGAACTGGGAGCAGCGGTTGGCTAGAACCAGCCTCCTCTTCGTGCTGTCCGGAACCCTCATCGCGGGAGCCTGGCTCCGGCTGGAGATGGGCGGCCTGCCGTTCGGACGGGTCCTGCTCGTGCTCGCCCTCGCGTTCGTCCCAACCTTCGCGGTGGCCGTCGGCGCGCGACGGGCCTGGGTCGTGGTGCTCACTGCCGCCGTGACCGTGGCCGCCTGCGCCGAGGTCTTCCACGCGTCTCTGAGGAATGCGCGTCCGGGCGGCGAGCACGACTTCTTCGGTCCTGTGCTCGGGTCTTTCAGGGACGGCTTCCTCAGCTTCTACGACACGACGCTCCCCTTCCGCCGCAGCGACTTCCCCCTCATGCATGGGGACGTGCTCCTCGCCATCTTCGGGTTCGCGCTCGCTGCAGGGATCCTGATCGCGGCCCGACGGCCGATCGGCGCCGCCGTCGTCCTCGTCGTGGGCGTCGGCTGGCCGACGACCCTGGTGCCCGGCTCGCGCCCACTCCTCGTCGGCGCGCTCGCTCTGGTCGGCGTGCTGGCGGTGCTGTTCCTGCTCCGAAGCGGCACGCATCCCGCGCGGGGCCTCGCGCAGGGGTTCGCGGTGGCACTCGTGCTCGTCGTGGTCGCGGCGGTCGCCTCGACGTCCGGCTCGGTCGCTAAAGGCGCGTTCCTGACCTGGCAGGGCTGGGATCCCTACGACCAGCCCGACGATCCCGTCGGTGTCCGCTACGTCTGGAACTCGCACTACCTCGGGATCCACTTCCCGAAGAAGAAGACCACAGTGCTGAAGGTCATGACGGAGGACCAGAAGCGAAACCTCTACTGGCGAGCGACGACTCTCGACGATTACACGGGGACGGGCTGGCAGGAGTCGCTCGACCTGAACACGGAATCGGACTCGAACCAGATCGACTCCGACAGCCTCGCGGTTCTCCCCGCGGCCGCCCGCAACCAGGCCAACTGGGTCAAGCAGCAGGTGACCGTGGCGGCGCTCAAGGACAACCACCTAATCGCCTCGGCGCAACCGATGCACTGGGATCCGCCCTCGGACGCGACCTTCCAGGACCAGGGCGGCGACATCGTCGTCCTGTCGCGCTCGCTGCAGCGCGACCAGACCTACACGGTCTGGAGCTATGCACCGCGGCCGACGCAGAAGCAGCTCGCGGCCGCGGGGACGAACTACCCGGAGTCGATCGAGCGTTATCTCGAGGTGATCCAGACCGCGCTGGTGCCGAAGTTCGGAACCCCGGACCGCGATCTCGTCATGACGGTCTTCTTCGACGCCCGTTTCGACGGCGACCCCCTCATGCAGCAGAACCGCGCGCTCTACGACGCCGCCAAGCAGGTCGCCGGCGACGTCACCAATCCGTATGCGGCCGCCGCGGCGCTCGAGGCCTGGTTCCGCCAACCGTCGCTCGGCGGGTTCGTCTACGACGAGCAGCCCCCGGTGCCGGCAGCGAACCAGCCTGCTCTCGTTCAGTTCGTGACGCAGACGAAGCGCGGCTACTGTCAGCACTTCGCCGGTGCGATGGCGCTCATGCTGCGCTACCTCGGCATCCCGGCGAGAGTGGCCGCCGGCTTCACGAGTGGGAGCTACGATGCCGACAAGCACGAGTGGACGGTCACCGACCACGAGGCCCACGACTGGGTCGAGGTCTACTTCCCGGGTT
>Ga0126307_10001224_pt1 | contig 16905 bp, 17 predicted proteins | sample Plot28_FD_89955 | JGI IMG/M metagenome (GOLD analysis project Ga0126307, IMG submission 89955) | Serpentine soil microbial communities from UC McLaughlin Reserve, CA, USA - Plot28 | ecosystem: Environmental > Terrestrial > Soil > Grasslands | place: USA: UC McLaughlin Reserve, Lake County... | reverse complement strand
TGGGACCTCTTCCGCGAAGTCAACCGGTTCGCCAGCGTGCTGCGCGGCCTGGGCGTGAAGCGCGGCGATCGGGTGGCGATCTATCTGCCGATGATCCCCGAGCTGCCCGTGGCGATGCTCGCGTGCGCCCGCATCGGGGCCGCCCACTCCGTCGTCTTCGGCGGGTTCTCGGCCGACTCGCTGGCCGACCGCATCAACGACGCCGAGTGCAAGGTGCTCGTCACCGCGGACGGCGGCTTCCGCCGCGGCCAGCCCCACCTGCTCAAGCCGATCGCGGACGTCGCCCTGGCGGACACGCCGTCGATCGAGAGCGTCGTGGTGGTGGGCCGTGTGACCGGCCACCCCGACGCGGGCGACGCCGCCGTCGACATGACCGAGGGCCGCGACCACTGGTTCCATCAGCTCATGCAGGGCGCGGAGCCCGTGTGCGCGCCCGAGCCGATGGACGCCGAAGACTTGCTCTACCTGCTCTACACCTCGGGCACCACCGCCAAGCCCAAGGGCATCATGCACACCACGGGCGGCTACCTCACACAGGTCGCCTTCACCCACAAGTACGTCTTCGACCTGCACGCCGACGCCGACGTCTACTGGTGCGCGGCCGACATCGGCTGGGTCACCGGCCACAGCTACATCGTCTACGGGCCCCTCGCCAACGGCGCCACCAGCGTGCTCTACGAGGGCACGCCCGACACGCCGGGGCGCGACCGGCTCTGGAGCATCGCCGAGCGCTACGGGGTGACGATCCTCTACACGGCGCCCACCGCGATCCGCACGTTCATGAAGTGGGGCACCGACGAGCCGGGGAGCCATGACCTGTCGTCGCTGCGCCTGCTCGGATCGGTGGGCGAGCCCATCAACCCCGAGGCCTGGGTCTGGTACTGGCGCGTCATCGGCGGCGAGCGCTGCCCGGTCGTCGACACGTGGTGGCAGACCGAGACCGGCGCCATCATGATCAGCCCGCTGCCGGGGGCCACGACACTCAAGCCCGGCTCGGCCACGTTCCCCCTGCCGGGCATCGCCGCGGAGCTCGTCGACGAGGGGGGCACCCCCGTCGAGCGGGGCGGCGGCTACCTGACGCTGACGCGCCCCTGGCCGTCGATGCTGCGCGGCATCTGGGGCGATCCCGAGCGCTACCGCGACACCTACTGGGCCCGCTATGGCGACCGCTACTTCGCCGGCGACGGCGCCAAGGTCGACGACGACGGCTACTTCTGGCTGCTGGGTCGAGTCGACGACGTGATGAACGTGTCGGGCCACCGCATCTCGACCACCGAGGTCGAGTCCGCCCTGGTGGACCACGCGTCGGTGGCCGAGGCCGCGGTCTGCGGCGCCACCGACCCGGTGACCGGCCAGGCGATCATCGCGTACGTCATCGTCCGCGGCGGCGTCGAGCGCAGCGACGCGCTCGGCGAGGAGCTGCGCCGCCACGTCGCCACCAAGATCGGCCCGACGGCCAGGCCCAAGACGATCGTCATCACCGAGGAGCTGCCCAAGACGCGCTCGGGCAAGATCATGCGCCGCCTGCTGCGCGACGTCGCCGAGGGCCGGGCGCTGGGCGACACGACCACGCTGGCCGACCCGGCGGTCGTGGAGGAGATCCGCGAACGGGCCCGGGCCCAGCCGCAGGAGGACTGACCGGGTGCGTCACACGCCCCACGAACGCGCCCGGGCCCGGGCGTGGACGTGACCATCCGCCCCGCCGAACCCGGCGACACCGCGGCCATGGGGTCGGTGTGGCTGCGCGCCGCCCTCGTGGGCTACGAGGGGATCTTCCCGCCGGAGGCCCCGATGCCCACCGTCGAGGCCATCGCCAACGACTGGCGCGAGGCCATCGAGCGGCCCTGGGGCCGCGCCGCCTACTTCGTCGCGTGCGACTCGGGGCCCGACCGCACGGTCGTCGGCACGGTGGCGGCCGTCCCGGATCCCGACGAGAGCGTCCGGGGCCACCTCCAGGCGCTCTACGTCGACCCCAGCCACTGGGGCCGCGGCATCGGGCGCGCCCTGCACGACACCGCCCTCGACCACCTCAGCGACGCCGGCTTCCGTGTCGCCGTGCTGTGGGTGCTGGAGGCGAACGTCCGTGCACGAGCCATGTACGAGCGGTGGGGGTGGCGCTCGGCGCCGGCCCGGCAGACCGAGTACCGGGGTGTCGACGAGACCTGCTACATCCGGACGCTGTGAGCGCCGCCGAGTCGACGACGGCGCTGCCCCAGCACTGGCGGTGGCGCAACGGGCCGGTGGAGCCGGGACCGGCCGTGGTCTTCGACATGGACGGCGTCCTCGCCGATGCCACCCGGCGCCAGCACCTGCTCGAGTGGCCGGGGCGCGACTGGGACGCCTTCTTCGAGGCCTGCGGCGACGACGAGCTGATCGACGACGTCGCCCGGCTGCTCGATGTGCTCGACCCCGCGCAGCGGATCGTGCTCCTCACGGCCAGACCGGTGCGGGTGCGGCCCCAGACGCTCGTGTGGCTCGAGCGCTACGCCGTCCGCTGGGACCTGCTGATCATGCGGGACCACGGCGACTACGGCGCCTCGCGCAGCTTCAAGCGGGCGACGGTCGGCCAGCTCCGCCGGGCCGGCTTCGAGCCCCGCCTCGCCTTCGAGGACGACCGCCGCAACGTCGAGATGTTCCACGCCGAGGGCATCCCCTGCGTCTACATCCATTCCGGCTACTACGACTGACTCTGCGGCACTCGCCGCCGGGCGCTCGCGTCCAGCATCTTCCCAGGGATCGCCGTTACCCTCGGCGCGGTGAGAAACACCTTCAAGACGTTCGTCTTGCTCGCCGGCCTCGGCGGGATCCTCGTCCTCATCGGCGGGGCGATCGGTCAGGGCACAGGCGCCCTCATCGGATTCCTGATCGGCGTCGCCTTCGTCGGGTTCTCCTACTGGAACAGCGACAAGCTTGCGATCCGCGCCGCCCGCGCCGTGCCCGTGAGCGAGCAGGAGATGCCCGAGTACTACGCGCTCGTGCGTGAGCTCACGCAGAAGGCAAACATGCCCATGCCCAAGCTCTACGTCACCCCCGACGAGCAGCCCAACGCGTTTGCCACGGGCCGCAACCCGGACCACGCGGCGGTCGCCGTGACCCGTGGCATCCTGCGCATCCTCGACTGGGACGAGCTGCGGGGCGTGCTGGCGCACGAGATCAGCCACGTCGGCAACCGCGACATCCTCATCGGCTCGGTGGCGGCCGCCATCGCCACGGGCATCACGTTGGTCGCCCAGTTCCTCCAGTTCAGCGCCTTCTTCGGCGGCGGGCGCAACGACGATGACGGCAACCCGATCGCCCTGCTGGCCATGGCCCTGCTCGCACCGCTGGCCGCCGGCCTTTTGCAGATGGCGCTCAGCCGCGGGCGCGAGTTCGAGGCCGACCGCAGCGGCGCCCGCCTCATCGACGACGGGGAGCCGCTGGCCCGGGCGCTCCTCAAGCTCGAGGCCGGTGCCAGGAACATCCCGATGGACATCGACCCCGCCCACGCGTCGGCGTTCATCGTCAACCCGCTGTCGGGCCGGCGCATGCGCTTCGGCAACCTGTGGCGCACGCACCCGGCCACCGAGGACCGGGTGGCCCGCCTGCGGCGCGGCGAGTGGCGCCAGGCCTGGTAGGCGCCGTCAGTCGCGGAAGTTGGTGAACTGCAGGGGGATGCCGAAGTCCTCCTCGCGGAGCGCGGCGATCGCCGACTGGAGGTCGTCGCGCTTCTTGCCGCTCACCCGCAGCTGCTCGCCCTGCACCTGGCTCTGCACGCCCTTGAGGCCCAGCGCCTTGATGAACTTGTTTATGGTGCGGGCCTTCTCGGTCGAGATGCCGGCGACGAGGGCGGCCCTCTGGCGGGCGGTGCCGCCGGAGGCCTCCTCGACCTTGGCGTAGTCGACCGCCTTGAGCGAGACCTTGCGCTTCACCAACTTCTCCTCGAGGACCTGGCGCAGCGCGTTCAGCCGGTCCTCCGAGACGGAGTGGAGGTTGATCTCGTTGTCGCCGAGCTCGACGGTGCTGTCGGTGCCCTTGAAGTCGTAGCGGTTGGCGACCTCACGCGCCGCCTGGTCGACGGCGTTGCGCACCTCTTGCATGTCGATCTCGGACACGACGTCGAAGCTCGGCATGGGGAGGGAATCTACCCTGCCCACGTGCTGGCGACGTGCTGGCGACGGACTCGACGCGACTAGAGTGCATCGCTCCAAGGGTCGGTGCCCGAGTGGCCAAAGGGAGCAGACTGTAAATCTGCCGGCATCGCCTTCGAAGGTTCGAATCCTTCCCGGCCCACAAAATTCCGGTCAGCAAGGTGTGACCGGGGTCGTCCCACTCCGTACGTAGCTTGGACACCGTGCCTAGTGCGGCAGAGCGCGTCACGAGGCCCGAGGGCGAGGTACTGCGACGCAGGCTCGCCGCCTGGATCCACCGTCACGGCGAGGCCATCCCCGAGGCGCCGGCCCTGCCGGTCGGCGTCACGGATCGCCCGGCCGACTGCTGGGAACCGCTGGTGGCCACCGGTGACGCTCTCGGAGGCCGATGGCCGACCACCGCCAGGGCGGCGTGCGCGGCGCTCGTGACCGCCGCCGGTGACGATCAGTCGCCCGGTGTTCGTCTCCTCGCGGACCTACGCGCCGCCTTCGGTACGAATCGCCGGCTAGCCACGGCGACGCTGCTCGACCGTCTCACCGCCCTCGACGACGCGCCGTGGGCCGACCAGATCGACGGCAAGTCAGACAAGGCCCGCGGCTCCTGGCTCGCCCGGAGGCTGCGTCCGTAAGGCATCTCGTCTCGCACGCTGCGTCTCGGCCACTCGACGCCGAAGGACTACGGCGCCGGCGACTTCAACGACACCTGGCGCCGCTACCTGTCTCTGCGGCTGCCGTCGGTCGGTTCCAGGACCCGGACGACGGGTCGGCCGCCGACGTTCTCCAGAGGGAGATAGACGCGGTGGGTCGCGGGATCGACGGCGACGGTGTGGGCGCTGTCGGCGACGTGGGCCCGGCCGACCTGGCTGAGCTTGCCGTCCTGTTCGTCGAAGATGGTGACGGTGCCCGACTCACTGGCCACGTAGAGGCGCCGCAGCTGCGGGTCGTAGGCGAGCACGTCGGGTGTGTCGCCGACGTCGTGAGAGTCGACGAGCGTGCCGGTCTGGAGGTCGATGGTGAGGAGCGTTGCGTTGCCTTCGCAGGCGACGAACGCCAGCTCGTTCTCGGGGTCGATGTAGAGGCCGTGGTTCGACTCGCAGTCGGGGGTGTCGATCGTGTCGATGACGGCGTCGGTGTGCGGGTCGATGACCGCGATGTGCCCGCGGTCCTGGACGTTGACGAGCACGTGCTTCGTGCGCTGGTCGTAGGCGGAGTTGCCGGCGGAGCCTCCGATGTCGATGGCTCCGAGGCGTTGCCCGGTCTGGGCGTCGACGACGGTCTCGGCGCGGTCGTTGGCGTTGGACACGTACACCTTGCGGGTGTCGGGGTCGTAGGCGATGCCGTCGGGGAAGTCGCCCGTCGGGGCCCGGGTGATGACCTGGTTCGTGGTCGTGTCGATGGTGGCGACCTCGTCGGACCCGGTCGCCGAGGCATAGAGGCGGTGCAGGTCGGGCGCGAGACGGATCCCGTGCACGGCGTCGAGGTCGTCGATGGTGGCGACGACGTCGAGACGGGCGGTGTCGACCACATCGACGGTGCCGTCGCCGAGGTGTGCGATGTAGAGCCGTTGCGTTCGGGGGTCGAGGTCCTGGTAGTCGAGCCGGGTCGTGCCGCCGGGCAGCGGGATGTCCCGGACGACACGCAGTGGGAATCCGTGTGCGATGGTGTCGCCCGGCGAGGCGCGATCGGTCGCTCGGTCGGACGCGGTGCAGCCGCCGAGGACCGCGGCGGCGAGCCCGACAGCGAGGCATGAGCGCCAGCGGCGGGGCACGGTGGTCGTGGCCATGAGCCTTGGCATTGTAACCATGGTTGCACTACCTTGCTGGTCGTCAGGTGGTGACCGGCTAGGAGGAGGACGGCCATGAAATGGGTGACGCGCGCGCGTCCCAAGACCGATCGGATCGCCTGCCCGTGGCTGATCCGGCGATTCATCGATCCCGCCGCCGAGATCCTGTACGTCCCCGCCGAGGATGTCCTGGCCGTGGCCGAGGCCGACGGCGCCTACAGCTTCGACGCACCAGGCGCCCGCTACGACCACCGGGACGGCAGGTGCACGTTCGAGGTCCTGATCGAGGAGTACGAGCTCGGGGCCGATCCCGCCCTGGCCCGCCTGGCCCGGATCGTCCACGCCGCCGACATCGCCGCGGAGATCGACACCGACCCGGCGGGTCCCGGCCTGCTGGCGATCGGCCTCGGCGGTCTCGATGTCGAGGCCGACGACCACCGGCTGCTCGACCGGGCCAGCTTCGTCTACGACGCGCTGTACGCCTGGTGCGGCCTAGAGGTCGGAGCTCCGGCATGACCGGCGCCCACCACCTCGGCTACGAGGACCTGCGAGCCGACACGGTCCGCCAGGTCGCCAAGCTCATGGCCGCCGCCGCCATCACCGCCCCGAAGTCCGGCGGCCAGCTGTTCCTGGCCGGCAAGCACAACTTCCTGGAGACCGTCATCGTGGACGACGAGCCGACCCTCGGCGACCTCGCGACCTGGATGCGGGCGCGGGGGACGGAACGACGGGAAGCGATCTGGTTCCGCGACGCAGACGTCGCCGAAGCAATCGACGCCGTGCTTCTCGTCGGGCTCGCCGACTGGTACCCGCCCAACTACGACTGCGGCGCCTGCGGCTACGCGACCTGCGCCGAATTCCTCCACGCCACCAAGCAGCTCCGTGACGACTCCGCCGAGCTGGAGTTCGCGGGGCCGACCTGCAACCTGCGCGACGTCGACCTCGGCATCGCGGTCGGCTCGGCGGCCAAGACCGCAGCGCTGCACTCGGTCGACTGCCGCTGCCAGACCCGCATCGCGGTCGCGGCCCGCAAGCTCGGCATCATCCGCGCCGACATCGCCGTCGGCCTGTCGCTCTCGCTCACCCACAAGGCCGTCGGCTTCGACCGCCGCATCGCGGAGGTCGACTACGACGCCCTCGACACTCCGCCGACGGGCACGCTGCCGGTCGGGGTCCCGGGCGCGAGCCGCTACGACGGCGCCCGGAACCGGCAGCGGCCCCGCAACCCGATCGCATCGCTGAGGAGCGAGTCGGCGGTGACGGGCGACCAGGGGTAGCTCAGGACGGTTCGTGGCCGAGGACGAGGGCGCGGCGGCGGTGCTCGTAGAGGCCCTCGAAGAGCGCACCGGTGATGGCGAGCATGTCGTCGTCGCCGTGTGTCATCGCCAGGCCCCGGCAGATGACGTCGAGCCCAGGGGCCTCGGGGGCGACGTAACGGTCGTCGGCGAGGTCGGCCTCGTGGACGATGCGGGCGATGTCCCACAGGACCGGGTCGTCGATCGTGAAGTGGTGGAGCATCGTCTCGAAGCTGCAGTCGCCGTGGTGGTGGGACAGCTCGGCGCCCCGGATGTCGAAGGGCGTAGCGTCCGCCGGCACGTCGGCCGGGTCGTCGACGAAGACGAACTCGGCCTCCGGGTCGATGGTCCGGCGGACCAGCCAGGCGCAGGCGGCCCGGTCGACGTGGCACTCGCGCCGGGTGGCCCACCTCATGGGACGGGGGCCTCGTCGGTGGTGTGGTGGTGGTCGTCGAGGGCGTGCACGGCGCGCTGGGCCCGGTCGCGCACGTCGGGCTGGAAGTGGTCGCGGTCCTCGATGCGTCGCAGCTCGCGCCGGAGGCGGTCGACGGCGCGGCGCGGCGGTGGCCCGTTAGCGGCCAGCTGCTCGGCTTCTTCGAGCACCGCCTCGTACTCGTCGGCCGCGGCGGCGCGCATGCGGCCGGCGAGGAGCTTCTGCTGGTCCTTGGATCCGGGGACCGCGGTCCAGGTCCAGGCCTCGCCGTCGGCGTCCGTCACCTCGTCGGCGATCCAGTCGAGCTGTTCCCGGTTCCGGGCCGTGGCGGGGAGTGCGACCAGGCCGTCGACGAGCTGCACGGCACCGAGCCGCCTCAGCTTGCGCCAGACGGCGATGCGGGGCGTCGACGGTTCACGCGGGAGTCGGTAGGCGAGCAGGCACCACTCGGACGGATCGGACACCACACTGAGTGTAGGAGCCGTGGAACGGTGGTTTCACGCACTTGCCGCAAGGCGCCGTTCCAGGACGCGGAGCCGCACCGGCCGGTCGATGCCGGCCAGGCGCGCTCGGGGCAGTGGTGTGGCGGTCAGGTCGTCGGGGAGGTCGTCGACGTGGTCGAGGGTCGCGACCACGACGGCAGCGGGCGGGGCCGCCGCCGTGGCGCGGGCGGCGAGGTTGACCACGGGGCCGAAGCAGTCGCCGGCGCGGACCAGCACCTCGCCCGCGGCGATGCCGCCTCGGGCCACCTGGCCCGACGTGTCCGCCAGGCGATCGACGAGGTCGATCGCCGCGAGGGACGCGTGAGCGAGGGTGGTCGTGCGGAACATCACGGCATCGCCGACGAACTTGACGACCCGGCCCTGGTGGGCGGTCACGGCCTCGGTGGCCCCGCTCTCGAACGCGGCGAGGAGGCGGCCGAGCTCGTCGAGGGGCACGCGCTGGGCGAGCGACGTGAAGCCGACGAGGTCCACGAAGCCGACGGCCGCGCTGGCCACCTCGAACGGGGCGCGTGCCCCGGTGACGTTCGGGCGCGCCAGTCGCACGAGCTGGTGGCGCAGGAGGGTGTCCATCGCCGCGGGGAGCCTGTCCTGCAGCGCTGTGGCCCGGGACGTGGCGTCGACGAGCGCGCTGTCGTCGGCGAGCGAGGTCGGTCCGGCGGTGGTCACGAAGGCGCTGACCGCGGCGTCGGCGATGCGCTCCACCGACGCCGCGACGACGCGGAGCAGTTGGGTGGCGGCGTCGGCGCCCAGCAGCCGGGTCGCGTCCAGGAAGGTCCGGGCGAGATCCGCGTCGGCGTCGGTCAGGCCGGGCTCGGCACCGTCGGCGATGTCCAGCCCGCACAGGTGGAACAGCTGGCGGAGATCGTCCGCGCTGACGCCGACGGTCTCGGCGACCTGGGTGAGCGTGCGGCGACCCGTCGCCGGCAGGAAGAACCGCTCGGCCGCCAGCCGCGCGAGCTCGCCGTCGTCGGCCGCCGCGGTCATGTCGGCGAGCGACCCGCCACGGGCCGCGACGATCCGCAGGAGGTTGAGCCGGGCGGTCGCGTCGGGTGCGTCCGGGCGGTAGAGCCCCGCCCGCTCGAACGCCGTGGCGGCGGGCACCCGTCCGCAGCGCCCGGGGTGCGTCGCGGCGCTCACGTCGCCGCCTGGGCGAGCGCGCGTCGGGCGCGGACCTCGAGGAGCGGTTCGCGGAAGGCGGCCGCGAAGCGCTGCGGGTAGAGATCGATCTCGCCCGGCACGCCGGTGCGCTCCGCCGGGGACGCGTCGCGGGTCAGCAGCCGGCCGGCGAGGCGGTCCCAGATGGTGAAGACCGTGCCGAGGTTCTGCTGGGTGCTCGCCGGCAGATGGTGCAGGCGGTGCAGCCGCGGTGTGATCAACGCCAGCTCGATCCATCGGTTGCCGATCCGCAGGTTGCTGTGGCCGACGAGGGCGAACGTGGCGTAGGCGACCAGGACGGGCGCGACCGTCGGCGCCGAGAAGCCCAGCGTGAACAGAACTGCCTGGGCGGGCACGTTGCGGACCGCGTGCTCGAACAGGTGCGTGCGGGTCGTCGCCATCGCGTCGAGACGCAGGCTCGAATGGTGCACCTTGTGCACCGACCACAACGCCTCCGAGCGATGGATACCGACGTGGACGACGAAGGCCACCGCGTCGTAGACCGCCAGAGCGAGCGCCACGCGAACCACGACCGGGACCGCGCTGACGGACGCGGCAAGACCGGGCAGCGCCAGCCGGGTGAGCACCGGCCGCAGCACGAACGTCGCGGCCAGGTTCGCGCCGGTGCCGACCAAGTACCACGCCCCGTCGGTGGCCAGGAAGGGCCGGACCAGCTGTCTGGGTGCGAACTGGAGCGCCGGCACCCGCTCCAGGGCACTCACGACGACGAGAGCCATGGACAAGAAGGCGAAGGCGACCAGCGGCGTCACGGCCGCCTGCCTACATCTAGTGGTGTAACCATGGTTGCGATACTAAGTAACGCAACCATGGTTACACCACATGTCGTCCGTCACACGTCAGGTGACGCAGGACCGCAGCCCCAGCTCAGGTCTCGCTGGAGCGGCGGGACCCGATGAAGAAGTAGGCGCCCAAGGCCGATGGCCAGGGCGACGACCACGCCGATCACGATCGACCCACCGCCACAACGACCCGAGGCGACCGGCCCGCACCACCACCGCCACCGCCATCGCCCGGTGGTCCACGCCCACCCGCACGTGCCGGACCTCCACCATCGGCATGAGCACTAGCGGCAGAGCGGCCCGCGCACCCCGAAGGGCGACAGATTCGCGCGATCACGCTGCGCCGAGCCCGAGCTGACCTGCCCGTCTGTCCGCCCGCACACCGCCGAGGGCTCGAACGACTGTAAATCTGCCGGCATCGCCTTCGAAGGTTCGAATCCTTCCCGGCCCACCATCGCCCTCCCCCGCCGTGCGAGCGGAGGGAGCGGGCGGCCGCCCTCGCCGGCGTATCGGTGCCTGCCCCTCGGGGTAGGTGCCGAACAGCTGTAAGGGGAGGTGCGCACCATGGTGCCGCTGATCATCATCGTGCTGGTGGTGCTGGCGATCATCGCCGCCGCCGTCATCTACACCCGCAGCCGCTCGATGCACCTGCGCGAGCGGTTCGGGCCCGAGTACGACCGGGCGGTCGCCGAGCACGGCGGCCGCCGGCGGGCCGAGGCTGGATTGCGGGCCGTCGAGAAGCGGCGGGCCACGCTCGAGATCCGGGCGTTGTCGCCCGAGTCGCGGGAGCGCTACACCGCCGGCTGGCGCGACGCCCAGTCCCGCTTCGTCGACGCCCCCGTGCGGGCAGTGGCCGACGCCGACTCGCTCGTCGGCCAGGTCCTGCGCGAGCGCGGCTACCCGACCGGCGACTTCGATGAGCAGGCCGTGATGGTGGCGATCGACCACCCCGACCGCGCCGACGACTACCGCCACGCCTACGCCGTGCACCGGGGGACCAGCGGCGAGGCTGCCACCACCGACGACCTGCGCGGGGCGTTCCTTCGCTACCGGGCCGTGTTCGACGAGCTGGTCGACGCCGGCGACACGTCGCTGGTGACCGACGAGGACGGCGCCGTCAGCCGCGCCGAGCGCCCGCCGGTGCCGATGCCGGCGGACGTGCGGTCGGACGAGCAGCCGGATGTGCCGGCCGAGGTGCGGTCGGACGTGCGGTCGGATGTGCGGCCCGACGTGCCGGCGGACGTGCGGTCCGACGTGCCGGCGGACGTGCGGTCCGACGGTGACACGCCGATGCCTGCGTCACCGTCCGCGGACGGGGCCGGTGCCGCTCCCGCCGGCGCGATCTCCGCGTCGAGCGCCGAGCCCGGCCTCACGCCCGAGGAGGTCGAGGCCGAGGTGGCCCGCCGCGAACGCGTGGAGCGCAAGGTGGCGGCCGCCCGCGGGATCGAAGACCCCGCCGTCGATCCCGACGATCCCGACCGCCCCGTTCGGCACTGAGGGCGCACCCAATGGCCACCACCGACCGGGGCGACCGCCCCGACGACCCCACCCCGGACCCGGCCGCCCCGCTGCCCGACCCGCCGCCCAGCGCCCGATCGGCTGACCCGGAGGACCGGGCCGACGCCTCCTCGGCGACGGCGGGGCACGCGGTCGACGCGGCCGTCATGCCCGGCGACGTCGTGGATCGGGACGACCCGGCTACGGAGCCCGCCGACGCGCCGCCGACCACGGCGCACGCCGTGGAGCCGACCGTGGTCTCCGGCGACGACGCCGATGCGGAGGCGGCCGCCGCGTCGCCGTCCGGCCCGTCGCCACTCCCGCCGCCCGACTCGCCGGCCAGCGCCCGCGCCGAGGACCCGGACGACGTGGACCCGGCCTGGGACGATCGCCCCGACCAGGCGGCCAGCGCCCGCGCCGCAGACGCGGACGACGTGGACCTCGCCCGGGAGGATCGCCCCGACCTGGCATCCCCGGCTGCCGAGGACGCCGTCGACCCGGCCGCCGAGCGGGCCCCCGATGCGGGCACGCACCTCGTCACGGACGCGTCCGAGCCGGCCGAGCCGGTGCCCACGGCCCAGGGGCCGCATCTCACTGACGCGTCCGAGCCGGCCGAGCCCATGCCCACCGTCGGCGACGCCGGCGCGACCGCCGTCGGCGAGACCCACCGGGCGACGGCGGCGCCCACGCCCGAGCGGGCACCCACCGACCCGCTCATCGACGACGCCGACGGCTTCCAGAGCCGGTGGGACGGCATCCAGGTCGCGTTCGTCGACGAACCCCGCGAAGCCGTCCAGCGCGCCGACGGCCTGGTCGGCGACGTCATCGACGAGATGATGCGGGTTCTCGCCGCCGAGCGCGAGCGGCTCGGTGACCCCTGGCGCAACCGCGACGACGCCTCGACCGAGGACCTCCGCCTCGCCTTCCAGCGCTATCGAGCCGTCTTTCGGCGCCTGCTCGCCAGCTGACCGCCACCGCGCGTCCGTGCGCGGGCCCGCCGTGCCGGGGTCGCCCGAGCTCTGGGCCGGGACGGCCGGGGGCCGCAGAGGACGGAGGTCGGACCGCCGGAGCTACCGGTTGGCCACGGCGGCGACGGGGTACCCGCCGACCATGGCCTCGAACCTGATCGGCGGACACTGGCAGTCTCCCACCGGCGACCGCACCATCGACCGGGACGATCCGGTAGACGGGCGCCCGTCCCACACGTTCACGGTCAGCTCGGCCGCCGACGTGGAGGCCGCCGTGGCCGCCGCCGCTGCGGCCGCCCGGGGGTGGGCCGAGACGCCGGCCGGCGAGCGGGGCGCGGCGTTGCGCCGCTGGTCCGACCGCCTCCGGGCCGCCCGCACCGAGCTGGCCGAGGCCCAGGCGCGCGTGCTCGGCATCGAGCCCCCCGAGGCCGTCGGCGCTACGGAGGCGGCAGCCGACGGCGTGGCCCAGTTCGCGGAGCTCGGCCAGGTGCACCGGGGCCGGTCGCTGGCCGGCGGTCCGGGCGCGCTCGACGCCATGGTCCACAGCCCCCGCGGCGCGACTGCGGTGATCGTGCCCTGGAACGACCCGATCCCACTCGTGACCCAGGCCGTGGCCGCCAACCTCGCCGTCGGCAACACGGTCGTCGTGAAGCCGTCCGAGCGGGCGACGCCGCCGGCGCTGCGCGCCCTGGAGCTGCTCCACGACTGCGACCTGCCCGACGGCGTGCTGAATGTGCTCGTCGGCGACCGCGAGGTGGGCCGCTGGCTGGTGGAGCACCCGGGAGTGGGCACGGTGCTGCACACCGGCTCCGTTCGCGCCGGGCGCGAGATCGCCGCGCTGTGTGCCGAGCGAGGTGCCAAGGCCATCCTCGAACTCGGCGGCAAGGACGCTCTCGTGGTCGACGCCGACGTGGACCCAGAGTGGGCGGCCCAGCAGGCGGCGCTGGGGGCGTTCGCCAATAGCGGCCAGATCTGCACGGCCGTCGAGCGCATCTACACGGTCGGCGACGTCCACGAGCCCTTCGTCGACGCGCTCGCCGACCTGGCGACGAAGCGGGGAGCGCTTCCCCTGGTCGACACCGTCCAGCGCGACGTCGTCCACGGCCACGTGGCCGACGCTCTGGCCAGGGGAGCCGAGGCCCTCTGCGGCGGCGAGGTGCCGGACCGGCCCGGCGCCTGGTACCCGGCAACCGTCCTCGTCGGCGTCGACGACGACATGGCTGTCATGCGCGACGAGACGTTCGGACCGGTGGCGCCCGTCCTGCGGGTCGACGGGTTCGACGAGGCGCTCGGCCGCGCCGCTGCCTCGCCCTACGGCCTGGCCGCCACGGTGCTCTCCGGCCGCCAGGACCACGCCCTGCGGGCGGCCGAGCGCCTGCCGGTGGGCACGGTCAAGATCAACGCCGTGTTCGGCGGCGCCCCCGGTGGGTCGGCCGAGCCGCACGGCGCGAGCGGCATGGGCGTCGGCTACGGGCCCGAGCTGCTCGACGAGCTGTGCCGCTGGCGCGTCGTCCACTGGTCGGCGCCGGTCCTGCGAGGCAACGAGCGCCGCTGATCGCCGGCGCAGGCCGCCGGGCGCGCCGAACGGATCAGGCCTCCTGGCGCTCGAGCACCACGAGCGGGATCTCGCGATCGATGCCGGCCTGGTGATCGGCGAAGAACGGATGGCTCTCGAGCAGCGCCGCCCACAGGCGCGCACGCTCCTCGCCGGCGGCCGTGCGAGCGACGGCGGTGAACGTCTCGCCCGGGAGCTCGACCGTGACCCGCGGGTTCGCCACGAGGTTCCGGTACCACGCGGGGTGCTCGGCCGCACCCATGTTCGAGGCGATGACCATCACCCCGTCGTCGCGCGGCACGAACATCAACGGCGAGGTGCGGGGCTGACCGGTGCGAGCCCCGGTCGTGCTGAGCAGCAGCATGCCGGTGCCCGAGAACGGCGGGCCCATCACGCCGTCGTTGGCCCGGAACTCCTCGATGACCGTGCGGTTGTGGGCGATCCGCTCGTCCGGACCCTGGCCTTCGGACATCGCCGTCCTCCTGTCGTGGCCCCGGCCCGTGCGGGGGCGCGCGCCGGCAGCCTGCCACGACGGCCTGCGGGTCGGCCTTCGGCCCGCCGATGGGCTTCGATGCCCCGGCGAGAGCTACGACGCCGTCGCCGCGGCGGGTCCTGTTCGAGGCGCACCCACTGCGGCCCCCCTCCGAGCGGCGAGCACGCTCCGCCGGCGCCTCACGGGGCGAGCAGCAGCTCCATCACGGTCACGTCCAGCCAGCGCCCGAACTTCCGGCCGACCTCGCGCTCGGTGCCCACGAGCACGAAGCCGACCGATTCGTGGAGGCGGATCGACGACGCGTGCCCACCGACGATGCGGGCGAACACGGCATGGAAGCCGTGGGCCCGCGCCACAGCGATGAGCTCGGTCAGCAGCAGGCGCCCGACGCCCTGGCCCTGATGGTCGCGGTGCACGTAGACCGAGTCCTCGACGCTCGTGGCGTACGCCGGCCGACTGCGCCACGGCGACAGCGACGCGAACCCGATCACCTCGTCGCCGTCCTCGGCCACCACGACGGCGTGGGCGCCGCTGCGGGCGGCCAGCCACTCGCGCTGGTCCTCGAGCGACCGCGGGAGGATGTCGAAGGTCACCGTCGTGGTCTGGACCTCGACGTTGTAGATCTGGCGGAGCGCCTCGGCGTCGTCGAGGCGCGCCAGGCGGGTGACCACGCTGCTCATCGCCACGACGCTACGGGCCGGCGTTCCGGCCCGGACGCGCACGGGCGCCGGCCTCGAGGACCGGCGCCCGGTGGGGCCGCACCGCGGTGCGGCCCTGGGGGATCAGTCGTTGGCGAGGGCGGGCTCGACCAGCGACAGCTCGCCGGCCAGCGCCTCGAGGCGGGCCCAGCTGGCGATGGCCTCGTCCTCGGTGAGCAGCATGACCTGCAGGTCGCCGACGAGGCCGGGCAGCAGCTCGAGGAGGAGCGGCACGACGGCCGGCTCGAGCTGGTCGAACGTCTCGTCGAGCAGGACCGGCGGCCGGGCACCCGTGCTGTTGGTGGCGGCGTTGAGCTGCGACACGATGCCGTGCGCCAGGGCGACGGCGTCGTCGTCGGACAGGTCGGGGGCGCTCGACGACAGCGAGCGCAGGGCGGCGATGTGCTGGCGCAGACGGGCGGCAGCCTGGATCTCGGTGCGGTGCTCGGTGGCCCAGCCGACGTCGATGTCGCCGGCGAGCATGCGCCAGGTGTCGGTGGCGTCGCGAATGCCGGGCGAACGGTCGAGCAGGATGTCGGCCGCGCCCCAGAGGGCGACCTGGTCGACGGCGGAGAGCCGGCGCACCGTGTCGTTGCGGGGCGACCGGCTGCGCAGGTCGGCGGCGGTGATCCGCGAGATGGTGGCCTGCCCGAAGTTGGTGCTGAGCAGGTCGACCCGGCCGTCGAAGCCCCGGTGCTGCACCGTGACGTCGGCGGAGGTCGCCACGTCGATGATGCGGTGCGGGCCCGACGCGGGTCGCAGCACGGCGAGACGCCGGCCCGAGTCGTCGATGACCTCGGCGTGGACCCCACGGGCGGTGCCGTGCAGGGCGCCGGACAGGAGGTTGCCAAAGGCGATCCTCGCGTCCCCGGGCATGCCCCCCATCACGGTGAGCCGTGGATGGAAGTCCACGGAGGCCGCACTGTCGACACCTTCGACGATCAAGCGTTCCACCAGCACGATCGAAGTATCGGCGCGAGGTTCATCCGACTTGAGCAACTTCTTTACGAAAGTGTCGCGATCTGGCGACAAGCTCACGAACAGTGTTTGAACAGCGCCGAGCTGAAGGTGCCCACTGCGAAGCGGCGGTGCCACGCCACGGCCGGTGTCCGGGGCGGGGGTCGGTGCGCGGCCCCCTGGGACGCCCGACGTCGACCCGCCCAGGAGAGTCGTTTGCCCGCGTCCCCCCAGCCGGCGATAGCATGCACTGCTCCGAGTGGCAGGTGGGGTCGACCTCCCCGTGCTACCCGGGCGCAGTTCGCCCCCTTAGCTCAGTCGGCAGAGCACAGCCATGGTAAGGCTGGTGTCGTCGGTTCGATTCCGACAGGGGGCTCGCAGGCCACTCGCGGCGCGAGCCCCGGGTGCGCGCACACCGAGGCGGCGTAGCTCAGTTGGTTAGAGCACTCGGCTCATAATCGAGTTGTCGCCGGTTCGAGTCCGGCCGCCGCCACACCCCACCGGAAAGTCGCTCAGCAGGAGATCGCGTAGTCATGGCCAAGCAGAAGTTCGAGCGGACGAAGCCGCATCTGAACGTCGGGACGATGGGTCATATCGATCATGGTAAGACGACCCTGACGGCGGCGATCACCAGGGTTCTG
>Ga0126307_10001222_pt1 | contig 16914 bp, 12 predicted proteins | sample Plot28_FD_89955 | JGI IMG/M metagenome (GOLD analysis project Ga0126307, IMG submission 89955) | Serpentine soil microbial communities from UC McLaughlin Reserve, CA, USA - Plot28 | ecosystem: Environmental > Terrestrial > Soil > Grasslands | place: USA: UC McLaughlin Reserve, Lake County... | reverse complement strand
TCTCCTGGGTCTGGGTGCGCTGGGTCGTGGTGGGCTGGGTTCGCTCAGTGGTCGACTCGGTGGTCTCGGTGGGAGTCGTCGTCGTCTCAGGAGTGGACGTCGTCTCGATTCGGCCCTCGCACTTACTCGGGTCGTTGAGCAGCAGCTTCAGGTTGTTGGCCCCGTTGTCCAGGGCCTGCTTGACATCGGTGTTGACGCTCGAGGGCAGATCGGCGACGTCGGCGAGCAGGTCGTCGGTCTTTTCGGCGGCGACCAGGCAGCTCCCGACGTCGATGTTCGCCTTGATCTCCTCGATCTTGGCGAGCAGGGTCCGGGCGCTCTCCGGCGGGATCGACGGATCTGGCCCGCTGTTCCCGCAGCCGTAGAGGGTCGCCGAGGCGGCGAGCAGCAGCGCAAGCAGTATCGGCCGCAGGCGCATCGGCATCGCGGCGATACTAGCCCGCGTTCTTTTGGCGTTCGCCCTCGTCATTGGCCGATGTAGAGGCGGTCGGCGAGCAGCTCCGGGAGTCCGGCGTCCCTGATCGCCTCCGCCGCCGAGTCGATGTCGTAGTCCGTGCGGTGGTAGGTCGCCTTCCACCCTTCCGTGTCGAGCTCGAGCCACGCGGCGCGCGGATCCCCATCCCGCGGCTGGCCGACGCTACCGGGATTGAGCAGCCAGCGCCCCTCGGAGAGGTCGAGCTCCTTGCCCTCCTCGGCCTGGCCACCGCCGTCGCCTCCGGGAGGCCCGTTGCCGTCGGAGAACCAGAGCGCGACATGCGAGTGGCCGATCAGGCTGATCCGCGCCGACTGCTCATCCATGCACTCGCGCGCCTGGTCGATCGCGAGGACGTACTCCCAGACCGGGTCGCGCGGGGAGGCGTGGTAGAGGCCGACCTCGTGCTTCGTGTCCTTGGGCTCGAGCGCCTTCAGGTACTCGATCGTCGAATCGTCGGCGTTCGCCCGTGTCCATTCGACTGCGGCGGCCGCGGAAGCGGAGAAGACGTCGGTGTCGATCTCCCCGGTCACCGCGAGGTCGTGGTTCCCGACGAGGCTCACCTCGCAGCCCTCGGAGACGAGCTTCGTGCACTCGTCGGGTTGGGCGCCGTATCCGACGACGTCGCCGAGGCACCAACGCTGCTCGATCCCGGCCTGCTCGATTGCGGCGAGCACGGCTTCGAGCGCCGGCTGGTTGCTGTGGATGTCGGTGAGAACGGCGACTCGCAAGGGAGGCGAAGGGCTGTGGACCGGTCCTGGGCGCCCAGAAACGGCGGTCTATCGTAGGGCGGTGCCCGGCCGATCGTCGCCCAACTGGGTCCGCCTCGGGGTCACGGCCGTCGCCGCCGTGGTCGTCGCCGAGGGGGCCGCCTGGCTGCTGCGCCCGCGCGACATCGAGCAGCCGGTGCACGCCGATGAGAGCGCGTACTTCTCGCAGGGAGAGCTGGCCAATGCGCGCCACTACGCCTCGGGCCAGCGCCTCATCCTGGTCGGCAGCCTGGTCGCCGAGGGCGCGGTGCTGGTGCTCCTCGCGACCGGCCGCCCGGCCGTGGCGCGGCGGGCGCTCGAGCGGCTCGGTGCACGACCGGTGCTCGGCGGTGCCGCTGCGGCCGCGGGCCTCTCGGTGGTCGTCGCGGCGGTCACCGTGCCGTTTGGCGTCTTGGCACATGAGCGCTCGGTGGACGTCGGCCTCTCGACCCAGTCGCTGGGCGGCTATCTGAGCGACTGGGGCAAGGCGTCGGCGATCGGGGCGCTTCTCGCCGGCGCCGTCGGCACCTTCGCGCTCTGGCTGATCCGCCGCTTCGGCCGGCGCTGGTGGATTCCCGGCAGCGTCGGGGTCGTGCTGGGTGCGGCCATCATCACTTGGCTCGCGCCGGTGGTGATCGCGCCCGTCTTCAACAAGTTCAAGGAGCTGCCGCCCGGCGAGGCCCGTACGGACGTGCTCGACCTCGCCCGCCGGGCCGGGGTAGACGTCGGCCACGTCTACGAGGTGGACGCGAGCAGGCGGACGAGAGCGATCAACGCCTATGTAAACGGCATCGGCTCCTCGAAGCGGGTGGTGCTCTACGACACGCTGCTCAGGGACCTGAACCGCTCCGAGCGCAATGCGGTAGTCGCCCATGAGCTCGGCCACGTCCACGGCGCCGACATCCGCCGCGGGCTGATCTTCGTCGCGCTGATCACGCCCCTGTCCCTGATCTTCGTGTCGGGCATGTCGGGCGTGATCGCCCGGCGGCACGGCGCCGAGCCCGGGCTGCCCAGCTATCTGCCGACGTTCGCCCTGGCGGTCGCCGCCACCTCGTTCGTGCTCGGGATTCCCGGGAACCAGCTTTCCCGCGCGGTGGAGGCGCGGGCGGACACCTTCGCGCTGCAGCTCACCGACGATCCCAAGGGCATGATCAAGCTGCAGCAGGAGCTCGCCAAGCTGAACATCGCCGACCCCGATCCGCCGAACGCGTTCACCTTCGTCTTCGGCACGCACCCGCCGACGATCGAGCGGATCGGCGCGGCCCTCGCCTGGGAGCGCGGCGAGCGGCCGTGAGGGTCACCGTCGTCGTGGTCGGCAAGGTGAAGGCCCCCTTCGCCGAGGCCGACGCCCACTACCGGAAGATGCTGCAGCGTCATCAGCCGGTGGCGGTGATCGAGGTCCGCGACGAAGTCAACATCGAGGGGCGCATCCCGCGTCGCTCGCACGTGATCGCGCTCGACCGCGGCGGCCGGGCGCTGAGCTCGAAAGCCTGGGCGAGCTGGCTCTCCGAGCGCCGAATCGACGCGCAGGACCTCTGCTTTCTGATCGGCGGGCCCGAGGGCCTCTCCGCGCACACCATGGCCCTGGTCGACGAGCGCATCTCACTCGGACCCCAGACCATGGCGCACCAGCTCGCCCGGGTGGTGCTGCTCGAACAGCTCTTTCGGGCGACCAAGATCCTCGCGGGCGAGCCGTACCACCTCTAGGCCGATCCCTAGGCTCCAGGCCCATGTCAGACCCCGTGGCAGAACTGCGCTCGGCCGTCCAGGAGGCGGCCGCGTCGCTGCTCGACGGAGGGGACGGCGCGCGTTCGGAGCCCACCTTCGAGCGGCCGCCGAAGCCCGAGTTCGGCGACTACTCCACCAACGCCGCGATGCTGCTGGCGCCGGCGCTCGGGGAACAGCCGCGTGGGACGGCGGAGAAGCTCGCCGTTCGGCTCGGAGAGAGCCTCGAGGGGACGGTCGAACGGGTCGAGGTCGCGGGGCCCGGCTTTCTCAACCTCTTCCTGGCCGACTCCTGGTACCGACGTGCGGCGGCCGAGCTTGCGGAACAGGGCGACCGCCTGGGGCGTCCACCGGGTGCGGAGGAGGCGATCGAGCGCTTCAACGTCGAGTTCGTCTCCGCGAACCCGACTGGCCCGGTGACCGCGGCGAGCGGGCGCCACGCCGCCTACGGGGACGCTGTCGCGCGCCTGCTCGAGTTCACGGGTCATCCGGTGGAGCGGGAGTACTACCTCAACGATCGCGGGGGCCAGATCGATCTCTTCGCGGAGTCGGTCGCGGCGCGGATGCGAGGCGAGCCGGTGCCCGAGGGCGGCTACGAGGGCGAGTACGTCGCCGAACTCGCCGTCCAGCTGGATCAGGAGGGCATCGAGCCGAGCGATCTCGACTCGCTGGCGACGCGTGGGATGGCGCTGATGACCGTGCGGGTTGAGGAGACCCTCCGCCGCTATAACGTCGTCTACGACACCTGGTTCTCGGAGCGCTCGCTGCACGAGTCCGGGGCGGTGGAGAGGGCGCTGTCGGATCTGCGCGAGGCCGGCCACATCTACGAGAGCGAGGGGGCGACGTGGCTTCGCACCACGGACTTCGGCGACGACAAGGACCGGGTCCTGATCCGCTCCGAGGGCGACGGCACCTACTTCCTCTCGGACATCGCCTACCACCGCGACAAGCTCGAGCGGGGGGCGGACCGGCTGATCAACGTGCTGGGGGCCGACCATCACGGCTATCCGCCGCGACTGCGGGCTTCCCTCGCCGCCCTCGGCTACGACCCGGAGGCCCTCGAGACTCCGATCATGCAGCTCGTGCACGTCGTCGAGGGCGGCGAGCGCGCCCAGATGTCGAAGCGACGCGGGGAGTTCGTCACGCTCGATGAGCTGATCGACGACATCGGTGCCGACGCGGCGCGCTTCTTCATGCTCCAGCGCAGCCACGACACACCGGTCGATCTGGACCTCGAGCTCGCCCGCAAGACCTCGAACGAGAATCCGGTCTACTACGTCCAGTACGCCCACGCGCGGATCGCGAGCATCCTGCGCAAGGCCGGGGAGGACGCGGTGGAGCGCGCGGAGAGTGCCGACTTCGCCTCCTCGGAGGCGGAGATCGAGCCCTCAGAGCGTGCCCTGATCAAGCGGCTCTGCGAGCTGCCCCACGAGGTCGCGGAAGCCGCTGAGCGGCGGGCCCCGCACCGCCTCTGCGCCTACGGGATGGAGGCGGCCCGCGACTTCCATGCCTTCTATCGCGACTGCCAGGTGGTGGGCGCGGAGGGGGAGGGCGTGGAGGAGGCTCGGCTCGGGCTCTGCCTGCTCAGCAAGCGGACGATCGCGCGAACACTTGGATTGCTGGGCATCAGCGCGCCCCAGCGGATGTAATGCCTGTCATCCGCCAAGCGCGACAGTCGGCGGTTCGACCTGCGCGACGAACGGATCCTGGTCACGGGTGCTGGGGGCAACATCGCAGGGTCCTTCACGGCAAGCCGCCCCTGTCGCCCGCCCGCCGCGTCGGCGGGCGGTCTTTCATTCTGGGCTACCAGCCGCGGCCGTGTACGACGTGGGAGGCCGTCAGAAGCAGAAGCTTCACGTCGAGCCAGAGAGACCACTGGTCGATGTACTCCCTGTCGAGCTTCACCATCTCCGAGATCGGGATCGCCGATGCGCCGTTCACCTGCCAAACGCCTGTCATCCCGGGGCGCATCGAGAGCCGGCCTCGGTGCGCGCCCCTGATCTGAGAGTCCTCCTGAGGGATGAGGGGTCGGGGGCCGACGAGGCTCATCCGACCGGAGATCACATCGAGAAGCTGAGGCAGCTCATCGAAGGAGGTTCGCCGCAGCCAGCGCCCAGTACGCGTGAGGCGCGGATCACCGCTGATCTTGAACAGTCCCTCCGCTGCCTCGTTCATGTGCAGCAGGGCGGGCTTGCGAGAGTCAGCGCCATCCACCATCGTGCGGAACTTGAACATTCGGAACGGCACCCCATGCTGGCCGATCCGCCGCTGACGGAAGAGGATCGGGCCGGGGGAATCCACCTTGATCAGCAAGCAGATTGTCAGCCAGGCCGGGGCGAGGACGATGAGCAGCACCATCCCCCCAACCAGGTCGAAAGCGCGCTTGAGAGCCCGCTCGGTCCGGCTGCGGGGTTGCCCGAGTCGCTCCAGCTCTCTACGGGGTTGCCCGAGTTGCTGCAGCTCTTTACGGACCTTGCCGACCGAGCCCGGGCGGGAGGGGGCCACTTCCCCATCCGGCCCGCGAAACTTCGCACCGTCCCGGTCTTGACGGATCGGATACCCCGTGCCGGCGCCCTGACGGTCCTCTATCTCGATATCGAGATCCCGTATGGGGTCCATGTCAGTCCTTACCTGCACTCACGCGGTCCGAAACGGCCCGAGGAGTACTCACATCCATGTGAGCGGCAACGTGTCTGGCTCCGCCGGTCGTCGAACGATCGTGAAGCACGGGCGCAATCCTAATCGCTTGTCAAGGTACCGACCGGCCTCAATCGAGGTCGACCGCACCACCTCAATGTCCGGGTCGAGCTCCGCCTCGCCCGGATGCGGCGTTCGCGCTTGGTTCGCCAACCTAGGGCGCCCTCCCAAGTCCAGGGTGTGACCCGCGCGGTGCTCCAATGGACATTGGTACCGTAGGCCACGATCGACGCCTGACCAGGGTGTCCCAGGGGCATTTGGGAGCGCGGATGAACAGAGAAGTTGCTCAGGATCAAATCCTCAGGGATGTGTTCGCACTGCTTCGTCGTCAGAAGTGGGTGATCATCGGCACGATGCTGCTGGCCGTGGCGGCGGCGGTCGCGTACTCGCTGCTGAAGACGAAGGAATACGAAGCACGGGCGCAGATCCAGTTCGTCGATCAGAGCCAGTACCTGTCCACGATCGGGGCCGCAGTCCCCTTCTCCGGACAGACCCCGGCCCAGACTGCGGCCCAAGGCGCCACGCGGGTGACCTCCGGTGAGGTCGTCTCTGCCGTCGCACAGGATGTGGATTCGGATCTCTCACACTCGGAGATCAAGGACTCCGTCGAGACCGCGGTCAATCCCGATAGCAGCCTGGTCAGCCTGACCGCGACTGCCAAGTCGGCCAAGCTCGCCGCCGATCTTGCCAATGCCTTTGCGAACGAGACGAAGAACGTCCTTACCGAGCGCCAGCGGTCGCAATTGCTGAGCCAGGCGAGGAGCCTGACTCAGAGCGTGAAGGGGCTCGACGACACCTCAATCGAGAAGCAGATCTCCCTGCAGAACGCCGCACAGCTTCGGTCGGTCGCAGAGATCGCCACACCCGTCGAGGTCGCCAGCACGGCCACTGAGCCGGGAAGCCCGAGCTCTCCCCGGCCCGTGAGGGACGGAGTCTTGGCACTCGCTCTTGGCTTGATCTTTGGGATCGTCCTCGCCTTCCTGCGCGACTCTCTCGACCGGCGATTGACGGATCCACACGACGTCCAGCACACGCTCCAGATGCCGGTGCTGGGGTATGTCGACGCCGGGTCCCTTGGCGGCGCAGGTCTCACCGGCAATGGCAGGGCCGATCGCAATCTGGAGCCATTCAGGATCCTGCGTGCGAATATCGAGTTCCTCGCCGGCGACCAGCCGCTACGGACTATTGCGGTGACGAGTCCGCTCGCGGAAGAGGGCAAGTCAACGGTTGCGGCCGGGCTAGCGACGGCCGCTGCGTTGAGGGGCAGGCGTGTTCTACTCGCGGAGTGCGATCTGCGACGCCCGGTGTTCGCTGATCGCCTCGAAGTCCCCTCGAGCCCCGGGATAACCGATTGGGCGGCCGGCAAGGCGCAGCCGGCCGACGTGATCAGGTCGGTGCCGATTGCGACCAGGAACAGCCTGGAATCGGAGGGTCAGGAGACGACGGCTCCTGAGCATTCCCTCACCGTGATCTCGGCCGGGAGCTTCACGTCCGAGCCGGCCGAGCTGCTGGCCTCTTGGCGTTTTCGCGAGTTCATGGGAGAGGTTCGTGAGGCGTACGACCTCATCGTCCTCGACTGCGCGCCGCTGCTTTCGGTGGGCGATGCGCTTGAGGTGCTTCCTTTGGTCGACGCCGCGCTGCTCTGCGTTCGTCTCGATCGGACGACACGGGACCAGGCGCTTGCCGCGAAAGCGGCGATTGGGCAAATGCCCGAGCGCCCCATCGGGCTCGTGGTCACCGGGGTCAGGCCGGGCCGGGAGGGCTACTACTACGGGTACTACTCATCGACGGTGAGCCGCCCGGCAGTTTTATTCCAGCCGCCCGGTTCGAGCTGAACGTCGTCACGACCAGGCCTTGCCCGAAGGGACGTGGGTGAGCTTGGAGCAGCGCGGCCGCCCAGGAGACGGACAAGAGCACGGCCCCGAGCTGGGCGAGCTCGAGACTCCCGACCCGCTCGCGGCGGTGGCCGGGCCGGCAGGAGCGTCGGATGGCCGACCCGGGCGCAGACTGCTGGGGAAGGGATCGATCTACACCCTCGGCACTGCGCTTCAGCTGTCGGCTGCGGCTCTCGCAATCCCGGTCATCACGCGCATGCTGGGGTCCGGCGAATTCGGTGTGGTCGCGCTCGCGACGGCGATCCAGCTGATGCTTACTGCCCTCGCGACGCTCGGGCTGCCCGCCGCGATACTGCGCTTCTTCTTTGATCATGAAAGGGCAGCGGACGGCGCCGCGACAGCGCGCTCGCTGATCGTCAGCGCAGCTGTGATCGCGGCCGTAGTCGTCTGTCCGATTCTCCTCACCGGGCTGATCTGGGCGCCGGCGCTTTCCCCGAAGGATCCAGGACCCGTGCTACTGGGCGCCTTCCTGGCCCTACCCGCGGGCGTCATCGGCGCCTGCCTGGCGCTGTTCCGTGCGCAGGAGCGGCCGCGTCCCTTCATCGTCGTCACGCTGCTCGCCAGCGCTGGAGCCCAGCTGCTCGGGATCGCCGCCCTGCTGATCGATCGACAGCCAATGGCCTATGTGACGGGCGTCGCGATCGCCTCCCTGATTGCCGCGATCGCGTCGCTGCGCCTAACCGGGACATTGGGGAGTCCGGCGGCGACTCGAAGCATGCTCGGGTCGGCGCTGCGGTACAGCATTCCCACGATCCCCAACACGATCTCAGTGTCCGTGCTGGCGGTCGGCGATCGAATCGTGATTCAGGCGATCTCCGGATCCAGCGCAGTCGGCAAGTACCAGATCGCGAACGCGTTCGGGACGTTGGTCGTCGGCTTCCTGGTCGCCCTCCAGAATGCCTGGATCCCGATCACATTCGGTGCCTCCGAGGAGCAGCGCTGGGCCACACTCGCCGAGATAGCCGCGCTGGTGACTCGGCTCGCCGCTCTGGGCGCCGGTGTGCTGGCACTGCTCGCACTGCCGGTCCTCAAGATCGTTGTTCCCGGCGACTACGACCCCGAGCACCTCGCCGACGTCGCATCTGTCGCGGTGTTGGCCAGCCTGCCGATCGTGGCCTTCATCGCTCACGGACAGGTTCTGCTGTGGACGAAGCACACCAAGCCACTGATCTTGATTTCGCCGGCTGCCGCTGCGCTGAACCTGATTCTCGTGGCCGTCCTGCTGCCGCCATTCGGGCTCATCGGCGCCGCAGCCGCGACGGTGCTGGCGGTGCTCGCCCAGGCGGCCATGACGAGGCGGGCCGCCGAAAGGATCACCGACGTCTCATGGCACTGGGCACGCGACGCTGTTTCCTACGGGATCGCGGCCGTGCTGGTCGCAATCGCCTTGCTGCTTCCAGCCGCAGCCTGGGCGATAGGCGCCCGCGTTGCGACCTCGGCGCTCGCAGCCGGAACCCTGCTGATCGTCGTCCGGCAGGAGTTGCGGCTAGGTTAGTTTCGGTGGCATGGAGGCCGTGATCGTCACCCACAACAGCGCAGCTGACCGACGCGCGCAGGTCGCGAGCCGGGACACCGTCGAGTCCTTCGACCGCGTGCTGGTGGTTGACGACGCGTCCACCGACGACACGCGCGATGTCGCGGCGACCTGTGCGTCCGCCTCGGGGCCGCCGGGTTCCGGGTTCGCTACGACCCGACCGTTCGCTTGCGTCATGACTACCGGGCCGCGAGTCGAGCGCGCGTTCGCACCCCCCCGCGACCAGGCATCACATTCGCAGCGCGCTGCGCTTCTTCCGGCGCAAGCCGGCGGCGCTCCTGCCCAGGCGCCGGCGCCTAGCCGACTTGAACGGTCGGCGACGCTGAACCCTTTCGCCCCATCGCCATGCGGTACATGTCCAACAGGCGCGGCGTCACCTCGCTCCAGTCGTAGCGTGAGGCGAACTCCCGGCCGGCCCGGCTCAGGCTCCGGCGCCGCTCGGGGTCGCCGAGGAGCTTCAGCAGCCCCGCCGCGAAGGCGCGAGGCTCGGCCTCGGCGACCAACCCGGCGTTCGCGTCAGCCACCTCCTCCGCAAGGTTTACCTCCCGGGAGATCGCCACCGGGCAGCCCGCGGCCATGGCCTCCATGACAGCGATCCCGAAGTTCTCCGTATGCGATGAGAGGGCCCAGACATCCGCCGCCGACAGTGCCGCGAGCCGATCCCGGCCGTAGAGCCCGCCGACGAAATCAACCTGCGATCCGATTCCGGAGTTCTCGGCGAGCCGCTCCAGCCTGGGCCGCTGCCCGCCGTCGTCGGGACCGACTACCGCAAGTCGCGCCGGCTGGTGTTCCAGCACGTGTGCGAATGATTTGATCAGCACGTCAACGCCCTTCTTCTCGGTGACCCGCCCGAGGAAGACGACAAGTGGCCCCGAGTAGCCAGCCAGGTGCCGCTCGCGAAACTCATGCGGAGGGGGGAGGGCGGCGAAGTCGGCCGTGTCGACGGCACAGGGCACGATCACCCGTGGAACATCTGGAGCGATGTCCGAGATCAGCCTCATTTCGGAGCTGGTCGTGACGTGGATCAGGGCGGCGCCCTCGAGCATCCGTCGCTGCCAGAGAGCACTCGTCACCGCCTTACGGAGACGCCCGCGCTGCCGGAGGTAGGGGTCGAGGGCCCCGTGCGGGGAGACTATGTAGGGCACGCGTGCCTCGCGGGCAGCGCGGAATGCTGCGTACTGGGGGTGCTGCCAGAGGTTGTGGATATGCACCACGTCGCAGTCCGGCACTTCGGTACGGAGGGCCCGGACCATCGCCGGTGAACGCGCAAGGCGTCGCGGGACGCGGGTCGGGAAGAGCTCGAAATCCGTGGGGGCCAGCGATGGATGCAGCTCGTCCGGGCGAATGGGCCGCTGCCTCTGCATCCAGCCCCATGGAGCGAGGGCGAGGTCCGTCGCGAATACACGGGCCTCACCTCCGGCACGCGAGGTGGCCACGGCTGCTTCGGCGGCAAAGGCAGTCGCACCGCCGGTTCGCACGGAGGCCCCGACAACGACGTTGAGAATTCTCACGGGTGGGCCCCGATCACCCTGGGGCGAGCGTGGGAGGAGCCGTGGCTCTGAGCGGTGGCGGGCCACGCCGGCCGGCTCGGCTCGGGGCGGTCTCCGGCAGGCCTTCGCGTCGCAGGCGCCACGCGATCAGCATCGCCGCCGTGAACCATCCGTACTGCTGCAGGACGAATGGGCTGGTCATCGCGTTGACGAGGAACGCGATGAACGCCGCAATGATCGACAGGCCGATCAACATATCGGTCTGATCCCCGGCACCAAGGGTCCGCCAGGCTCCCTGGAGGAGCGTCCAGACAACGATCAGGACCCCCACCAGGCCGAAGATTCCTGCCTGGTACCAGACCGATATTGGTCCGCCATGAACCTGGTACGAGACGATGGTGCCGTGGCTGATCACGTTGACCGACGATCCGCTGGAGTCGAGGCCCTTCCCGACTATCGGGTTAGACTCGATGCTTGGCCAGGCTCGCCGCACGATCTTGAGGCGGATCGTGCCGCTGCCCGAGTCCGTCGCCACGCCGTTGCGGGTCACCTCCTCCACCCGTTTGGTGGGCGATGTCACGGCTCCTCCGGCGAGCGTAAGGCCTGCGATCGAGACCGCGAGGGCGGCGACCACGGCCAACCGCCCGGGCGCTCGCACGGCGGGGGCAAGAAGCCAGACCAGGATCGCAATCAGTCCGGCGAACATCGCGCCGACCGACGCCGAGAGGATCACGCCGATCGCGGTGAAGGCCAGCAGACACCATCGGACCGGTCCGAGCCGTCCGCTGCGACCCGGAAGCCGGGTGGTCGCCAGCATCAGGGCGGGAACCAGGGCGATGGCACAGGCGGCACCGAGGTCGTTGGGATGGTCCGTGAGACCGGTTGCCCGGCTGCCCTCCAGCGCCCCTCCGAGCCATGAGATGTCCATCACCTGCAGCAGCGCGGCGAATCCATTCAAGGCGGACGAGAACGTCCAGCAGCTGAGCGCGACGACGACCTGCTGGCGCGTCCGGAGCACCGTGGCTCCCGTCCAGACCCAGAGCAGCATCACATAGATCCCCTGCAGCGTTTGGCTGACCGAGCTCGTTGTAGATTCGGACCCGATCGAGCTGATGGCCCCTCCGAGCGCGAAGATCGCCACCCCGATGATCAGACCCTGCGGGACCCGCGCGCCCGGTCTCCCCGCCAGGAACGCGATGCCTGTCGCCCCGAGGGCGAGGAGGAAGAAGATCTCGCTCACCGTTAGGCCGGCGGCCGGCCGCCAAGACGCCTCGGTGAGCGTGAGCGAGCCGAGATAGAAGAGGAGTCGAGGGATCCTGAGGATTCGGTCGGATGCCCGTGTATCGGCTTCGTCAGTGAATCGGCCGATCTCCCCGCCCTCGAACTTCCCGGTCCTCAGCTGCGGCCGGGTCGAAGAGGGACGCGAGCGAAGCGAACTGCGAAAACGCAGCGCGGCCAATAGACCGAGCCCCAGTACTCCCAGCGCCACCGTGCCCGCGAGCGGGAGCGCCCCGGCCGCCAGACCAAGCAGCACTGCGACAGCAGCCGAGCCGGTGGTGAGGGCGAGGGCCGCCAGGCCGCTGCTGCTGATGGCCCTGTGCACGGTCTTGAAGGTTATGGCCTATTCCGCTGCGGAGCCCCGGTCCGACTCTCCAATGCCGCTGCGATGCGGGCCGCAACGTGGTCCCAGGTGAGGCTCTCGGCAACCCGGCGGGGACCGCGCGCGGCGAGCGAGCCGGCGAGCTCGTCGTCGGTCAGCAGCCTGATCAGCGCCTCCGCCAGCTCGCCGGCGTCGCCGGGCGGCACCAGCAGGCCGGCTCGGCCCTCGTCCAGGATCTCCGGTATCGACTGCACCGCGGACCCGATGCAGGGGATCCCGTGGGCCATTGCCTCGATCAGCACGAGCCCATAGGGCTCGTACAGCGACGGCAGGCAGAATGCCCTGGCCCGCCGGTAGAGGTTGGCGAGCTCTCGGCGGTCCCGGATCTTGCCGTAGCCGGTCACCCCCTGGACCTCGAAGTCCCGCGCCGGCCCGACGATGCTCAAACTCGCACCGGCCACCCGCTTTCGCACCAGGTCGAAGGCCTCGAGCAGGACCCGGCCCCCCTTGCGCTCGAAGTCCCGCCCGATGAACAGGATCGAGGGTTCGTCCGTGAGCTGCTGCGGCGTCGGCGGGTCGTCGTAGGGCAGCCCGCCGCCGACCACGCTGATCCGCGATCCCTCCACGCCGTAGTCGGCGCCGAGGGAATCGCGAGCCGGCGTGCCCATCACGAGCAGGTGGGCCGCCTTCGCGTACATCGAGCGCTCCACGGACAGCAACGTGTCCCGCTCGCCGCCCGAAAAGGGCATCCATGCCGGCCAGCCCGTCTCCGCCATCAGACGCGTCTGGTCTACGTAGATCGCGTACGGGCGCGGCTGTCCGGAGACCCAGCCGTGCACCTGAAGCGCGAGATCGAACTCTGCGAACACCCGGGCGGCTCTTCTGCGCAGATTCCTGGAGAGCACGCGATGGGAGAGCCGGCTGGTGTGAAACCTCGCTGTCCAGTTCGGTCGCGAGGGACGAAAGGTGGCGGCGGCGACCGCAGCCCGCTGGGCGCCATGCATGCCGAAGTCGACGCGATCGACGACGTCGAAGCGACGGTCGAGGGCCTCTAGCAGGTGGCGGGCGACCCCGGAGAGGGCGGTGTCGGGGTCCCCCTCGACCAAGCCCAGGATGCGGAGCGGTAGAGGCTCAGCCATCGGCGCCAAGCTAGCATTGCCACCCGCCGCGCTCGTGCCCGACGAACTGCTTCCAACCTTCTTCGTGATCGGGGCCGCCAAGTGCGGCACCACCAGCCTGCACTTCTATCTCGACCAGCATCCCGAGGTCTCGATGTCGGACCCGAAGGAGCCACACGTCTTCGCCGACTCTCGCTCGCTCGACGAAAGCCCCGATTACCGGGGCCTGTTCAAGCCTGGACCGTCGGTCCGGGGCGAGTCATCCACCGGCTACAGCCGCTCTCCGGCGGAGGGGGACGCGGCGGCAGCGATCGGCGCCGCGATCCCCGACGCGAAGCTGATCTACCTGGTCGGCGACCCGGTGGAGCGGATCGTCTCCGACTACGCGCAGCAGGTCGCGGTCGGCGTGGAGCCGCTCTCGCTCGAGGAGGCCCTCATTGACTTCGACGACCCCGGCAACTTCTACGTGTGCGCCAGTCGCTACGCGATGCAGGTTGAGAACTACCTGAGGTACTTCGAGATCTCCCAGCTGATCGTGCTGGAGCAGTGGCGACTTCGCCACGAGCGCCGGGCCGTGCTCAGGGAGGTGTTCTCCTTTCTGGGGGTCGATTCGAGTTTCCGGTCCCCCGGGTTCGGTGCGGAGATCGCGACCCGAGAGGACCACGTCCGTCACGACGGCCTGCTCTGGAAGCTCCGCTCATCCCGGTTGGGGGCCGCCTACCGGCGGCTGCCGCTGGGCCCGCGGCTGCGGCTGACGCGGACGCTGAGGCGCCGCGCCGGCGGTGTCCGGCGGCCGGAGCTGGACCCAGAGCGGCTTGCGGCCCTCAACGAGCTGCTCCTTCCGGAGATGGGGCGCCTTCGGGAGCTCACCGGGAAGCGGCTGGGGCACCTGCCCGGCGCGCCTCCTGCGTGACCTCCCTCGCCCGGGTGAAGACCACCTCACCGGCCAGATCGCCAGCGGGGGCATCCGCCTTGTAGCCCAGGTCCTCCATGTACTCGAGGATCTCGTTCGCCCGCTCACCCGGGCGATGCGGGATCAGCTCGACCACGACATGCGGCGCGCCGGCGGCGAGCGTATCGCGTGCGCCCTCCAGCACCTCGAGCTCGCCGCCTACGGCATCGACCTTGATCACGCTGATTCTCGCCGGATCGATCTCGTGCTCGGCGACGTAGCTGTCGAGCGTCTGCATCGGGACGCTGGTCCAGTCGCTGAACTCCTTGACCTCCTTGGTCGAGGACCAGCCGATCCTCTCGTGGATGCCGAACCGGGCAGTGCCGGCCTGATCGCCCAGGGCCAGCAGGTTGGCATTGATCCAATGCATGGAGTTGCGAGAGACGTTCTCCATGAGGCGCCGATGAGCGCGGGGGTCCGGATCGAAGGCGTGGACCGCTCCACCGGGGCCCGTGCGCCTCGCCATCAGCAGCGAAAAGTAGCCGATCATGTGGCCGACGTCGAGAGCGACGCTCCCGGTAGGCACCTCTCTCGCGACCAACCTCGTGATCCGGGGCTCATGGAACCCCGTCAGCATCGCCACCTGGAAGAGGTCGCTGGGATCGACGCGGAGGACGATGCCCAGGGGGGTTCGGTAGGACACCCGAGGGTCGATCGACCTCCTCGCGATCAGCGCCGCGACGCGCGTCCGCCCCTTGAAGGCCGGAAGGTGCCGTGTGATCGCCCAGGCGCGCAGGCCGAGCGGCAGCCGCCTGTGTCCAGCCTCCGCATGAAGCTGGCCAAGCCGCCCCATGTGGTAATCGCGCCAGCCGCGGAGCACGGCGCGCACGCTCGCCAGCTTCCGGTCCGAGCGGCGGGCATGGGCAAGGAAGACGGCGACGAAGCCCGCCTCGAACGCCGCCCTGCGCATCGGCCCGGTCTTCTGGTACCTGCGGGAGATGTGCAGCCCATTGCGCAGGCAGTAGTAGGAGAGGAGCGGTGAGAACTCGCCCCCGCTCGCCGCCGAGACGTGGTGCCGGACCTTCGCGCCGGAGACCACCGAGACGCCGAATCCCGCTCGGGTCGCTCGAGCCGAGTACTCGACATCCTCGGCCTGTAGGAAGAGAGACTCCTCGAGCAGGCCGATCTTCTCGAACAACTCTCCCGCGACGAACACCGCGGCCCCGGTGGCCACCCCCGTCGGGTGGACTCCGTCGAACTGCCCGACGTCCTGCTCACCCCGTCCGTGATAACCGCCGTTGTAGATCTTCGCCGGGTCCCACTCGGAGCCCGCGTACCAGATCTGATCGGGCGGATCCGCGTAGTACACCAGCGGACAGAGGATGCGCGCCGCGCCCTCGTCCTCGGCCGCCTCGACCAGCCGCCGGATGCAGTCCGGTGCGACGGTCGCATCGTTGTTGAGCAGGAAGACGTAGTCACAGCCCCGTTCCAGCGCGTGGCGGATGCCGACGTTGTTCCCGGCCGGAAATCCGAGGTTCGAGGCGTTCTCGATCAGCGTCACCTCGGGCGCCTCACTGCGGATGGCGGCGACGCTGTCGTCCTCGGAGTGGTTGTCGACGACGACGATCTCGGTTTCGGGCCAGTCGCTGGCGCGCAGGGACTCGATGCAGGACAGGGTCAGATCGCGGCCGTTGTAGGAGAGGACCACGACCGCGACCCGCGGTCGGGCGCCGGTCACGCTCCGTCGGGCGGTGCTGAGCATTCGGCGGGCACGCTCAAAGTATGACCTCGCTCGGTGCCAGCCGAGCGTAGACCTGGACGAGGGCGTCGCCGTAGGCGGACTGGCGGTGGGACGCCGCGATCAGCTCCGCGTTGCGGTTGCCGATCTCCGCGATCCGCTCGCGGTCCGCGTCGGCGGCGACGATGGCCTCAGCGAGCGCCTCAGCATCGCCGACGGGCACCAGGGCCCCGTGCAGCCCATCCTCCACGATCGACCCGGCGTTCGGCGTGGTGATCACGTAACAGCCACAGGCGAGGGCCTCGAAGACGGCCCGGGCGGACCCCTCCACGTAACTCGGGAAGACGAAGACGCCGCGGGCGATCATCTGCGCCTTGATGTCGGGTCGCGACAGTCGGCCGAGGGCCTGGACGCGCGGATCCGCGAAAAAGGGGCGGTGCGACGCGGCGATCGCGGGCTCGACCGGACCGGCCACCACCAGCTCCCACTCGATTCGGTCGCCGACGAGCTGCATGGCGTCGATCAGGGTCTCGGCTCCCTTTGGCCGCGAAAGAACGGATGCGTAGAGCAGCGGGAGGGGCCCGCTCGGAGCGGTCCGCCGGGGGGTGGGCGCCTGCCCGGCCCAGAAGAAGTTGTCGTCGATCGCCAGGTGGGCGACGTGGACCTGCTCCCGGCTCCATCCGGCCCGGACGAAGGTGTCCTTGACGAACTCGGAGCACACGACCACCGCATCGGAGCGATCGAGATCCTCCAGGGCGGCCCTGGAGATCCTGTCGGCGGGAGGAGGGAGGGGAGCGTCGGGGTCCGGCATCCGGCCTCGGCCGTCGATCAGGGTGCCGAGGAGCCGAGGGTGCACGGACGCCTGGTCGCAGAGCGTCAGCATCCCGAGCTCCCGGGCCCTGTCGATGGAGCTCCCGCCGAAGCCCGCGCGGAAGTGGAAGATCCGCGCCCCTTGCGCGCGGGCGAGCGCGCGAGCTGCCATTCGCCCGTAGAGGCGGAAGGTC
>Ga0126307_10001221_pt1 | contig 16926 bp, 18 predicted proteins | sample Plot28_FD_89955 | JGI IMG/M metagenome (GOLD analysis project Ga0126307, IMG submission 89955) | Serpentine soil microbial communities from UC McLaughlin Reserve, CA, USA - Plot28 | ecosystem: Environmental > Terrestrial > Soil > Grasslands | place: USA: UC McLaughlin Reserve, Lake County... | reverse complement strand
GGTTACGCGGCCCGCACCTCCGGCGCCTCGAGGGCAGCGGCCCCGCTGTCGTCTTCGCCCATCACGGCGAGTGCCGCCTCGAGCAGGGCGCGAATACGCCGCGCATCGCGACGCAGTTGCTCCAGCTCCGTCACCGCATTCCGCGTAATCCGGCGCGCCTCCGATTGCGCTTCGGTGAGGACAAGCTCCGACTCGCGCTTCGCCTGCTCCTTGAGCTCCTGCGACGCCCGCTCCGCCGATACGAGCGTCGTCCGCAGCAGCGTCTCGAGCTCGCGGTGGCGCACGAGATCCTGCTCCAGATGCTCCACCTTGTCCTTGAGATCCGCTCGCTCCCGCCAAACGTCTTCGAAGCTCGCTACCACGTCGTCGAGGAGCTTGTCGACCGCGGGACGGTTGTAACCGAACGGCGACCGCCCCAACGTGATGTGCCTGATCTCGACCGGTGTGAGTGCCATTGGCTGCCTCCTGTTCAGTGGAACTGATCGAGCACGATGTGGGCGATCCGGTTGATCGCGTAGAGGACTACGACGCCGACGATCGGCGAGAGGTCGAGCGGCCCGAACGGCGGCAGGATGCGCCGGAACAGCCGCAGGTACGGGTCGCAGACGTCGAACAGAAAGCGCTGGACCCGGTTCAGCCAGGGCGAGTACGGAACGCGGATCCAGCTCGAGATGATGTAGAGCAGGATCAGGAGCGTGTAGACGCCGATGAAGACGTCGATGAAGCTCGCGATCCTGTCGATCGTGTCAGCGAGGATCATCGCTTCGCTCGATCCCTCGCTTCGCCCGAAGTCCTCGCGGACTTCGAGCACGGAAAACCGCAGGCGCGCTTCGCGCGCGTGCACTTGTCCACGGTCACGAGGTTACGGCTTCGAACGGACGGCTCCGTCGAGGCGGCAAAAGCCGCCCCTACCGCGGACCGTCAGGCTTGATTGTAGAAGCCGCCGCGCTCTAGCCACCGGGCTCGTTCTTCGGCACTTACCTCAACGTTCCTGGGAGTGAGCAGAAACACCTTGTCGGCGACGCGCTGCATGCCGCCGTCGAGGGCGTACGTCAGGCCGCTCGCGAAGTCGATCAGGCGCTTCGCGAGGTCCTGGTCAGACCCCTGGAGGTTGAGGATCACCGGGATCGACTCCTTGAATTTGTCGGCAATCTGCTGCGCGTCGTTGAAGCTGCGCGGAATGACTAGATGGACGGTGGCCGGGGCCGCAGCGACCGCCCCCGAACCGCCTTCGACCCCGCGCAGGCGCGGCGGCCTTGCGACCTGCGTCGGCTCCGGCCGCCCGGAATCCGTCCAGTCGTCGAACTCCTTCTCGCGCCGCCGCGGCGAGATCCGCCGGATGTTCGGCCGCTCCTGATACGACCGCTCGAGCTCCTGCTCGACCGCGTACTCGTCGTCCCAGTCGTCCTCTTCCGCGATCCCGAAGTAGACCAGCGTTCGGTTCCAGAGATCGGCGAAACCCATCGGAGGCGCAGTTTACGCGGCGCGCCAGAAATCCTTCGCCGCGTTTATGCGTAGAGCACCGACCCGACGCGGACGTACGTCGCGCCTTCTTCGGCGGCGATTCGGTAGTCCTGGCTCGTGCCCATCGACAGCTCCGCCAGCCCGTGCTCTTCGGCGAGCTCGCGGAGCCGACGAAAGTATGGCCTCGAGGCCTCGGGATCGCCCGTGAGGGGCGGCATCGTCATCAGGCCGCGCAGCTTCGGGTACAGCTCGAGGTAGCGGCCGATCTCTTCCGGCCCGACGCCGGACTTCGTTCCCTCGCCGCTCAGGTTGACCTCGAGCAGGGCCGGAATCGTGAGCTTCCGCGCCGCCGACTCGGAGCCGAGCGAGTGACAGAGCTCGCACAGATCGCTGACGAGCGGCGCCTTCCGAGACTGGAGGTGGCCGATGAAGTGCCAGCGGAACGCGTTTGCATATCGCGCGTGCTTCGCCTGGAGGTCCTGGGCGCGGTTCTCGCCGACGACCTCGACGCCCGCCTCGACGAGGATCGCCAGGTCGTCCACGCTGACGTACTTGGTCGCTGCGACGATCGTCACGCCCGGGCCGACCTCCGCTCTGATGCGCTCGTAGCGCTCGCGGACGGCGTCAGGCGACAAGCGCGAGCACTCCCTGGCCGCCGCGCGGAACCCCGTCGCGGCGGTAGGAGAAGAAGAGGCCCGGGTTGCACGCGGTGCACAGGTCGAAGCGGTGCACGCGGGACACACCGGCGCGCCGGAGCTCGAGCTCAGCCGCCTGCCAGAGATCGAGGCGGCCGGCGCGGAGGATCGTCGCGCCGAAGCGTTCGCGATACGGCCGCGCGACCTCGTCTCCGACCTCGTAGCAGCACGGGCCGATCGCGGGGCCGATCGCGGCTGCAAGGTTCCCGCCGAGTGCTCGCGCGGCCTCGCCGAGAATCCCTGCGAAGAGCCCGATCCTGCCTGCGTGGACGACGCACACCGCAGGCGCGCCGCTCGTGCGCACGAGCGCGACGGGCACGCAGTCGGCCGCCAGGGCGAGCACCGGCAGCCCCGGCTCTTCCGTCCACAGCGCGTCGCCGGGGCTGCCCTTGATGCCTGCCTCGGCGCGGTTCACGCGGCTCGAGTGGAGCTGGTAGTTCATCGCCAACCGATCGAGCGGTGCGCCCGCGTACTCGCAGAGCCGACGGCGGTTTTCCTCCACACGGTCCGGGTCGTCGCCGAGCTTCTTGCCGAGGTTGAGGGTTGCGTACGGCGGTTCGCTGACACCGCCGTTGCGGGTCGAGAACACGACGCTGTACGGCCTCGGCGCGTCCCAGTCGAGGTGGCTCATGCAACGAGCTCCTTCGCGCGCCGGAGCAGCCACGGGCGGCTGTTCCGCCGCGGATCCTCGACGACCTCGTCGAGGAGCAGCTCGAGCGCCGCTCCGAGCCGCGGCCCCTCGCGGTAACCGAGCTGCAAGAGGTCGGCGCCGTTGACGGCGAGGTCGCCCAGGCGGTACGGATGGGCACGCTCGCGCGCGATCAGCCGCGCAAGACGCTCCAGGGCGTCGAGCTCCCAGGGCTCGACGTTCTTCGCCGCGAGATCCGCGCGCTTGTGCGCGACGAGGTCGACCGCAAGCTCATACCCGTGCTTGCGCAGGAAGCGGCGCGCGTAGAGCTCGTCGACGTTCTCGAGCGGGAAGTCGTGCGCGGCCACGAGTGCGACGACGTGACGGCGGAGGCGCGTCGGGTAGCGCAGCCGCTCGAGCACGTCACTCGTCGTCTGCGTTCCGACCTCAGAGTGCGCCCCGCCGGTCTCGTCCGCCTCGGGCTTGCCGAGGTCGTGGAAGAGCGCGGCGAGACGTACCGCAAGCGAGGCACCAGCGTCGGACGTGTTCTGGACGACCGCGAAGACGTGCTCGTCGAGCGTCCGTCCCTGACGCGCGCTGCGCGTGTCGTAGTCGATCGCCCGTGCGAACTCTGGGATCAGCGCGACGAGGATTCCGGTGTCGCGCGCGATCCTGAGCGCCCTCGCGGGCCGCGAACCGAGCAACAGCTTCGACAGCTCGCCGAAGCCGTCCGCGGCCAGACCGCCGCCGATGCGCTCGCCCGAGACGAGACGGACCGCGATCGCCTCCTCGGCCATCTGCTCGAGCGTCTGCTCGTCGGGCGCGAGGTCGAACTGCGACACGAGGCGGAGACCGCGCACGATGCGCAGCGGGTCCTCGGCGAACGACCGCGGCGACACCGCGCGGAGGACGCGGTTCTCGAGATCCTCGCGGCCGCCGAGCGGGTCGACGAGCTCGTCGGTCGCGAGCCGGCGCGCCATTGCGTTCACCGTGAAGTCGCGCCGCGCCATGTCGTCTTCGATCGACGCGTCCGGGTCGACGACGATCTCGAAGTCGTGCCGACCGGGGCCTGTCGAGCGCTCACGCCGTGGCGGCGCGAACTCGATCCCGTTCCGCGCCAGCCGACGGACGGACGGATCGCGGGGCCACAGACGCAGGCCGACGAGTCGGCCGGCGACCTCGAAGTCTTCCACCCGGCCGTGGCGTGCGAGCACGTCGCGGAGCGTCGGGTGGTCGACCCTCGGGACGAGGAAGTCGGCGTCCTTCGCGTCCAGCCCGAGCAGCTCGTCGCGCACGGCGCCGCCGACCAGGTACGCGTCGAGGCCGAGTGACTTCACGTACTCCTCGAGCTGCCGCTGCACGCGGCAACGCTAGCGGCCTCTCCGCTAGACGACCGCGATTGCCTCGATCTCGACGATGCCGCCGGACGGCAGCGCCGAGATTCCGACGGTCGAGCGTGCAGGCGGGGCCGAGCCGACGTGTCGCGCGTAGACCTCGTTCATCGCCGGGAAGTCTCCGAGGTCGGTGAGGAAGACGGTGGTCTTGACGATGCGATCGATGCTGCTCCCTGCCTCCTGCAGGATCGCGCCGAGGTTCGTCAGCGCCTGCTCGGTCTGCTCCTGGATCGTCCCGTGGATCTCTGTGTCGCCGGGCCGCAAGCCGAGCTGGCCTGCGACGAAGACGAGGTTTCCGGCGCGGATCGCCTGTGAGTATGGGGCGCCCTGGAACGGCGCCGGCGCGGCCTCCGTGCGGATCACGGTCCGGTCCGTCATCCGCGGGCGCGCTCGCCCCGTCGCGGCCGGCACGCCTGGGCGAGCGCGACACCAAGGGCCTTGAAGATCGCCTCCAAGACGTGTCTCGTGTCCGAACCGTCGATCAAGCGGACGTGCATCGTCAGCGAGGCGCCGTCCACGACCTCGCGCAACAGCGAAGCGACCAGGTCGGTCTCCATCCCGCCGATCCGGGCCGCGGCCAGGTCGACATTCGAGACGAGCAGCGACTCGTCCGCGGCCTCGAGCGCGACGTGCGCGAGCGCCTCCGAAGCGGGCACGACGGCGGACCCGTGGCCGCGAACGCCCTCCGCCCGCAGCGGGTTGACCAGCGCCCGCCCGAGTGCCCGGCCGGCGGCGCGGACCTCCTCGTCGACGTTCCCGGGGGCGACCTCGAGCGCGATGTCGAACGAGGCGTACTCTGCCAGCAGCGTCAGCAAGTGGTCGAGGACGGAAACACCTGTGGCGACGTTCGCCTCGCCGTTCCCGTCCACGGCGACCCGCACCTGCGTCCGCGTCTCCTCCGCCCGCGTCATCGTTCCCAGCGTACCGAAGCCCTCAGGCGCCTCTGGGCGGCTGCGAGAGCGCTCAGACGGCGACGCGCTCGATGCGCGCGCCGAGGTCGCGGAGACGCTCGTCGATGCGCTCGTAGCCCTTGTCGATCTGGTACACGGCCCCGATCGTCGACTCGCCGTCGGCGCACAGGCTCGCGAGCAGCATCGACATTCCCGCACGGATGTCCGGGCTCTCCATCCGCTGGCCGCGCAGCCGCGCCGGCCCGGTGACGACGGCGCGATGTGGGTCGCAGAGGATGATCCGCGCGCCCATCGAGACCAGCTTGTCGGTGAAGAACAGCCGGTTCTCGAACATCTTCTCGAAGAGCAGCACCGTCCCGTGCGCCTGAGTCGCGACGGTGAGCGCGATCGACGTGCAATCGGAGGGGAACGCCGGCCACGGGCCGTCCTCGATCTTCGGGACGTGTCCGCCGATGTCGTCTTCGATCCGAAGCTCCTGGGCCGGCGGGACGCGAACCTCCGAGCCCCGGACCTCCACGCGCACGCCGAGCCTCTCGAACGTCGGGAGGATCGAGAGCAGGTCCGGCGTGTGGACGCCTTCGATCGTGACGTCGCCGCCTGTGATCGCCGCCAGCCCGATGAGGCTCGCGACCTCGACGTGGTCGGGCCCGATCGTCCAGTCGCCGCCGGTGAGGCCCTCGACGCCGTTGATGCGAAGGACGTTCGACTCGATGCCGTCGATCTCTGCGCCGAGCGAGCGCAGGAAGCGGCAGAGGTCCTGCACGTGCGGCTCGCAGGCGGCGTTCCCGATCACCGTCCTGCCCGGGGTCAACACGGCGGCCATGACAGCGTTCTCCGTCGCCATCACGCTCGCCTCGTCGAGGAAGACGTTCGCGCTCCGGAGCAGCTCCACGCTCATCTCGTAGGCGCCGTCGAGATGGATCTCGACGCCGAGCTCTGCGAAAGCATGGATGTGCGGGTCGAGCCGGCGGCGCCCGATCACGTCGCCGCCCGGAGGCGGCACCACCGCCGCGCCGCAGCGTACGAGCAACGGCCCCGCGAGGAGGAAGGACGCCCTCATCCGCGCGCAGAGCTCCGCGTTGAGGTTCGTCTTCTCGATCTGCTCAGCGTGGACGCGAACCTCGTTCGGGCCCCGCCACTCGACGTCCACCCCGATGTCGTCGAGAAGCTCCAGCATGGTCTCGACGTCGCGGATCCTCGGGACGTTCGACAGGGTGACGGGCTCGTCCGTAAGCACGCACGCGGCGAGGATCGGGAGAGCGCCGTTCTTGTTTCCGGCCGCGCGGACGCGCCCGTTGAGCGGCATCGCGCCCTCGATGACGAACGACTCGGTCACCGCCTGCGGTGCCAGCGTCTCGGGCATCGGAGTACCCTAGCGCTCGGTGCGGCCGACTCGGGACCAGGCATGGGAGACGCTGACTCGTTACACCAAGAGCGAGTCACTCCTCCGCCACGCGCTCGCCGTCGAGGCGTCGGTCCGCTCCTATGCCCGGCGCTTCGGCGAGGACGAAGAGCTCTGGGGCGTCGTCGCGTTGCTCCACGACTTCGACTACGAAGTCCATCCGACGCTGGACAAGCATCCGCAGGACGGAGCCCCGATCCTGCGCGAGGAGGGGTATCCGGACGAGGTGATCGAGGCAGTCTTGTCGCATGCGGAGCACCTCCACCTCCCACGCGACACGCCGCTCAAGAAGACCCTGTTCGCCTGCGACGAGCTGTCCGGCTTCGTGCACGCGTGCGGCCTCGTGCGGCCGACGGGGCTCGACGGGCTCGAGCCGAAGTCGGTGAAGAAGAAGCTGAAGCAGCCGTCCTTCGCCGCCGGCGTCAACCGCGACGAGGTGCAGCAGGGCGCGGAGCTGCTCGAGATCGAGCTCGACGAGCACATCCGGAACGTGATCGCCGCGCTGCAGCCGATCGCTCCCGAGCTCGGGTTGCGCAAGGCCGAGGACGCCGCCGCCTAGCCGGCGCCGACGCCGCCCGCGGCCAGCGCGGCTTTCAACACCGGGTCCTCGCCGGCGAACAACGCGTCGCCGTAGTGATTCGGGCTACCGCCCGTCGGCTCGCCGATGAAGAACGCCGAGGTTCGCCGCTCGGGGTCGGTCACGAGTTGCATTTGCGCGCAGAATGTGCCGCGTGAAAACGCCGCTGTGCCCGTTCCGATTGCCGAGGAGCGCGCCGAGCCGCATCAGCTCAACCACTCCGGCCCGGTCACCCTCGGCCGCGAGGCGATCGACGAGCCTCGGCCTGCCGGCGGAGCTCGGTGAGCGCCGTCTCGGCGAGCGGTTCCGGGTGATGCCGCAGGATCGCCTCGACAAACGTCGCGCCGTCGCCGCCGGCCCAGCGTCCAGCAGTCACGCAGGCGCGACGGCGTCGGTCGTTGCGGCCGTTTGCCAGGCGCGGCCGAGCTTGTGGCTCTGAGCCACTAGCTCGGTGCGGTGACGGCCTCGACGAGGCGGTCGAGGTCCTCCTCGTCGTTCCACCACCCGCACGAGGCGCGGGCCCAGCCCTTGCCGGGGAGCTCGCGCACGACGACTCCACGCTCCCAGGCGCGGGCGACGGACGCCGCGGCGTCGCGCGCTCGGAATGTGACAAGGCCGGCGTGACCGGGCTCAGTGACGACCTCGATGCCCGCAGCGGTGAGACCATCGCGGCAGCGTTTGGCGAGGTCGCGGATCCGGTCGAAGCGCCACACCGGTGCGAGGTCTATCGCCTCGAGCAGCCCCCGCAGCGCGCCGACGGGAGTCCAGCCGGGATCGAAGCGAATCGCGCCGTCGCGCGCGACGTAGGCGCCGCCCGGGTCGAACGACTCCTGGGCCCAGTAGCCCGGCCGCGCGACCCGTAGCGCGTCGACGTCGCGCACGTACAACGCCCCGGTCGCCTCGGGCCCTCCCAGCCATTTCTGGCCGGAGACCGTGTAGTAGTCGAGCGCGCCCACCACAACCGGAATCGCGCCGACCGACTGCGCACCGTCGACGAGCACGGGCACGCGCGTCCGTTCGCGGAGCGCGTGGACGTCGATCACGTGGCCGGTCGTCCAGAGGACGTGCGAAACGGCGATCAAGCACGTCTGCGGCGTCACCTCGGCCGCGATCAGGTCGATCGCGTCCGCGGCAGGCCTCCCCTCGACGCGCGCGACACGCACGGTTGCGCCGGAGGCGAAGACGGGGCCTGCGAGGCCGAAATGCTCGGCGTCGGTCGTCACGATCTCGTCGTCGGGCGAGAGATCGAGCCCTGCGAGGACGATGTTGCACCCGTCGGTGGTCGACGACGTCAGCGAGATGTGCTCGGGCGTCGTCTCGAGCAGGTTTGCGACCCGCGTTCGCAGCTCCAGCCTCGCCTCGAGCATGGCCTCGATGTAGGCGGGACCGCCGCGGCCGGCGGCGAGATCGCGCTCGAGCTGCTCCCTCAGCCGCTCGGCGACAGGAATCGCAAGCGGGCCGAACGTGCCGGCGTTCAGGTACGCGACCTCACGCAGCACCGGAAACAGCGCGCGCGCCTGCTCGTGCGTCACGTCACGGTCGCGTCCACGGGCGCGTGGTCGGATAAGAGGTGCTCGCCGCGGCGACGTCGTTCGACGGGCCAGCGGCGAAGCTTCGAGACCTCGGCGTTCCGCACGAGGATCTGGTCGATCCCGGTGCCGGGCTTCGAAAAGCCCCACTCCGAGCTCACGTCGAGCAGCGTCTGGGAGCGCTCGTAAACGATGTTGAAGTCGCCGCCGACGATGACCGGCTCGTCCTGCGCCGCCAGCGAATCGACCCACGTGAACGCTCGCAGGAGCTCGGCGTCCGCTAGGCGCTCGTCCGCCGCGTAGCCCGTCGCGTGCAGGTTCGCGAGCAGGAACATCTGGCCGTCTTTGACGACCCGCACCGCCTGGCACACGCGCCGCTCCTTCCCCCACGCCAGCCGCGTCACCCAGCCGAGCCCGAGCCAGCGCGCCTGCGCCGCGCGGAACCGGCCCGGGTTCAGCACCAGGGTCCGCTGATCGACGACGCGCACGCGCGCCGCCACGAGGATCGCGTTCGCCTGCCCGGAGAACGCGGAGCGGAACTGACCGTGGTTCAGCCGAGTCAGTGCGCGGCCAATCTCCGCGGTGGACGGGATCGGGCCGATCATCGGCCGGGCCGCGGTTGCACCGATTGCCGCGTACCCGCTCCAGTCGTCGAGCTCCGCGAGCGCCCACCCGGGCACTTCTTGGAGACACAGCACGTCAGGCCCGTCGGCGACGGCGAGCCGCACCATCTCTTCCAGGAACGCATTGCGCTGCGGCGGCTTGGTGTTGCCGTGGAAAAGGTTCCAGGTGCGAACGAGCACGGGCGCCGTACTGTACGGCGGGTGCGCGTCGCGCTCGCCGATCCGCCCGCGTTCACGCCGCCGTACGACCACGCACTCGCGACCGCGCTCGCCGAGTCGGGTGCGCAGGTCATCCTCCTGACATCGCGCTTCCGCTTCGGCGAGACGCCGCCGCCGGTCGGCTACACGCGCGACGAGTGCTTCTACCCGCTGTCGTCGCGAGTCTTCAGGAGGTCGCGTCTCCGCCTGCCGCTGCGTGCTGCCGAGCACCTCGCCTTCTTCCGGCGGCTCGACCGCGTCGACGCCGACGTCCTTCACGTGCAGTGGCTGGCGTGGCCGGCGGTCGACGTGCGGCTGCGGTTCACGCGACCGTCCGTGTTCACGGCGCACGACGTCATCCCCCGCCGCACAGCCAAACGCCTCGATCTCTGGAGGCGGCTGTTCGCGAAGTTCGACCGCGTGATCGCGCACTCCGAACACGGGCGCCGGACGCTCGGCAACCTCGACGTCGACGCACGCGTGATCGCGCATCCCGTCTTCCGCGCGGACGTGCCGCGTGCGGACGACGGGCGAACGGTGCTCGCGCTCGGCGTGATCCGGCCGTACAAGGGATTGCCGGACGCGGTGGAAGCGACGCGGCGCGCCGGCGTGCGTCTGCTCGTTGCGGGGGACCCGCTCGGCGTCGAGGTGCCGGAAATCCCGCACGTCGAGCGTCGACTGGGATACCTGCCCGGGGCGGAGGTCGACCGCGCGCTGAGCGAGGCGACGGTCGCCGTGTTTCCCTACCGACCGGAACTCGATCAGTCGGGCGCGCTGCTGCGAGCGCTCGGCGCGGGCGTACCGGCTGTGGCCTACGACGTCGGCGGGATCGCGGAGCCCATCGCCCGCTTCGGCGCCGGAATCGTCGTCCCTCCGGGGGACGTCGCCGCGCTCGCCGACGCTCTCCTGACGGTCCTCGAGGGCCCGGAGCCGTTTCGCGCCGGCGCGCTCCGCGCGCGAGCGGAGCTGACGTGGGAGGCGTCGGCTCGCGCCCACATCGAGCTCTACCGTGAGCTGACGTGATCCTCCGCCGCCGTCGCTACCGCGAAGTCGTGGATCGCCAGCTCGAGCTCTTCGCGTCCGAGGCCCTGGATCTGCTCGTCGGCGTCGACGATGCGCTGGAGCGCTACAACGCGGCCGACGCAGATGACGCGGAAGAGCTCTACGGCGACTATCAGCTCGCGATCGAGGCTGCGACCGACCGCCTCGGCGAACTCCGCGACACGTACGCGCGCACGCTCGAGGATCCGGACGACTACGTGCGCGAGTTCAACGCGGCAGTCGTGAAGCGCTGGAGTGCGCTTGCGCTCACGATCGACGACTGAGAACCGGTTCAGTAGAGATCGAAACTGCCCGCGAATCCACCGACGATCGCCCCGTACGCAATGTGCGCCAGCACGTTGGCGACACCGCTGTACGGGCCGTAGTTCCGGAGCATGAACCCCGGCGGCTCGAGGATCGGCGTCTCCGCGGCGTCGCTGTAGACCGTGCCCATGCGCGGATGCACTGCCGGAAGGAGGATGTTGATCAGCGCGCCGCCCGCGAAGAGGGCGTGGACGAAGCCGAGCGCGGCGCCGAAGAGCCATCCCGCCGTGTCGACTGCGACGAAGACGATGCCGTACAGCGACGCGAACACGAGGCCGTTGCCGAAGTGGATTGCGTACCCGAGCACGCTCGCATTGCGGCGGTCGGACGTGAAGATCGTGCCGAGGAGAAGCGGCAGGTCCATCCGCGTGAGGCCGGCCGCCTGCGCGATCCCGAGCGCGGACGTCAGCACGACGGTCCCCACGAGCCCGCCCGCGAGCGCGCCCGAGAACGTTACGACCTCCCTTCCGAGCGTTCGGACACACACAGCGCGGCGCTGATCAGGGCGAGGTGGACGAGCGCCTGCGGAAAATTGCCGAGAAATGCGCCATCGTCGGGCCGCAACTCCTCCGCGTACAGCCCCACGTCGTTCGCGCAGGCGACCAGCTGGTCCATGTTCCGCGTCGCGTGTGCGAGGCGGCCGGTGCGCGCGAGCGCGTCGACGAGCCAGAACGAACAGGGGAGGAAGTAGCCCTCGTCGCCTCCGACGCCGTCCTCCCCTCGGTACCGGTAGACGAACGGTCCGTCGGCAAGCGCGCGCTCCACCGCGTCGATCGTCCCGGCCAGCCGAGGGTCACCCTCGCCCGCAAACTCGAACATCGGCAGCGTCAGCAGTGCGGCGTCGAGGTCCTCCTGTCCCGCCGCGCGGACGTAGGTGCCACGGACGCGATCGAAACCACGTTCCTCCACGAAGCGGCGAATCTCGTCCGCGACCGCGCGCCAGCGCGTGCTCCGGTCCGGAATCACTCCTGCCCCGGCCAGCTTGCAGGCGCGATCGAGCGCGACCCAGCACATGATCTTTGAATGGACGTGGTGCGCCGGCGGGCCGCGGACCTCCCAGATCCCTGCGTCCACACAGTCCCACACCTCCGTCACGTAGTCGGCGATCGCGGCGATCTCCTTCGCCGTCGTCCGATCGATCGCGCCGCCGCTCGAGGCGAAGCGCGCGACCGAGTCGAGGACGTCGCCGTAGACGTCGAGCTGGACCTGGTCGGCGGCGCCGTTTCCGATCCGGACGGGCCGGGACGACATGTAACCCGGAAGCTCGTCCAGCTCGCGTTCCTTCGCGCGATGCGCGCCGTTCACGCGATACAGGATCTGGAGGCGCGGCTGCGTCAGGTGCGACGCATGCATGAACCACCAGAAGAACGACGTGGCCTCGCTCTCACAGCCCAGCCGCAGCAACGCGTCGATCGCGAAGGTTGCATCGCGCAGCCAGGTGAAACGGTAGTCCCAGTTGCGCGTGCCGCCGATCCACTCCGGGAGTGAGGTCGTCGGCGCTGCGACGATCGCTCCCGACGGAGCGAAGACGCAGAGCCTCAGGGCGAGCGCGCTTCGGACGACGGCGTCGCGCCAGGGGCCGTCGTATGGGATGCGGCCGGACCACTCCGTCCAGAAGCGCTTCGTTCGCTCGAAGCGGCGCTCGACGTCGTCACGGCACGGGAGGACGACCGGCTCCTGGTGCGCGGCGGTGAGGTCGATCACGGTCGTGCTTCCGGGCTCGGCGACGAAGCGGCCCTTGATCGCCTCCTCGGCGACGATCGGTTCTCCCGTTCCCCAGGTGGAGACCGCAAGCGCATCGGGCCCGCTAGACGCGAACGCCCGTCCCGCACGACGGTCGAGGCGCGCGCGACGGCGGCCGAAGTCGAAGCGGGGCTCAATCCGCCAGCGCATCGGCACGTGCCCGTCGAGGCCCTCGACCCTGCGCAGAACCTCGCGCATCGGCGCGAGCCCGTCGTCTGCGAGGAGCATCGCGTCTGTGATCTGGACCGTCCCGGAGCTCGTCCGGAACATCGTCTCCAGGATGTTCGAGTCCGGCCGATAGCGGCGCTCGACCTCGAACGGCTCCTCCGGCTGAAGCTCGAACGAGCCGCCGCGCCGGGCGTCCAGAATGCGCCCGAACACGCTGCTCGAATCGAAGTCCGGCAGGCAGAGCCAATCGATCGACCCGTCCTTCGCAACGAGCGCGGCCGTCCGCCCGTCGCCGATCACGGCGTAGTCACGAATCGCCGCGTAGCCGTTCTCGCGCACGACGTGGGTGTATCAGGTTCGCTCGCGCGGACAACACGAGCGTGCGGCGGCTATCTGTGTCCGAAATGGTGCGCCTGCGGCAACGAGTCGTGGACGCCGGCTTCCGCGACTTCGCGGGCGAGCGGGCCGAGCGACTCGAGCTTGTCGACGAGCACATTCATGTTGCGGTCTCGGCGCTCGAAGCGGCCGTGCGCGAGGATCAGCGGCTCGCCGCGCACGACCGCACGGTGCCGCTCGTAGACGGGAGGCGGGACGATCAGGTTCATCTGCCCGAGCTCGTCCTCCAGGAGCATGAAGACGACACCGTTCGCGGTCGACGGCCGTTGCCGCGCGACCGTCATCCCCGCCACGCGGACGCGGCGGCCGTGCCGGCAGCTCCTCAGACGCTCGCTCGACAGCACCGCCGCGTCGAGGTGCGGGCGCAGGAGCGCGAGCGGGTGCACGCCGACGGAGACGTTCGTAAGCCGGTAGTCCGCGAGCATCCGCTCCCACACCGTCTGCTCGCGAAGCGGCGGCGTCTCCACCGTCGGATCCAGCGGGAGCGCGAGCTGGCGCTCCTCGCCCGCCGAGCCGGGGACGCTCTCCGAGCGCGGTACGAGGCCGAGCTCCCAGAGCAGCGTTCGGCGTGGACCGAAGGCGTCGCAGGCGCCGCTCGTGACCAGCGCCTCGAGCTGTGCCTGCGAGAGCTGCGTTCGCTGCGCCAGCTCGATGACGCCGCCGAAGGCGCCGTTCCGCTCCCGCTCCTCGACGAGCGCCTTCGCATCGTCCTCCGCCACGGACGCCACGTACTCGAGCCCGACACGCACCGCCGTCCCCTCGACCCGCGCCTTGGCGTCAGACAGGTTGACGTCCGGCGGGCGCACCTCCACCCCACGCCGCTGCGCATCGCGGACGAGCGAGGCAGGCGGATAGAAACCCATCGGCTGCTCGTCGAGCAGCGCGCACAGGAACTCGGCCGCGAAGCGATGGCGCAGCCACATCGACTGGTACGCGAGCAGCCCGAACGCAGCCGCGTGTGACTTCGGGAACCCGAAGCCGGAGAAGCCGACGAGCTTGTCGTAGACGGCGTGCGCCGTCGCTTCCTCGACTCCCCTCGCGCACGCACCCTCGACGAAGCGGGTGCGGAACGCCTCGATCGCCGCCTCGCTGCGCTTCCGCGACATCGCGCGACGCAGCCCTTCGGCATCTCCAACCGTGAACCCCGCGAGCGCGATTGCGACCTCGAGCACTTGATCCTGAAAGACGACTACTCCGAGCGTGTCGCGCAGCGGCTCCGCGAGCAGCGGATGGTCGACCGGGGGCACGAACGACGGGTCCTCACGCAGACGTTGGCGGTGGTCGATGTACGGGTGCACCGCCTTTCCCTGGATCGGCCCCGGGCGGACGAGCGCGACCTGGACCGTCAGGTCGTCGAGATTCTCAGGCCGCGTCCGCAGCAGCGACTGCATCTGCGCGCGGGACTCGATCTGGAACGCGCCGACGGTGTCCGCATTCTGGATCTCGGCATACACCGCGGGATCGTCGAGCGGGATCCGGGAGAGGTCGACCACTTCGCCGCGCGTACGCGCGACCTGGTCGACGCAGCGCTCGACGGCGCTCAGCATCCCGAGCCCGAGCAGGTCGATCTTGAGGAAGCCGGCGTCCGCGCACGAGTCCTTGTCCCACTGCACCATCTGCCGGCCCGCCATCGCGCAGGGCTGGACCGGGACGAGCTCGACGAGCGGCCTCGTCGAGATCACCATCCCGCCCGGATGCTGCGAGATGTGACGCGGCAGCCCGCCGATCTCGCGGCAGAGGTCGACGAACGCGCGCCACCGCGGTGACGCCAGCTTCGCCTCGGCGTCCGGAAGCGACGCGAGCTCGTCCCGCACGCGCTTCGCGTTCCAGCCGTCGGTGATCCGCGCGAGCCGCTCGAGGTCTCCGAACGGCAGCCCGAGCGCTTTGCCGACGTCGCGGATCGCGCCGCGGGAGCGGTACGTCGCGAACGAAGCGACGAGCGCCGCGTGCTCCCGGCCGTAACGCTCCGTCACGCGGACGATCAGCTTCTCGCGGATGTCGCGCGGGAAGTCGAGGTCGATGTCCGGCACCGCCTCGAGCTCATGGTTCAGGAAGCGCCCGAGTGACAGCCCGGCGGCGACCGGATCGACGTGAGAGAGGCCCGTGAGGTAGCAGACGATCGAGCCGACGGACGACCCGCGCCCGCGCCCCGGGGGGAGGACGTTACGCGCGAAGGACTCGCCGCGCACCTCGCGCGCGCATTCGCGTGCGAGCTCCAGCACCTCCCAGTGGAGCAGGAAGAAGCCGGCCAAACCGAGCTCGTTGATCAGGGCGAGCTCCTGGCGCAAACGCTCGCTTGCGCTCGCGTTTGCGCTAGTCCCGTACCGATGGGCGAACGCTTGGTCGCAGATTCGTGTTAGCTGGACGATTGCCGGGTCGTCTTGGTAAGAGAAATCCGGGTAGCGGTAGCCGAGCTCTTGCGTCACGTCGAACTCGAGCCGCTCAGCCAGCTCCACGGTTCGGTCGACGGCTTCACGGTCGTCGGGAAACCGCTTCTCCATCTCCCCGGGCTCGACGAGGAACGACTCGTGGTTGCCGCGGCGCTCGCGCTCGCAGCCGTCGAGCGAGGCGCGGTTGCGGATCGCCACCAGCGCGTCCTGGAGCGCCGTCCGCTCCGGTATGTGCGCATGCGCATCGCCCGTCGCGACAGTGCGCACGCCGAGCGCTTCGGCGAGATCGCGAAGCGCCGCGTTTCGGCGTGCGTCGCCGCGTTCGTACGGTCGCTGCAGCTCGACGTAGAAGCGGTCGGGACCGAACGTTCGGGCCAGGCGCGCCGCGGCGTTCGGGTCGCGGACCGCGACGCCGGCGCGCGCGCAGCCGGACAGGCACACGAGGCCGTCGTTCAGCTCCTCGAGGCGGTTCTGCTCGAGCGAGGGCGGCAGCGGCTCGTCCTCCCGTCCGGGAAGGCGCGTGCCCGCGTGCGCCTCCGTCAGCAGCCGGCAGAGGTTGGCATATCCCGCCGACGACTCCACCAGCAGTGTCACGTGGGAGCCGTCGGCGAGCGTCACTTCCGAGCCGGTGATCGGACGGATGTCGAACGCCTTCGCCGCGTGGGCGAACTCGAGCGAGCCGTACACGCCGTCGTGATCGGTCAGCGCGAGCGCGGAATACCCGAGCTCCGCCGCACGCACGACGAGCTCCTCCGGCACGAGGCGCCGTCGAGGAACGAATAGGCTGAATGTGCGTGGAGGTCGACGTACGACACGGGATCGTGCTACGCCCGGGCGAAGGCGAGGAGGTCGCGACGGCGGATGCGACGTCGATCAAGATCCTCGCCGACCTCGAGGAGCTCAGCGCGACGTTGACGTGGTACGGCGTGCGCCGGAAGGGAGCGGGACCGCACATCCACAAGCGGCACGCCGACTCGTTCTTCGTGCTCGACGGGGAGCTCGTCTTTCTCACCGCGGACGAGTCGTTGGCTGCGCCGACAGGCTCGGCAGTCGTCGTCCCGCCGAACGTCGTCCACGGCTTCAACCACGAGCGCCGCGATGAGGTGCGCTTCCTCAACTTCCACACGCCGAGCAGGGGCTTCGCGGAGTCGCTGCGCGCGCGGCAGAGGCCGGGATACGAACCGGAGCGCTACGACTCGTTCGATCCGCCGCTCAATGCGCCGAGGGGCGCGCGCGTGATCGGGCCCGGCGAGGGAGACCGGCTCGCGAACGACACGCGGACGGCGACGATCAAGATCGCGCGCGACGAGCTCACGCTGGTCGAGTTCGAGCTCGAGGCCGGTTTCGAAGGACCGAAGCCGCACGTCCACCGGCGGCACGTCGACTCGTTCTTCGTCGTCGAGGGAGAGCCGGAGCTCCGCGCCGGGGACGAGACGCTTCGCG
>Ga0126307_10001220_pt1 | contig 16934 bp, 16 predicted proteins | sample Plot28_FD_89955 | JGI IMG/M metagenome (GOLD analysis project Ga0126307, IMG submission 89955) | Serpentine soil microbial communities from UC McLaughlin Reserve, CA, USA - Plot28 | ecosystem: Environmental > Terrestrial > Soil > Grasslands | place: USA: UC McLaughlin Reserve, Lake County... | reverse complement strand
GCCGATCGCCTCCGCGATCGCGTCCGCGCGCGACAGGTGCCGCTCGACGGCGGCGTGGTCGCCGCATGACAGCTCGAGGAACCCGAGCGCCCACAGGCAGATCCCCTCGAGCCACGGGTCGCGCCGCTCGCGCCCGAGCGCGAGGCCCTGCTCGGCGTGCGCGCGGGCGTCCTCGACGCGCCCGAGATGCGCGTCCACGAGTGCGCGGCAGTAGAGCCCGATCCCCCGCCACAGCGCCTGGCGAGCGCGCTCCGCGACCGCGAGGCTCTCGCGCGCGTAGCGGTCGGCGGCCGCCCAGTCGCCGGTCCAGAGCTCGAGCTCGCAGAGGTGACCGGCGATGTCGGGCAGCGAGCTCTCGTCGCCCTCGTCGAGCGCGCGCCGGTGGGCCGCCTCGAGCCGCGGCCGCGCGGCGTCGTAGTCGTCGGTGTACTTGAGCAGCTGGCCGAGGACCGTTCCCGCCGTCCACGCGGCGCGCGGGCGCCGCGACGGCGGTTCGAGCGCGACCGCGCGATCGAGCTCGTCGCGCCGCAGCCCGCGCCCGACGTAGAACTCCGCGAGCGCGTACGCGACCAGCGCCGCCGACTGGAGCGCCGGATCCGGGTCGCGCGCTCGCTCGACCAGCGCCAGCGCCCGGCGCGCGTGCTCGTCGCGGCGGCGGTTGTCCACGTCGGCGGCGACCGCCAGCGTGAGGTGCGCCTCGGCTTCCAGCGCCGCGTCGAGCCAGGGCTCGCCCAGCGCGCGCTCGCACAGCGCGACGGCGGCTCCGGCGCCCTCGGCCTCGTGCGCGATCCGTGCGAGCAGCAGCAGCGCGCGCGCCCTCGGCGGCCCGGGCGGGGCCGAGCCGACGGCGTCCTCCAGCAGCGTCCTGGCGCGGGCGGTGTCGCCGGCGACGAAGCGGTGATCGGCCGCGACGAGCGTTCGCCGCCGGCGCTCGGGCTCGAGCGCCGGCGGGGTCAGCCGGACGGACTGCTCGCACAGGTCGGCGGAGTCCTCGGGCGCGCCGCGCCGGCGCGCGTGCGCGGCCGCGGCCTCGAGCGCGGCCGCGACGTCCTCGCTCGGTCCGGCCGCGGCGAGCGCCAGGTGGCGCGCGCGCTCCTGCGCATCGGGCGCGGCGCCCGCGAGCGCCCGATGGGCCGCGCGCCGGTCCTCGGCCGAAGCCTGCGAGTACGTCGTGGCGGCCAGCAGCGGATGCGTGAAGCGCAACCGATCGCCGTCGTGCTCCAGCACGCCGCCGCGCACCGCGATGTCGAGGTCCTCGTCGACCTCCGCGGCGTTTGCGCTCGCCGCCCGCAGCAGCGCCACGGATGGCTGCGGCACCGCCGCCGCGCGCAGGACGAGCGCACGCGTACTAGCCGGCAGCCGGGCGATCCGCTCGCCGACGAGCCGGCGCAGGCTGCCCGGGATCGGGAGCGGCTCGCCCGGAGTGATCCGCGCGCCGCGGCGCTGGAGCTCGCGGCCGACCTCGAGCGCGAAGAACGGGTTGCCCCCGCACAACTCGGCGAGCCGCAGCAGCGCGGGGCGCGGCAGGTTGAGGGCGAGCCGCTCGCGCAGCAGCTCGTGCAGCGTCCCGGCCGCCAGCGGCCCGAGCGCGATCCGCAGCAGCCGGGCGTCGGCGAACGTGCGGTCGAGCACGGGCGGCAGCGGATCGCCGGGCGCGCCGCGGGCCGTGGCGAGCACGCGGAGCGGCTCGGTCTCGAGCCGCCGCAGCGCGAATGCCAGCGCTCCGGCCGACGCGGTGTCGAGCCATTGGACGTCGTCGAGGGCGAGCAGGAGCGGGGCGCTCGCGGACAGCCGCCGCAGGACGCCGAGCAGCGCCGCCGCGATCGCGCGCGACTCGGGCGGCGCGTCCTGCGGATCGTTCAGCAGCAGCGCCGCCTCGAGCGCGCGCCGCTGCGGCGGCGGCAGGTCCGGCAGCGCGACGCCGTCGAGCAGGTCGGCGAGCGCGGCGAACGACAGCTGCACCTCGGACCCGGCGGCGCGGGCCGTCAGGATGCAGCAGCCCGCCTCGCGCGCGAGCCGGATCCCCTCCTGCCAGACGCGCGTCTTGCCGATCCCGGCGTCGCCCTCGAGGACCAGCGCCGCGGGCGGCTCCAGCTCCAGGAACGCCGCGATCCGGGCCAGCTCCGGCCTGCGGCCGAGCGGCAGATCCGCTTGCGCCGGCATCGCCCGCGACGATGACAGAGGCCGGCACCGGTGGTCCAGATGTAGGTTGGGCGCATGGAGCGCCGACGGATCGTCGCGATGGGGGGCGGTGGATTCTCGATGGAGCCCGACAACCCGCTGCTCGACCTGTTCGTGCTCTCGCTGGCCCGGTCGGCGCGCCCGCGAGTGTGCTTCGTGCCGACCGCGAGCGGCGACGCCGACGGCTACGTCGCCGGCTTCTACCGCGCGTTCTCGGCGCTCGACTGCGATCCGAGCGATCTCCAGCTGTTCGAGCGCCGCGTGAGCGACGTGCGGTCGCACGTGCTGGCCCAGGACGTGATCTACGTCGGCGGCGGCAGCACCGCGAACCTGCTCGCCGTCTGGCGCGCGCACGCGCTCGATCGCGTGCTGGCCGAGGCGTGGCACCAGGGTGTCGTCCTGTGCGGCGTCAGCGCCGGGATGAACTGCTGGTTCGGGCAGTCGGTGACCGACTCGTTCGACATCGGGCGGCTCGCCCCGCTCGACGACGGGCTGGGGCTGCTGCAGGGCAGCTGCTGCCCGCACTACGACGGCGAGGAGCAGCGCCGGCCCGTCTACCGGCGGCTCGTCGGCGACGGCGAGCTCGCCGACGGCTGGGCGGCCGGCGACGGCGCCGCGCTCGTGTTCGCCGGCCAGCAGCTCGAGGAGGTGGTCACCTCGCGCCCGGAGGCGCGCGCGTTCCGGGTCGAGCGTACGGGCGAGGGGGTGCTGGAGCGGCCGCTGGACGTCCGCTACCTCGGCTAGCGGTGTACGTTCCGAGCGGCCACCGCACCGGAGGGAGATGGACATGGCGATCAAGCTGCACCGCTGCAAGAACACCTGGGTGAAGGCGCCCGGGCACCCGTGCTGGAAGGTCCAGAAGGCGCTCGACGAGGCCGGGATCGAGTACGAGCTCGTGAAGGGGCCGCAGCGGAGGGGCAAGCGCGACGACATCGAGCGCATGACCGGCGAGCGCAAGTATCCGGTGATCGAGTTCGAGGACGGGCGGATCTATCGCGAGGAGTCCAAGGACATGGCCGCGCGGATCCGCGCCGGCGAGCTCGAATCCGCCGTGCCCCCCGCCGGAAACGCCTGACCTCCGCGCCGAACGTCCGCTCAGCACGCCCGTTAGGAGCGACTGAGCGACGTTCGCGGGAGAGGGCCGCGGATTCCGCGGTGCGTGACGGAAAGCGCTTGACTGTTACGCAACGATCGTGTACTCATATGCACCCATCGCCACAATTCTCACAAGGAGACCCTCCCCACATGGCGACACGGCAGGCTGCAAAAGGGATCGAGGCTCGCTCGATCGACTGGGTACCCGAGGACGAGCGCCACGGCAGGATCTGGCACCAGTCCCCGCTCTGGTTCCTCGGCAACTTCCAGTACTTCACGATCGCGCTCGGGTTCATCGGCCCGGCGCTCGGGCTCTCGCTCGGCTGGTCGATCCTGGCCGGCACGCTCGGCATCCTGGCCGGCACGGTCTTCATGGCGTTCCACGCCGCCCAGGGACCGATGCTCGGATTGCCGCAGATGATCCAGTCGCGCGCCCAGTTCGGCTACCGCGGCGTCGTGGTGCCGCTGGTGGCGACGCTGTTCACGTACATGGCGTTCAACGTCGCCGACCAGGTGCTGCTGGCCGAGGGGCTGAACGGCACGTTCGGCTGGAACCCCGACGTCGTGGCGATCGTCTGCGCCGCCGGCGCCGGGCTGCTCGCGATCTACGGGCACGACTGGGTGCACCGGGCCTTCCGCGCCCTGCTGCTCGTCTCGCTGCCGCTGATGACGATCGTGACGATCGGCGTGATCCTCGGCTTCGGCGGCGGGGCGCCGCCGGAGCAGGACCTCGGATTCGCATGGGCCGCGTTCATGGCGCAGTTCTCCGCTGCGGCCGCGTACAACATCACCTACGCGCCCTACGTCTCGGACTACTCGCGCTACCTCCCCAAGCGGACCTCGGCACGCTCGATCATCGCGTCCGTGTTCTTCGGCGCGGCCGGCTCGGCGATCTGGCTGATCGCGCTCGGCTCGTGGCTCGCGGTGCGGCTCGGAGCCGGCGACGGGCTCGTCGGGCTCCAGACGGCCGGCAACAACGTGATCGGCGGCCTCGGCGACCTGGCGGCGTTCTTCTCGGCAGCCGCGCTCGCGGCGACCATGGGCATGAACGCGTACGGCGCGATGCTGAGCGTGCTGACGGGCGCGGACTCGGTGCGCGGGGTCCGCCCCGGGCGGCGCGCGCGCGTGCTGACGATCGCGGTGCTGACGGCCGGATGGTTCGCGGTCGCGCAGTCGATCTCGGCGAGCGCCGTGAGCACGGTGTTCACGTCGCTCACGCTGATGCTCTACCTGCTCGTGCCGTGGACGGCCACGAACCTGGTCGACTTCTTCTTCGTGCGCCGCGGCCACTACTCGATAGCCGACCTGTTCACGCCGCGCGGCATCTACGGCGCGTGGGCGTGGCGCGGCCTGGCGGCCTACGCCGCGGGCTTCGCGGCCCAGGTCCCGTTCATGGTGCTGCCCGACCTCGGCGGCTGGAGCTACACCGGCCCGCTGGCCGATCAGCTGTCGGGAGTCGATGTGGCGTGGCTCGTCGGACTGAGCGTCTCGGCGGTCGTCTACCTCGTGTTCAGCCGCGGCATCGACGTGGAAGCCGAGCAGCGGCTGATCGCCGGCGACGAGCTGACGGCGCCCGCGGCGATCGCGGAGGAGGAGCGGATGGCGGCCGTCCCGGCGTGACGTCCACCGCCTCCAGGGTGCGGGCGCGCGTACTCGAGCGACCGCGGGCCAAGCTCGCGGGCGCCGAGCTGACGCTGCCCGCACCGGAGCGCGACCTCGTGCAGGTCCGGGTGCTCGCCAGCGGCGTCTGCCACTCGGATCTGCACGTGCTCGACGGCGAATGGTCCGCGCCGTTCCCGCTCGTGCTCGGGCACGAGGCCGCCGGCGTCGTCGAGGCGGTCGGGCCGGCGGTGCGCGACGTGCGGCCGGGCGACCGCGTCGTGCTCGCGTGGTTCGCGCCCTGCCGCCGCTGCGCGCACTGCGCGGCCGGCCGCGCCTGGCTCTGCACCGGCACGCGCGCGCTCGAGCACGTGCTGCCGGACGGGCGGGCGACGTTCGCCGATCCCGCCGGCGGACCGGTGCACGCGTACCTGGGGCTCGGGACGTTCAGCGAGGCGACGCTGGTACCCGAGCCGGCGGCGATCCCTATCGACCCGAGCGTCCCGCCCGCCGTCGCCGCGCTGATCGGCTGCGCGGTGGCGACCGGCGTCGGCGCCGTGCTCAACACGGCCGCGGTGCGCGCCGGCGAGAGCGCCGTGGTCGTCGGCTGCGGCGGCGTCGGGCAGGCGATCGTGATGGGCCTGGCGCTCGCGGGCGCCGACCCGATCGTCGCGGTCGACCTCGCCGGCGAGCGGCTCGAGCAGGCGCGCGCGCTCGGCGCCACGCACATCCTGCGCGGCGACGACCCCGCGCTCGCGGACGAAGTCACGCGGCTCACCGGCGGCGGCGCCGACCACGCGTTCGAGGCGATCGGGCGCGCGGCGACGATCGAGCGGCTGCCCTCGCTGGTCGGCCGCGGCGGCCAGGCTGTGCTCGTCGGGATGCCGGCCGAGGGCGTCACGGTGCCGATCGACCCATTCGACCTCGCCGACCAGGGCAAGCGCATCCTCGGCTGCAACTACGGTTCATGCGTGCCCGCCGTCGACTTCCCGCGCCTGGCGCGCCTCTACACCGCGGGCCGGCTGCCGCTCGACCGCCTCGTCGGCCGCCGCGCGGGCCTCGACGGGGCCGACGGCGCGCTCGCCGACCTGCGCGCGGCAGTCGGGCTGCGCACGATCCTGGAGCCGGGAGCGGCGTGAGCGGCAACGGCCGCGTGAGGATCGGCGCGCGCCTGCGCCACGCGCGCGAGGCGAGCCGGCTCTCGCTCGCCGACGTCGCAGCTCGCAGCGGCGTCACGAAGAGCTTCTTGTCGCGCGTCGAGCGCGACGAGGCGAGCCCGTCGGTCGCCAGCCTGGTCGCGATCTGCGAGGCGGTCGGGCTGCCGATGGCGAGCCTGTTCGCGGTCCCCGAGACAACGCTCGTGCGCAGCTCGGCGCGGCCGTCGCTGGAGGGGCTGCCGAAGGCCGCCGACGTCGTCGACACGCTGATCACGCCCGAGCGGGAGCGCCACGTCACCGTGCTGGAGAGCAGGGTGGCGCCGGGCGGCTCGGGCGGCGACGTCCTCTATACGCTCCCGAGCGAATGCGAGGTCTGCTTCGTGCTTGAGGGCCGGATCGAGATCGACGTCGAGGGCGAGCTGTTCGAGCTCGAGGCCGGCGACGCGCTCACGTTCGGCGCATCGGTGCCGCACACCTGGCGCAACGCGGCTCCCGATGCGGGCGCGCGGCTGCTCTGGATCCTGGCGCCCGGCCTGCCCGACCCGCGGATGACGCTCGAGTGAACCCGCGCTACGCGCCGTCCGACGCGAGCCAAGCGCCGCGCTACACGGGGATCCGCACGTTCGCGCGCTGCCCGCACGTCGCCGGCGCGCTCGACGGCGTCGACGCCGCCGTGCTCGGCGTGCCGTTCGACACGGGCACGTCGATGCGTCCGGGCGCGCGCTTCGGGCCGGCCGGGATCCGCGACGCCTCGCTGCTGCTGCGCCCGTGGCATCCGGCCCACCAGGTCGACGTCTTCGCCGAGCTGTCGATCGTCGACGCCGGGGACCTGACGATCACGCCCGGGAACGCCGAGCGCAGCGCAGCCCAGATCGCCGAGCAGCTCGAGCCGGTCGTGCGCGCCGGCGCGATGCCGCTCGTGCTCGGCGGCGACCACTCGATCGTGCTCGGCGAGCTGCGCGCGCACGCCGCCGTGCACGGCCCGCTGGCCGTCGTGCTGCTCGACGCTCACGCCGACACGTGGGACTCCTATTACGGCGAGCGCTACTTCCACGGCACGCCGTTCAGGCGCGCGCTCGAGGAGGGGCTGATCGAGCCGCACCGGAGCCTGCTGGCCGGCATGCGCGGCAGCCTCTACGGCGCCGCCGACCTCGACGAGCCGCGCGGCTGGGGCTTCGAGATCGTCGACTGCGACGAGCTGCGCGGCTGGAGCCCGGCGCGCTACTCCGAGCGCGTCCGCGAGCGCATCGGCGACGGTCCGGCGTTCCTGTCGTTCGACGTCGACGTGCTCGACCCGGCGTTCGCGCCCGCCACGGGAACCCCCGAGGTCTGCGGCCTGCTGCCGCACGAGGCGATCGGCTTCCTCCGCGCGCTGCGCGGCATGCGCTTCAGCGGCTGCGACATCGTCGAGTTCTCCCCTCCCTACGACGACGCCGGCCAGACGACCGCGCTGCTGGCGGCGAACGTCGCCTACGAGCTCCTCGCCCTGGCGGCGCTCGCTCAGCGCAGCAGATAGCCCGGCAGCCGGTAGCCGAACCCGACGAGCGCGTCGGCGCCACGCGCGCGGTGCCGTTCGCTGTCCCATTCGTACGCGAACGCGTCCGCGAGCCGGTTGACGAGGCTGAACGCGAACCCGATCGCCAGCGCGTCGGCGATCGCCTCGCTCGCGCCCGGTGCGCCGCCGGCGGCGGCCGCGCGAACGGCCCCGATCCGCGCGCCGTGGCGGAGGCCCCCGGTCATGCCGGCCCGACGGGGCGCTCCATCGCGACGCACTCGACCGACACGCCGTCGGGCATCGTGAGCGTGAAGCGCTCCACCTCGCGGAACCCGAACGCGCGGTAGAGCGGCTCGCCCGGCAGCGTGGCGCCCAGCACGAGGTCCGTGAACCCCTCCGCGCGGGCGGCGCGCTCGCACGCCTCGAGGATCGCGCGTCCGAGCCCGCGCCGCGTCCAGTCGCCGCGCACGAACATCGCGCGCACGCGCGCGGGCTCGGTCGCCGGATCCAGCGGGCGCTCGTCGTCGTCGCTCGCGCCAGAGCCCGTGTAGAGCTTGCTGCGGCGGCTCCAGCCGCCGCATGCGACGATCTCCCCGCCGGCCTCGTGGACGAAGTACGTGCCGTCCTCGATCAGCCGCATGTCGAGGTGACCGATGTGGACCGCCGCGCTGGCGGTCTGGCGCGCGTCGTAGAAGCGCGGGAAGAGGTCGAGCACGGAGCTGCGCATGAGCTCGGCGATCCGGGGCGCGTCGGAGGGCAGCGCGACCCGCTGCGGCGCCAGCCGCAGCACGTCCGCGACGCGATCCTCTCGTCCGGTCCCGGTCACCGTTCGCTCCACGGGCGACTCTCGCAGCCTGTGGCCGGCGGGGCAAGCGCGGCCGCGGTCGGTCACCCTAGGCGGCGTGCCGCCGCCTCCCCACCTCGATGCCTGGCTGCCCCGCCCGTCGGTGCGAACGCACCACAGGCGCGCCGCCGCGGCGACGCCCGACGCGCTGTGGCGCGCCGCACAGGAGATCAGGCTGGCGGACACGCGCACGCTCGGTCACATGGTGCGCTGGAGGATCCCGGACACTCCAGCGGAGCGCACGTACCACTCGCTGTTCCGGGAGTACCCGTTCACGGTGCTCGACGAGGGCGACGGCCATCTGGTCTCGGGCCTGTGCGGACGGATCTGGACGATCGAGCGCGACTATCCGCGGCTCGCCGGCCCTGACGAGTTCTGCGCCTGGCGCCGGCGCGGCACCGTGCGCGTGCTGTTCGCGCACTGGGTCGCGCCGAGCGGCGATGGTGGCGCCGAGCTGTTCAGCGAGGCGCGCGTCGAGCCGGTCGACCGCCACTCGGCGGTCCGGCTGAGAGCGCTCTGGTCGGTGCTCGGTCGCTTCGAGCGGCTCGTCGGCGCCGAGCCGCTCAAGCTCGCGGCGCGACGCGCCGAGCGCGGCTGACGCCTCGCCGGCTCACGGGATGCTCACCGCGCCGACCCGGATCGTGCGCGTGCGCGCGGCGAGCCAGGGCGGCAGCTGCGCGAGCGCCGACTCAGGCGTCGCGGCATCGACGAAGAACCACAGCTCGTGACCGCCGAGCGTGCACGTGCCGACCGTGTGGCGATGCCGCAGCGGGCTCTCGAACCCCCGCCAGGCGGCGAACGCGATGCCGCAGTCGGCGCCGTCGTGGCGGTGATGCAGGAGGAAGCCCGGCATGCTCGCAGCTTGCCCGCGAGCCCGCGAAATCGCATCGGGGGCGACCCTGAAGGAGCCCCTGAACTATGCTCGCGACCGAGACGGTGACTTATCCTTCCGTGGCGATCGTCGGTCGCGAGCGCGAGCTCGAGCGGCTTCGGCGAGCGCTCGACGGGCTGCCCGACGGCTCGTTCCTCGAGCTCGCGGGAGAGGCCGGGATCGGCAAGACGCGGCTGCTCGACGAGCTGCGCATGCGCGCCGACGAGCGGGAGATGCTCGTGCTCGAGGGCCGCGGCGCCGAGTACGAGGTCGACGTCCCGTTCGCGATCCTCGTCGACGCGCTCGACGAGTACCTCGCCGGGCTCGACGAGGCGCGGCTCGCCCGCGCGACCGGCGAGGCCGCGGCCGACCTCGGCGCGATCTTCCCCTCGCTGCACGCGGACGGCGCCGCGCGCTTCGGCCCGCACCGGGCCGTCGCCGGCCTGCTGGAGCGCCTGCCGCCCGGACGCGGGCTGCTGCTCGTGCTCGACGACGTCCACTGGGCCGACGAGGCCTCCGTCGAGGTGCTCGCGCACGTGCTCGGCCGGCCGGCGCCGCGCGGGCTGGTGCTGGCGCTCGCGCACCGCTCGCGCCAGGGCCGCGGGCGCATGGACGCCGCGCTCGAGGCCGCCGCCCGGCGCGGGCTGGTGGAGCGGCTCGAGCTCGGTCCGCTGCCCGAGCCGGAAGCGCTCACCCTGCTGCCGCCCGGCACCGATCCGGCGCGCGCGCGCGTGCTCTGCAGGCTGAGCGGCGGGAACCCGTTCTACCTCGAGCAGCTCGCGCGCGGAAGCGCCGGCGCCGGTGCGGCGCGGCCCGGCACGGCGGACGACGACCTTGCGGTGCCGCCCGCCGTGATCGCCGCGCTGTCGGTCGAGCTCGACGCGCTGCCGGACACGGCGCGCAAGCTGCTCGAGGCCGGCGCGCTCGTGGGCGAGCCGTTCGAGCTCGACCTCGCGATCGCGGTCGCCGAGCAGGACGACGCGGCCGCGCTCGACGCGCTCGACGTTCTCATGGCGCGCGATCTCGTGCGACCGACCGACGTGCCGCGGCGCCTGCGCTTCCGCCACCCGATCCTGCGCCGGGCCGTGTACGAGGCGTCGCCGTTGGGCTGGCGGCTGGCCGCGCACCGCCGCGCCACCGCGGCGCTCGAGGCGCGCGGGGCGCCGGCCGCGGTGCTCGCGCGCCACGTCGAGCAGGCGGCGACGCGCGGCGACGAGCGCGCCGTCGCGGTGCTCGCCGAGGCGGGGGAGGCCGCCGCGCCGCGCGCCCCGGCAGCGGCCGGGCACTGGTTCTCGGCCGCGCTGCGGCTGCTCCCGGAGGGCGCCGATCCGGCGCGCCGCGTCGCCCTGCTCGCCCCCTGGGCGTTCAACCGCGCCGTCACCGGGCGGCTGGAGGAGAGCCGCGAGGCGATGGTCGAGGCGCTCGCCGCGCTGCCGCCGGACGAGCTCGAGGTGCGCACGAAGATCACCAGCTTCTGCGCGGCGATCGAGCACTTCCTGGGCCGCCACGAACGCGCGCACGAGCGGCTGATCGACGCGCTGCCCTGGATCCCCGAGCGGGCGTCGCCGGGCGCCGCCGCGATCGCCGTCGAGCTCGCCGCGGACGCGTTCGTGCAGGGCGACGCGGAGCAGCTGCGGACGTGGGCGGCGCGCGGCGTCGAGCTGGCCGAGGCGGCCGGCGAGCCGCTGCTGCTGGCGACGGCGACGGCCCAGCTGGCGTTCGCCGCGCTGCACGACGGGGATCCGGCCGAGGCCCAGCGGCTGCGCGCCGTCGCCTGCGCGCGCATCGACAGCCTCCCGGACGACCGGCTCGTCGACCGGCTCGAGCTCGGCTACTACGTCGGAATCATGGAGCACCTGCTCGAGCGCGACGCGGACGCCGTCCGCCACCTCGAGCGGACGCTAGCGGCGGCGCACGAGACCGGCAAGACGTTCGTGCTGGCGCCGGCCGGCGCCGCGCTCGCGCAGGCGAAGCTGCGCCGCGGGCTCGTCGCCGAGGCCGACGCCGCGGCGTCCGACGCGGTCGACTTGGCCCGCCTGACCGGCAACGTCCAGAGCGTCTCGCAGGCGCTAGCGGCGCACTCGCGGGCGCTGCTGATGGCCGGCGAGCTGCGCGGCGCCCTGACCGCCGCCGACGAGAGCGTGCGGCTGGCGGACGGGCTCGAGCCGAGCGCGGTCGGGACGCTCGCGGGGCTGGCGCTCGGCGCCGCGCTGCTGGAGTCCGAGCGTCCGGCGGAGGCGACGGCCGCGGTGCGCGCGACCGCTCGGCTGCCTCTGGTCCCGGGGACGATCGGCTGCGAGGCGTACGAGCTGCTCGTGCGCGCGGCGCTCGCCGGCGGTCTCCGTGACGACGCGGAGCGGCTCGCGCAGCGCGCCGAGGAGCGAGCCGCGCGCGTCGGCCTGCCGGTGACGCTGGCGCAGGCGGGCCGCGCCCGCGCGCTCGTCGCGCTGGCGGCCGGCGACGCGGAGCGTGCGACGGCCGCAGCGGTCGGCGCCGCCGCCGCCGCCGCGTCCGTCGGGGCGCGGATCGAGGAGGCGCGATCGCGGCTGCTCGCGGGCCTGGCGCTGGCCGCCGCGGGCGATCGCGGCGCGGCCGTGAGCGAGCTGGGCGCCGCGCGCGAGACGCTCGACGGCAGCGGGGCCAAGCGGCTCGGCGACGCCTGCGCACGGGAGCTGCGCCGGCTCGGCCAGCGCGTGACCCGGCGCGCGGCGCGGGGCGAGGAGCTCGCGGGCCTCGGCGGGTTGACGGGCCGCGAGCGCGAGATCGCCCAGCTGGTGCACGACGGGAAGATGAACCGCGAGATCGCCGCCGAGCTGTTCCTCAGCGAGAAGACCGTCGAGACGCACCTGCGCAACATCTTCGCGAAGCTCGGCGTGAGCTCGCGCAGGGAGGTCGCGGCGGCGGTAGAGCAGGGGTGAGACGCGCGCGGCGGCCGAGGAACGGGGCTCGCCTCGCCCACTTCCCCGGGTCCGGTCGAACCGGTAGCGTCGTCCCGACGCGCATCGACGAAGACGAGGAAGCGGATGGCCGTACCCATGCGGATGGAGCAGGCGGTGGCCCGGGCGGTCTCCGCCGCCACCGGCACCCGCGATGCCTACGAGCGCGCCCTGAAGGCGATCGCCGACGGGCTGGACTGGCCGTTCGGAGCCGCGTGGGAGCCGGACCCTCGCGATCCCGAGATGCTGCTTCGCTGCGTCGCGCTCTGGGCCGCCGAGGAGGACGGGCCGCGCGCGTTCGCCGAGGTCACGCGCACGACGCCGCTGCGCACCGGCGAGGGCCTGCCCGGCCGCGTCTGGGAGACCGGACACGCGCACTGGGTCGCCGACGCCGCCGCCGACGAGAACATGCCGCGGCGGGCGGACGCGGCGGCCGCCGGCATGCACGCCGCCGTCTGCTTCCCCGTGCGCAGCGAGCGCGGCGTCGTCGGCGTCGTCGAGGTCTTCGGCCCGCGCCCGCACCAGCCCGACGCCGACCTTCTCGCCGCGCTCGAGGTGGTCGGCGTCCAGCTCGGCCAGATCGTCGAGCGCCGCCACGCCGACGACACTCGGCGCGCCAGCGAGCAGCGCTATCGCGCGAGCCTCCAGGCCGCGCTCGACTGCGTCGTGACGATGGACCACCGCGGGCGCGTGGTCGAGTTCAACCCTGCGGCCGAGCAGACGTTCGGCTACTCGACCGCCGACGCCGTCGGCTGCGAGATGGCCGAGCTGATCGTGCCGCCCGAGCTGCGCGATGCCCACCGCAAGGGCCTGGCGCGACTGCTGGCGGGCGGCGCGCCGCGGGTGCTCGACCGGCGCTTCGAGATCGAGGCGATGCGCTCCGACGGGTCGCGCTTCCCGGTCGAGCTGGCGATAACGCGGATCGACGTCCCCGGAGCGCCGGTGTTCACCGGCTACCTGCGCGACATCACCGAGCGGCGCTGGTCCGAGGCCGAGCTGCGTGCGTCGCGCGCGCGGATCGTCGAGGCCGGGGACGCCGCGCGCCGGCGGATCGAGCGTGACCTGCACGACGGTGCCCAGCAGCAGTTCGTCGGCGTGGCGATCAGCCTGAACGCCGCGCGCGCGAAGCTCGAGCACGATCCCGCGGCCGCGCGCGAGCTGCTCGACGAGGCCGCCGCCGACCTCGCGCAGGGTCTCGACGAGCTGCGCGAGCTGGCGCGCGGGATCCATCCCGCCGTGCTGGTCGAGGGCGGGCTCGAGCCCGCGCTGCGCGGACTCGTGCGGCGCAGCGCGGTGCCCGCGCGACTTGTCGTGGCGCCCGCAGAGCGGTTCGCCGAGGCGGTCGAGGCCGCAGCCTACTTCGTCGTCTCCGAGGGCCTGACCAACGTCGCGCGGCATGCGGTCGCGGCCAAGCTCGTCGAGATCTCGGTCGCGCGCAGCGACGGCCGGCTCGTCGTCGAGGTCCGCGACGACGCGGCGGGCGGCGCGGACCCCCGCGGCGGCGGGCTGCGCGGGCTGGCGGACAGGCTCGCGGCGCTCGACGGCAGCCTCGACGTGCTGAGCCCGCCGGGCGGCGGCACGACGCTGCGCGCGATGATCCCGTGCCATTAGGCGATCCAGCTTCGCGGGGGGGCGTGCGGCGCTCCGGGGAAGCTCTGCGGGCGCGTCTCGACGCCTGAGCGCCTGGCGGGCGACCGACGGCCGCTGGCGGCAAGCCGCCGGGAAGCGTACGGCGGTCCCCCCTCGCCGCCGGGGGCGTCGCCGGTCACGCTTCCCCGATGACCCTTGATCTGGAAGCCCTCGAGACCAGCTTCGACCTGATCGCCCCGCGCGGCGACGAGTTGATGGACGTCTTCTACGCGGGCCTGTTCGCCGCCGCGCCGGCCGTCAAGCCGCTGTTCGCCGGGACCGACCTGCGCCGCCAGAAGGCGATGCTGCTGAGCGCGCTCGTGCTGCTGCGCAAGTCGCTGCGCGACCTCGACGCGATCGTGCCGACGCTGCGCCAGCTGGGCGCACGCCACGTCGGCTACGGCGCCGAGCCCGCCCACTATCCGGTCGTCGGCCAGGTCCTGATCGGGTCGATGGCGGAGGTCGCGGGCGACGCCTGGCTGCCCGAGTACGAGCGCGCCTGGGCCGCGGCATTCGAGGTCGTCGCCGGCGCGATGCTCGAGGGCGCCGCGGCCGCCACGCTGCCGCGCGCCGCCTGAGGCGCGCGTCAGTTCGAGCGCAGGTAGGCGAGCACGGCAAGCACCCGCCGGTGATCCTGGTCGGTCACCGGCAGGTCGAGCTTGCCGAAGATCGATGTCACGTGGCGCTCGACGCCGCGCTCGGACACGAACAGCTGCTCGGAGATCGCGCGGTTGGTCTTGCCCTCGGCCATCAGGCCGAGCACCTCGCGCTCGCGCTCGGTCAGCGCCTCGAGCGGCTGGTCGGCACCGCGCCGCCCGAGCATGTGCGCGACCACCTCGGGGTCGAGCACCGAGCCGCCCGCCGCGACCTGGCGGATCGCGTCGGTGAACCGCTCGACCTCGGCCACGCGGTCCTTGAGCAGGTAGCCGACGCCCTCGGCGCCGTACTCCAGCAGGGCCGTGACGTAGCGCTCCTCGACGTGCTGGGAGAGCATCAGCACGCCGACGTCGGGCATCTCGGCGCGGATCACGCGCGCAGCGCGCAGGCCCTCGTCGACGTGCGTAGGCGGCATCCGGATGTCGACGACGGCGACGTCGGGCGAATGCGCGCGGACCTTGCGCAGCAGGTCGTCGCCGTCGCCGGCCTCGCCGACGACCTCGAAGCCGGCGTCCTCCAGCAGCCGCACCGCGCCCCGGCGCAGCAGAACCGAGTCCTCGGCGATCACGACGCGCATCGCGGTCACGACTTCGCCAGCAGCGCCTCGAGCCCTGCCCCCGAGAGCTCCGCCTTGCTCAGGAACCCGCGCGCGCCGTTGCGCACCGCCAGCTCCTCGAAGTCCGCCGCGTCGCGGGTCGACGTGATCACGACGACCGGGGCCGGATCGGCGCCGGTCAGCTCCGCTGCGACCGCGAAGCCCGAAGTGTCGGGCAGCTGGAGGTCGAGCAGGACGAGATCCGGCGCGAGCCGCCGTGCCGCCTCGACCGCCGCCGCGCCGTCCGCGGCCTCGCCCACGACCTCGTAGCCCTCCGACTCGAGCAGCCGGCGGGCGCGCGCACGGAACTTGCCGTGGTCATCGACGATGAGGACGGTGGTCGCCATCCCGCCACATTGTCGGGCAACGGCGCGGGCGCGCCCAGCCGGTTTCCCGCCAGCCTGCGGCACTCCGTCGTGTGTAGATGCTCGCATACAGATCCGCGCGTCTCGGCCATGGACAGTCTCACGCCATCGCAGTTCGATACAAGGCATGACCAACCAGACCCTAGCCACCCTCGTCCTCGGCGGCACCGGCAAGACCGGCCGCCGCGTGGTCGAGCGCCTCCGAGCCCGCGGCGTGCCCACCCGCGTCGGCTCCCGCTCCGGCGCGCCGCCGTTCGGCTGGGACGACAGATCGACGTGGGCGCCGGCGCTGGACGGGGTCGGCGCCGTGTACGTGTCGTTCCAGCCAGACCTCGCGATCCCGGGCGCCGCCGAGGCGGTCGGCGCCTTCGCCGAGCTCGCAGCCGAGCGCGGGTCGGGCGGCTGGTGCTGCTGTCCGGCCGCGCCGAGCAGGAGGCGCGGCGCAGCGAGGACGCCGTGCGCGCCGCCGGCGCCGACTGGACGATCGTCCGCGCGAGCTGGTTCTGCCAGAACTTCAGCGAGAGCTTCTTCCTTGACGGCGTGCTCGACGGCGTCGTCGCGCTGCCGGTCGGCGACGTGCGCGCGCCGTTCGTCGACGCCGACGACATCGCCGACGTCGCGACCGCGGCGCTGACGGAGCCGGGCCACGCCAGCCGGCTGTACGAGGTGACGGGTCCGCGCCTGCTCAGCTTCGCCGAGGCGATGCAGGAGGTCGCGGACGCGACCGGCCGCGAGCTGCGCTTCCAGCCCGTCCCGCTCGACGACTACACCGCGGAGCTCGAGCGGCTCGACGTGCCGCGCGACCTCGTCGCGCTGATCGCGTACCTGTTCACCGAGGTCCTCGACGGGCGCAACGCGAGCCTCGCCGACGGCGTCCGGCAGGCGCTCGGCCGCCCGCCGCGCGACTTCCGCGACTACGCCCGCGCAACCGCCGCGACGGGCGTCTGGGACGCGGTGCGCACCGCCTGAGCGGTCAGCGCGCGCACGGGATCCGAGCCTCGAGCCGCGTGCCGGACCCGGGCGGGCTCTCGACGGCGAGCGTGCCGTCGAGCGCCGCGACCCGGTCGGCGAGCCCGCGCAGGCCGGACCCGTGCGTCGCGGCGGCGCCGCCGACGCCGTCGTCCGTGACCTCGACGATCACGCGGTCGCGCTCGCGCCGGACGGCCACGGTCGCGCGCGTGGCGTGCGCGTACTTCGCGACGTTCGCGAGCGCCTCGGAGACGACGAAGTACGCGGCGCTCTCGACCGCGCAGGGCAGGCGCACGGGCTCGGCGGTCTGGAGCTCGACCGGCACCGGCGTGCGCGCGACCAGCGACTCGAGCGCGGGCTCGAGCCCGCGCTCGGTCAGGACCGCCGGGTGGATCCCGCGCGCGAGCTCGCGCAACTCCGCGAGCGCGTCGGAGAGCTCCTCCTGCGCCTGGCGGATGAGCTCCGCCGCGTCGCCGTCGATATGGCGCTCGCACATCCGCAGCGTCAGCGCCAGCGAGACCAGCTGCTGCTGCGCGCCGTC
>Ga0126307_10001219_pt1 | contig 16939 bp, 16 predicted proteins | sample Plot28_FD_89955 | JGI IMG/M metagenome (GOLD analysis project Ga0126307, IMG submission 89955) | Serpentine soil microbial communities from UC McLaughlin Reserve, CA, USA - Plot28 | ecosystem: Environmental > Terrestrial > Soil > Grasslands | place: USA: UC McLaughlin Reserve, Lake County... | reverse complement strand
GTACGTCTTCACGACCTCCGACCTGGCGACGTACGTCCAGGTCCGGGTGCCGGGCTCGACGCCCCGCACCGCGGCCACCGCGCCGCTCGTCGACCTGGCCGCTCCGGTGCAGCGCTCGCTGCCCTTCCGGTAGCCGGCGTTCAGCGCAGCAGGCCGGGGTGCCGGGCCAGGGCGGTCTCGACCAGCCGGTCGACGAGAGCCGGGTAGTCGAGCCCGCTCGCCCGCCACATCAGCGGGAACATCGACACCGGGGTGAAGCCGGGCATCGTGTTGACCTCGTTGACGACCAGGCCGGTCGGGGTCAGGAAGAAGTCGACGCGGGCCAGGCCCTCGCAGGCCAGTGCCTCGAACGCGCGGACCGCGAGGTCCTGCACCTGCCGTACGACGTCGTCTGGCAGGTCGGCGGGGACCACCAGGTCGGTGCCCTCGTCCGGGAGGTACTTGGCCGCGAAGTCGTAGAACTCGTGCCCTCCGCCGACCACGATCTCGCCGGGGACGCTGGCCTCGGGCGCGGCACCGTCGCGACCCTCCAGCACCCCGCACTCGATCTCGCGCCCCTCCACGCCGGCCTCGACGACGACTCGCCGGTCGTGCCGGCGGGCCTCCTCGATCGCGTCGTCGAGCTCCCCGGGGCCGTGCACCTTGGTGATGCCCACGCTGGAGCCGGCCCGGGCCGGCTTGACGAAGACCGGGAAGCCGAGCGAGGCGACGCTCTCGCGGACCGCTGCCTTGTCGGAGTCCCAGGCCCGGGCGCTGACCACGGCGTACGGCCCGACGGGCAGGCCGGCGCCCTGGAGCAGCGTCTTCATGTGGCCCTTGTCCATCGCGGCTGCCGAGGCGAACACCCCCGACCCGACGTAGGGCACCCCGGCCAGCTCGAGCAGACCCTGCAGGGTGCCGTCCTCGCCGTAGGGCCCGTGCAGCAGGGGAAGCACGACGTCGACCTCGCCCAGCTCCTGGGGCACCGAGCCCGGCTCCTGCACGACCAGGCCGCGGTGCGTCGGGTCGCCTGCCAGGACCACCGCGGCGCCGCTCTCCTCGACCCCAGGCAGCTCGCCGCCGGTGATCGCCAGCTTCTCCGGCTCGTCGGCCGCGAGCACCCAGCGGCCCGCGCGGGAGATGCCGACCGGCACCACGTCGTAGCGGTCGCGGTCGATGGCCGCGAGGACGCTGCCGGCCGAGACGCAGCTGACGCCGTGCTCGGTGCTGCGGCCGCCGAACACCACAGCAACCCGCGGCTTGCGGCGGCCCGTCTGCTCGCCGCAGCGGTCGTCGGAGGTGTCGTCGGAGGACTGCGTGCTCTGGTCGCTCATCGCGCCCCAACGTACCGATCGGCCCGCGGGGCGCTGCCGGGCAGGGATACTCGCTGCCATGCCCCACGAGAGCGAGTCGTCGCTTGCCCCCGCCACGGTCGCGGTCTCGGCGGGCCGGCCGCCGCGTACGCCCGACGGCCCCCTGAACCCGCCGCTGGTGATGGCGTCGACGTACCACGCCGGGGGCGAGGTGGGCTACGGCCGCTACGGCAACCCGACCTGGGAGATGCTCGAGTCGGCGGTCGGCGCGCTCGAGGGCGGGGTGGCGACGTCCTTCGCGTCGGGGCTCGCAGCGGTGGCGGCGGTGCTCGACCTGGTGCCGTCGGGCGGGCTCGTGGTCGCGCCACCGGACGCCTACTACGGCAGCCTCGAGATCGTGTCGCGGCTCGAGTCGCAGGGTCGGATCCGGGTGCGACGCACCGACCTGACGGACACGGCGCGGCTGGCGGAGGCGGTCGACGGCGCAGACCTGGTGTGGGCGGAGACGCCGACCAACCCGCTGCTGAAAGTCGTGGATGTGGCAGCGCTGGGCGAGCGGTGCTCGGCGGCGGGTGCGCTGCTGGCGGTGGACAGCACGTTCGCGACGCCGGTGCTGCAGCGGCCGCTCGAGCACGGCGCGGACGTCGCGGTGCACAGCGCCACCAAGTTCCTGTCCGGGCACTCCGACCTGCTGCTCGGCGTGGCCGTCGCGCACGACGCCGACGTCGCGACCCGGTTGGTGGAGACCCGCAGCGTGCTCGGCGCCCTGCCCGGGACGGTCGAGGCCTGGCTCGCGCTGCGCGGGCTGCGGACGCTGCACCTGCGCATCGAGCGCGCCTCGGCGAACGCCGCCGAGCTGGCCCGGCGACTGGCCGGGCACACCGCCGTGTCGACGGTGCACTACCCCGGCTTCGGCGCGATGGTGTCGGTCGAGCTGCGCGGTGCGCCGCAGGCGGCCGAGCTGGTGTGCGAGTCCACCGAGCTGTGGGTGCACGCGACCAGCCTGGGCGGGGTCGAGTCGTCGCTGGAGCGCCGCCGTCGCTGGTCCGGCGAGTCGGAGGCGGTGCCCGAGACGCTGCTGCGCATGTCGGTGGGCGTCGAGGACGTCGAGGACCTCTGGGACGACATCGACCACGCCCTGCCGCACGGCTGACCGGGACTCCGGCACTATCGGGCGGCCCTCCCGCGCTCAGCTAAGTGCGCGGTGTCAAGAGTCGCCCGGCCGTGGTCACCTGCCTACAGGCTGGAAGTGGTTCGCCGCCCCGTAGTTGGCGACGTTCTGGCCAAGCGCCTGGCCCGCCACGTCCCCGCTGCGATAGTGCAGGCCAGCCCAGATGCGTGCCTCGATGAGCTCGGCGAGCGGCTGCGTGAACGTGTCGAACGTGCGCACAGCCGGCCCTCCGGGGTTCGCGAAGGTGCTCGTGATCTGGAAGGGCCCACCCATGGGGTCGTCGCCGAAGAACATCCGCAGCACGGTGGTGTGCGCGCCGTCGAGGCAGTTGTGTCCCGAGGTCCACTCGGGATACGGCGCGGTGAGGAGCGCCGTCCAGGTCGCGTCCGGCTGCGTAGCGGGATTCCCATCCTCCAACGCTCGTGGAATCGCGTTCCACGGCCGCCAGAAGTCGAAGTGGTACTTGTCGTTCCAGCAGTTGATCGCCGCGTCCGCGCCGCTGAGGTTCTGCAGCGCGAGGAGCCTCGCACTGTCGGCCGCGTCAAGATCGGTGCGTGCGATGAGCTGCCGGGCGACTTCGTTCCAGCTCAAGACGGGTGCGCTCTGCCACCACCTGGCGATGTACGTCTGCTCGTCTGTGCGGGTCGAGCCGGTGGCTCGGCCCAGGCTCTTGACCTCGTTGAACTCGGTCGCCCACTGCTGGCTGCCGAGCGCGGGCGGTGGCGCCGAACGGAACTGCGAGGAACTCTGGATGAGGAACGGCCTCACGTTGCCCACCCACGGGGTGGGGTCGAGGATGGCAACGCCGCCGGGGGAGAGCGGCTGCCAGTGTCCGGCCGCGGAGTTCGACACCCACGGAGACGGCCCGAACCGTCCGTCGCCCTCTCTCGCGTCGAGCATTGCCTCGGCCGATGCGTGTCCGACCGAGATGCCCTGCTTCTTGAACGAGTCATTGTCGATCGACCCGAGTGAGGCCGCGTATGCGGAGGAGAGCGTGCTCAGGAGTCCGACCCGACCGGGGAATGGCGCCCTGTCCGGTGCCGTCGAGACGAGTTCGGAGAGCACGTCGTAGGCAGCCGTTGCGACGGCGGCGTCGATGGACGCGCGTGCACCGGTGCGCCTGTTGAGAAGATACGGGCGATGACGCTTGGGCCCGATCGCGTTGACCGCGTCGTAGACGGCTCCTTGCACCATGCCCATGTTGATCTGGAACGCGGGTGGGGCGCCGCCGTTCGGTCCCGGGACCGCGGCGAGCGTCGTCGCCGCGACTTGGTTCCAACGAGTCACCTCGCTGGCGTCCGTCCCGCCCGGTGGTGCGGCCGATGCGCCGGACACCCCGAGCGCGCCCAAGAGCGCTCCGACTCCCACCGTGAGGACAACGACAGCTCGCCTGCGTGACATCGTTCTCTCCTCGCCCAGACCCCGAGTCGAGATGCTTCGCGTCGGTGCGATCTCCAGGACGACTGTGCGTGCGCCGGTTGTCCTGTCGCAGGTCGCCTGTCCGTCCAGTAAGGCGCCGCGTGCGCGGCCCCGCCATAGTCAAAGTGAGTCATTGCCCGAGACGGCGCCGGTCTAGGTAGTGCGAGCGGGCGTTCGTGCCCGGCCAGCAAGCCCTGACTCCGCTCGCCGCGGTCCGGGACACCCGGATCACGTCCGTCGTCGGTCGGTCCGTGAGGTCGGGTCGAGCTGTTCGGGGATCAAGAAGCGGTGGTGCTGGCGCGATCACTGCTGGGCTTCGATGGACCCCGGGGTCAGGAAGGCCGCGGCAACTGTCGGGGAATCCGCATGGTCATCGTGCGGAACCCCCGACAGCCGCGCACGTGACCGCGCAGCCGGCGGGGCTACGGCTGGATCCTCGTCACGCAGCCCCGCCGGCCGGGCTCAGCTGCCCGGTCGTCAGGGCCGGCAGGACGGCGCACAGGTCGGCGTCGACCTTGTGGGTGGCCAGGTCGTCGCCACGGGTCCACCCCTGGTTGACGATGACGACCGGCTTGCCCAGACCGTGCGCCTGCCGGACGAACCGCAGCCCCGACATCACCGCCAGCGACGAGCCGAGCACCAGCAACGACCGACAGCGCTCGACCAGCGACCGGCAGTGGGCGACCTTGGCGGGTGGCACGTTCTCGCCGAAGAACACCACGTCGGGCTTGAGGATCCCGCCACAGTCGGTGCAGTCGACCACCCGGAAGCCGGCCACGTGCTCGTCGTCGAGCAGCACGTCGCCGTCCGGGTTGACCTGGGTGACGCGGCGGGACGCCTCGGCGGTCCAGTCCGGGTTGGCCTCGCTGAGCCGTTCGTCGAGCTCCCGCCGCGACGTACGACGGAGACAGCCGAGGCACACGACGAGCTCGAGGTTGCCGTGCAGCTCGACGACGTCGGTCGCGCCGCCGGCCTGGTGCAGGCCGTCGACGTTCTGGGTGAGCAGCCCGGTCATCAGGCCGGCTGCCTGCAGGTCGCCGACGCAGCGGTGCGCGGTGTTGGGCTCGGCCCGGCGGAACGTCCGCCATCCCAGCTGGCTGCGCGCCCAGTAGCGCTGCCGGGCCAGCGGCTCGGCGCGGTACACCTGGTAGGTCATCGGCAGCCGGGCCCGCAAGGCGCCGGAGGGACCACGGTAGTCCGGGATCCCGGACGCGGTCGAGATGCCGGCCCCGGTCAGGACGAGGACGTCACCGTCCGCGACGACGTCGCGCAGACGCTCCAGCGGTACGTCGCGCAGGTCGATCGTCTCGCGCACCCCGCCAGTCTGCCTGCCCGGCGACGGCCCCGCAGATCAGGACGTCTCCGCCTTGGCCGACCGCGACATGATCCGCCGCACTATCTCGGCCGGCGGCAGGCCGTCGTGCACCGCTGCGACGACGTGCTCGACGATCGGCATGTCGACGCGGTGCGCCCGGGCCAGCGCCAGGATCGACTCCGCCGACTTCACGCCCTCGGCGGTCTGCCGGGTCATGGCGATCACCTCGTGCAGTGACATGCCGTGCCCGAGGTTCTCGCCGAAGGTGCGATTGCGAGACAGCGGCGACATGCAGGTCGCCACCAGGTCACCGACGCCGGCAAGCCCGGCGAAGGTCGACGCGTCGGCGCCTTGCGCGAGCCCGAGCCGGGTGATCTCGGCCAGGCCGCGGGTGATGATCGAGGCCTGCGAGTTGTCGCCCATCTCCATACCCTTGGCCATGCCGACGGCGAGCGCGATGACGTTCTTCACCGCGCCGCCGAGCTCGACACCGACCACGTCGGTGTTGGTGTAGACCCGGAAGTACGGCGTCATGCAGACCTGCTGGAGCTTCTCCGCGACCGCCTCGTCCGCGCAGGCGACGACGCTGGCCGCCGGCTGACGCTGGGCGATCTCCTTGGCCAGGTTGGGTCCCGACACCACGGCGACCCGGTCCGGAGAGGCGCCGGTGACCTCGGCGATGACCTCGCTCATCCGCCGGGTGGTGCCCAGCTCGATCCCCTTCATCAGGCTGACGAGCACGCAGCCGTCGGGCAGCAGCGGCGCCCAGTCGGTGAGGTTGCTCCGCAGGGTCTGCGACGGCACGGCGAGGACCACGACCTCGGCCTGGGCGAGCGCGGCGACCGGGTCGGCGGTCGCCACGATCGACTCGGGCAGCGCGATGCCGGGGAGGTAGTCGGCGTTCTCGTGCGCGGTGTTGATCGCCTCGGCCGCCTCGGGCCGCCGACCCCAGAGCACGACGTCGGACCCGGCGTCGGCCAGCACCATCGAGAAGGCCGTCCCCCAGGAACCGTTGCCGAGGACCGCGACCTGCGTCATGCCGTTGCGCTCGTGCTCACGAGGCCCTCCTGGGTCGTCTGGGGTCACCGGTCGGCGGGAGCACGGTGCTGCGCAGGTCGAACCGGACGGCCGGGCCCCGCTCGCCGCGGATCTCCTCGAGCAGGTCGGTGATCGCCACCATGATGCGCTCGGTCACCTCACGTAGCAGCGGGCCGTCGATGGGCCGCCCGGCGTACTCCGAGAGGTCGAGCGGCGCACCCGCGCGCACCTGCATCGTCCTGCGGGGGAAGAGGTGCGGCCTCTTGGCGTACGGCGCCAGGAGCTCCTGCGGGCCCCACTGCGCGACCGGCACGACCGGAGCGCCGGTCTCCAGGGCCACCCGCGCCGCGCCGGTCTTGCCGACCATCGGCCAGCCCTCCGGGTCCCGGGTGAGCGTCGCCTCCGGGTAGATCGCCACGCACTCGCCCGCGCGGACCGCGGACACCGCCGCCGAGAACGCCCCCGAGGCGTCCCCCGTCTCGCGGTAGACCGGGATCTGTCGCGCGCCGCGCAGCACCTGGCCGACGAAGAAGACCCGGAACAGGACCTCCTTGGCGAGGAACCTCGGGAGCCGGCCGTTGTCGAACAGGAAGTGCGCGAAGGTGATCGGGTCCACGTGGGAGACGTGGTTCGTGACGACGATGACGCCGGTCCGGTGCGGCGGCAGGTGCTGCGCCCCGTGCCAGTCACGCTTGGTCAGCACCATGAAGGGCGGGCGCAGGATGAGGGCTGCCAGCCGGTACCAGAAGCCGATACGCCGTGGGCGACGCCCTCGGGTCCCGTGCTCAGCCATGCTGGCAGGCTAGTCCGCGTGACCGAGCCGGGCCGCCACTGGTGCCTGGTCGTGCCCGTCAAACGGCTCGACCAGGCGAAGACCCGACTCGCGGGCCGCTACGGCGACCGCAGGCGCGCGCTGGCCCTCGCCTTCGCCGTCGACACGGTCACGGCGGCGCTCGGCTGCACGGTCGTCGACGCGGTCCTGGTCGTGACCGACGACGCGCAGGCGGCCGAGCGGCTCGCCGCCGCCGGGGCCGCGGTCACCGGCGACGACCCCGACGCCGGGCTCAACCCCGCGCTGGTCCACGGCGCCGAGCTGGTGGCCCACCGGCACCCCGGCACCTGCGTCGGCACCCTGGCCGCCGACCTGCCCGCCCTGCGTCCCGGCGAGCTCGCCACCGCCCTGAGGCGCGCCGAGGGGCTGGACCGTGGCTTCGTCCGCGACGCCGAGGGCACCGGCACCACGCTGCTGCTCGCCTCCCGCGCCGACTGGCTGCGGCCGTCCTTCGGCGCCGGCTCAGCGGCCCGGCACGCTCTCGACGGGGCCGCCGAGATCGACGCGTCGGACCTGCCGACGCTGCGGGCCGACGTCGACCTGCCGGGCGACCTGCGCACCGCCGCGGCGCTGGGCCTCGGTGCCGCGACCGCCGAGCTCCTCGGCGGCTAGGTTCGACGCGTGCAGGCGACGGTGCGCACCTTCGACGCGGCGACGCGGTCGGGCTCGGTCCTGCTCGACGACGGGGTCGAGCTGCCCTACGACGACCGCGCGTTCGACGCGGGCGGCCTGAGGCTGCTGCGGGTCGGCCAGCGGGTGCGCATCACCGTGTCCGGCGACGAGCGGGCGCCGGGCGGGCAGCCGGGTGGACGAAGGGTCACCTTCCTCACCGTGGCGACCCTGCCCGACCCCTTCTAGGCCACCATCTTTCGACGACGACGGCCCGGCCCCTCGAGGGGGACCGGGCCGTCGGCCGGAGCGGGCCGGCTCAGCGCTTGCGCGCGGTCGTCTTCTTCGCCGTCGTCTTCTTGGCAGTCGACTTCGTGGCCGGGGCCTTCTTCGCGGCCGTCTTCTTCGCGGTCGTCTTCTTGGCGGTGGTCTTCTTGGCCGTCGACTTGGCAGGCGCCTTGGCCGTGCCGGTCGCCGACCGGGTCGCGGAGGCCGCGGCCTTCGGCAGCTTCTTGGCGCCGCTGACGACGTCCTTGAAGCTCTGGCCCGGCTTGAACTTCGGCACCGAGGTCTTCTTGATCTTCACGGCCGCACCGGTGCGCGGGTTGCGGCCGGTGCGCGCCGGACGGACGACCTTCTCGAAGACACCGAAGCCGGTGATGGCCACCCGCTCGCCGGAGGCCACCGCACGCGTCACGGTGTCGATGACTGCCTCGACCGCCTCGGTCGCGGCCTTCTTGTTTCCGAGCTGGTCGGACAGCCGGTCGATCAGCTGAGCCTTGTTCACTGTGAGAACCCCTTGGAGGTTGCGGTTTGTACGAGCGGACACTCGATTCGCAGGTGACGTTATGCGGTCCACCGTGACGAGACAAACACCTGAGCCGGTAAATCCCGTTGTGTCGCAACAGAACCGAGCGGCGTACGTCGTCTCCCGCGACCCGGCTCAGACCGTCGTCGGGAGCCAGCCGGGCCGGTGCGACTCGTAGTCCGCGATCGCGTCCGCCTGCCGGAGGGTCAGGTCGACGTCGTCGAGACCCTCCATCAGCCGCCAGCGCGTGTAGTCGTCGATGTCGAAGAGCGCCGACTGCTCGCCGGCAGCAGTGGTCCAGGACACCGTCCGCGACCCGAGGTCGACCGTCACCTGGGTGGCCGGATCGGCCTCGACGGCAGCCCACAGCCGGTCGACGTCGGGCTGGCCCACCTGCGCGGTGACGAGTCCCCCCTTGCCGGCGTTGCCGCGGAAGATGTCGGCGAATCGTGAGGAGACGACGACCCGGAACCCGTGGTCCATCAGCGCCCACACCGCGTGCTCGCGCGATGAGCCGGTGCCGAAGTCAGGGCCGGCGACCAGCACGGTGGCCCCTGCCGCCTCCGGCCGGTTGAGCACGAAGTCCGGGTCGGCCCGCCAGGCGGCGAACAGCCCGTCCTCGAAGCCGGTGCGGGTCACCCGCTTGAGGTAGACGGCGGGGATGATCTGGTCGGTGTCGACGTCGGAGCGGCGCAGGGCGACGGCGGTGCCGGTATGGGTGGTGACGGCGTCCATCAGGAAGAGCTCCTCGTCGACAGGTCGGCCGGGCTGGACAGCCGGCCGGTCACGGCGGTGGCCGCGGCGACCAGCGGCGAGACCAGGTGGGTGCGGCCTCCATTGCCCTGCCGCCCCTCGAAGTTGCGGTTGGACGTCGAGGCGCTGCGCTCCCCCGGGGCCAGCTGGTCGGGGTTCATGCCGAGGCACATCGAGCAGCCGGCGTGCCGCCACTCCGCGCCGGCCTCCTTGAAGACCACGTCCAGCCCCTCGGCCTCGGCGGCGAGCCGCACGCGCACCGACCCGGGCACGACGAGCATCCGCACGCCGTCGGCGACCCGCCGGCCCCGGATCACGTCGGCAGCGGCCCGCAGGTCCTCGATCCGCCCGTTGGTGCACGAGCCGAGGAAGACGGTGTCGACCGCGATGTCGCGCAGCGGCGTGCCCGCGGCCAGCCCCATGTAGTCGAGCGCGCGCTGGGCGGCGGCGCGGGCGCCGTCGTCGGCCAGGCTCGCCGGGTCCGGCACTGTGGCCGACAGCGGAGCGCCCTGCGCCGGGTTGGTGCCCCACGTGACGTACGGCGACAGGCTGGACGCATCGATCACCACCTCGTCGTCGAACACCGCGTCGTCGTCGCTGCGCAGCTCGCGCCAGGCGGCTACCGCCCGTTCCCAGTCGGCGCCCTTGGGCGCTCTCGGCCGGCCCTCGAGGTAGGCGAAGGTGGTGTCGTCCGGGGCGATCATGCCGGCCCGGGCGCCCGCCTCGATCGACATGTTGCAGATGGTCATCCGGGCCTCCATCGAGAGGCGCTCGATGGCGGAGCCGCGGTACTCGAGGACGTACCCTTGTCCTCCTCCGGTGCCGATCCGCGCGATGACCGCCAGGATGACGTCCTTGGCCGTCACCCCCGCGGGCAGGTCGCCGTCGACGGTGACCGCCATCGTCCGGAAGGGCGTGAGCGGCAGTGTCTGCGTCGCCAGGACGTGCTCGACCTCGCTGGTGCCGATGCCGAAGGCGAGCGCGCCGAAGGCGCCGTGGGTCGAGGTGTGCGAGTCGCCGCAGACGACGGTCATGCCGGGCTGGGTCAGCCCCAGCTGCGGACCGACGACGTGCACGATGCCCTGCTCGGCGTCACCGAGCGGGTGCAGGGGGACGCCGAACGCCGCGCAGTTGCGCCGCAGCGTCTCGACCTGGGTGCGCGAGACCGGGTCGGCGATCGGCTTGTCGATGTCGAGCGTCGGGACGTTGTGGTCCTCGGTCGCGAGGGTGAGGTCGGGCCGGCGGACCGCGCGGCCGGTCAGCCGCAGACCGTCGAAGGCCTGCGGGCTGGTCACCTCGTGCACGAGGTGGAGGTCGATGTAGAGGAGGTCCGGCTCGCCTTCGGCGCGACGCACGACGTGCGACTCCCAGACCTTCTCCGCCAGCGTTCCGGCCACGACTTTCTCCAGACGACTTGCGTCTCAGGGCGTGAGACGAGAGTATCGGTACATGGACAACACTAGCGGAGTCGGCGTTCTCGACAAGGCCGCGATCGTTCTGGGTGCGCTCGAGGCCGGCCCGGCCAGCCTCGCGTCGCTGGTGCAGGCCACCGGCCTGGCCCGTCCGACCGCGCACCGCCTCGCCACCGCTCTCGAGCACCACCGCCTGGTGGCCCGCGACCTGCAGGGCCGGTTCGTCCTCGGCCCACGCCTGCGCGAGCTGGCGACGGCGGCCGGCGAGGACCGCCTGCTCGAGGCCGCTCACCCGGTGCTCGCCCGGCTGCGCGACATCACCGGCGAGAGCGCGCAGCTCTACCGCCGCCAGGGTGACAGCCGGGTCTGCGTCGCCGGTGCCGAGCGGCTGACCGGCCTGCGCGACACCGTGCCGGTCGGGGCGACGCTGACCATGAAGGCCGGCTCCGCGGCCCAGATCCTGCTGGCCTGGGAGGAGCCCGACCGGCTGCACCGCGGGCTGCGCGAGGCGCGCTTCACGGCCACCGCTCTCTCGGCGGTCCGCCGCCGGGGGTGGGCGCAGAGCGTCGGCGAGCGCGAGCCGGGCGTCGCCTCGGTGTCGGCTCCGGTGCGCGGCCCCGGCGGCCGGGTCGTGGCTGCGGTGTCCGTCTCGGGCCCGATAGAGCGTCTCACCCGCCAGCCCGGCCGGCTGCACGCGCAGATCGTCTGCGCTGCGGCGGCCAAGCTCAGCGAGGTCCTGCAGCAGGCACCCCAGGGCGGCGCTGCTCCGCAGCAGGGAGTGCCCGCCCAGCAGGCCGCCGTCGCCGGCAAGGCAGGCGGCCGGTCGGCCTAGAGGCCGAACGGCCGCCCGCGCCGCACCTACGGCAGCGATCCACCTCTGGCCGGGTCCGTCGCGGCGTACGCTGCGCGGCATGGGCCAGGACGACGTGCCTGGTGGCACGGTTCCCGCGCAGACCACGCCGAGTGCTGCCGGCTCGCGGGGCGCGGCCCTGCTCACCGACGTGCTCAGCGGTGACCTCTCCGGGCAGGAGGAGGTCGTCCGGCAGCGCGTGGCCAAGGCGGCCGCACAGAAGGCGGTGCCGCACCCGACCGTCGAGGAGCGCCGCCGCCGGGGTCGGGTCACGCGGGCCGAGGTCCCACGTGAGCAGCTGGCCGCCTGGGAGCGGCCGGCGGACCGGGCCGATCCGGTGGCGATGCTCGCGGGTCAGGAGACGTCCCGGGTGCAGGAGCTGGTGCCGGTGCGGCACCAGCGGATGGCGAGCGGTGTCTTCGCGTTCTTCCGGGGCGCCGCGCTGCTGATGGCCGCTGACCTGGCGGTCACGCCCCGCACCGGGCTGACCGTGCAGCTGTGCGGGGACGCGCACCTGGCCAACTTCGGGCTCTTCGGCGCTCCGGACCGGTCTCTCGTCTTCGACCTCAACGACTTCGACGAGACCAACCCCGGGCCCTTCGAGTGGGACGTCAAGCGGCTGGCCACCTCGTTCGTGCTGGCGGCGCGGGACAACGGGCTGCCGGAGAAGGCCGGCTTGGCCGCCGCCGAGGCGGCGGCCGACTCCTACCGGCAGGCCATGGCCGGCTTCGCGACCAAGGGCGAGCTCGAGATCTGGTACGACCGGGTCGACGTCGACGGGCTGATCGACACCATGCGCCAGCTGCCGAGCGGCAAGGGACGGCTCAAGGCGAAGCAAGAGGCGAAGGCGGAGGCCAAGCTGCGGAGTGCGGCGGCGAAGGCGCGGTCGCGCGACGCCTGGTCGGCGATCGAGAAGATCACCGAGGTGGTGGACGGTCATCGCCGGTTCCGGGACCAGCCGCCGCTGCTGACCCGGCTGGACCTCACGGCCGACGTCGCAGCCATGATCAACGCACTGTTCCGGGAGTACCGCGGGACGCTGCAGGAGAACCGGCAGGAGCTGCTGAAGCGCTACCAGATCATCGACATCGGTCACAAGGTCGTCGGGGTCGGGAGCGTCGGGCTGCTGGCGTTCGTGCTGCTGCTCCGCGGGCGCGACGAGGACGACCTGATGGTGTTGCAGGTCAAGCAGGCGCAGTCCTCGGTCCTGGAGCCCTACACGCGTCGGTCCGCATTCACCAAGCACGGCCACCGCGTGGTCACCGGGCAGCGGCTCATGCAGGCGGCCAGCGACTCCTTCCTCGGCTGGATCGACGGGCCGGGAGGCCGCAGCTTCTACGTCCGCCAGCTACGGGACATGAAGTGGTCGCCGGAGACCACGTCCCTGAACGCGGAGCGGCTGCGTCGCTACGCGCTGATCTGCGGCCTCACACTCGCCCGGGCGCACGCCCGGTCCGGGGACGCCGTCGCGATCGCGGCCTATCTGGGGTCGGGGAAGGCCTTCGTCAAGGCGATGCGGACGTACGCCGTGTCCTATGCCGACCAGTGCGAGCGTGACTACGCGGCGTTCACCGCTGCGATCGGCGATGGCCGGCTGGACGCCCACGAGGACGTCGGCGGCGCCGAAGAGGTCCTGGCGGTCCAGCAGGTCGCCGGGCCGCCGGGCAACGACAAAGACCCAGGTCATTGACCTGGGCCTCTGCTGGTAGCCCCGACGGGATTCGAACCCGCGCTACCGCCTTGAGAGGGCGGCGTGCTAGGCCGCTACACAACGGGGCCACGGCCGGAACGGCTGGGGAACTCTATCCGAGCACCGCGGAAGGGACCAATCAGGCCCCGTCCGCACTGCGCCGTGCCGAGCGCTGGGGTACCTGGACTCGAACCAAGACTAACTGAACCAGAATCAGTCGGGCTGCCAATTACCCCATACCCCATGGGTTGTCGCCCCCCGCTGGCGGCGGGGCTGGCGGGCGCGGACCAGGATAGCCGACCTGGCCCGGACCGGACAAAGCGCCGACGTCCCGCTCGGCGACCGGCCGGACCGCCCGCACGCCCCACCGGTCGGCCAGCCGGTGCACCACGACAGCGAAGACCGCCATCATCGCCACGTCGAGCACGGCGTACGACCAGGCCAGCGCGGACGCGGTCAGCGACTCCTCCAGAGAGCCGGTCGCGGCGGTGAACGCGAGGCTCACCATGTTGTTCGCGGCGTGCAGGGCGATGGCCGCCTCGAGCCCGCCGGTCCTCCACACCAGCCAGGACATGGTCAGGCCGAACGCCAGCCGGTCGCCGAAGAGCGCCGCGTCCTGCGTCCCGTGGGCCAGGGCGAAGAGCAGGCCGCTCACCCCGCCGGCCACCAGGGTGCCGACGACCGGCCGGGCCGACCACGAGGCGACCGCCTGCGTCACGTAGCCGCGGAAGCCGACCTCCTCGGCGGCGGCCTGCAGCGGTGTCGTGAGCAGGATCACGGCGAGCAGGCCCACCAGGGTCCCCGCCTCCGGGACGTCGACGTCGCCGGTCCCCTCGCCCGGCAGGACGAAGCTGGCCGCGAACGAGACGACGACGAGTAGCAGCGCCACCAGGAAGAAGCGGCCGAGCAGCCCCCAGCGCGGCCGGAGGGTGACCGAGACGAGGGCGCCGACCGGCGCCCGGTGCACCACGAGGACCGCGAGCGCGGCCGCCGGGATCATCACCGCGATCACCAGGTTGTTGGCGAGCAGGCCGAGCGGCCCGTCCGGGCTGAGCGCCTCCTCCATGGCGTGGTCGCCGGTCGACCCGCCGAGGACCGCGGCCACCACGACGGCGGCGAGGACCACGCCGACCGCGCCGGTGACCAGCGAGACGGCCGCGAGGAGCAGCCCGACGACCGGGCGCCACCAGCCCGGCTCGCCGAGGGCCCGCAGCAGCTGCGGGTAGCGCGCGGTCACTCGTCCGCGAGCGCCAGCCCGGCGCGCAGCCGGTCCAGCGACCGGTCGCGGCCCAGCAGCTCGAGCGACTCGAAGAGCGGCGGCGACACCCGGCGCCCGGTGGCGGCGACCCGCACCGGCCCGAACGCGACCTTCGGCTTGAGGCCGAGCCCCTCGACGAGCGCCGCTCGCAGAGCCGCCTCGATGTCGGCGGTCGCCCAGGGCGCGACCTCCTCGAGCGCGCGCAGGGCGGCCCCGAGCGTCGGCACGGCGTCCTCGGTGAGCACCTTGGCGGCGTCGTCGACGTCGACGTGGAAGTCCCGCTCGTCCACCAGCAGGAAGCCGAGCATCCCCTCAGCCTCGCAGAGCACCTGCATCCGCTCGTTTACCAGCGGGGTCGCTGCCCGGACCACGGCACGCTGCTCCTCGGTCGGCTGCGCCGGCAGCACGCCGCGTCGCGACAGGTGGCTGACGATCCGGTCCGCCAGGTCGTCCACCGAGAGCTCGCGGACGTAGTGGCCGTTCAGCCAGCCGAGCTTGTCCAGGTCGAAGACCGGACCGACCGTGTTGACCCGCGCCCAGTCGAAGTCGCGAACCATGTCGTCGAAGGTGAAGACCTCGGTGCCGTCGGGCTGCGAGTAGCCCATCAGCGCCAGGAAGTTGCGCAGCGCCTCGGGCAGGTAGCCCTGCTCGACGAACCAGGTGAGCCGCGCCGCCGGGTTCTTCCGCTTGGAGATCTTCGACTTGTCGGTGTTGCGCAGCAGCGGCATGTGCGCAAACCTCGGCCGCTCCCAGCCGAGCCAGTCGTAGAGCAGCACGTGCTTGGGTGTGGACGAGATCCACTCCTCGCCGCGCACGACGTGCGTGATCGCCATCTCGTGGTCGTCGACGACGTTGGCCAGGTGGTAGGTCGGGAAGCCGTCGGCCTTCACGATGACCTGGTCGTCGGGCCGCGGTGCCTTGACCTCGCCGCGGATCACGTCGTCGAAGACGAGCGGTACGTCGTCAGGGATGAGCATCCGGACCACCGGCTGCTCGCTGAAGCCGGGCAGGGCGGCCCGCTCCTCGCGGGACTTGCCCACGCAGAGTCGGTCGTAGCCGGTCGGCTGCTTGGCCTTCTGCTGCTCCTCACGCATCTGCGCGAGTCGTTCGGTCGTGCACCAGCAGTGGTACGCGTGGCCGCTGTCGAGCAGCTCAGCGACGTACGGCCGGTAGGTCTCGCCGCGCTCGGACTGCCGGTACGGCGCGTAGGGCCCGCCCTTGTCCGGCCCCTCGTCCCAGTCGAGCCCGAGCCAGTGCAAGGTCTGGAAGACCTGCGCCTCGCTGTCGGCGACGTAACGCGCCCGGTCGGTGTCCTCGATGCGCAGCACGAACTGGCCGCCCTGCTGTCGGGCGAACGCCAGGTTGAACAGCGACATGTAGGCGGTGCCGACGTGCGGGTCGCCGGTCGGGGACGGCGCGACGCGGACCCGCACCGGGCGCTGGTCCTCAGCCACGGGCTACGACCGGGTTGGTGAGGGTGCCGACCTGCTCCACCGTCACGCTGACTGAGTCGCCGACGGCGAGCCGCCCGACTCCGGCCGGCGTGCCGGTGAGGATGACGTCGCCGGGGAGCAGCGTCATCGCCTGGCTGACGATCGAGACGAGCTCGTCGATGCCGCGCAGCATCTGCGAGGTCCGGCCGGCCTGCTTGAGCTCCCCGTTGACCGTCGTGGTCACCGCGAGGTCGGACGGGTCGAGGTCGGTCGCGACCCACGGGCCGATCGGGCAGAAGGTGTCGAAGCCCTTGGCCCGGCCCCACTGCTTCTCGGTGCGCTGCAGGTCGCGGGCGCTGACGTCGTTGGCGCAGGAGAAGCCGAGCACCACGTCGCGGACCCGCTCCGGTGGCACCTCGCGGCACAGCCGCGAGATGACGACGGCCAGCTCGCCCTCGTAGTCGACCTCCTCCGAGACGCCGACCGGGTACTGGATCGCCTCCCCCGGCCCGACGACCGACGTCGAGGGCTTGAGGAAGATGATCGCCGGCTCGGACAGGTCGACCTGGTGGCCCATCTCCTGCGCGTGCTCGGCGTAGTTGCGCCCGACCGCCACCACCTTGCTGGGCAGCACCGGCGCGAGCAGCCGGACGTCGGCCAGCGGCTGCGGGTCGCCCACGACCTGGAACGGCGCGAAGGGGTGCCCCTCGATCCGCCGCACCGTCAGGCCGCCGCCGTCGGAAGCCGGGTCCGACCCGTCTCCCTCGACGACGCCGAACGATGCACCGTCACCTGTCGTGAACCTCGCGATCCGCACCCGAGCAGGCTACTTGCGGCCATACTGCGCGGATGACGCCGGACTCCCCTGCCAGGCACCGGGGCACCACCCGGAGACGGCGGCCCGGTGCGGTCGCCGCCGTCGTCGTCACCGTCGTCGCGTGGCTCGCGATGGTGCCCGTCGGCTTCTTCTACGCCGCGTCCGGGCTGCTCGTGCCCGGGCCCTACCTGTTCATGCTGTGGGCCGCGTACGTCGTCCTGCTCGTGACGGCCGTCCTGCTG
>Ga0126307_10001218_pt1 | contig 16943 bp, 17 predicted proteins | sample Plot28_FD_89955 | JGI IMG/M metagenome (GOLD analysis project Ga0126307, IMG submission 89955) | Serpentine soil microbial communities from UC McLaughlin Reserve, CA, USA - Plot28 | ecosystem: Environmental > Terrestrial > Soil > Grasslands | place: USA: UC McLaughlin Reserve, Lake County... | reverse complement strand
TTGCACGACCCGCCGCTGCTGCTCCTCGACGAGCCACGCGCGAACCTCGACCCGGCCGCCGCCGAGCTGCTCGAGCCGCTGATCGGTCCGCCGTCCGGACGCACGCGCGTGCTCGTGAGCCACGACGTGGACTGGGCGCTCGGCGAGGCCGATGTGGTGCTCCGCCTGAAGGACGGCCGGCCCGCCGCCGAGCACGAGGAGCTCTATCGGTGATCCCCGCGGCGCGCGCGATCGTGCGCAAGGACATTCGCATCGAGCTGCGCACGAAGCAGTCGGTGCCGGCGATGACGCTGTTCTCGCTCACCGTCTACGTGCTCTTCCACTTCGGGCTCGACCGCGACACGCTCGACGGGTCCCTCGCATCCGGCGTGCTCTGGGTCACGCTGCTGCTCGCCACCGTGATCGGCGTGACGCGCCTGTTCGCCGCCGAACGAGAGCAGGGCGGAATCGACGGGTTGCTGCTGGCGCCGGTCGACCGCACCGCGCTGTTCGTGGCGAAGGCGGTGACGCTGTTCACCTTCCTGTGTGCGGTGGAGCTCGTCGCGCTGCCGGCCTACGCGCTGCTCCTGCTCGGCCCGGGGCTCGACGGCGCTCTGCCGGAGCTGCTCGCAATCGTCGCGCTCGCGAACGTCGGGCTCGCCGCCGTGGGCGCACTCGTGGCGGCGATCGCCTCCGAGAGCGCCGTGCGCGAGCTGATCGTGCCGCTGCTCCTGCTGCCGCTGCTCGTGCCGCTCCTGATCGCGTGTGCGCAGGCGAGTGAGCCGCTCCTGCGGGAGGGCGGCGGGCCGGACGAGCTTGGCCGCTGGCTGGGACTGCTCACTCTTTACGATGTGGTGTTCGTGCTCCTGTCCGTAGCCGTCTTCGACTTCCTGCTCGAGGACTGACGTGTACTCGAAAGGCCTCGCACCGCTAGCGCTCGGCGCCGCCGTGACACTCACGCTCGCGATGGCGCTCGTCTTCTTCTACGCGCCGCTCGACGCCGACCAGGGCTTCGTGCAGAAGATCTTCTACGTGCACGTGCCGATGGCTATCGTGGCGCTGTGCGGATGGGTCGCCGGCGGGATCTTCGCGATCCGCCACCTGCGCAGCGGCGACCGCTCCTGGGACCTGCGCTCCTACGTGGCGATCCACATGTCGATCATCCTCGGCTGCGGCGTCCTGATCACGGGCGCGATCTGGGCGAAGGCATCGTGGGGTCACTGGTGGGTGTGGGACGAGCCGGTGCTCGTCTCGTTCCTCGTGATCTTCCTGCTCTACTGCGTCTACTACCCGCTCCGCTTCTCGATCGAGGACCCCGACCGCCAGGCCCGCTACTCGTCGGTTTTCGCGATCACGGCCGGCGCGTTCGTGCCGCTCAACTTCATCGCGGTGAGACTCGCCGAGGCGTACACCCACCCTCGCGTGCTCTCGCAGACGGGCGGCGACCTGCCCGGCGAGATGCGGCTCACGTTCCTCGTGGCGCTGCTCGGGATGGCGCTCCTGTTCGTGACCCTCTGGAAGCTCGAGTTGACGGCCAAGAGCGCGTCCACGCGCCTGAAGAGGTTGAGGAACCGTGCCCGCGTTGCCGCTTGACGAAGCCGGGAAGTACGTGGCCGGCGCGTACGTCGTGTTCATCGCGCTGATCCTCGTGTACGTGGCGATCATCGCTGCGAAAGTTGCTCGTATCGACCGCGAGATCGCAGATCTGGAGGACGAGTGACGGGCGAGCTGCTCGCGCTCGGCGCCTCGCACAAGACGGCCCCGCTGCCGCTGCGGGAGCGGCTCGCGCTGCCCACCGGGCGCGCGTCGCGGGTGCTCGCCGAGCTGGTGGACCACGCGGCCGTGCATGAGGCGGTGGCGATCTCGACCTGCAACCGCACAGAGCTCTACCTCGTGACGGCCGATCCCGTGGACGCCGAGAACGCGGCGCTCGGGATACTCTCGCGGCAGTCCGGCCTGCGCCCCACCGAGCTGCTCGGGACGATCTACTCGCTTCGCGCCGCCGAGGCGGTGGAGCACCTCTTCGCGGTCACGGGCGGGCTCGACTCGATGATCGTGGGCGAGGCCGAGGTGCAGGGCCAGGTGAAGCGCGCCTACGAGCTCGCTCTCGTCGAGGGCGTGACCGGGCCGGTGTCGAACCGGCTCTTCCGTGACGCGCTCGCGGCGGGCAAGCGCGTGCGCAGCGAGACCGAGGTCGCGCGCACGAACGTGTCGGTGTCGTCGGTGGCCGTGCAGCTCGCAGCGGGCTTTCTGGGTGATCTCGCCGAGCGGCGGGTGCTCGTGATCGGCGCCGGTGAGAACGCCGAACTGACCGCGCGAGCGCTCACCGAGCGAGGCGTGCACGCGCTGTTCGTAGCGAATCGGCGATATGAGCGCGCGCTCTCGCTCGCTCAGCGCTTCGGCGGGCGTGCCGTGTCGTTCGACGATCTGCCGCGCGAGCTCGAGGGCGCGGACATCGTCGTGACGTCCACCGGCGCGCCGCACCAGATCATCGGCCGGGAGGAGCTCGAGTTCGTGGCGGCCTCGCGCATGGGGCGCCCGCTCGTGCTGCTCGACCTCGCCGTCCCGCGCGACGTGGACCCGGGCGTGCGCGACTGCCCCGGCATCGCGCTCTACGACATGGACGACCTGCAGCGCGCCGTCGCGGCCAACCTGAGCATGCGCGAGGCCGAGGCCGAGCCCGCTCGCGCGATCGTGCGCGAGGAGGTGGCGCGCTTCGAGGAGTGGCTCGCGTCACTCGACGTCGTGCCAACGATCTCGGCGCTCCGCCGGCGCGGTGACGAGATCGTCGACCAGGTCCTGCGCGAAAACGAGTCGGCCTGGGAGTCGCTGTCCGACGCCGACCGCGAGCGGCTCGGCGTGATGGCGCGCGCCGTGGTCAACCGGCTGCTGCACGAGCCGACCCTGCGGCTGAAGGGTGCGGCCGGCGATCCGAACTCCTACCGCTACGTGAACACGCTGCACGAGCTGTTCGGCCTCGAGGCCGCACTCGCCCCGCGCGACGCCGCCGTGACAAGCCTGTCGGAGCGCCGCCGCCGGAGCGCGTGATCCGGCTCGCCACGCGCGGCAGCGCGCTCGCAATGGCGCAGGCGCGCTGGGTCGCGGAGCGGCTGGCCGGCGAGGTGGAGGTCGTGGCGATCACCACGTCGGGCGATCGCCGGCGCGCGGCCGGCGACAAGTCGCGCTTCGTGAAGGAGATCGAGGACGCGCTCCTCGGCGGCGAGGTCGACCTCGCCGTGCATTCGGCGAAGGACGTGCCGGGAGCGCTGCCCGACGGTCTCTCCATCGTCGGCGTGCCCGAGCGCGCCGACGCGCGCGACGCGCTCTGCGGCGCGGCCGCGCTCGACGCTCTGCGGTCCGGCGCGATCGTGGGCACAGCGAGCGTGCGGCGCCGCTCGCAGCTGCTCGCGCTCCGCCCCGAGCTGCGGGTCTCCGAGCTGCGCGGCAACGTGGACACGCGCCTGCGTCGGCTCGACGAGGGCGAATTCGATGCCGTCGTGCTGGCGTACGCGGGGCTCGCGCGGCTCGGGCGCGCCGACGCCGGCGCCCCACTCGTCGAGCTCGTGCCCGCACCCGGACAGGGCTGCCTCGCACTCGAGGCTCGTAGCGGCGACGCCGAGGTCGCCGAGGCGGCGTCGGCGCTCACGGACCGCCCTGCACTCATCTGCCTCACCGCCGAGCGCGCGCTCGTGCGCGCCCTCGAGGCGAGCTGTCACACGCCGATCGGCGGGCATGCCCGGCTCGAGTCTCGTGACGAGCTGCGGCTCGAGGCGTTCGTGGGCCTGCCGGACGGGTCGCACTGGATCCGCGACTCGCTCTCCGGCGGCGCCGCGGATCCGGCCACCCTCGGCGTGGCCGTGAGCGAGCGGCTGACCGCCGTCGGAGCCGGCGAGCTCCTCGCCGAAGCCGAGCGTCTAGCGTTGTCGGCGTGAGCGGGATCGTCTACCTGGTTGGCGCCGGCCCGGGCGACCCCGGCCTCATGACGCGCCGCTCGCTCGAGCTGATCGCGCAGGCCGACGCCATCCTCTACGACCGCCTGATCCCAGCCGGCGCGCTCGAGGGCGCGCGTGACGATGCCGAGCTGCGCTACGTCGGCAAGGAGCCAGGCGCGCCCGCGCTGCCGCAGGCGGAGATCGGAGCGCTGATGGTGGAGCTGGCTCACCGATGCATCCGCGTCGTGCGGCTGAAGGGCGGCGATCCCTTCGTCTTCGGCCGGGGCGGCGAGGAGGCCGAGGTGCTCGCAGCGGCGGGCGTGCCGTTCGAGGTCGTGCCCGGCGTGACGGCCGGGGTGGCGGCGCCGGCCTATGCCGGGATCCCCGTCACGCACCGCGACGCCGCCTCGGCGGTGGCCTTCGTGACCGGCCACGAGCAGGAGGACGGCGACGCTCTCGACTTCGCCGCCCTCGCGGCCTTCCCCGGCACGCTCGTCTTCTACATGGGAGTGCGCAACCTCGCTTCGATCGCTGAGCGGCTGGTGTCCGCGGGGCGTGACCGGGACGAGCCCGCCGCGATCGTCGAGCGCGGTACGCTGCCCGGCCAGCGCACGCTGACCGGGACACTTGCGGATTTGGCCGAGCGCGCGGAGGTGGAGGGCATCCGGGCGCCCGCGGTCACGCTCGTGGGCGAGGTCGCGGCGCTGCGTGACGCGATCGCCTGGCTCGAGCGCCGGCCGCTCCACGGGCGTGTCGTGGCGGTCACGCGCGCCAGGGCACAGGCGAGCGGCCTCGCCACTCGGCTGCGCGAGCTGGGTGCCGAGGTGGCCGAGACGCCCGCGATACGGATCGAGCCGCGCCCGCTCGAGGGCGAGCTGCTCGAGGCGCTGTCGCGCATCCGCGAGTATGCGCTCGTCTGCCTGACGAGCCCCAATGGGGTGCGCCTGCTCTTCGACGCTCTCCGCGGCACCGCGTGCGACGCCCGGGCACTCGCGGGCGCGACGGTCGCGGCGATCGGCCCGGGAACCGCCGCCGAGCTCGACGCTCACGGCGTGCGCGCCGACGTGGTCCCCGAGCGCTACGTCGCCGAGGCGCTCGTCGAGGCGCTCGCGCGCGTGCAGGTCGATGGTCGGCGGGTGCTCGTGGCGCGCGCGGCCGAGGCGCGCGACGTTCTGCCCGGCGCGATGCGTGATCGCGGCGCCGAGGTGGATGACGTCGCGCTCTACGACACCGTCGCCGAGCCGCTCGGCGAGGCTGAGCGCGCGGCGCTGGCGCGCGCCGACTACGTGACCTTCACCTCGAGCTCGACGGTGCGCTACCTCGCCGACTCGGGTGCCGGCCCACCCGAGGGTGCGCGCATCGTCTCGATCGGGCCGGTGACGAGCGAGGCCGCGCGCGAGCGCGGGCTCACCGTCCACGTCGAGGCCGAGCGCCACGACGTGGACGGCGTCGTGGCCGCGCTCGTGGATGACGCGCTGGAGCGCCGCGGAGCGCCGGCGTGATCGTCACGCTCCTCACCGACTACGGGCGCGACGACGACTTCGTCGGCGTCTGCCACGGCGTGATCCGCCGGATACACCCCGAGATCCAGATCGTCGACATCACGCACGGGATCCGGCGCTACGCCGTTCGGCAGGGCGCCCTCGTCCTGCGCAACACGCTTCCGTACATGCCGGTGGGAGTGCACCTTGGCGTCGTCGACCCGCAGGTGGGAACCGAGCGCCGCGGCGTCGCCCTCAGGACAGGCGACGGGCGCATCCTCGTAGGGCCGGACAACGGCCTGCTCAGCCTCGCATGGGAGCGCTGCGGCGGCGTGGAGCTGGCCGTGGACGTGACCCGCTCCGAGCACCGCCTCGAGCCCGTCTCGTCAACGTTCCACGGCCGCGACATCTTCGCCCCGGTGGCCGCGAATCTGGCCGCGGGGGCGGAGCTGGCGGACGCCGGCGACCCGCTCGACCCGGTGGCGCTCGCGACCGTCGACGTGCCGCAGCCGCGCGTCGAGGACGGCGTCGTGGTCGCGCACGTGCTGGTGGTCGACCGCTTCGGAAACGTGTCCCTGAACGTCGACCATGACGGCATGGCCGGCACCGGCATCACGCTCGGCGGCACGATCGAGATCGACGCGTTCGGCGAGCACTACCTCGCCAAGTACGCGCAGACGTTCGCCGACGTGAAGCCGGGCGAGCTGATCATCTACGAGGACGCCTACCGCACGCTGGCGGTGGCGATCAACCGCGGCGACGCCGCCGCCACGATCGGGCTGGCGCCGGACGCCGAGGTGCGGCTGCGGCCTCGATGATCGGCAGCCCGCGCGTCCACCGCCGCCTCACCGACTCGACGAACGAGCGTGCGAAGCGGCTCGCGCAGGCGGGCGCACCACACGGCACGCTCGTGACGGCGGACGAGCAGAGCGCGGGGCGCGGACGTCAGGGGCGGGTGTGGACCGCGCCGCCGCGCACGGCGCTTCTGCTGTCGGTCGTGCTGCGGCGGGTCGACCCGGTGGTCCCGCTCGCCGCGGCCGTGGCCGTCTGCGAGGCGATCCCGCTCAAGTGCGGGATCAAATGGCCGAACGACGTCTGGATCGAGCGCCGCAAGCTGGCGGGCATCCTCGTGGAGGGACGACCGGCGGAGGGCTGGGCGGTGCTCGGGATCGGCCTGAACGTGGCGACTGAGGAGTTTCCGCCCGAGCTGCGGGACATCGCTACCTCGTTGCGCCTGGCGGGCTCGGCGATCGGCACCGAGGAGGTGCTGTCCCGCGTGCTGGAGGTCGTCGACGGCTGGCTCGAGGCTCCCGCGGACGAAGTGCTGGCCGCCTGGCGAGAGCGGGACGCGCTACGCGGCGAGCGCGTCGGCTGGGACGGCGGCGAGGGGACCGCGTCGGGGATCGACGACTCGGGTGCACTTCTCGTGGAGACGCGTGACGGTCTCCTCACGCTGGGCGCCGGCGAGGTGCATCTGCAGCGGCCGGGAGGCCAGGTGTCTTGAAAAGTGGGTGTATAGCCCCCACAACTCAAGACACCCGCGGGTCGTCAGGCCGCGTCGCGCTCCTCGGGCTCGGCCTCCGTGGCCGGAGCCGCCTCGACCTCCTCCTCACTGCCCTCAGCCTCGTCCTTATGCTCGGCCGCCTGCTGCGCCACCAGCTGCGCCTCCTCGGCGCCCTCGACGTCGCCCCCACCCTTCTTCTTGCGCCGCCGCCCGCCGCGCCGGCGCTTCCCCTTCGGGAAGTTCTTCAGCAGCTCACGCGCCAGAGCGCTCGGCTTGCGCGCCATCCGCATGCGCGCACCGTCCAGCACCTGCTGCGCCTCCGGCGTATGCGCGAGCGCGGCCGCAAGCAGTGCCGCGCTCAGGCGACGATCGTGCTTGCGAGCAGCCTGCACGAGCCGCCGCGCGTTTCGCGCGTGGGCCGCGCCGGCCGAGTTCACGAGCAGGCCGAGCAGGCGCTTCGTCTCCGGCCAGCGCTGCACGGCGTACTCCTCGTGCACCTCGCGCGAGTACTCGGCGAGGTGCCATAGCCAGCGGGCCGCCTGGTCGCGCCGCCCGATCTGGCGCTCCGTGAGCGCCTGCAGCAGCACCTTCACGCCCTCGCGCCGCTCGTCGCGCGCCCAGCCGCCCACAATCTCCACGGCGTCGTCGAACGCCTCCGGGTCGCGGAGGTTGCCCACCTCGGAGAGCGCGCGCAGCCGCAGCTGCGTGTTGCGGTTGCGGCGCAGGCAGGTGACCAAAAAGATGCGCCGCAGCTCGCCGGTCGAGTCGAAATGGAGCATGGCCTTTGCGCGCCGCCAGTTGTTCGACGCCACGCGCGCGCCGGCGAGCATCGCCCAGGCCTGCTGCTCGCCCCAGCTCAGGTGCTCGACGGCGATCCGCCAGAGCTCGCGCTCGAACACCTGCGCGCGCCGCTCAGCGTCCGCGGTCACCGGTACCACTCTGCGCTCGACGCGCAGCCGCCGGCCGCGCCCTCGCCGCACCGGCCCGACCACGATCGCGCCGCCGCGGTAGACGTCGCGGTCGAGCAGCGAGTGGAGGGTCACGACCGGGTCATCGTTCGGCGTCGCGGGGTGGACGAAGTCCACGACGATCCCCGCCTCCTTGCCGGGCGTCCGGCGGGTGACGCGTCCGACCCGCTGCTGGTAGATCCGCTTCGAGGCGGTCGGGGCGAGGTGCATGCAGACGGTCGCGCGCGGTGAGTTCCAGCCCTCGGCCAGCAGCTGAGCGTTCACGAGCACGTCGATCTCGCCGCGCTCGTACGCGGCCAACGTGCGCGTGAGCTCCCGCTTCGGCGTCTCGCCGGACACCGCCTTCGCCTTCATCCCGGCGTCGCGGAACGCCTCGGCGACGTTGTGCGCGTGCTTCACGCCCGCCGAGTAGACGACGCCCGGGACGTCGCGGAAGCGCGTCTTGTAGAGGTCGGCCACCGCGAGGTTGAAGGGCGTCTGGTCGAGCAGTGCGGCCAGCTCTTCCTGGTCGAAGTCCTGGTCCACCTCGCCGCGGCGCAGCGGCACCTTCGCGATCGAGCGGACGCCGACGCCGGGCGGGATGCGCACGCAGCGAAGCGGAGCGATGACGCCGCGGCGGGCGGCCTGTGCCAGGTCGAAGCGGGACGTCTGCGTCGGGAAGAGGTCCGTCACGTGGCGCGCGATCAGCGCGCCGGTCGCGGTCATGCCAACGAACACGGGGCCCACCCACTGGCGGATCGCGGCGCTCGTCTTCTCGCCCAGAGCGGTGTGCGCCTCGTCGCAGATCACGATCGTGTACGCGTCCGAGACCTTGCCCGCGTTGCGGACGAACCACTGGTAGGTCTCCACCGTCACCGGCCCGCCGGCGGCCGGCTCGCCGCCGCCGTTCTTGAGCAGTGGCGCCGCGATGCGCTTCTTGTAGCCGCGGTCGCGCAGCTCGCCGAGGAACTGGTCCACGAGGTTGCGGCGGTGGGTGAGGATCAGGATGCCGCCGGTACGCGACGCCTCCACGAACCCGAGCGCGGCGACCGTCTTGCCGGCCCCGGTCGCGTGCTCGAACCAGAAGCGCCGCGATGCGCCGGGATCGTCGCCGAACGCGTCGGCGGCCGCCTCCTCCTCGGCCTCCTCGGCCGGATCCCAGTCGAGCGGCTCCTCGTCGACCAGCTCGTCGCCCTCGATCTCGACCTCGCCGGAGTGCAGCTCCTCCGAGCTCAGCGAGCCGCGACCGTTCCGGGGGAGCTGGAGCTCGGAGGTGAGCGCGATCAGCGTCCCGGAAAGCGCGTCGACCTGGTGCGCCGAAAGCGTCGTGCCGTCGGCCAGGTGCGGCTCCTCCTCGGCGAGTAGGCGATCCAGCCCGAGCATCAGGGAGTAGTTGCGCCGCCACTCCAGGGACGGCTCGTCGCGGCCATCGTCGATCTCGGCGATCGCCTCGTCGAGAGCGTGCCGGCGCGCGGTGCCGCGCGCGAGCGCCTGCTGAGCGTCCTCGCCCTCGAGCACGAACGACTCGCGCGCGAACTTCTCGGCGCGCGTCAGCTGTTCGCCGGAAACCGGCGAGGCATCGGCCACGGAGCTTCTGTCAGCCACGATTGGGCAGTTCTCGATAAGGGGGAACGGGCCAGGCTGGCCGTAAAGCAAAGTCAGCGGGGCCCGCCCGTCGTGATCGCCGCACTTCCAACAACGCGAGCGGCGAACGTGCCGGTCCGAGAAGGACCGTCGGCGTGCACCCTATTACAGCACACGGAGGCCGAAATCGGGTCTGCCATGCTAGGCGCGGTGCGCCGCCTCGCTGTCCTCGTTGCGTTCGCCTGCCTCGCCCTGTCGCTCGCCGCCTGCGACAGCGACGACGGCGAGGCGGCCGCTCCGGCGGCCGGCGACCGTTCCGTCTTCCTCGAGGGCGGCAGCGACGCGTTCGAGAAGCGAATCGAGAGCGAGCGCGGCACGCCCGTGGTGGTCAACAAGTGGGCCTCGTGGTGCGGACCGTGCCGGCTCGAGTTCCCGTTGCTCACGAGCCAGGCGAAGAAGCGGAAGGGCGAGGTCGAGTTCCTCGGCGTCAACTCGTACGACCACACGGGACTGGCGGAGGACTTCCTGCGCGACAACCCCACGCCATTCCCGCATTTCGAGGACCCCGATGAGGAGATCGCGCGCGTGCTCCGGGCACCGTTCTTTCCATCCACGGCCTTCTACGACTCGAAGGGCGAGCTCGCTTTCGTCCATCAGGGCGTGTACGCGAGCGAAGCCGACCTCGCGGATGACATCGAGCGGTACGCTCGCTGAACTGGACGTCCGCGAGGCGCGCTCACCGGACGAGGTCGCCCAGGCGCTCGGCCTGCGCGAGCGCGTGTTCTGCGACGAGCAGGGGGTGTCTATCGCCGCGGACCGCGATGGCCGCGACGACGAGGCGACGCACATCGTGGCCGTCGAGGGCGACCGCGTGCTCGGCACCTGCCGGCTCGTCTTTCGCGGCCGGATCGCGCGGCTCGGGCGGCTCGCGGTCGAGCCGGAGTGCCGGGGCGGCGGCGTGGCCGCCGCGATCCTCCGCGAGGCCGACCGCGTGGCCCGGCGGGCCGGCGCAGAGGTGATCTCCTTGCACGCGCAGACCTACGCGCTCGAGCTCTACATCCGCGACGGCTACGTCGAGCGCGGCGCCAGGTTCATGGAGGAGGGGATCGAGCACGTGTCGATGGAGAAGCTCCTCTGAGCCCGCAGCTGCGCATCGACCCGCTCTCGGGTCTCAAGGTGATCGTCGCCGGCGAGCGCGGGTCGCGCCCCGGCGCGTTCCTCGACATCCCGCCGCGGCCGCCGATCGACCGCGAGCGGGACCCGTTCGCGGCGGGCCACGAGGACCGCACGCCGCCCGAGCTATTCGCGCTTCGCGAGGACGGCGCGTGGCGCGTGCGCGTCGTGCCCAACCTGTATCCCGCACTGACCGTCGGCGAGCCGCCCGACGGCGGCGCCGATCCGCTTGCCTCGGGGCGAGGCGAGCCTGACCTCTTCAGCGCAAGACCCGCTCGCGGGGCTCACGAGGTGATCGTGAACGCGCCCGACCGCGTGTACTCGCTCGCCGATCTCACGCCCGAGCAGGTCGAGATCGCCATGTCCGTCTGGCGCGAGCGCAGCCGCCACCACGACGACGCGGCCTACGTGCACGTGATCGTAAACGAGGGCAAGGAGGCCGGCGCATCGCTGCCGCACACGCACGCACAGCTGTACGCGCTGCCGTTCGTGCCGGCCGCGGTGGCGCGCGAGCGCGAGCGCTTCACCGCCTACTGGCAGCGCACGCAGGGGCGCAACCTGCTCGGCGACCTCGTTCAGGAGGAGGTGAAGCGGCGCGAGCGGCTCGTGGCGGTGGACGACGACGCGGTGGCGCTCTGCCCGTTCGCGGCTCGCGTGCCGTTCCACCTCCAGGTCGTGCCGCGCCGCCCGAGCGCTCGCTTCGCGGATAAGGGCGCGCTCGGCGGACGCATGCTGCACCAGGCGCTCGTGCGTCTGCGCGCGGCGCTCGGCGGCAGCCTGCCGCCGCTCAACATGTGGGTGCGCACCGCGCCGCGCGATGCCGAGCAGTTCTGCTGGCGAATCGAGGTGATGCCGCGCCTGGCACAGCTCGCGGGGCTCGAGATCGGCGCCGGCGTGCACCTGAACGTGCTGGCGCCCGAGGACGCCGCGGCGCGCCTGCGCGACGCGGACGTGTAGCTTCCCGGCGCGCCGATGCCGCCCGTCCCCCGCCAGGTGCCCATGTTCGCTGCCGAGCCGCCCCAGGAGCCGCTTCCCTACGGGCGCTGGGGCGAGGCCCTCACCGAGCGCTTCGCCGCCGCCGCCGATGCGGAGATCGGCGAGATCGCGTGGTTCCCGGACCGCACCTGGAACGGCCGTACGTACGTGCCCGCGAGCGCACCCGCCGAGGGCGGCGGCGAGGTCTTTGGCTATGTCTCGTACACGCGCGATCACGAGGGGGCGCAGGCGGCCGAGTTCCTCGTGGAGGCTGACTTCACCGAGGAGACGGCGGCCTCGAACCCCGACTGGACACTCGACCTCTCGGACTTCGAGATCGGACACTGGCGCGGCCCGGAAGGGCGGCGCGGCGTGATCACACTCGTCTGGGGCGAGGCGCTCGTGCCGAACGGGGTGGCCGCCACCACCGAGCTCGGCCCAACCACCACCGACCAATGCACGCTCGTGGACGACCGCTTCACGCTCGTGTCGCTCGATGGCTACACCGGCGACTACGTGGAGGTGCGGCTCTACGGAGCGCGCGGCGCCGAGCTCGCGCGCGAGTCCCTGTACGAGGAGGAATGAGGCGCTACGTTTGGCCACATGGCCGAGCGCTGCGTGCTCCTGAAGTTCGGTGAGCTCGCCCTCAAGGGACGCAACCGACCGCGCTTCGTTGCGGCGCTCGAGCGCAACCTGCGCCGGCTGACGCGCGACCTCGGCCCGCTCGAGGTCCGCCACCGCGGCGGCGTGCTGATCGTGAGCGGCGCCAGCGACGAAGAGGAGCTGGTGAAGCGCTGCGTGCAGCTTCCGGGCGTGAGCGTCGTCCAGCCCGCGCTCCGATGCGAGCGCGACGTATCCGCAGCCGCGGACGCCGCCGTCGAGCTCCTGCGCCATCGTCCTGGGCGCACCTTCGCCGTGCGCGCCCGGCGCCGCGACAAGCGCTTCGCACTTCGCTCCGTGGAGCTCGCGCGGGTAATCGGCGACGCCGTGCGCGTGCGGCTCGGCCTCGACGTGGACCTCTCAGCGCCCGACCTCGAGCTGCACGTGGAGGTGGACACCCGCGAGCTGCTCGTCTCGGCCGAGCGCCTGCGCGGCGCCGGCGGCCTGCCGGTCGGCTCGAGCGGCCGGGCGCTCGTCCTGCTCTCCGGCGGCCTCGACTCGCCCGTGGCCGCCTACCGGATGATGAAGCGCGGGCTGCGCTGCGATTTCGTCCACTTCAGCGGACGCCCGTTCACCGGCCCCGAGTCGATCTACAAGGCGTATGCGCTCGTCGGCCGGCTCGACCGCCTCCAGGGCGACTCGCGCCTGTTCGTCGTCACGTTCGGCACCGCTCAGCGACGGCTCGCCACCGCCGGCGCCGGCCGGCTGCAGGTGCTCTCCCAGCGACGACTGATGGTGCGCGTCGCGTCGGCGCTCGCGCAGCGCGAGGGCGCCGACGCGCTCGTGACGGGCGACTCGCTCGGTCAGGTGGCCTCGCAGACGCTGCCGAACCTCGCCGTGGTCGAGGAGGCGGCCGAGCTGCCGCTACTGCGACCGCTGGTCGACCGCGACAAGGCCGAGATCGTCGAGATCGCAAAGGCGCTCGGGACCTACGAGGTCTCGATCCTGCCTGACGAGGACTGCTGCCAGCTCTTCTCCTCGAAGCTGGCGGTCACACGCGGGCACGCCGACGACCTGCGCGTGATCGAGCGGAGCGCTGACGCCGAGGAGCTGATCGACGAGCTACTTGCCTCTACCGAGCTCTTCCGGCCGAGGCGCGAGGAGGGCGCGCGGGCGGTCGTCTCGAGCGCCGACGTCGCCGGCGGCGCTTCGTAGCACCTTCCCCGGGGTAGACCGGGGTACGGAGGACTGCTCGTGCTGAGGCAAAGGAGAGCCGCCTGGCTGGTCGCGCTACCTGTAGCGACTGCCTCGTGGCTGGCCGCTCACTGCGCCGCGCTGGTGCTCGTGCCGCCGGCGAACGGCGAGCTCGCACATAGCCACGCCGAGGGCGCGCACACGTTTTGCGAGTCTGCGCCGCTACTGATCGCGGTGCTCGTCACCGTTCTCGCGGCGGGCCTCGTGCTGTGCGTTGGCGACGCCCTGAGAGGGAGCAAGGGCCGGCACGGGCCTCCCGCGCGCCTCTTTGCCGTGCTGCCCCCGCTCGGCTTCGTCGTCGTGGAGCACATCGAAACCTTGCTCGGGTCGGGATCGATCTCGCCGGGGCTCGTGACCCAGCCGGAATTCGTCACTGGGCTGGCGCTGCAGCTTCCGTCGGCCGTGCTCGCGTTGCTCCTCTGCCGCGGCCTGTATGCGCTCGGCTACGGCCTCGGGCGTCTCCTCGCCAGGCAGTTCGCGCTAGCCACGCGTGTGCATCGGCCCACGCCCTGGATGTATCGCCGGCCGCGATGGGCCCCCCTCGTCTCGCCGTCCGTACTCGCGCTCGCGCACGGGTCGAGAGCGCCGCCCGCTCCCGCCTGTCCGTAGGCATGCGAGATGCGTCGCCGCTCGCTCGGCGCGCGTGGAAGGAGGGATGTATCGTGCTGGTTCGGTGTGCAAAGGGTTGCGTGGCGACCGCCGCCCTGCTGCTGGCGCTCAGCCCTGCCGCCGCCGCACATTCGGCGCTGCGCTCAACCGCGCCGCCGCGAGATCGCGTCGTGGAGCACGCGCCCAGGTTCGTGCTACTGCAGTTCGACGAGGGCGTCGAGACCGCGCTCGGTTCGGTCAGGGTCTACGACGGTGAGGGCCGGCGCGTTGATGGCGGCACGATCATGCGGCCCTCGCCGGACTCGGTGAGGGTGAGGATCCCGCGCCGGCTCGAGCAGGGCACCTACACGGTCGTCTGGCGCGTGATCTCGGCGGACTCCGACCCGATCAAGGGCGCGTGGGTCTTCCATGTGAAGAAGCCCGGAGCGCAGCCCGCGGGAGTCGCGGCGCAGGTGCTCGACGACACGCCGTTCGTCGTCTCGGCCTTCTACCTCGGTGGGCGCTTCCTCGACTTCGCATTGCTCCTCGCAAGCGTTGGCGGCGCCATCGCCCTGGCGATCGCGCTTCGAACCGCCCCCGGCGTGGTTCTCAGGCGGCTGCTCGGTGTGCTGGCGGTCCTGGCCGGTCTGCTCGTCGTCGTGGCAATGGTCGGCCTCGGGCTCCAGGCGGCCGCGGCGGGCGGCCAGAGCCTTGGGGACGGCTTCCGCTGGACTGCGATCGAGTCTGTGGCGGACACTCGCTTTGGTCACTTCTCGCTAGCTCGCGCGGCCCTCGCCGCGGTTCTCTGTGCGCTGGCGCTCGTCGCCCGTCGCGGTGTACGGCCGGACGGCCGCGCAGCGATCGACGGCCGCGCCCACAGCGGCCGCTTCCGGCGTTCGGAGAGGGAGTCTGACGGCGCGGCGCCCGAGTGGCGCCCCGTTCGCGGCGGCGGCCGGGGGCTGGGCACGATGGTCGAGCCGACGCGCCCGGCCGCGGAGCCTCGCGCTGCCCGCGCGGGAGTCGCGCAGCCCGCCGGGCACGCGCACGGGCTCATGGGCGGCATGGGCGCGGCGATGTTGGTGGTCGCGAGCGCTCTCGTGTTCACGCCCGGCCTCTCGGGTCATGCCAGCGTGACCGGGCTCGGAGCCGTGATCGCGGACGCCGCGCACGTCGGGGCGGCAGCGACGTGGACCGGCGGCCTTGCGTTCGTCGCGGCGGCCCTGCTGATGGCAGGAAGGGACCGGTGGCCGCTTGCCGCGGTCGCGGTGCCGCGCTTCTCGACGACGGCCGTATTCGCCGTCGTGATCCTGCTGGTGGCCGGCGCCGTCAACGGCTATCTGCAGGTGCGCGCGTTGCGCGGGCTGTGGGAAACCGAATACGGCGTCCTGCTGCTGGTGAAGATCGGCCTCGTCCTTCCGCTGCTCGCGCTCGGCGCGTACAACAACCGCGCAGCAGTTCCGCGTCTGCGCGCGCAGATCGCATCCGCCGTCGAACGGCGCCGCTTCATCCGGACGGCCGGCGCCGAGCTGATCCTCATGCTTGTGATCGTCGGCGTGACCGCCGCGCTCGTTAACGCTCCCCCGGCCCGCACGGAGATCACCATGGACGAGGCCTCGGAAATGGAGCTGCGGCTCGGCCCGATGAGGGCGGACATGGAGGTCATGCCCGGCGCGGTTGGCCCGAACGAGATCCATCTGATGTTCACGAAGGGCCGGCCGGACGAGGTAACGGTGACCGCCGAGCTGAAGTCGAAGGGCGTCGGACCGCTGCGCTACACCGCCCGCCCGAGGGCGGAGGCCGGGTCCTACGTGGTGAGGCGCGCAAACCTGTCGCCGGCGGGCGATTGGGAGCTCAGTGTCGACGCACGCCGGGGGCAGCTCGACCTCTTCACCGAGCATGTTCGAATCCAGATCGCGAAGGAGTTGTGACACGTGGAGTCCACGACGCATTTCGACAGGAGGCAGTGACGCATGTCGAGGAATCAGCGCTTCGCCCTGATCGGCGTGGCAGTCGTGATCGCCGTAGCGGCAATCGTGATCCTCAGCACGGGCGGGGACGACGAGGACACGAGCAGCGCGCCATCCGCGCAGACGACGACCGACGAGGGGGGCGCAAAGTCCGACCAGGAGGCGACGAAATCGGAGCAGGAGGCGCCGAAGCCGTCGGTGACGCGTATCCAGGTCAAGGGCGGGAAGCCCGTCGGCGGCGTCAAGCGGATCAACGTCAAGACGGACGACACAGTCTCCCTGATCGTCAGCTCGCCGGACACCACGAGCGCGATCCACGTGCATGGCTTCGACCTGAAGAAGGAGCTCGAACCCGGCAAGCAGGTGTCGTTCTTGTTCCGGGCGGACATCGAGGGCGAGTTCGACGTGGAGCTGGAGGAGACGGAGACCCCGATCGCAAGTCTGGCGGTGGAGCCACGCTAGGGCGCCACCTACACTGGCCAGGGCCCCGATAGCTCAGCCGGATAGAGCGACTCCCTCCTAAGGAGTAGGCCGCAGGTTCGAATCCTGCTCGGGGCGCTCACAGATAAGAGCCTGAAGCGCAGCTGTTCCATCACGGTCACCCCGCCCGCCGCGAGCTCGTCACGTGCGAGAACAGCCTCACGGCGACGACAACCTTCCCGCGCGCGTGGCCTTTCTCATGTACCGGATCGCTAGATGTGTGCGTTCACGAGTCTGGTTAGCAAGGCCCACGCAAACACGCGCCACCCGAGCGAGCCAGGCAAGACAGCGACGAGCGTTCGCGGCGACTCATACGCCTTGGTGATGACGCCCGCGAGCGCCGGCCGCCGTCGGCTCGCGAGAATCTCGTGGTCGCTACCACGAGGCGGCGTTCGCCGTGGGCCGAGACGATGAGCCTACGGCCGTGAGACACCCATCGGCCGCGCCCCCGCCCCAACCGGTCGGGGCCTCTGGCCCAC
>Ga0126307_10001217_pt1 | contig 16949 bp, 17 predicted proteins | sample Plot28_FD_89955 | JGI IMG/M metagenome (GOLD analysis project Ga0126307, IMG submission 89955) | Serpentine soil microbial communities from UC McLaughlin Reserve, CA, USA - Plot28 | ecosystem: Environmental > Terrestrial > Soil > Grasslands | place: USA: UC McLaughlin Reserve, Lake County... | reverse complement strand
TGCGCATCCGAGAACCAGCGGTGAGCGTCCGCGCCGCCGAGCTCGAGGTCCGGAACCGTCGTCCGCGTCAGCAGCCACGCGCCGACCATCCACGCCGCGCCGAGGCAAACGATTAGCGTTGTGCGGCCGATGCGCGTCGCCGTCATCTCGGACGTTCACGGTAACCGGCCGGCGCTGGAGGCTGTGCTCGAGGATGTCCACCGTTCTGCGCCAGACGAGATCTGGTGCCTCGGCGACACCGTCGGTTACGGCGCCGCGCCGAACCGGTGTTGTGAGCTCGTGAGCGAGCACACCAACCTGACGCTCGTCGGCAACCACGATCTCGTCGTCACAGGCGGGCTCGACGCCGACGACTTCAACGACGACGCCCGCGCCGCCGCGCTGTGGACGCGCGACGTTCTCGAGCCCCGGTGGCGCGACTGGCTCGCGTCGCTCGAGCCGCAGGACGGACGCGACGGCGTCGCCCTGTTCCACGCAAGTGCCCGCAACCCGGTGTGGGAGTACGTGCTCTCAGCCGAGGCGGCCGCGGCTTCGCTCGAAGCCGTCTCGACGCCGCTCGTCCTCGTCGGACATTCGCACGTCGCGCTCTCGATCGGGATGCACGACGGTGCGGTCGACGGCGGGCTCGCGCCGGCCGGGAGCGAGCGCGACCTTGCGACCGCGCGTTGGCTGCTCAACCCCGGGTCGGTCGGCCAGCCGCGCGACGGAGACGCGCGCGCCGCCTGGCTGCTCCTCGATCTCGAGCGGAAGTTTGCTTCGTTCCGTCGCGTCACATATCCCGTCGAGCGGGCACAGGCGGAGATCCGCGCGGCGGGCCTTCCGCCGTCGCTCGCCGATCGGCTGGCAGCGGGAATCTGACAAGGAGGAAGGCGATGGCGGAGTTGACGAAGCTCGAAGGCAAGCTCGGCGAGGTGCTCGGGCTCGCAATGGCGGCGCAGGGCGCGACCGAGAAGGTGCAGAAGCTCGACAACCTCGACCCGCAGCTCGAGAGGGAGCTGCAGCGGATGCACGAAGAGGCGAAGCAGACCGAGGAGCGCGCGACCGAGGTCGCCGGCGAGCTCGACGGCAAGAAGACGGCGATCCTCGAGGAGGCGCGCGAGGTCAAGCAGAAGGCGACCAAGATGATGAGCGACTACCTCGACCAGGCCGCGGACGCGCTCGACGGTTTCGAGTTCCTGACCATGGCCGAGGCGGGCGAGGTCGGTCACTGGGAGATACTCAGGGCGCTGAACGAGCGCGCCCGGAACTCGCAGGTGCAGGAGCTGTGCGAGTGGGCGCTCCCGATCCAGCAGCGCCATTTCGAGGGGGCGCGTCAGGGCGCGCTGCAGCTCGCGTCCGAAGAGGATCCGAACGAGCCGAACGAGTAGCGCGAGCACGTGGCACGGGCGTGGCGGTGCGAGTCGCCGCCGCGTCCGCCGCGTCCGAGAAGACGGTTAACGCGCGGCCGGTGCGGCGGGCTTCGCGCGGTCGGCGTCCTCGCCGAACGTGATGCCCTCGCGGGCGAGCGCGAGTTGCACTTCCTCGCGCGCCTTGTAGATCCGCCACTTCACGGTCGCGAGCGTGATCTCGAGCGAGTCGCCGATCTCCGTGTACGAGAGCCCGACGACGTCGCGCAGGAGCAGCGCCATCTTGAGGTCGACGTTGAGGTTCTCGACGGCGCGCCACACGGCGTCGATCGTCTCGAGCCGCTCCATCGGCTGGTCGACGACCTCGAGCTGCGGGACGTCCTCGAGCGCCACGAACGCGCGCGGCCGCCGCTCGTTCGCGCGCAACTCGTCGAGGACGCGGTTCTTCGTCACCTGGAAGAGCCACGTCGTGAACTTCGACCGCAGCGAGAACGTCTTGATGCTCTGGAAGACGCGCAGGAAGACCTCCTGCGTCAGGTCCTCCGCGAGCGTCCGGTCGCCGACGAGGCGGAGGATGTAGTTGAACACCGGCGTCTCGTACGTGCGCAGGATGAGAGAGAAGGCGCGCTCGTCACCTCGTTGCGCCATCCGCAGGACGCCGGGATCAGGTTGTGTCAGTGCCACAGTCGGACGCGGGAGTATAGCCCGGAAAGATCAAGGTTTTCCCCGTCATTCTCGCAGGTCGAGGCGCTCCGAGGAAGTCCAGGATCGTCGGCGCGAGGTCGGCGAGCTCGCCGCCGTCGCGCACGGCCGCGGCGGAGTCGGTCACGATCAACGGCACGGGGTTCGTGGTGTGAGCGGTGTGCGGGCGGACGTTGTCCGGCTCGAGCATCTGCTCGGCGTTGCCGTGATCGGCCGTGATGAGGGACACACCGCCCGCGGCCTCGACGGCGTCGACGACCCGGCCGAGACAGGCGTCCGCCGTCTCGACGGCACTCGTCGCGGCAGGAATCGACCCCGTGTGGCCGACCATGTCCGGGTTCGGGAAGTTCACGACCGCGAAGCCGTACCCGTCGCCGACGCGCTCGCAGAAGCGGTCGGTGACCTCGGGCGCCGACATCTCCGGCTTGAGGTCGTAGCTGGGCACGTCGCGGGGGCTCGGCACGAGGATTCGGGCCTCCCCCGCCCACTCCTCCTCCCGGCCGCCGTTGAAGAAGTACGTGACGTGCGCGTACTTCTCGGTCTCGGAGACGTGGAGCTGGCGAACGCCGTTCGTGGAGAGGACCTCGGCGAGCGTCTCGCTGACGTCCTGCTCATCGAAGGCGACGGGGCAGGAGAAGTCCTCCCGGTAACGCGTCATCGTCGTCACGTCGAGGCCGCGCTCGAGGAACCGCTGGGTCAGCTGGCGCCCACGATCGGGCCGGAAGTTGAAGAAGACGATTGCGTCGCCCGGCGCGATCCGCGGCGCGTTCTCCACGACGATCGGCTCGAGGAACTCGTCGGTGACCCCCCTGGCGTAGCTTTTTTGCACTTCTTCCAGGATGTTCTGCACATGCACATGTGTCCCCATGCCCACCAGTAGCCCATTGAGGGCACGATCGGTTCTCTCCCACCGGTTGTCCCTGTCCATTGCGTAGTAGCGGCCGACCACTGTGGCGATGCGGTCGAGCGGCAGCTCGGCGAGATCCCGCGCCGCGCTCGTCGGCGACACGTCCCGTCCGTCCGTGATCGCGTGGATCCACGTCTTCTCCGGCGCGAAGCGGAGAAGCGCGCGCAGATGGTCGATGTGAGAATGAACCCCGCCGTAGGAGACGAGGCCCACGAGATGAACGGCCGCGCCGCGCTCGAACGCGCCGAGGAGCGCGCGGTTCTCGTACAGCGACCCGTCCGCAACCGCCTGGTTGACGCGCATCAGGTCCTGGTAGAGCCGCCGCCCCGACCCGATCGTGAGATGGCCGACCTCGCTGTTCCCCATCTGGCCCGGCGGGAGCCCGACCGCCTCGCCCGAGGCATCGAGCTTCGTGTGCGGGTAGGTCCGCCAGAGGCGGTCGAACACGGGAGTGCTCGCCAGCTCGACGGCGTTCCCCGGGCCCGCCGGCGCGCAGCCCCAGCCGTCGAGGATCACGAGCGCGACTAGCGGCTTCCGCCCCGGCAAATCGAAACCAGCGACTCGACGTCGAGCGACGCACGGCCGACGAGCGCGCCGTCGACGTCCGGCTCCGCGAGGAGCTCGGCGGCGTTCTCCGGCTTCACCGAACCGCCATAGAGCACCGGCACGTCGAGCAACGACTTGATCAGCGCGTGCGCCTCCTGCGCGAGCTCCGGCGTCGCCGTCGTTCCCGTGCCGATCGCCCAGACGGGCTCGTACGCGACGACCAACCTGTCGTCGGCGTCGCCGAGCGCGGCGATCTGCCGGCGCAAAACAGCCTCCGTCTCGCCGGCCTCCCGTTCGGATTCGGTCTCGCCGACGCACGCGATCACGAAGAGGCCGGCCGCCAGCGCGGCACGCGCGCGCTTTGCGGTCGTCTCGTCGGACTCGCCGAAGTACTCGCGCCGCTCCGAGTGTCCGACGATAGCGCCGTAGACGCCTAGCTCGCGAAGCATCGGCGGCGAGACCTCTCCCGTGTACGCGCCGTCGTTCTCCCAGTGGACGTTCTGCGCCGCGACGCCGATCTCGGTTCCCGCGAGCAACTGCACGGCGATCGCGAGCGACGCGAACGGAGGGCAGACGACGACGTCGACGCCGTCCAGCTCGTGGTCGCGCAACTCCGTACAGAACGCCGCCGTCGCCGCCGGCCCGTGGTGCATCTTCCAGTTGGCGGCGATCAGCACCGGCGGGATCGTATGTCAGGTCGCGCCCAGGACCGCCTGCGTCTGCGTCACCTGCGCCACGTGTCGACCCTCGTCGTCGTGCAGGTCGGTCTGGACGACGATGAAGGTGCGGCCGACGTGCAGCGGCCGCGCGACCGCACGCACGCGCCCCTGCCGCACGGCGCGGAAGAAGTTCGTCTTCGACTCGACGGTCGCAGTGCCCGTCGCGCCGTCGGGCAGGTTGAGGTACGCACAGAAGCCTCCGAGGCTGTCCGCGAGACCGATCACGGCGCCGCCGTGCAGGATCCCGCCGGCGGTGCAGCGCTCCGGCGACCAGGCCAGCCCGCCGCGCACCTCGGCCGCAGACGCCGCGTCGAGCTCGACGCCGAGCAGCGCGCCGAACGGCATCGCGTCGTCGAGCGCAGCGCGCATCGCGGCGATGTCGGCGCTGCTCTCGCCGCCTGCGGTCGCCACGGCGCGATCTTACGGTTTGGCGGCGCCCTTCCCGGGGGACCTTCTGCGGGCTAACCAACAGACGGCGGAGGGGAAACCACATGAAGCGTTCTACGTTCCTCGCGGCCGTCGCCGCCACTCTGGTGCTTCTCGCCGGGTGCGGTGGTGACGACGGCTCGTCCTCCGGTACTGGGGACGGAAAAGCCTCGGGGGAGGTCACGGTCTGGGCGATGGGCACGGAGGGCGAGAAGCTGGGCGTCCTCGCGAAGGAATTCATGGCCGCGAATCCGGACATCAAGGTGAAGGTCACGCCGATTGCGTGGGACGTGGCGCACGACAAGCTGATCACGGCCGTCGCCGGCAACAAGACGCCCGACATCAGCCAAATGGGGACGACATGGATGGGCGAGTTCGCCCAGACGGGTTCGCTCGAGCCCGTCCCCGACGACATCGACACGAGTCAGTTCTTCGAAGGCGCGCGTGACACCGCAGTTGTCGACGGGACGACCTACGGCGTGCCGTGGTACGTCGAGACCCGGCTCCTCTACTACCGGAGCGACCTCGCGAAAAAGGCGGGCGTCACCCCGCCGGAGACGTGGGAAGACCTCAAGGCCGCCGCTCGGGCGATGAAGGAGAAGGCGGGCGCGAAGTACGGCATCTCGCTCGCGCCGAACAACTGGCAGGAGTTCCTGCCGTTCGTCTGGCAGAACGGTGGCGACGTGATCGAGGACAACGAGATGACGTTCGACACGCCCGAGGTGGTCGAAGCGCTCGACTTCTACAAGTCGTTCTTCGCCGACGGCCTTACCGCCGATAGCGTCCCTGAGGGCTTCGACGTGACGCAGGGGTTCATTGCGGGGACGCACCCGATGTTCTTCTCGGGCCCGTGGCACATGAGCCTGATCGAGGAACAGGGCGGTGCGAAGCTCAAGGGCAAGTGGGACATCGCGGCGATGCCGGAGAAGGAGACCGGCACCTCGTTCGTCGGCGGCAGCGACCTCGTCGTCTTCAACGGGAGCGGCAACAAGGAAGCCGCCTGGGCGTTCGTCAAGTACCTGCTCAAGCCGGACGTGCAGCGCAAGTGGTACGAGACCGTGAGCGATCTCCCCGCGGTGCAGTCCGCGTGGGACCAGGGCGAGCTCGCGAGTGACCCGCACCTGCAGCTCTTCGGCGAGCAGCTGAAGGACGCCAAGTCTCCGCCCCCGATCGCGAAGTGGGAGCAGATCGCGTCCGAGGTGGTGAACGCGGAGCTCGAGAAGGCCACGGTCGGCGGCGCGTCGGCCGAGCAAGCGGCGAAGGCGATGCAGGAGAAGGCGTCGTCCATCGGCGCCGAGTGAGCGACGCAGCAATTCGTCGTCCCGACCAGGCGGTGCCTCACGGCACCGTCTGGTCGCGCCTGTCTCGTCATCTGACGGGGTGGCTGTTCGCGCTCCCGTGGCTGATCATCTTCGCCGTCTTCCTGCTGATTCCGATCGTCGCGTCGCTCGCCCTCAGCTTCACGAGCTTCGGCCTCGGGAATCTGCGCGACTGGTTCTCCGCCGACTTCGTCGGCCTCGACAACTACTCGAAGCTCCTCTCGGACGAGCGCTTCCATAAAGCCGCGCGGAACACGGCCGTGTTCGTCGTCGTCGGCGTGCCGCTCACGATCGCGTTCGGGCTCGCGGCCGCGCTCGGTCTCAATCAGGCGATCGGAAAGCTCCAGTCGGTGTTCCGCGTGGGCTACTACCTCCCCGTCGTCACAAGCATCGTCGCGATCGCGGTCATCTGGCGCTACCTGCTCAACGCCGACTTCGGCCTCGTCAATGCCGCGCTTGGCCTCGTCGGCATCGAGGGCCCGAACTGGCTCGGCCAGAAGTCGACGGCGCTCGCTTCGATCATCGCGCTCGGCGTCTGGCGGAACTTCGGATTCGACACGGTGATCTTTCTCGCGGCCCTGCAGGGAATCAACCCGGTCCTCTACGAGGCGGCGAAGGTCGACGGGGCGACGCCGTGGGCGATGTTCTGGCGCGTCACGCTGCCGCTGCTCCGCCCGACGATCCTCTTCCTGGCCGTCATCACCTCTGTCGGCTACCTCCAGCTCTTCGAGGAGCCGTTCGTGATGACCGGCGGCGGGCCGCTCGACTCGACCCTCTCCGTCGCGATGTACGTGTACGAGCAGGGATTCAGGTTCCTCAATCTCGGCTACGCGAGCGCCGTCGCATACGCGCTCTTCATCGCGATCGTCGCGCTCACGTTCATCCAGTTCCGCTTCCTCCGCGGGGACGAGGGAGCCTGATGGCGGTCGATGCCGCACGTCACCCCGCGCTTCCCGTGCCCACGGCGCAGCCCGCCGCTCCGTCACGACGGCGGTGGTGGCTGATCGTGCTCTTGCTCCTGGGTCTCGCGCTCACCGCAGTGCCCTTCATCTGGATGCTTCTCGGCTCCCTGAAGACGCAGCAGGAGCTCGTGCAGCAGCCGCCGACGTGGATCCCGGAGACGGTCACGACCGACAACTACAGCCGGCTCTGGAGTCGCCTCGACTTCCCACGCTACTTCTGGAACTCGACGTTCATCTCGCTGGCGATCACGATCGCGAACGTCGTCTTCTGTTCGATGATCGGTTACGCGCTCGCGAAGCTGCGGTTCGCGGGGCGCGACCTGCTCTTCCTGCTCGTCATCGCGACGCTCCTCGTGCCGGGGAGCGTGACGCTCGTCCCGCTCTTCGTCCTGATGTCGAAGCTCGACCTCGTCGACACGTACTGGGCGGTGATCCTGCCTGCGGCGGCAGGCCCGCTCGGCGTGTTCCTCATGCGGCAGTTCATGCTGGCGATCCCGAACGACCTGCTCGAGGCGGCGCGCGTCGACGGCGCCGGGGAGTTCAGGATCTTCTGGAAGATCGTGGTCCCGCTCTCGGCGCCGGCGATCGCCGCGCTCGGGATCATCACCTTCCTCCCGTCGTGGAACGCGCTGCTCTGGCCGCTCGTCGTGCTGACGAGCCAGGAGCACTACACGCTGCCCGTCGCGCTCGCGATCTTCGCGCGCGGGCAGTTCCAGGCGGACTACGGCCTGCTCATGGCGGGGTCCGTCGTTCTCGTCGTGCCCGTGATCATCGTCTTCCTGCTGCTCCAACGGCACTTCACGCAGAGCGTGACGATGACCGGGATCAAAGGCTGATTCACCAGGGGGGTCTCGAATGCACGCACGTCTCTTCACAGCTCTGGCCGCGCTCGCGGTCGCATTGACGCTGGTCGCTCCCGCGGCGACCGGCAAGAGCAAGCCGCCGAAAGGCGAGCAGAAAGCGACCGAGCAGCAGTACGCGGTCGACACGTATCGCTCGTTCGACATGATGCTCTACCCCGAAACGGGTCTTCCGGCAGACAACGTCACCGCCGAGGGGATCCGGTCTCGCTTCACGTCGCCGACGAACATCGCCGCGTACATGTGGAGCACGGTCGCCGCGCGCGATCTCCGGATCATCTCGAACAAGGAAGCGCGCGAGCGGATTGCGAGGACGCTCGAGACGCTCGCGCAGATGGAGAAGCACGAGCCGAGCGGCCAGTACTACAACTGGTACGACCCGCAGACGGGCGAGAAGCTGACGACGTGGCCGGTCGACAACAGCACGGTCACTCCGTTCCTCTCGAGCGTCGACAACGGCTGGCTCGCGGTCGGGCTGAAGATCGTGCGTGAGGCCGTGCCGCAGCTCCGCGACGAGGCCGACGCGATCCTCGACGAGATGGACTTCGGCTTCTACTACGACCCGCAGGCGGGCCTCATCCGCGGCGGGTTCTGGGACACCGCGCCGTCGGGATGCAGCGTCGTCGGCAACTACCGGGGGCGCGGGCCAGATGTCTTCTACACCTGCCACCACTACGGCTCGCTCAACACGGAGCCGCGGATCGCGAGCTACTGGGGCATCGCCCGCGACCAGATTCCGGCGACGCACTACTACAAGATGTGGCGCACGTTCCCGAACACGTGTGACTGGAGCTGGCAGGAGATGCGGCCCGAGGGCGTGACGCGGAACTACCTCGGCGTGGACGTCTTCGAGGGGCACTACACCTACCGCGGGATGGACATCGTCCCGAGCTGGGGCGGCAGCATGTTCGAGGCGCTGATGGTGCCGCTGTTCGTGCCCGAGGAGGACTGGGCGCCGAAGAGCTGGGGCGTCAACCACCCGCTCTACGTGCGCGGGCAGATGGAGCACGGGCTCGAGGAGGCGGCGTACGGGTACTGGGGCTTCTCGCCGTCGAACAACCCGGACGGCGGCTACCGCGAGTACGGCGTCGACCCGATGGGCCTCGAGCCGGCGGGCTACGCGTCGGACCAGGAGAGGACGCTCGTCGACTACGGGTTCGAGGGCTGCCGCCCGGGCACGCCGCCGCCCACGACCTACGGTGAGGGCGTCGTCACGCCGCACGCGTCCTTCCTCGCGCTCGACTTCGACCGCGAAGCGGCGCTCGCGAACCTTGCGAACCTGCGGAACGACTTCGACGTCTACGGTCCCGGCGGCTTCTACGACGCGGTGGAAGTCCGCTCGGGCACCGTCTCGCGTTACCACCTGGCGCTCGACCAGGGGATGATCATGGCCGCGCTCGCCAACGACCTCGAAAGGGATCGCCTTCAGGAGTACTTCGCGAAGGGTGACGTGGAGAAGGCGGTGAAGCCGGTGATCGCGCCCGAGGAGTTCACCGCGGGTGGCTGACGAGGCGCGGCGGGATTGGGAGCGGCGGATCGGCCGCCGCTCCGATTCCGCCACCGTCACGGCGGCCCCGCGCCTGCCGCCGCCGGAGCACGTCGAGGCCGAAGGCGGCGCCGGCCAGGTCACGATCCGATGGAGCCCGGTCGAGGGCGCCGTCGGCTATCTCGTCCTCCGCGACGGCGACCGCGTCGACCACGGCAGCCGTGACGTGCTGATCACGCCCGGTCCCGTCTACTGCGATACCACAGGCGAGCGCGGACGGACCTACGAGTACTCGCTCGCCGCGCTCGCCGACGTCGCAGCCGAGCCGGGGCCGGCGTCGGAGGGCGTGGCGGCGGCGTCGACGGCGGAGCCGGCCGGCCCGCTCGAGCTCCGAGTGGACGCGTCGAATGTCGCCGGACGGCTCGAGCGCCCGTGGCGGATGGTTGGCTCCGAGCATCTGTCGCAGGTCACGTACGGCGAGGGGCCCGGCGGCAGCGACATCGGCCGCGAGTTCTCCGAGTCGTTGAAGCTTGCACACGAGGAGCTCGGAGTCGAGCTGGTTCGGGCGCACGCGATCCTGCACGACGAGCTGGGCGTGGTCGCCGACGACGGCTCGATCCACCTCGAGGGGATCTTCCGCGTGTACGACCGCGTGCTCGAGCTCGGGGTGCGGCCGGTCGTCGAGCTGTCCTTCATGCCGAAGGCGCTCGCTGCCGATCCCGACGCGTCCGTGTTCCAGTACCGCGGCCTGATTTCACCGCCGTCCGACTGGGACCGATGGGAGGAGCTGAACCGCGTGCTCGCGGAGGGCCTCGTCTCGAGGTACGGGATCGAGGAGGTTGCGCGGTGGGGCTTCGAGGTCTGGAACGAGCCGAACCTGGAGGTCTTCTGGGCGGGCACGCAGGCCGACTACTTCCGGCTCTACGAGACGTCCGCCCGCGCGATCAAGGGCGTCGACGAGCGGCTGCTCGTCGGCGGTCCCTCGACCGCGGCGGCAGGGTGGATCGTCGACTTCCTCGACTTCGTCGTCGAGCAGGACGTCCCGCTCGACTTCGTCTCGACGCACACCTACGGCAACCGCCCGGTCGACGTGCGCGGGGCGCTGCGCGTGCGCGGGCTCGACGACGTCCAGGTGTGGTGGACGGAATGGGGCGTAACGCCGACGCACTTCTACGACGTCACCGACTCCGTCTACGGCGCGCCATTCGTACTGCACGGGATGAAGAGCGCGCACGGTCGGATCGAGGCGCTCGCCTACTGGGTCGTCAGCGACCACTTCGAGGAGCTCGGTCGCGCGGAGACGCTGCTGCACGGCGGCTTCGGGCTGATGACGATCGGTAACTTGCGGAAGCCGCGCTGGTGGGCGCTCGCGCTCGCGCAGCAACTCGGCGACGACCTCCTCGAGACGGAGCTCACCGGGGACGGCGCACGCTCGCTCGTCGACGTGTGGGCCGCGCGCCGGGAGGACGGTACCGTCGACGTCCTCGTCTGGAACGGGACGCTCGAGCAGGCGAAGGCCGACGGCGATCCGCTGCTCGACCGCACCGTCCGCATCAGCGTCGACGGCCTCGGCGTGAGCGACGCGACGGTCGCGCGCGTCGACCACGCGCACTCGAACCTCGCCGCGCGTTGGAACAAATCGCACGACTGGCCGACCCCCGAGGAGTGGGAGCGGCTTCGTGCGGAGGACCGGCTGGACGAGGAAACGCTCGGAGCGGTCGACCACGCTCAGCTCGAGTTGCGCATCCCCCAGCCCGGTGTCGCGCGGCTCCGGCTCACGCCGCGGGAATAGCGGCCACTCCCGGAAGCTCCTTCCCCTCGAGCAGTTCCAGTGCTGCGCCGCCGCCGGTCGAGGCCCAGTCGACGTCGTCGACGAGCCCGAGCTCGGTCAGCGCGCGGATCGAGTCGGCGCCGCCCACGACCGTGAACGCGTCGCGATTGCTCGCGACCGCTTCGGCGACCGCGCGCGTACCGTCGGCAAAGCGCGGCCACTCGAAGACGCCCATCGGGCCGTTCCAGAACACGCTCTTCGCGCGCGCGATCTCGTTGCCGAACCGCTCCCGCGTCTGCGGGCCGATGTCCAGTCCGAGCCACCCGTGCGGCAGCTCGTCGTACGGCGTCACCTTCGACTCGGCGTCTTCTGAGAACTCGGCGGCGGCCATGACGTCGACCGGCAGCTCCACCGGGAAGGACAGCGGGTTTTCCTCGCGCACCTCCTCCGCCATCTTGCCGCCGATCAGCACGGTGTCGGCCCGCGAGCCGAGGCGCTCGAGCACGCCGAGCTTGTCGTCGACCTTGGCGCCGCCCGAGACGAGCACGAGCGGGCGGCCGACGTCGTCGCCGAGCAGCCGGCCGAGCATCTCCAGCTCGCGCTCCAGCAGCAGTCCGGCGTAGGCCGGCAGGACGTGCGCGACGGCCTCCGTCGACGCGTGCGCGCGGTGCGCCGAGCCGAACGCGTCGTTGACGTAGAGGTCGCAACCGTCCGCGAGCTCGCGTGCGAACGACTCGTCGTTCTTCGTCTCCCGTGGATCGAAGCGCGTGTTCTCGAGCACGGTTACCCGTTCGTCCGGAAGCAGCTCGCGCAGGCGCACGCGTACCGGCTCGATCGAATACTTCCGTCTGTCCTCTTCCGCCTTCGGCCGCCCCAGGTGCGAGCAGATGCGCACCTCGGTAACGCCGCCGTCGAGCAGCAGCTGCAGCGTCGGCACCGAGGCGCGGATGCGGGTGTCGTCGGCGACCGCCCCGTCGGCCAGAGGGACGTTCAGATCCGACCGCACGAGGACGCGCTTGCCGCCGACGTCGGCGTCGCGGACGGACCGGGGCGTCCGCACGTCAGATCAGCTTCGGGATCAGATCCACGAGCCGGCACGAGTAGCCCCACTCGTTGTCGTACCAGCCGATCAGCTTCACCTGGTTGTTGTGGGCCATCGTCGAGAGCCCGTCGACGATGCACGAGTGCGAGTTGCCGACGATGTCGGACGACACGATCGGATCCTCCGTGTACTCGAGTACTTCGCTCCACCGATCCTCGGCGGCCGCCTGTCGAAACACCTCGTTCACCTCGTCCGCGCTCGCGGGCCGCTCGAGGACACAGACGAGATCGGTGACGGAGCCGTCGGGCACCGGCACCCGCATCGCCATCCCGTCCAGCTTCCCCTTCAGCTCGGGGATCACCTCGCCGATCGCGCGCGCCGCGCCGGTCGAGGCGGGGACGATGTTCAGCGCCGCGGAACGCATCCGCCGCAGATCCGGCTTTCCCTTGCGCGTCGTCGCGACCTGATCCTGCAGCTGCTGCTCGGAGGTGTACGCGTGGATCGTCGTCATGAACCCCGACTCGATGCCGAAGTTGTCGAGTAGGAGCTTCGCCATCGGCCCGACTGAGCCGGTGGTGCAGGAGGCCATGCTCACGAGGTTGTGGCGCTCCTTGTCGTAGCCCTCGTCGTTGACGCCCATGACGAGGGTGATGTCGGGGTCGGTCGCGGGCGCGGAGATCAGCACCTTCTTCGCGCCGGCCCGCAAATGCTGCTCGGCTCCTTCTCGTCCGGTGAACAGGCCGGTCGACTCGACGACGACGTCCACCCCGAGGTCGCCCCACGGCAGCCGCGACGGCTCGCGCTCGGAAAGGATCTTGAAGCTGTCACCGTCGACGCGGATCTCGTCGCCGTCGACCTGGACGTCCTCGAGCCGCCCGTGCGTCGAGTCGTACCGCAGCAGGTGCGCGAGGATCTCGGGCGCCGCGAGGTCGTTCACCGCCACGAGATCGAACTCTCCTCCACGCTGGACGCGGGCCCGCAGGAAGTTCCGCCCGATCCGCCCGAACCCGTTGATCGCAACCTTCAAGGCCAAGTCGCATCTCCTCAGTCGTTTCGACCGAGTCTAGTAGCGGAGCGATTTCGTCCCGCCGGGTACAGCGGCTCCGGGGTGACGTGCGGGCGGGCCCGAGCGGGAAGCTCCGAGGACGATCTTCCCGCTCGGTTTCCCGCGCTGAGGACCGCGGTGGCGAACGGGGTCTGAATCCGCCACCGGACGAGCACGGACCCGCCCACCGTTAAGTATTTACACCTTTCCGTCGGTCCCACAATGGGGACGCGAAAAGGTCGTCGCTGCTAGCGGCAGTCTTGCGGCGCGTCGGCGAGGGCGACGACCCTTTGCAGCCGCCTGTGCAGCGCCGCTTTCGTCGCGGGCGGGCGGCACTTCGGCGCGAGCTCCCTTAGCGAGAGGGACGGGTGCCGCAGGCGGAGCTCCGCCGCCTCTCGCACGGACGGAGGCAACGTGGCGAGCGCGCCCGATTGCTCGAGCTGCCGCGCTGCGTGGACCTGCCGGTACGCCGCCAGCGCCGCGCGCACGAGGTTCGCGTGGTCGGCATTCGCGAGCCGGTTCGCGCGCGAGCGCGTCGCGCCGAGCACCGCCCGCTCCTCGAAGACGAGGACGGAATCGGTCGCGCCGGCGGCTGCGAGCACTCCCGCGATCGCCTGGGTGCCCTTCGCATACACGGCTGCGTGACGCCCGCGATCGAGCGCCCGGAGCGAGAGCGCCTCGCGACGACCGACCTCGACCAGAAACTCGGCGCCCTCGAGCCCGGCCACGCGAATCTCGAGGTGCGCAGCTGGAGGGCCGGTGACCGATCCCGCGCCGAGCAGCGCTCCTCGCACGTACGTCCTGCGGCAGCACGACCGCCGTACGACGCGCCGCGGCGGGCGGGCGAGCGGCGTCAGCGACGGACCGAGGACGCCGGCAGCGCGCAGGACGCCGAGCGCCGCGCTTCCGCCCTCGACATGCACCTGGTACCGGCTCCGGCGGTCGAACGCGCGCTGCCGGTACGTGCGCAGCTCGGAGCCGACCCCGAGATCGCGCAGCAAGCGGAAGGCGCGACCCGCGACGGCCGGCGCCGCCAGGTCGAGGTGGACGGAGACGGCGCCGCGACCGAGCAGATGGAGGCGTCCCGCGACGTGGAAGAGGCCGGAGAGCTCGGCGAGCCGGTCGCAGTCGGCATCGACGGCCACCTGCGCCAGCTCGTCGCGCAGCTCGTCCGCGAGCGACCGCGCCCGCGGGCGTCCGCGCGCGCCCGGAGCGGTCACAGGTAGCGACCCTCGGCAGCGAGGAGCCGTCGCTTGTACGCGGAACCCAGTTCGCCGTATCCGCCGAGCCCGGCCGCGGCGACGACGCGGTGGCACGGGACGAAGATCGCGTACCGGTTCTGCGCGCAGAACGTTCCGGCCGCGCGCGCGGCACCGGGTGCCCCCGCGAGCGCCGCCAGCTCGCCGTACGTAACGACCTCGCCGCGCGGGACGCGTCGCAGCGCCTCGGTGCACGACCGGTGGAAGGACGTCGATCCGTCGAGGTCGAGCGCGACGTCCTCGAAATTGCATTCGCCGCCGGCGAAGAACGCCCGCAGCCGCTCGACGAGAATTGGCGCAGAATCGTCACGGATCCGTTCCGCTTCGGCGGGTATCGTCGGCCTCTGAGGGCGGCGGGTGACACCCCACCCAGGGTGGGGGGACGGCTTTCGCGGTCTCGGCGACTCGTGCCATACGACTCGGCCCTGCTCGAGCCACAGCTCGCCCACGCCCCACGATTCGACCTCGTAGCGGATCCTGTTCGGCGCCAACCGCCGTCACCATACAATCGCCCGCGGTGAGCACTCACGCCGTCTTCAAGACGCCTGCACCGTACAACGAGCCGATCAGAGATCACGCTCCGGGCAGCCCGGAGCGCGAGCAGCTCCGGACGAAGCTCGCGGAGCTCTCGGGGCAGACGCTCGAGCTGCCGCTCGTGATCGGCGGGAAGGACGTCTCGCTCGGCGAGACGTTCGACCAGGTGGCCCCGCACGACACCGACCGCGTCCTCGCGCGCGTCTCGAAGGGCGATGCGGAGCACGTGCAGCAGGCCGCGGACGCCGCCGCGGCGGCGTGGCACGACTGGTCGCGGACGCCGTGGGAGGAGCGCGCTGCGATCTTCCTCCGTGTTGCGGATCTGCTCGCGGGACCGTGGCGCGCGACGCTCAACGCGGCGACGATGCTGGGTCAGTCGAAGACCGCGCATCAGGCGGAGATCGACGCGGCCTGCGAGCTGATCGACTTCCTGCGCTTCAACGTCGAGTTCATGCGCCAGATCTACGAGGAGCAGCCGATGTCGTCGCCGGGCGTGTGGAACCGCATGGAGTACCGGCCGCTCGAAGGCTTCGTCTTCGCGGTGACGCCGTTCAACTTCACGGCGATCGCCGGAAACCTGCCGACGAGCGCAGCGCTGATGGGCAACACCGTTGTCTGGAAGCCGGCCTCGACGGCGGCCTACTCGGCGCACTTCCTGATGCGCCTGTTCCAGGCGGCGGGGCTGCCCGACGGAGTGATCAACCTCGTCTACGGCTCCGGCGCGACGATCGGCGACGCCGCGCTCGCGAACGAGAGCCTGGCCGGTGTCCACTTCACCGGCTCAACGGGCGTCTTCCAGGGGATGTGGCGGACGATCGGCCATAACATCGACCGCTACCGCAACTACCCCCGCATCGTCGGTGAGACGGGCGGCAAGGACTTCATCCTCGCGCATGAGACGGCCGACGTCGACGGTGTCGCCACGGCGATCGTCCGCGGCGCCTTCGAGTACCAGGGTCAGAAGTGCAGCGCGGCCTCGCGCCTGTTCATCGCCGACAACCTGTGGCCGGAGTTGCGCGAGCGGCTCGCGGCGGAGGTCGACGCGCTGCCGATGGGCGACGTTTCCGACTTCGGCAACTTCATCGGCGCGGTCATCGACCGCAACTCGTTCGCGACGCAGGCCGCCGCGATCGACGAGGCGAAGGAGCACGCGACGATCGTCGCCGGCGGGAGCTACGACGACTCGGAGGGGTACTTCGTACGCCCGACGGTCGTCGAGACGGACGACCCGGATTTCCGGCTGCTGAAGGAGGAGCTCTTCGGGCCTGTCGTGACCGCCTTCGTCTATCCGCGCAACAACTGGGAGGACGCGCTCGAGCTCGCGGACAAGGGCTCGCCGTACGGCCTCACCGGAGCGGTGTTCGCCCGCGACCGTCGCGCGCTGGAGCAGGCAGAGGACGCGCTGCGGTACGCGGCGGGCAACTTCTACGTCAACGACAAGCCGACCGGCGCGGTCGTCGGCCAGCAGCCGTTCGGCGGCGCGCGCGCGTCGGGCACGAACGACAAGGCCGGCTCGAAGTGGAATCTGATTCGCTGGGTCTCGCCGCGGACGCTGAAGGAGACGTTCGTGCCGCCCACGGACTACCGATATCCGTTCATGGATCCGGACACGCCCCACTGAGGAACGGGGGAAAACCGCTCGGCGCGCGGTGTCTGACACCGCGCATGTGCGCCGAAGAACTGCAGGCGAATGGCGACGTTCCAGGGCTTTCGCACGTTCGACACGAACTCGTGCGTGGTGTCTGACACCGGTTCTGTCCCGGCGACCACCGCCAACTCGCTCGCGATCATCCCGAACATCCATCACGGCGGCGACCTCCGCGACCCGCACAACATCTCGATCTCGCACTCGGCCTCGACGAGACCGGCGGCAAGACCGATCCGAGCGGCGTGATCGGCGGGCTGCACTTCTTCGCGCTCGGCGCGACCGACGGGCAGCCGGCGACGCTCGCGTGGGACGCGCTCGAGCCGCCGATCGCGCGCTGCCGGTCCCGCGCGCCGAACGCGCGTGCACCGCGCACGTCT
>Ga0126307_10001216_pt1 | contig 16964 bp, 16 predicted proteins | sample Plot28_FD_89955 | JGI IMG/M metagenome (GOLD analysis project Ga0126307, IMG submission 89955) | Serpentine soil microbial communities from UC McLaughlin Reserve, CA, USA - Plot28 | ecosystem: Environmental > Terrestrial > Soil > Grasslands | place: USA: UC McLaughlin Reserve, Lake County... | reverse complement strand
CGAGGTCGGCGTCCATCGTTGGCTCCAATCCGACGGTGACAAGACACCGCCGACTTCGACCTGCACCAGCCGGTCCCTCGCCACAGCCAAAGCCATGGCATCAATCATCTAGGCGACGACCCGACCGAGCGCGAGGTCAATCGCCGCGCGGCGTCCTGAGGCGTTCGTCGCACGCAGTGTGCGGCGGTCGGCGGCGAGTGCAAGCGTCCAGTCGTCGGCGCCACACTGCTTGCACGGCGGCAGCGGGATGCAGATCGCGAGGCGCTCGATCAGGTTCAGTGCGTGGACAAACGCGGTGTTCATCGTCGTCTCGACGTAGACCGTGAGGAGCCAGCGGCCGTCCGGAGAGGCGACGACTTGCCCCGCGTCGCCCTGCATCCTCACGGTCTGGCCCTTCCGGCCGAGCGACCCGGGGAGCAGTTGCCCGGCCGCGAGGTCGTAGCCGCGCACGGCGTAGCTGCCGTCGACGAAGTTCTGCTGGAGGAAGAGGAAGTCGCCTGCCGCGGAGACCGCCTCTACGCGGAAGTTGCCGCGCAGCCGGAGCCGGTGCGCAATCGTGCCGCGCTTCGTGTCGAGGACGAGCACCTCGGTCTTGGCACGCTGCAACGCGACCCAGGCGCCCGTGGCGGAGATGCCCGTCAGCTGCCACGCTCCCGACAGCGGGTACGTCCTCGTCATCTTCCCGGTCTGGGCGCTGAAGCGTCGGAGGTCGCCGTCGATGATCGCGAAGGAGGAGCGGCCGTCGGCCGCCTGGAGCCGCCCCGACGGCCTGAGCGATGCGGCCGGGGCCGCAAGCGCGCGGACAGACGCGCGATCGGCGCTCTCCTCGACGGAGCTGCCACACGCGGCGAGGACGGTGGTGAAGGCGAGCAGTGCGGCGAGACGGAGCATCAGTTCCTCCCAAGGTCGGTCGCTGCTACTACGCCTGTCGCGCGCCTCGGGGTCCCTGGACCTCTCGCGGCCGCGCCGCCGTAACATCGACATGAACAGGCGTGAGTTCCTGACGGCTGCGGCTGCCCCGCTCGTTCTCGGCGTCGCGCCGGCGTCTGCCCGGCCGGCCGGCGGGACGCCGCTCGCACTCGTGACCGCCGACCTCGAGTCGCACGTCGTCGCCGTCGACATTTCAGCCGGACGAGTCGTACGCCGGCTGCGAACGCCTCCCGACCCGCGCAGCATCGAGAGTGTCGGCGTCGTGGGTGCGCTCGTGGCGCACACCGGCGAAGGCCGGCTGACACTGATCGACTCCGACTTGCGCGTGCGCCCGGTCAAGGGCGACCTCGCCGAGCCGCGCTACGCCGCCGTCTCGCCCGACCGACGGCTCGCCTACGTCACCGATTCCGGGACGTACGAGGTCGCAGTCGTCGACCTGAGCGGCCGGCGCATCGTCGGCCGCGTCGTCGTCCGCGGCGCATGCAGGCACATCGGGATCGACCGCGCCGGCTCGAGACTCTGGGTCGTGCTGGGAAACTCGGCGGACGAGATCGCCGTACTCTCGCTCTCGGACCCGGCGCGGCCGCGCGTCACCAACAGGATCCAGCCGCCCTTTCGTGCGCACGACGTCGGCTTCACACCCGGCGGACGCCGCGTCTGGGTCACGTCGGGAGACAGCAGACGGATCGCCATCTACGAGGCGAACGGCGAGCTCGTTCGGACGATCGGCGCCGACGCGCCGCCGCAACACGTCACGTTCATGGGCGACCGCGCTTTCGTCACGAGCGGCGACGACGCCGTGTTGCGCGTGCACGCGCTCGACGGCCGGCGCCTGCGCTCGGCGCCCGTGCCCGCCGGCTCGTACAACGTCCAGGGATCGTGGGACGACCGGCGCGCCCGGCGCTGGATCCTGACGCCGTCGCTCGCCGCCGGGACGCTCGCGACCTTCAGCCCGGCCGGCGCGGCTCTCGACGAGCTCCGCGTCGCGCGCTCCTCCCACGACGCCTGCTTCCTGATCGGGACCTCTTGACGCGGGGCGGCCGTAGAGTCGATGGATGGGCTCCGAGCGTGCCCACGTGCGCGGTGCTCAGAGGGGATCGGCCTCCGACTTCGAGGCCCTCTTCCGTCTGCACTGGCCGCGCGCCCGCCGGGCCGCCTACCTCGTCGTCCACGACGCCGCCGCAGCCGAGGACATCGCGCAGGAGGCGTTCCTGGCCGCGATCCGCAACCTCGACCGCTTCGACCGGCGCCGGCCGTTCGGGCCGTGGCTGCACCGGATCGTCGTCAACCGCGCGATCGACTGGACACGCGCCAGGCAGCTGCGTGCCGAGAGTGAGCTCGGCGAAGCGCCGGCACCCGAGCCCGAGCGGCTGGACGGGACGCTGCTCGCCGCGCTCGCCGCGCTGCCGCCCGACCATCGTGCCGTGATCGTCCTGCGGCACCTGCTCGAGTACACGCCCGGCGAGATCGCGGAGCTGCTCGGCCTGCCGCGCGGCACCGTCAACTCGCGCCTGCGCCGCGGGCTCGACTCGCTCAGGGAGACGGTCTGAGGAAGGAGCTGGAGCGGCTCGAGATTCCCGGCGAGCACGAGGCGCGCGAGCGGTCGTGGGCAGTCGTGCGTGCCGCGTACATGGAGCGCGAGCCGGTGCCGACTCGGCGCTCCTGGCAGCTGGTCGCACTGGTCGCCGCCGGGGTCGTCGTCGCGGCCGGGCTGCTGAGCCCGCCCGGGCGCGCCGTGCTCGACGAGATCCGCGAGGTGGTCGGCGTCGACCGATCGCAGCCGGCGCTGTTCTCGCTCCCGGCCGCGGGACGGCTGCTCGTGACTGCCGACTCCGGAGCATGGGTGGTCGAAGAGAACGGGTCGAAGCGGCTCCTCGGCGAGTACCGGGAGGCGTCCTGGTCGCCGTTCGGGAGGTTCGTCGTGGCCTCGCGGCGCAACGAGCTCGCCGCGCTCACGCCGAGCGGGGAGGTGCGCTGGACGCTGGCGCGGCCCGACATCCGCTTCCCCCGCTGGGGCGGCAGCCGGATGGACACGCGAATCGCCTACCTCTCGCGTGGCGACCTACGGGTCGTTGGCGGCGACGGCAAGGGTGATCGGCTCGTCGACCGACTGGCCGCCGCGCAGGCACCGGTCTGGCTTCCGGGGTCGGATCACCGGCTCGCGTACGCCCGGCGCGACGGCGGCGTCCGGATCGTCGATGCCGACACGGGCGCCGTCGTCGACCGATCTGCCCCTCGCTCGCTCCTCCAGCCGGTGCCCACCGTCTCACCGGACGGGCGCTGGCGCGTGGTTGCCTGGGCGGACGCGGACCAGCTCGTCTTCACCCGACTCGGCCGGCCGCGACAGATCCGCGCCGTCTCGGACGTCTCGACGCAGTTCCGCTCGCGCTCGTTCCCTACGATCGCGGGGTGGTGCTGCGCGCGTTGATCGCCGCCGCGCTGCTCGCCGCGCCGGCGCAGCAGCTCGGGCGCACGTACGAGGGCAGGCCGATCGAGGCCGTGCACGTCCGCGGCGACGGTTTGCGGGTCCTCGTCGTCGGCTGCATCCACGGGGACGAGTGCGAGGGGATCGAGGTGACGCGCCTGCTCGAGCGCTCGCAGCCACGGGCCGACCTCTGGCTCGTCCACCAGCTCAACCCGGACGGGTACGCCGCACGCCGCCGCACCAACGCGCGCGGGATCGACCTCAACCGCGACTTCCTCGCCGCCACGCAGCGGGAGACGCGGATCGCGCGGAAGCTGATCCTGCGCCTGCGGCCCGACGTGACGCTCTGGTTCCACCAGCCGCAGTCGGTGGTGCGCGCGTGGGGCTCGAGCCGCGCGACGGCGCGGCGGTATGCGCGCCTCGCCGGCGTGCCGTACCGGTCGCTGCAGTGGCCGCCGGGAAGTGCCTCACGCTGGCAGAACGGGATCGGCCAGATCTCCTTCGTCGTCGAGCTGCCGCAAGGCGAGCTCGGCGGCGCGGCGGCGCGGCGCTACGCGAACGCCGTGCTCCGCCTCTCGAAGTAGATTCGAGCGATGTTCTGGCTCGAAACCGGCGAGGCCTTCGAGCTGGAGGAGCTGCTCGAGGCCGGCCCCGTCCTGCTCGCGTTCTACCTCTTCGACTGGTCGCCGACCTGAACCCAGGAGCTGCGCCTCCTGCGTGACAGGCGGTCCGAGTTCGAACGGCTGGGCGTGCGGGTCTTCGGCGTCTCGCGCGACTCGCACTGGTCGCACCGCGCCTGGAAGGACGTGCTCGGCGCCGACGTGCCTCTACTGGCCGATTGGAACGGCGCCCTCGCGAAGCGCTTCGGCGCCTCGCGCGTCTGGCGGTGGATGGAGGACGTGCCGCGGCGAAGCACGTTTCTCGTGGGCGAGGACGGTACGGTGCTCGGATCGTGGCGGTACGAGGACTCGGACGTGCCGGACTTCGACGTGCCGCTCGCAGCCGCGCGGGCATTGCAGGAGTAGCCGCCGCGCTCTACCTCGGGGCAGGGCTGCTGGCGACGGCGCCGGCGGTCTTCGACACGGACCGCTTTCTCGGCTACGGACAGCCGCGCGAGGGGCGCGTGACGCCGGGTGACCACTTGCAGACGACCTATGCGCTCTGGCTCCCCGGCCACCAGCTCGCCCGCGGAGACAGGCCGTGGCTCGATCCCTACAGCTTCCAGCCGGAGCTCGAGCCGCGAGTGAACTTCGCGGGCTGGCCGTTCGCCGCCCTCTACGGTCCGCTGCGCTGGCTACTCGGGACGGTGGCGGCCTGGAACGTGTTCGTCCTGCTCACGTACGTCGGCGCCGGAGGGTTCGCGGCGCTCTGGCTGCGCGCGCTGGGCCTGAGACTGGGGCCGGCGCTCATCGGCGGGCTCGCGTTCGCGCTCGCCCCCTACCGGGTTGCGCAGTCGACGGGGCACCTGCTCGGCCCGATCTCGATCTTCCTCCCGCTCGCGCTCTACGGTGTGGAGCGCCGGCGGGCGTGGCTGGCAGCGGCCGCGCTCGCAACGATCCCGCTCTCGAATCAGGTGCATCTCGCGCTGGGAGCGATCCCGTTCGTGCTCGCGTACGCGGCCGCTCGTCGACGGACCCGGCTGGGGCTCGTCGCCGCCGGGACGGCGGTCGCGGCGGGCGCGCTCGTCTGGGCGCTGACGCTCCGGAAGACGGTCGAGCGCCCGTACGCGGAGGTCGAGCGCTACTCGGCGACGGTGGGCGACTTCCTCTCCCGCGAGCCCGCCGCGTTCGAGCGCTTCGTCTACCTCGGGTGGGCGCTGCCGCTGTTCGCCGCGCTCGGCGTGGGGTGCTTGTGTTTCAGAAACACAATCTCCGCCGGCCGCCGGCTCGCCCTCGTGCTCGGGCTGGGCGCTCTCGTGCCCTGCCTGCTCGCGCTCGGGTCGAATTTGCCCGGATACGGCTTGATCTGGCGGCACACGCCGCTGCACTCGACCCGGGTGCCGGAGCGGTTGCTGCCGATCGCCTGCCTCTGCCTCGCCGCCCTGGCGGCCGCCGCGGTGGCTTGTGTTTCTGAAACACAAGCTCGATCGCGGCTCGTCGCCGCGGTCGCAGCCATCGTCGTCGCCGCCGACCTCTGGGTGCCGCTGTACGACCCGTTGGTCGCGGACGAGGACAACGGCCTGTACGAGCAGGTGGCCGACGCACCGCCGGGACGGCTGCTCGAACTGCCGGCGCTCCCGCCCGACGCCTACGCAGGGAGTGTCTACCTCTACTACGCCATGCAGGCGCCGCGAGAGCGCCCGCTCGGCTACGCGACGTCGGCTCCGCCGGAGGCATTCACGGTCGCGAGAGTGCTGCCGGCGCGTGCAGAGGAGCTCGGGGTGACGGTCGTCGTGCGATACCGGGACGGCGTCCCACGAACCGTTACGAAGCGGTGAACGATTATTTCCGCGGCCTCCGCACGTCTAACGTGTACCGACGCGACCAGTAAAGGAGCCACAGCAATGGCCGAGAGCACGACCCCCGACCGCCGCCTCGCTCACGAACGACTCGCCACCGGAGGACTTGCGCGCTGGATGCGCTTTTGCGCCACACACCCGTGGCGCGTCATGCTCGGGTGGCTCGTCATCCTCGCCGGCCTGATCGTCCTCGTCGCGACGATCGGCGGCAGCCTCAAGGACGAGTTCGAGATCCCGGGCTCGGACACGCAGAAAGCGACCGACCTGATCGAGTCCGAGTTCGCTGAGGAACAGGGCGGGGTGCTGAATCTCGTCTTCGCAGCGCCTCCCGGCGAGCGGCTGGACACGCCGCAGCGAAAGGCCGCGATCGACGACGCCGTCGCCAAGCTCAAGTCGGAGCACAAGCCGACGGAGGACACCGCCGGGATCGAGAGCGTCGGCGATCCCTTCGCCGACGCCACCTTCTCCGACGACGGCCGCATCGCGTACGCGGAAGCGCAGTTCGACCGGGTGATCTACACCAAGGATCGGGAGGCCGTCGTCGACGTCGAGGACGCCGTGCGCGAGGCGGTCGCGCCCGCGGGCGTCACGGTGGAGTACAACGGCGACGCAGAGTTCCCGCCGATCGAACAAGGGACGCAGGAGCTGCTCGGCCTGCTCGCCGCGCTGATCGTCCTGCTCATCGTCTTCCGCACGTTCGTGGCGTCCGCGATCCCGATCCTGCTCGCGCTCACCGCGCTCGCAACGGCATTCATCCTGCTCTTCATCCTCGCCGGCCTTACCGACATCAACACGATCACGCCGCTGCTCGTCTCGATGATCGGCCTCGGGGTCGGGATCGACTATTCGCTGTTCATCGTCACGCGCTTCCGGCAGCTGCTGCACGAGGGGCTGCCGCCGGCCGACGCCGCCGCCGCAGCCGGCGCGTCGGCAGGACGTGCCGTGATCTTCGCCGGCTTGACCGTGGCGATCTCGGTCACCGGCCTGGCCTTCTTCGGCCTCGACTTCGTGACCAAGCTCGGGATCGGCTCGGCGCTCGGCGTGCTGACCACGGTGCTGATCGCCAACTCGCTGCTGATCGCCGTGCTGGCCAAGCTGGGGCACAAGGTCGACCGCCTGAAGGTGCCGTTCCTGCGGCCGCTCGACGACTCGGAAGCCGCCCGTGAGCGGACGCCGATCGCCCGCTGGGGGCGGTTCGTGACCGCGCACGCCAAGCCAGTGTTCATCATCCTGCTGGTCGGTGGGCTACTGGTCGCGTCGACGTCGGCACTCGTGCGTCTCGGCGCCTCCGACCAGGGGACGCAGCCCGAGAACCAGACTGCCCGCCGCGCGTATGACTTGCTGGCGGAGGGCTTCGGGCCCGGGTTCAACGGGCCGATCCCGATCGTCGTCGACGTCAACGGCGACGAACAGGTCCCGCAGCAACTCTACGACCGGGTCAAGGATCTCGAGGGCGTCGCCTCGGCGGGCGAGCCGCAGTTCAACGACCCGAAGACGGTCGCGATCATCTTCGTCACTCCCGACTCGGCTCCCCAGGACGAGGGCACCGACGAGCTCGTCGACAGGCTCCGCGACGACGTCGTGCCCGAGGTGACGAGTGGCAGTTCGGCAGTCGTGTACGTGTCCGGCCTCAGCGCCGCGTTCAAGGACATCGCCGACCGGATCATGGAGCGGCTGCCGCTCTTCCTGCTCTACGTCATCGGCGTCACGTTCTTCCTGCTCGCGATGGCCTTCCGCTCGATCGTGATCTCGCTCACCGCCGCGATCACGACGATCCTCTCCGCCTTCATCGGCTTCGGCGTGCTGACCCTGGTGGTGCAGGAGGGCCACGGCCTCGGACTGACGGGGCTCGACCGGACCGGGCCGATCGAAACGTTCGTCCCACCGATCGCGTTCGCAATCCTCTTCGGTCTCTCGATGGACTACATGGTCTTCCTGATGAGCCGCATCCGCGAGGAGCACGTGCACGGCCTCCGCACGCGGGCGGCGGTGGAGCACGGAATTGCGGCGATCGGCAGGGTCGTCGTCGCCGCGGCCGTGATCATGGGCACCGTCTTCTCTGCCTTCATCCTCACCGCCGACCGAATCTCGAAGGAGTTCGGGATCCTGCTCGCGATCGCGATCCTGACGGACGCGCTCGTCGTGCGGATGACGCTCGTGCCCGCGTTCCTGACGTTGATGGGCGAAAAGTCGTGGTACATCCCGCGCTGGCTCGACCGGCTGTTGCCCGACATCACGATCGAGCCCCCGCATGAGCGGGAAGCCGCACCGGTGCCGCCCGGCGAGCCGCGCGGCGAGCCCGCCGGAGGCTGACGTTCGAGGCGGCGGAGCCCGGACCGGGCTCCGCCGCCTACATCCCCATCGCGTGGTAGCCGGCGTCGACATAGAGCGTCGTGCCGGTCACGTTCTTCGCGTCGTCGGAGAGGAGATAGGCGGACGCGGACGCGACGTCGTCCGCGTCGATGTGGCGCCGTAGCGGGGCGCGCTCGACAAACATCGACTCCATGTGGGTGAAGCCCGCGATCGACCGGGCGGCCAGCGTGCGGACCGGGCCCGCGGAGACGGCATTGACGCGGATCTCCTTCTCACCGAGATCCCAGGCGAGATACTTGACCGACGCGTCGAGCGTTGCCTTCGCCACGCCCATCACGTTGTAGTGCGGCACGGCGCGCTCACCGCCGAGGTACGTCATCGTCACGATCGCGCCCCCGCCCGCCGCCGCCATCAGCGGCTCGGCCGCCCGCGCCGAGGCGACGAGCGAGTAGGCGCTGATGTCGATCGCCATCCAGAAGCGGTCGCGCGGGGTGTCCGTGAAGCGTCCCTCCAGGTCCTCCGCGGCCGCGAACGCGACCGAGTGCACGAGCAGATCGAGCTTCCCGTCCCACGCCTCCGCGACTTCGCCGAACACGCGCTCGAGATCCTGGTCGGCCCGAACGTCGCAAGGAGTCACGAGCTGCGAGCGCACCGACGACGCGAGCTCGCGCACGTTCGCCTCTATCCGCTCGCCTTGAAAGGTGAAGGCGAGCTCCGCTCCGTCCTCCGCGAGCCGCCTCGCGATCGCCCACGCGATCGACCGCTTGTTCGCGACGCCCATGATCAGCGCGCGCTTGCCCGCGAATCGTGACACCACCCGATCCTACGGCTACGCTGCGCTCCGTGCGCCGCCTTGTCGGATCAGTCGCACTCGGCGTGGCGCTCCTCGCTGCTGCTTCCGCATCGGCCGCGTTCCAGCCGATCGAGCGGCACCACGGTGAGCTCCAGATCCCGCGGGTGCGCGCGGGGAAGATCGTCGTCCCCGACACTCACCGCGAGGGACGCGTCACCGTGATCCTGACGCTATCCGAGCCGCCGCTCGCCGCCTACTCCCGCACGCTTGCGGGCGCCACGGCGACGCGGCGCCTGAACGTGCAGAGCCGCGGCGCCAAGGCGTACGTGGCGAAGCTGCAGCGCGCGCAGCAGCGAGCAGCGGCACAGCTGAAGCGCGCAATCCCCTCCGCGGCCGTGAAGCGGAGCTACACGCTGCTCCTGAACGGAATGTCGGTCGAGCTTCCGGCGACCCAGCTGGCGAAGGCGGCGAAGCTTTCCTTCGCGCGCAAGCTCTATCCGAGCTACCGCTACACGCTCGCGCTCAACCGCAGCCCCGGCCAGATCGGCGCCGGAGCGCTCGCCGCCGCCGGCGGCGGCAGCGGCGAGGGGATCAAGATCGCCATCGTCGACGACGGCATCGACCAGACGAACGCATTCTTCAAGCCGGACGGCTACAGCTATCCCGCCGGCTTCCCCAGGGGCGGCACGAAGTGGACGTCGCAGAAGGTGATCGTCGCCCGGTCCTTCGTCGGCACGGGCGCCGACGACAAGACCAGGCTCGCCGTCGACCCTGAGGCGTCGTTCCACGGCACGCACGTCGCGGGCATCGCGGCGGGCAACGCGGGCACGAACGCCCCTGCCGGCACCGACCATCCCGCCACCGCCGGCCTCTCCGGCGTCGCACCGAGGGCGTACCTCGGCAACTACCGCGTCTTCAACGTGCCGACGCCGGTCGGGCACGTCGGCAACACCCCGGAGATCGTGGCCGCATTCGAGTCGGCCGTGGCCGACGGGATGGACGTGATCAACTTCTCCGGCGGCGGCCCGCAGACCGACCCGCTCAGCGATGCGCTCGTCGAGGCGGTGAGGAACGTCGCCGCTGCCGGCGTCGTCCCCGTGATCTCCGCCGGCAATGACCGCGACGACTACGGCGCCGGCTCGGCCGGCTCGCCCGGCAGCGCTCCGGATGCGATCTCGGTCGCGGCGCTCTCGAACTCCCATGTGTACGCACCGGCGCTCGCCGTGACCGCCTCGGGTGCACCCGAGGCGCTGTCGCGCATCCCGTTCCTGCGCACGGCCGGCCCGGCGACGCCCGCCGCGTGGGCCAACTCGGATCAACAGCTGGTCGACGTCGGCACGATCATCGGCACAAACGGGCAGCCCGTGGCACGCGACCTCTGCGGCCCGCCTGGCAACCTCGACGGCGGCCCGTCTCCGCTCCCGTCCGGGTCGCTGAGCGGGGCTCTGGCGCTCGTCTCGCGCGGCACCTGCACCTTCGCGCTGAAGGCGCAGCGGGTGAAGGACGCCGGCGGCGCCGGAATCGTCGTGATCGACAACCGGCCGGGCGAGGCGAATCCGATCCCGGTGCAGCTGCAGGTTCCGGGCGGGATGGTCGCCGACCTCGACGGTCAGCAGCTGCGCGCGTTCCTCGCGAGCCGCGGCGGCCGCACGACCGTCCGGATCGGGCGAGACCCGCGCGAGCACGTCACCGGGCGCAGCGGGGTCCTCACGAGCTTCTCCTCGGCCGGCCTGACCGCATTCGGCCATCTCCTGAAGCCGGACGTCGCCGCGCCCGGCGGCCAGATCCTGTCAGCCACCCTTCCGAGCGCCGGCGGCCCCTTCGCGGTCTTCGACGGCACGAGCATGGCGGCGCCGCACGTGGCCGGCGCGGCCGCGCTGCTCCTGCAGCGCCACCCGGGTTGGACGCCGCACCAGGTCAAGTCGGCGCTCGTCTCCACGACAGGCCCAGCGTGGGGCGACACGGCGCGCACGATCGAGGCGCCCGTGCTGATGGCCGGCTCTGGCCAGGTCGACCTGCCGGTCGCGAACGACCCGAAGCTCTTCACCGACCCGGTCTCGCTCTCCTACGCGGACTTCAACGTCAACCGCGGCCCTGTGGCCAAGGCGCAGCTGCTCGCGATCTCGGACGCCGGCGACGGCGCCGGCACGTGGACGATCGAGGTCAAGCCGCAGGCGCAGCCGGCCGGCGTCCAGATCACCGTTGCCGGCTCGATCACGATCCCGCCCGGCGGGACCGTCCAAATTCCCGTGAGCGCCAACGCAGCGGCGGGCGCAGCGGCGGGCGAGGCGTACGGGTTCCTGCTGCTCCGCCGCGGCTCGGTCACGCGCAAGGTCGCCTATGCCCTGCTCGTGACGCGGCCTGGTCTCGAGTCGGCGCCGGTCATCCCGCTCCAGCAGATCCAGACCGGCGACACTCGCCGCGGGACGTCGCGTGCGTCCGTCTACAAGTATCCGGCGGCAGCGTTCGGGCCGGCACCGAACTATCTCGGCGCGCCGGTGAACGAGGACGGCGCCGAGAAGCTCTACCGGATCCGCATCGACGAGCCCGCCGTCAATGTCGGCGCCGCCGTGATCGCCTCCAGCGCCGGCTCGCTCGTGCACCCGTGGTTCCTCGGCTCGCCGGACGAGAACGACGTCCAGGGCTATGCCGGCCTCCCCGTCAACGTCAACAATCTGACCGTCGACTACCCGCTCGACATCGGCGCGGCGGGCACCGTCTTCCCGCGGACGAAGGCGTATTACGTCGCCGTCGACTCCGGCCGCGATCCCTTCACGGGGCGCTCGCTCGCCGGCTCGTACGTGCTGCGGGCCTGGGTCGACGACGTTCAGCCGCCGCTGCTCGGGCTGCTGACGAGCCGCGTGTCCGCCGGCCGGCCGACGATCGCGCTTCGCGTGGTCGACCTCGGCGCGGGCGTCGACCCATACTCGCTCGTGATCGGCTACGGCAACGCGCTGATCGGCGCGGCGGCGTACGACCCGGGCAGCGGAATCGCGCTCTTCCCGATTCCCGGCGACGCGCCCGCGCTCAAGGCGGGCAAGCGCCAGCTGCAGGCTTCGGCCGGCGACTTCCAGGAAGCGAAGAACGTCGACTCGGTCGGCGACGAACTCCTGCCGAACACCGCCTTCGCGGGAGGACCGATCAGCGTCATCGCGGGGCCGACGGTCACCTGGATGACGCCCGAGGTGAACGAGTGCACGACGGCGCGGACGCAGCTGCTCGTGCTCGCCGGGTCGAACACGGCCGTCCGCACCGTCCAGTTCTTCAACGGCAAGAAGTCGATTGCGACCGTCCGTCGCGGCGGCGCCGGGCTCTACTCGACCATGTGGCGTCGCGGCGGCGGCGCGAAGGGCAAGCGCACGCTCCGTGCGCTGGTCACCGACGCGAAGGGCCGCAAGGCGGAGGCCCAGCGCGTCGTTCGCGTCTGCGGCTAGGGTCGCCCACGTGAAGACGGCCGTGGTCACCGGCGCCTCGAGCGGCATCGGCGAGGCGACGGCGCGAGAGCTTGCCCGCCGCGGGTGGCGCACGGTGCTCGTCGCGCGGCGTCGGGATCGGCTCGAGCAGCTCGCATCGGACCTCGACGGCGACTTCGAGGTGGCCGACGTGTCCGACCGAGAGGATGTCGAGCGCGCCGCTGCGGCGATCCTCACCCGGCATCCGCGCCTCGACTTGCTCGTCAACAACGCGGGGATCCCGGGTCGCGGCACCTTCCTCTCGCTCGAGCCGGAGCGGATCGAGGCGGTGATGCGGACGAACTATCTCGGCGGCGTCTGGGTGGTGCGTGCGCTCGAGGCGGGCCTACAGCCGGGGTCGCACGTCGTCAACGTCGTGTCAGTCGCGGGCACGGTGGCGTTCGCTCCGGCCGGGCCGTACGCGGCATCGAAGCACGCGCAGCTCGCGTTCTCGCGCTCGCTCGCCGGACTGCTGGGGAGCCGGGGCATCAAGGTGCACACGGTGCTCCCGGGATTCGTCGAGACGGAGGGATTCCCGCAGAAGACCGTGCTGCGGAGCGCGTTCTTCCGGAGGTCAGTGATCAGGCCCGATCTCGTCGCGAAGCGGATCGTGGACGCGGTGGAGTCGGGGAAGCGGGAGCTCTTCGTTCCGCGCTGGTACCGGCTCTTCTCGCTCGTCCAGGCGCTGTTGCCCGGTCTGACCGCCCGTGCCGTGGCGCGCTCGGGGTACCGCCGCACGGGCTAGAAGGCCTGGCGGGGAATTCGGCCTAGCGCGCCTTCGCGAAGCGCTGCACGGCTGCCAACAGCTCGCCGGTCTTCGCCCGCGCCTCGGCCTCGTTTCCGGAGGCGATCGCGCCGGCGACGCAATGGTCGACGTGGTCCTCCAACACCTTCAGCCCGACGTTCTCGAGCGCGGTCATGGCGGCGCCGATCTGGGTCAGGATGTCGATGCAGTAGCGCTCCTCCTCGACCATCTTCTCGATCCCGCGCACCTGCCCCTCGATCCGCCGCAGCCGCTTGCCGATCGCGTCGCGGTCGTAGCCGTGCCCGTGGTCGCTCACGCCCGCACGCTCTTGAACGCCCGCAGACGCAGCGAGTTGGAGACGACGAAGACGCTGGAGAACGCCATCGCAGCGGCCGCCACGATCGGGTTCAGGTACCCGGCGACGGCGAGCGGGATCGCGGCGACGTTGTAGGCGAACGCCCAGAAGAGATTGCCCTTGATCGTCGCGAGCACCCGCCGCGAGAGACGGATCGCGTCGACAGCGGCGCGGAGGTCGCCGGAGACGAGCGTCAGGTCCGATGCCTCGATCGCGACGTCGGTCCCGGTCCCGATCGCGATTCCCAGATCCGCCTGCGCGAGTGCGGGTGCGTCGTTGACGCCGTCTCCGACCATCGCCACCACCTCGCCTGCGTCCTGGAGCCGCCGCACCTCCGCGGCCTTGTCGGCCGGGTAGACCTCGGCGAGCACGTGCTCGATGCCGACCTCGCCGGCGACGCGCCACGCGGTCGCCTCGGCGTCACCGGTCAGGAGCACCGGGGTCAACCCGAGCTCGCGCAGCTCCCGGATCGCGTCCGCACTCGTGGGCTTGACCGTGTCCTCGACCACGAGCCGTGCACGCAGCTTGCCGCCCCAGTGCACGCCGGCGCGGTCGACGCTGACCTCCACCCCGTCGACGAGCCCGGCGACGCCGCTGCCGGGGAGGTTGCGGAACTCCGAGACCGTCGGCAAGACGCCAACCTCTGCGCGAGCTGCTTCGGCAACGGCGCGGGCGACCGGATGCTCGCTTGCGTCCTCGACCGCGCCCGCGAGCCGGAGCACGTCGTCGCGAGAGGCGCCGTTCAGCGTCTCGACGCCCGCGAGCCGCATCCGGCCTTCGGTGACCGTGCCCGTCTTGTCGAGCACGATCGTGGTCGCGCGCCGCGTCTCCTCGAGCATCTCCGGCCCCTTGATCAGCACGCCCAGCTGGGCGCCGCGGCCGGAGCCGACGAGCAGCGCCGTCGGCGTCGCGAGGCCGAGGGCGCAGGGGCAGGCGATGATCAGCACGGCCACGGCCGACGCGAACGCGAAGGTCGGATCGGAGCCCGTGCCGAGCCAGAAGCCGAGCGTCCCGACCGCGATCGCAATCACCACCGGGACGAAGACTGCGGAGACCCTGTCCGCGAGCCGCTGCACCGGCGCCTTCCCCGCCTGAGCCTCCGTCACCAGCCGCCCGATCTGTGCGACCGCGGTGTCGCCACCCACGTGCGTGGCGCGCACGCCCAGTCGCCCGGAGACGTTGACGGTGGCGCCGATGGCGTCGTCGCCCGGCCCGACCTCGACTGGGACGCTCTCGCCGGTGAGCAGCGACGTGTCGACGGACGACGTGCCGGACTCGATGACGCCGTCGGTGGCAATCTTCTCGCCGGGCCGAACGACGAAGAGGTCGCCGACGCGAAGCTCCTCGACCGGGATGCGCCGCTCCTCTCCGTCCGGGCCGACCACGGCGACGTCCTTCGCGCCGAGCTCGAGCAACGCCCGAAGCGCGGCGCCGGCACGGCGCTTCGCGCGCGCTTCGAAGTACCGCCCCATCAGGATGAGAACGACGACGACCGACGCGACCTCGAGGTAGATCTCGCCGCTGCCCGAGCCGGCTCCGAGCGACAGCTCGAAGTCCATCCGCATCGCCGGATCGCCGGCGTCGCCGAGGAAGAGCGCATAGAGCGACCAGCCCCAGGCGGCGAGCGTCCCGATCGAGATCAGCGTGTCCATCGTCGCGGCGCCGTGGCGAGCGTTCACCAGCGCGGCGCGGTGGAACGGCCAGCCTCCCCAGAGCACGACCGGTGTCGCCAACTGGAGCGACAGCCACTGCCAGCCGTCGAACTGCAGCGTCGGGATCATCGCGAGCAGCAGCACCGGCAGCGTGAGCGCCGCCGACACGAGCAGCCGCCGCCGCAGCGATGCGGCGGGATCCTCGGGCGCGGCTTCGTCCGTCGCGTCCTCGTGCGGGAGCGTCGCCCGGTAGCCGGCCGACTCGACCGCCGCGACCAGCTGCTCCGGTGAGACCTCCCCCGCGTCGAACTCGACGGACGCGCGCTCGGTCGCGTAGTTCACGGCCGCCTGAACTCCGTCGAGCTTGTTCAGCTTCTTCTCGACGCGCACGGCGCACGACGCGCACGTCATCCCTTCGATCGGGAGCTCGAGACGCTGCGTGCTCACCGCTCCACCTCGAGGCGAGCCGTCTCGAGGTGGCCGCCGACCTTGAACTGCAGGTAGAGCCGGTAGCGCCCCTCGCTCGGGAACGGGACGTCGAAGGCGAGCTCGTCCTCCTCCGCGTGGGCGTGGATGTAGGCCAGGTCGCCTTCGCGGAGGACGACCAGATGTCCACCGGCGCCGAGGTAGCGCTGCGTGTCGACCGGCCCGCGGTCGTCGCGAACGTCGAAGACGAGCCGATCGCCGTGGTGGCGCAGCCTCACAACGTACGCCGAGTCCCAAGAGCCGGCGGGCGGCGGGCCGTCGGTGGCGGCGAGGTCGAGCGCGAGCGTCCGCCGCTCGCCGCCGGTGGTGAAGTCCGCGAAGGCACGGTACGAGCCCGCTGCAGGCAGCCTCAGCCGCACGGTCCACGCTCCGTCGGCGCGCTGGCGCGGGTGCAGGTGGAGGAACGGTGCATCGGGCTCGCGCCCGACGACGACCAGGTGCAGCCGTCGCTCGTGCTCGACGTCGTAGTTGCGGAGCACGGAGCCGTCCGGCGCGAGAATCCGGAAGACATAGGGATGGGAGCGGCCGGCGGCGAACGTCGTGCGTTCCTGCACCAGCCGATAGCCGTCCTGCTCGAGCGCCAGCCCGGCCGGAGCCGACATCTCCGCACCGTGCGCGGCCTCCGACGTGACCGTGCGTGCCTGGACATCGACCGCACGGCCGAGCGCCAGTGCGGCGACGAAGATGCCGGCGAGGCCGGCCACGAAGAGGACGACGCGTGTCACGCCGCTTCGTAGCCGGCCTCGTCGATCGCCGCGCGGAGTGCCTCGTCCTCGAGGGACTCCCCACGGACGACCACGAGCTTGCTGTCCGGGTCGGCCAGGACCGAGTCGACGCCGGGCACGCGCCCGACCTCGCTCTCGACGGCCGCCTTGCAATGAGCGCAGCTCATGCCGCTGACGGTGTAGGTGATCTCCATGAGAGCGATTATACCCCCTCAGGGTATTAGTTGTCGAGAACGGTGCGGCGCGTGCGCTCCGGCGTGCTCCGGATGCCAGTGACGATCTCGTAGCCGATCGTGCCTGCGACACGCGCGTGCGACTCCGCCTGGACGCCGTGGCCGAGCAGCGTCACCGGAGTGCCCACCGGCAGCTGCCGATCGACGACGACTGCGAAGGCGTCCATCGAGATCGTCCCGACGACGCGGGCAGGCTCGCCGCCGACCCGCACCTCCGTACCCGTCAGGTCCCGCCGAAACCCGTCGGCATAGCCTATGGGGACGATGCCGATCCACGTCGGCTCGGCGGCGATCCACCGCCGCCCGTAGCCCGTGGAGTCTCCCGGCTGCACGAGCCGCACCTGCTCCAGCTGCGACTCCCAGCGCAGCGCCGGCTCGAGCCCGTCCTCCGCCGGGT